>Ga0308309_10000078_pt1 | contig 90506 bp, 80 predicted proteins | sample HubBroMetageWFT5_FD_192491 | JGI IMG/M metagenome (GOLD analysis project Ga0308309, IMG submission 192491) | Warmed and freeze-thawed soil microbial communities from the Hubbard Brook experimental Forest, New Hampshire - Hubbard Brook CCASE Soil... | ecosystem: Environmental > Terrestrial >...
GCCGCCGCCGGAGAATCCTCCTCCACCGCCGAAGCCGCCACCACCGCCTCCCCAGCCCGATCCCGTAGAACTGGCTCGCGGCGCGGACACGAATACCTGGTGCATATCCGTCGCCAATCCATGCATGGAAGAGGAGAAGAGAATTGGATTGAACATCATGCCGTATCCGTATCCGGCGGGGGCTGCATACCAGCTTGGCGGATTTTTCACGATACCGTCGAAGGCCTGCGCCCAGTGGTGCTCTACGCCTAGGGCCATGGCATAGGGAAGAAACTTCTCGAAGGTATCCGGCGGCATCGTCTTCAAGCGCTCGCCATCCACGCGGTTCATGAACTCCTGAAATCCCAACACGGCGACGTGCGTGCGGGATCCTTTGAGAGTCTTGGCGGTCATCACGCGGGCGAAGAGCCACCAGATTACCGCCGCGATCACAAGGCACACGGCGAGAACCGGGACGGAACTGAAAAAGTCGGCCCACCTCATGTACTGGACGATGGCGAATGGCAGAAGTATGCCGAAGGCTGCGCCGGCGCTGTAGCCGTTGGCCGATTCGGGATCGAGGGTGTACATGCCTTTCTGCTTGAGTGCCCCCATAATATCGGCGCGGACCACGGGGACGGCGGTGTAGAAGCGGTTCTTGAGGCTGGAGAGACGTGTGGAGGGCTCGTCTCCGACGAAGATGTTTTCCAGCATCACGCTTTCGTGCGGAGCCAGACCGCGCCAGTCTTGGCGCTTCTGCAGCAGGTGAAAGATGTAATCCTTGTGGTGGAAGACCAGGGCTTTGTCGTCGGTCTCTTCGATCTTGAGGAAGCCGCGCACGGCAAGATCGACGATGGTCGATGTAATGTCGCGGGGATGGATGCGATCGTCGAGCAGGGTTCCGGCTTCGGCGGGAGAAATGCCTGCGGGCGGCTCGTACATGGGCGCGACAGACTGGCCGGGATCGGGATCGCGGCCTTTCACCCACCACAGCGGCAGCATCACGGCGAGGGTGACCAGCGGCAGGAAGACAGCGGGATTGCCTCCGATGAACCGGAGCAGTTTGGTGAGCCGTCCGGGCTCGTGGAGAATGCCTTTGGGGATGTAGACATCGACGGTCATGCCGCCGCGCATGGGCAGAGGATTGGTGGTCTCGCACTCGACCTCGGAGCCTTCGACTCTTGCGGTTGCGTCGTGCCCGGTCGCGCCGTAGATGCCGGTGAAGGCTTGCGCGCGCAGTGATCCGCTGGCTGATGCTGGGAACTGCACCCTGGCCGCGGCGTGCTCGATGGGTACCTGCCAATCGTTGCCGGTTACGTTCCAGTAGAACTCGTCGTGGCTGTCGGATTCTTTGTCACTGCTATCAAAAAAGCGCGTGGCGTTGCGCACGCGGTAGGCGATCTCTACCGTCCGCGTCGCGTTGACGGCGTTGGGGAGATAGATTTTCAGCTCGCGGTTGGCCCCCGAACTGGAGGAGTCGTACTTCAGTGGAACCCCGTTATCTTCAGCGACGCTGGTGATTTCGACGAAGATCTGGTAGTTGGCGCCGTCTGGTCCGGGGTATTCGATGGGGATGCTGCGGCGAATGCCATGCCACTCTCCCACGAAAACCAGGGTGATGGTCTCGTTGACCAGAGCGCTGCCGTCGGGGTTGACGGTGATGGTGTCCTGAAAGTTGGAGATGCGCCAGGACTTGGCGGCGGCGGGAAGGGCGAGGGCGAGGATGGTCGTTAGCAGCAGGAGTGCTGGATAGAGATAGAAAGCGCGACCACGGGGGCTGAAGCCCGATTTCATTCTGGATGCTTTACGCGGCGCTGAAGCGCCGCTCTTCCACGTCGCTGCACGCATTTCCGAATCCGCCGACGTCCAGTGCCTAATTATTGCTCCGATCATACGATCAGAACTTCACCGCCACCGGCTCGCGGTCGGCGGCGTCGGTGACTTCGAAGAACTGGCGCGGGGTGAAGTTGAACATGCCAGCAATAATGTTGGTGGGGAACACCTGAATCTTCGTATTCAGGTCGCGCACCACGGCGTTGTAGTAGCGGCGCGAGTTCTGGATGGAGTCTTCGGTCTCGCTCAGCGATCCTTGAAGCTGAGTGAATTGTTCCGAGGCCTTCAGTTCGGGATAATTCTCGGCCACGGCGAACAGGCTCTTCAGCGCTCCCGTCAGCTGATTCTCGGCCACCGCCTTGCCTTCGGGCGTAGTGGCCTGCATGGCCTGCGAGCGGAACTTCGCGATGTTTTCGAACGTGCCTTTTTCATGCGCGGCGTAGCCTTTGACGGTCTCGACCAGGTTTGGGATCAGGTCATGCCGCCGCTTGAGCTGCACATCAATGTCAGACCAGGCGGAGTCGCAGCGCACCCGCAACTGCACCAGGCTGTTGTACATGCCGACCAGCACGACGGCGATGACAACCAGGAGTGCGAGAAAGATGAAGCCGAACATAGGCGTCTCCTTGGGGATTTCGCGAAGCTTGCTCTCGGAATTTTATCTTGAAATCTTACCTTGAAATCTTATCTCGAAATCAATGGGACGGTAGCACAGAGGGGGCGTGGGCGCAAACGAAGTCCGGAAATGCTTGTCAAGGGGCAAAAAGGCCGGAAATCGCCTTAGGTTGTTGAAGGGAAGGGAAATATAAAGTTGGCAAATGTGGCGGGTTTACCCTACGCGGAATGTCATACTAGATATAGAGGGTAAATAAAGGAAATCGACTTCGCTGGTGAGAGTACCCCGCGGAGCCGTTGCTGCAGCAGACGGGCAAGGGATCCTTCGACTGCGTAAATGCTTCGCTTCGCGGAGCATTTACTTCGCTCAGGATGACAGCCCGCTCCGGGATGACAATTTGAAGTGGTGCAAACTTCGCGGCCTCAACGGGCCGCGATTTCTATTTGTAGCCGAAAAGGTGAGGCGAATGAAGAACCGAAAGAACATGGGATGCCGTATTAAAGGATGCATGGAGCGCGGAGCATGGGCCGAACTTTACTTTATGGTGCTGGCGATGAGCCAGGGGCTGAGAGTGTCGAGTCCGTACGGAGGGTTCGGGCCTTATGACGTGGGGGTGGAGGGCGTTGGGCCGATTCTCCGCGTGCAAGTGAAGTGCACGATGTGCCGGCATCGCAAGGGAGGGTACAGCTTGAGCGTCAGGGGGCCGAGACTCCTCGGGTATCCCCGTGGCACAGTGGATTTTTTCGCGCTGTACATCATTCCAACCGATGACTGGTACATCATTCCGTACGCCGTCATAGGGGAAAAGAATACGACCCTCTATTTCACGCCACAGGGCAAGCGTCAAAAATACGGCAGGTATCAGGAAGCCTGGCACCTGCTGCTGAACGCGACCAAGGGGCGACGCAAACAGGGGACCGAGATTCGCGCCTGTATCGAAGACGGGGACGCAGCGGGAGCCAGTAGGGAAGGCGAAGACGCTCAAGCCGCGAGAGGTACGCTACGAGTGAGGAGGATGTTCCGGGGATTGTTCGAACGGTAAGGCGAAAAGCGAAGAGGGAAAAGCGAAGAGCTGAAAGCTGAGAGCTGTCTAGTTATTGCTGCGGAGCGAAATAACCCTTGCGCGACCGGACTTGCAGATCTTTCTTCAGGGCGGAGATTTCGATGGAGCGGTAGCGGCCGTCGGCATCGAAGTCGGCGGGCTTGTAGCTGACAATGTACTGGCTGCGAAGTTCGTCTTCGATGGCGGCGAAGGAGTGAGTAATGTCCTTCATCTTGAATGGAAAGAAAGCGCGGCCGCCGGTGGCTTCGGCGAGTTGATCGAGAACTTTGTCGCCGCGGAGGATGAGGCCGCTGTCGTCGGTGGAAATAGCGTAGATGATGACTTCGGCGCGCTGCGCCATTTCAATGGCCTGGGCGCGGGTGACTTCGCTCTGGTTATCCTCACCGTCGCTCACCACTACGATCGCCTTGCGCGCGGGATGATCGGGACGGTCTTTTAAGAACTTATCTTTGCAGGCGCGGTAGATGGCGTCGTAGAGCGCCGTGCCGCCGCCATCCTGCAGCTTGTGCACGCCTGCGGAAAGCAGTTGAACGTTGTCGGTGAAGTCCTGGGTCATCTGACTCTGGGTGTTGAAGCCGATCACGAAAGCTTTGTCGAAGCCGGCGCGGACGGCGTGCATAAGGAAGCTGGTGGCGGCATCCTGCTCGAAATCAAAACGGCTGTGCACCGAGCCGCTGACGTCGATGAGCAGTCCGAGGTGCAGAGGCAGATCGGTTTCACGGCGAAAGTTGAGAATGGATTGCGGCGGCTTGTGATCGTCGAGTATGGCGAAATCGGTTTGATTCAGGTCGCGCACAAATTTGCCGTGCTTGTCGGTGGCGATGAACAGGACGTTTACTTCGTCAACCCGCTTGTGAATGGTGAGCAGTCCCGCCTGATCGTCAGGAGCGGCGGAGGGGTAGGCGCTGAGACTGACGGTTCGGGTGGCGTACGCATCCGACTGGGCGAAGGCGGGCAAGGATAAAGACACAGCGCAGGCCAGGGCAAAAGTTGCCATTAGCGAGGAACGCCGACAAGGGAAGTGCGTGTACTTCATGCCCGAACCATCCAATTTTTTCACTCTTACCCATGGCCAGAGGGTAGTTCCAACTGATTAGATGCACGCCGCGTGCCGAAAGGCAAGCGGGCCATCCGCCATTCTTCTCATTTGACTTTAGAGGGGCGCGAAGCTGGGTGCCAAGTTACAAAAGGAGCACACGTTTGGTCATGGCTGGTGGGTTGCTGGGTGGCGGTTAACGGCCATTGAAGTACACGTCAATGAGGTACAAGTCGACGAAGAACAAGTCGAGGAAGAACAAGTCAATGAAGAATCAGTCAATTTCCACAACTCGGGAATCAGAAATTCCGGGAAGGGTTTAAGATTAGTGTGCGGTGTGGAGAACGGGGAAGAGAATTCGGAGGAACCGATGCCGATGAAAATCAAGATGAAGATCAAGATCACGATGAAGAGAATTGCAGCGTGTTGTTTGACGCTGTGCCTGAGTGCATCGGCAGCATTCGCCGCCAATGACGAGAAGGAAGAGGAGCGGGTGAAAGATGCCGGGCAGGTGATCAAAGAAATCCTGAACATTCCCGACGACATTCCGCAGGACTTGCTGGATAAGGCGGAGTGCCTGGTGATTCTGCCTTCGGTGTTGAAAGGGGCGTTCGGGGTGGGAGGCAGCTACGGTCGTGGCGTGATGATCTGCCGCAGCGGCGCGCACTATACGGGGCCGTGGGGAGCGCCGGCTTTGTACGCGCTGGAAGGAGTAAGCATCGGGTTCCAGCTGGGCGGGCAGGCTACGGATTTTGTCTTGCTGGTGATGAACCCGCAGGGGGCGCGGTCTTTGCTGTATAGCAAAGTGAAGTTGGGCGCGGATGCTTCGGCGGCCGCCGGTCCCAAGGGGCGAACCGCGGAGGGCGCCACGGACATCGTGATGAATGCGGAGATTCTTTCCTACTCGCGCAACAAAGGGTTGTTTGCGGGAATATCGCTGGAAGGGTCAACTCTGCGCTCCGATGGCAGCGCTAATGAGAAGCTCTATGGGCAGAAGTTAAGCGCGAAGGAAATTATTGTGGAACACAAGGTTGCGATTCCGGCCTGCGCGAAGGAGTTGGTGTCGCTGCTGGATGCGAAATCACCGAAGAACAAGTCGGATCCGAAGTCGCTGGAGTAGTTTGCGGCTCGAGTTGGCGAGATGACAAGAAAGCCCGAAGACACACCACCGGTCCGCTGCGCGTGGGCGGTCAGCGAATTGATGATCCGCTATCACGATGAAGAATGGGGCGTACCGCTCCACGAGGACCGCCGCCTCTTTGAATTTCTCATCCTGGAGGGCGCGCAGGCGGGGCTGAGCTGGGAGACGATTCTCAAGAAGCGGGAAAACTACTGGGCCGCGTTTGACGGTTTCGATGCGCAGCAGGTGGCGCAATACGACCGGCGAAAGATCGCGCAGCTGTTGAAGAATCCCGGAATCGTGCGCAACCGGTTGAAGATCGCCTCGGCGGTGCGCAATGCCCAGGCGCTGTTGCGAGTGCAAGAAGAATTCGGCAGCTTCGACAGTTACGTCTGGCGGTTTGTGGATGGGCGGCCGCGAGTGAACGTGTGGAAGTCGAAGGATCGACTTCCAGCGCGCACCGCCGAGTCGGATGCGATGAGCAAAGCACTGAAGAAGCAAGGCTTTAATTTTGTGGGATCGACTATCTGCTACGCGTTTATGCAGGCCGTAGGCATGGTGAATGACCATGTGGTACAGTGCTTCCGGCATGCCGACGTCATTGCGGCGGCGCGGTGATTGCGGCGTAGATTTCGGCGACGTCAGTAGGCTAAGATTGGGCTTCCCAGCCCGCGATGGCGGAACTGGCAGACGCAGCGGACTCAAAAAACCCCGTTGAGGTCATTTTGAGTGCTAGAGATTTTTCGCCAACCGCCCAGCCGATCGCCAGAGCCGCCTTCCCTGCGTAGAAAGGCTTTCAAAACTCTCGCCGTTGCACGACGATGATCGAAGCCCACAACAACAGCCCTGCGGCAGACAAACTTGCCAATATTCCCAGCCATGGTAGATGTCCAGAAAGGAGAAAGCTGATTGTATCCACCGAAAAGGCGCCGGTAACCAACCGCCGATTGTTAAGAAAAAGTGGGAGGTAAGCATCAGATAGGATTGTCGGTAGGAGGGTGACGCCAAAGGCGACGGAGGGAGCTGTATACTCGCCCGACACCAGCGATGAAACTAGTACCGCCACGGCGAAATACACTAACCCGCCACCTACCAATAGCAGAAGGTAGAGCCCAACCTGTGTAATCAAAATGGGCATTCCCGCGAGGGATGAAACGACGAAGACCGCAGTCCAAGGCACCACCCCCAAAGCAATCGCTTCTATGATGCCCACCCCAACTCGGATGCCCACGAGACGCGCCCTACTGGCGGGTAACGCCAAAGTGAACGAAGATGTTCCAATTGCCTTTTCACGAACGATTCCACCCATGCCCAGGAGAACAACGCCAAAAATCCACAAGAAGACAAGGATTTGCTGGTTAACAAACAGCAGACGGTCGAAATCTCTCTCCAGCCTCCAGCCAGGGACTAAGTCTCCTAGAGCATGATAGACAAAAAATCCGCACACGGCTGTGACAGTTGCCAGAAGCGTCAGAAATCTGGCCCGAGTCTCAAGCCAAGCTTTGTACCAGAGCACGATTCAATTCTCCCTGACCGTCTCCAGAAATATTTCGCGCAATCCAACGCGGGTAACCTCGACAGAGGTGGCATTCAAATTGTGGGCGCGCTCAGTCACTGCCTCAGCATTGCCGCTGACAAATAGACTCATCTGACGGCCGTTGGTGCGGATGCTCTCGACACCCGAAATCTGAAACTCACGCTCGGGGGGAGGGAACGCAAAGACCAAATCAATGCGCCGGTACAGCTCACGGAGTGAATCCAGGGGCGCATCCAGCCGCAAACACCCCTGGTCAAGAACGCAAACGTGATCAGCCACGCGCTCTACCTCGGCAATCTGGTGGGAAGAGAAGAAAACGGTTACGCCATCTGCCGATTGGCTAACAAGAGTTTGGAGGAGAGATTCAATCCCCACCGGGTCGAGCCCTTCGCTTGGCTCATCGAGAATTAACAACTCGGGACGTCGGGCGAATGCCAGCAATAGTGCAAGTTTCGTTCGCATTCCCTTCGAAAGGTTGGCGACCTTTCGGTGAGTTGGCAACTCGTAGTCACGAAGAAGGGTTCTTTCGACGTCTATGCGCCAGTCAGGGTAGAACGACCGCGCAAAGCGTATTATTTGTTCCACCGTCATATAGCCATACAAGGGCTTGTCTTCCGCAACAAAAGCGACCCTGCGGCGCATTTCGCGATTCTCTTCGGGGTCAGCGATTCGCTTTCCAAGCACGGTACCCTCGCCCGAGCTTGGCCGGACTAATCCGAGCAGCATCTTGATGGTCGTGCTCTTTCCAGCGCCATTTCGACCGAGAAAGGCCGTAATACGATTTAGCCCTACCGACAGGTCTAATCTCCGAACCGCCTCCGCGCTTCCATACGACTTCGCGAGTGCATGTGTGAGTATTGCGGGTTCATTCGTCATCGTTTTCCCACAATCTCGACCGAGCAGAGTAGCTCTGCCTCGAAGACTCGGCGAATCTCCTCATCCAAAAGGCCGTCTTCCCGAAGCTGGTCGACAATATCTCGCATCCGCCGACGTGCCATCTGTACATGACTCGCCAGGGACTTAGTTCGGCGTTTCACACAGACAAATGCTCCGGAGCCCTGACGCAATTCCAGAAGCCCTTCGTGTTCGAGTTCGGAGTATGCTTTTACAACGGTATTTGGACTGACTACCAATTCCTCCGCCAGAGTTCGAATACCAGGTAACTGATCGCCGTCCTGCAATGCGCCGGTTTCCGCGGCGTGCCGAATTTGCTGCATCAATTGGAGGTAGAGCGGTTGCCCGGTTGTCGGAGTGAGCCTGAATGACATTGTCAGTAGACTGTATTGCTATTACGGTACAGCATCACAGCTGGCAAAGTCAACGACCAAGCTCGCGATCTGAGGGCGTGCTGTAACTGACAGAATCAGGCGTTAAGCGATCAAAACCCCTGCGGGTCGATTTTGATGCGTGGCAGGCCAAGCCCACACACCGACAGCCGCGCTTCCTCGCGGAGCGAACATCCCCGGAAAGGAAGCAAGGCATAATTTAGAGATGTCGTTAGTGACAAACGAACAGAGTAGAATATATATTTTCTAGTCAAGCACTTCCACGAAGTGCCGGGATGGCGGAACTGGCAGACGCAGCGGACTCAAAATCCGCCGACCTTCGGGTCTTGGGGGTTCGACTCCCCCTCCCGGCACCAATGGTGCAATTCCTCATGCGGCAAACGGCGTCAGGCAGTCGTAGTCCTTCGGGACCGTCCTGCGTGGTCTTTCGGAACCTTCCGGGGTGAGAGTACAACGGGCACACTGAACCTGTTAGTTTCGGACGCGTGACAAGAGATTAATTCAGCCTTATGCGCCCCTACGCCACTCGCTGGAATGCGGTTCCCGTCGTGTTTGCCCTGGCGATCCTGCTGGGTTGCCAGGGAGTGAGCACGGGCAAAGCTGCGTTGCAGGGTGACGATCCGCCCGCGCCGGGCTCGCTGAGTGCTGCGCCGGCGAGTGTAAGCTTCGGCAACGTGCAGATCGGGACCAGCCAACCGGAGACCGAGACGCTGACCAATACTGGCGAAACCAGTCTGACGGTCACGCAAGCATCGGTGACCGGCGCGGGTTTTAACTATACGGGGCTGACCCTGCCGCTGATGCTGGCACCGAGCCAGAGCATGACATTTGGTGTGGTCTTCGCGCCGACATCCGCAGGCGCCAGCAGTGGCAGCCTGGCGATTACCATCAGCGGATCGAGCACGGCATTCAATATTGCTCTTTCTGGAACGGGAGTGACCGCTGTAGTGACGCCCGCTACTCTGACGGCAACGCCTCCGAGCCTGACGTTTACGAGCGTGGTGGCGGGGCAGAATCAGACGCAAACCGAGACGGTGGAAAACACTGGGGGCTCCACGGCGACGATTTCGCTGGCGGCGGCTACGGGAACGGGGTTCAGCATTTCAGGAATCAGCACGCCGTTGACCTTGACGGCGGGGCAGAGCACGTCTTTCAGCGTGACCTTTGCGCCGGCGGCGCAGTCTTCGGGGAATTTCAGTGGAAATGTGGCGATTACTTCGGACGCATCCAATCCGAACCTGAGCATTGCGCTGAGTGGCTCTGTGATCGCACCGAGTCAAGGGACATTGAGTGTCAGTCCGGTCAACGTGGGGAGTGTGGTGGTGGGGACGAGTGGAACTCAGAGCGGGACGCTGAGTGCCACGGGGGCAAGCGTATCGGTTCTCTCAGTCGGGTTGGGCGGCACGAACCCTTCGGAGTTTTCAATCAGCGGCATCTCGTTTCCAGTCACCGTTACGACGAGCCAACCAGTTGCATTTACGGTGACGTTCACGCCGGGTGCGACAGGAGGGGCCTCAGCGTCGGCGTCGTTTGGCAGCAATGCCTTGAACTCGCCGAGCGCCGCAGCCCTGACAGGCGCGGGCACGCCGGCGCCCGTGCATAGTGTCAACCTGGCATGGGCGGCGAGTTCGACCTTGGGCGTGACGAGCTACAACGTCTACCGCGCCATCTTCGGGACAACTTCCTGCGGTTCTTATTCGAACGTCGGTTCTACCCCGAGTTCCACGACGGCGTTTACGGACAACGAGGTGGCGGATGGCACGACTTACTGTTATGCGACCACGGCGGTGGATGCGAATGGTGAGAGCGGATATTCCAATATTGCCCAGGCCAAGATTCCTGCTCCGTAGTAGATGGTGCGGTCGCTGCGGAGACTGTATGACGACTGATCCTGCGCCCTTCCGAAGCTAACTCTTGATGTGATGGCCCACCTATCCTGTTGACAGCGATGATGGTTGTTGGGTGGTTGCAATTGGCTGCAATGGGGTTGCAGAAATTATCAGTCTTGACAGTGGCAGGCTTCGGGGTAGAGTGGAAACAGATTGTCGTGCGTCGCGCGTATCAGGACTTTGTGCGCGGTCTTTCCCCCCGTATTCCCCCGTGTATCCCCCGACCCTAATTAGGAGAAGTTGACGATGAAATCAGTTGCCAGGTTTTCGGTGTGGGTGGCTTTTGCGGCGGTCCTGGGCTTCGCGGCTTGCGCATTTGGTCAGGGTCCGGTTGGTGACAAGGGAGTGAGTGCGGGAGATAGCGTGGTGAACCGTTCCCTGAACTCTGTGCTGAACTCTGCGCCATCGAGCTTTCTGGTGTCTCCCTTCGGCGGCAGCGGCCACCAGGGCGGTGGAAACGGCGGTGGCGGCAACGGGGGCGGGGGTAACGGCAACGGGGGTAACGGCAACGGTGGCGGTGGCAACGGCAATGGGTGCGGCAGCCAAGGTGGAGGACGGGGCGGTCGGAACGGCGGGTGCGTGACAGTTCCCGAGGGCGGAACAACGTTGATGTATCTGCTGTTTGCGGGCCTGTGTTGCGCTGGAGCGATGGCGTTACGGTCCCGGCGGCAGGTGAGGGTGCGCGAAACCAACTAAGTTGGGTTCAAAGCAAGTCTGGTGGGATGTCGCAAGTTCTGGACATAAAGTGCAAACTCTTGCATGGCAAGATCAGTCAGCCAACTCAGTGAACCTGGTCAGTGAGCGAGAGGCGTCGCTACATTCAGGGCGTGGGCGCCAACCGGGTCTGACGTTGAGGCTTCTGTGTTAAAGGCAGTGGAGTAAGGTAGTTAGGTGGCGACTGTGGTACGATCCACGGCGCCAGATAGAGTGCGGGTGCCACAATAGTTCCTTTCCTCGAAGCCTCCGGCTTCACTTCTTAGATAGTCCAACGATGTATTTCTTAGGGGATCCAGGGTAACCTCGCTCGTAGTTACCGTATAGCACCTTCTACCTATTGCAGCGATTTGCAATCCCATGTAAGCTGGTTGTCATCAGGGCAAGCCGGTGAAAGAGGCCGGTCATGGATCTCCCCCCGCCCGATGGTTTCACGACAAATTCTGTGCAGGTCAGGGCCCCAGCAGGAGGAAGTTGAGAGGTGTCTTGACAGGGCTTCGTGAAATGCTATAATCCCTATAGGAATAGTAGTAATTGGTGAAGGCGGTCTTGAAGACATGGTTTTTGGCAATCGATTTGCTGGGTAACACTCCATCGAGCCAAGGGACCGGGAAACAGAAATCGGATTTGAGCAGCACAGATATTTTGTAAGGCGCGCAACTTCGTCAGCAGGAAACCTGCAATCCCCCTGGTTTCCTGCCCACCATAAGTATCCCCCTTGGATCTCACCGTTGAGATCTCAACAGCAACAGAGTTGTGATTGATTTTGAGGTCACTCCGAGAAGGTGACTTAGAGGGCGAAGCTATGGCCATCAGCAGCGTATCGTGGGAAATTTCGCAACCGGCGCCAGTGACTGGCGAGGAAACGGAAAACTGGTACGGGCTGCACACGCGGGCGCGGCACGAAAAGATTGTGGCGCAGCGACTGGGAGAGCGCGGGGTTACGACGTTCCTGCCGCTGGTGACCGAGGTCCACCGCTGGAGCGACCGCAAGAAATCAGTGCAGATGCCGCTGTTCGGCTGTTATGTGTTCGCGAAATTTGTGCCGAACCGGTCGGAGCGTTTGCGGGTACTGCGCGTGGACGGAGTATTCGGGCTGATCGGGGCCGGGGGCGAAGGCGCACCGATTCCAGACGAACAGATCGATGCGGTGCGAAATCTGGTGGATGGGCAACTGCAGTGGTCGTCGCATCCGTTCCTGAAGATCGGGCAGCGGGTGCGAATCCGGAGCGGAGCACTGGATGGCCTGGAGGGCATACTGGTGTCGCGCAACGGCGACCGGACGCTGGTGATTTCCGTGGATGCGATCCAGCGATCGCTGGCGGTGCGTGTGGAAGGATACGAAGTCGAACCAATCTGAAGTTGTCGGGCAGGCAATCCAAACTAGTTTTCGTTGTTCCCTCGTAAGGATCCAACTCACCCTTGACCGAAAACAGAATCGAAACCGTTCGTTTGCTGGTCGTGAGCCGGGAACCGGCCGTTCTTCGTCTGCTCTGGTCCCTGGAAGAATCCAACAGCTGGCAACTGGAAACCGCGGCGGGAGGCTGGGATGCGCGGGAGCGGGTGCAATCCGGGGTCGCGCCCCACCTGCTGTTGCTGGATCTTCCGCGCGGCGACGCGGAGAGCCTGCAACTGCTGCGGTGGCTGGGCACGGCGCGCCCCGATCTTCCCGTGGTGGTGCTTTGCCATGCGGACGATGCGGCGCGAGGGAAAGAGGCAATCCGGCTGGGGGCGGAAGAGATTCTGGTGCGGCCGTTCGACGAGGCGCAACTGGAAGCGGTGATCCGGCGGCATCTTGCTGCCGGAGATGGGGCGGAAGGAAACGGCGAGGCGGAAATCATCGGGGAAAATGTGGAACAGCTGGGCGAGGACGCGTTCTTTGTGAGTGCGAGCCTGATTATGCAGAAGCTGCGGGCCCAGGCGGCGCTGCTGGCGAAGACGGACGTCCCGGTACTTATTCTGGGCGAGGCTGGAACCGGGAAATATACGGTGGCGAGCCTGATTCACACGCTCTCGGTGCGATCCGGCTTCAAACTGCTGCGCGTGAATTGCGCGGAAATGCCGGAAGCTTTGCTGGAAGCAGAATTGTTTGGGGAGGAATGGGCCGGCGCTGCGGGGCCGCGCCGAACCAGTCTGGGAAAGTTCGCAGCGGGCGAAAAAGGCACGATCTTCCTGGAGGAAATCGCGGCCATGCCTGCGGGGCTGCAAGCGAAGCTGATGCAGGTTTTGCAAAACCAGGTGGTGCAGAACCATGAGTTCGGCAGATCGGCCGGCGCCGAGGGCGTCGCTGTTGCAGCCGACGTAAGAATCCTGGCGGCAAGCAGCGCCAATCTGGAACGTGCATTGGCCGAGAAGCAGCTTCGGGAAGATTTGTATTATCGCCTGAGCGCCTTCACGGTGCATGTGCCTCCGTTGCGGCAGCGTAAAGATGAGATTGCACTGCTGCTGCGTTACTTCATGCACAAGCTGGCCAAGCACTACAGCCTACCTTCCCGCGGATTTTCCTCTAGCGTGCTGGATGCCTGCCAGCATCACTCGTGGCCGGGAAACTTAAGAGAACTGGAAAGGTTCGTGAAGCGGTACCTGATTGCGGGTGACCAGGAACTGACTATTGGGGAAAAAGGTGTAGAGGCGGGGGAAACTGGGGGCCACACTCCGGTTACGCGAGCGGTGCGGCTGGCAGTGGCTCCACGGAAAGCGGAGCAAGAACAAGCGGAGCCGGAATCGTTGAAGTCGTTGATCCAGGGGATCAAGTCGGAAGCGGAACAGAATGCCATTGGAGCGGCGCTGAAGAGAACGGGCTGGAACCGCAAGGCAGCCGCGCGATTGCTGCGGGTCAGCTATCGCACGTTGTTGTACAAGATCGAGCAATATCACATGCGGGCTCCGGCGCCGTATTTTTCTTCGCTGCCGGTGGACGAGTTTTCAGTGTTTGGCAACGAAGCCAAGGATAACGGGAAGGCAAGTTGAACCGGGCCCTGCGGAATACGTCTGGAAGCAATCGCCAAGGAGCGGCTATGACTATGAACACATGCACATGGAGTGGACGGCTGGCAGTGCTGCTGGTTTGCGGTTTTGTGTCCGGTTCGCTGGGCGCGCAAAGCGCGGCGGGGGACGATGCAAGCCGCGGCAACTCGGCGGTGAAGACGACGGCAGCAGACACTTTGGCGGCGAAGCCGCACGATGACAGTTTCGTGATTGGCAATGACGACGTGCTGGCGATCAATGTGTGGAAAGAGCCGGACATCTCGCGCTCGATTCCGGTGCGCTCCGACGGAAAAATCTCGCTACCGCTGGTGGGGGAAGTGCAGGCGGCGGGGCTCACCCCGTTAAAGCTGGAAAAAGATATCGCCGGCAAGCTGAAGAATTATATTTCGGAGCCAGAAGTTACGGTGATGGTGCAGCAGGTCAACAGCCAGAAATTCAACATTCTGGGACAAGTGGTGCGGCCGGGATCGTATGGGATCGCGAATTCGCCGACGGTGCTGGACGCGATTGCGCTGGCCGGCGGTTTCCGTGATTTCGCGAAACAGAAATCGGTTTATGTTCTGCGGCAGGGTGCGGGTGGGGATTCGCGCCTTCCGTTCAATTACAAGGATGTGAGCCAAGGGAAGAATATGTCGCAGAACGTCAAGCTGCAGCCCGGCGACACGATCATTGTCCCGTAAAGCGGGTTCCGTGAAGCATGTTCAGGTTGTGTAAAGCAGGTTGTGTAACCATGAAAATCTTTACTTCAGTTCGCTGGGGATTGCTGTTGCTGGGCAGCGTGCCGGTCTGGGCGCAGGAGCAGCCACGCGCGGTCCCGGCACCGGCGGCGACCGGGCCGATCACGGACATGTCGCTGAGCAGTGACCGGGACGCGGACCGGATGCTGACACCTCCGCCGGTGAGCGGACAGGCATATCCGCTTTGGTTTAGTGCGGAGGAGCGATCCAACTATCTGCGCGGCGGCGTGACCTTCAATACCGCCTACTCGGACAATGTGCTGGGTGGTGCGGAACCCACTCCGGTGAGTGACGTGAGTTATTCGGTGTGGCCCACACTGGCGATCGACCAGACGCGGTCACGGCTGCACTGGATGCTGTCGTACGCGCCGGGATTTACGTTCTACCAGCGCATCACCTCGCGCAACGAAGCGGATCAGAATCTGGGGCTGGGCGTGGAGTACCGGCTGAGTCCGCATGTGACGGCGAGCGTGCGGGATTCGTTACAGAAGACGTCCGACGTATTCAATCAACCGGATCAAGGGTTAGCGGGAGCGGTTTCCGGGGCGGTGCCGAGCGCCAACGATTCCGTGATTGCGCCGCTGGCGGACCGGCTCAGCAATAACGGGAACGCGGGAATCACCTACCAATTCAGCGCGAATGCCATGGTGGGGGCGAGTGGAACTTTTACCAACCTGCACTACCCTGATCCGAGCGAGGTGCCGGGGCTTTACGATGCGGCTTCGCGAGGAGGGTCGGCGTTCTACAGCTACCGGCTTTCGAGGAAGAACTATATCGGGGCGACGTATCAATACCAGGAACTGCTCTCTTACCCAGCGGAAGGAACAAACGAGACGCAGACGCACGGCGCTTTCGTCTTTTACACGTTGTATCCGTCGCCGAGGTTCTCGCTTTCGTTGTTTGGCGGTCCGCAATACTACAGCGCGGGGCTGGAATATTTTAGCGCGACGCAGGCTCCGCTGGCGGCTGCACACTCGTGGTCTCCGGCGGGCGGCGCGAGTTTGAACTGGCAAGCGCGGCACACGGGAATGGCGGTCAGCTATTGGCACGGGGTCAGCGGCGGCGGCGGGCTGATTGGGGCGGTGGAGTTGGATAGCGCGAATGGGTCAGTGCGGCAGCAGATCACGCGCAACTTCAGCGCGGCGCTGGCAGGGGCTTATGCGAACAATGGAGTGCTCGCGCTTTCCACGCTGGGCGGGCATACGGTTTCAGGAAGCGCATCGCTGCAGCGCTCAGTCGGCGAGCATGTGAATCTGCAGGCGGGATATACGCGGCTGCACCAGAACTACAGCTTCCTGTCGGCGAATCCGGACACGAATCGAGAGTGGATTTCGGTTTCCTATCAGTTCGCCAGACCGTTGGGACGATAGGCATCGGAGAAGGTAAACATGGTTGAAGATTTCGAAGAGAAAAATTCGGAGCGGTTTGATCTGGCGCATTACCTGGGGATCGTCCGGCGCCGCCACATGCAGTTTTTGGTGCCGCTGCTTTTGGGATGGCTGGCGGTGTGGGGGGCGAGCTGGGTTCTGCCGTCGCGCTATCGCTCGAGCACATTGATTCTGGTGGAGCAGCCGACCATGCCGAAGGATTACGTCACGCCCAACGTGAACGACGATCTGCAAGACCGGTTGCGGAGCATCACGCAGCAGATTCTGAGCCGAACGCGCCTGTTGCACATTATCGATCAGCTGAACCTGTACGCGGATTCGCGAGCCCGCCTTACGCCCGACGACAAGGTGGAGCGCATGCGCAAAGACATCGGCGAAATCGAGCTGGTGCGCGACGGGGAAGGCCGAGTGAGTTCGTTTAACGTTTCCTACTCATCGCATGATCCTCACCTGGCGCAGCAGGTAACCAGCGAACTGACCAACCTGTTCATCAGCGAGAACCTGGAAGTGCGCCAACAGCAGTCGCAAGACACGACAACGTTTCTCGAGGGCCAGTTGGAGACGGCGCGCAAGACGCTGTCGGACCAGGAAGAGAAGATTCGCGAATTCAAGGGACAGCACGTAGGAGAACTGCCGGCACAGGTGGCGAGCAACCTGCAGATTCTGGGGGGGATGCAATCCCAGTTGCAAACGGAAGAAGATGCGCTGAACACGGCCAAGCAACAGCGGGTTTACCTGGAAACGCTGGTGAACCAGTATCGCTCGCTGCAAGGCTCACCGAAAACCGGCGCGGGCGCGACGGCGGGGTTGCCGGCGCTGGACGCAGAGTTGGAAAAGCTGAGGGCGCAACTGGCAGATTTGAGCTCGCATTACACGGACCGCCACCCCGACGTTCGCAAGCTCAAGGAGCAGATCGCCGAAACCGAACAGATGCGGGACAAGATCGCCGCCGACCTGAAAGCCAAAGCCGCGGCTGCGCAAGCCGACCCCAGTGCAGTCGCGAGTTCCGATGCGGCGGACGCGAAGGATCCTTCGTCGCCGATGGCGCAGCTGGAGGGGCAGTTGCAGGCCAACCGGGTGGAGATTTCGAACCGCGAGCACAGCATTGCGGGGCTGCAAGGGAAGGTTACGGACTACCAGGCGAGACTGAATCAGGAGCCGGTGCGGGAGCAGCAGCTCTCGGATCTGACGCGCGGGTATGAGCAGTCGAAAGCGAATTATGACGAACTGCTGAAGAAAAAGAATGAGTCAGCCATGGCGACCAGCATGGAACTGCTGCAGCAGGGTGAGCGCTTTCGCATTATCGATCCTCCGAGCCTGCCCGCGAAGCCAGACTTCCCCAATCGCCTGAAGTTCTGCATGATCGGGTTGGGCATGGGATTGGCGTTGGGCGCGATGGTGGCCGGCGCCTTCGAAATGATGGATGACCGGATTTATGACGAGAAGGAACTGCAGAAGCTATTGCCGGTGGCGGTGATCTCGGAAATCCCGGCGCTGGCGGCGGTCGCGGACGAGCAAAAAGAACGCCGGCAGTTGTGGATGGGATGGGCGGCGGCCGTGTTGGTGTCGGTGACGATTTTGCTGGGATCGGCGCTCAGTTACTTGCGCGGTTAACGATACTACTTATGTACAAAGCCTTTTACAGCTTGAAACGCAATCCGTTTGAAATTACTCCGGACCCTTCGTTCCTGTTTCCCACGCGGAGGCATAACGAAGCTTTGGCCGCGCTTTATTACGGGGTGCGACGGCGCAAAGGGTTCGTGGTGCTAACCGGAGAGGTGGGAACGGGCAAGACTCTTCTGCTGCGCTGCCTGTTGCAGGCGCTGCAGCAAAACAATGACGTCAAGTACGCCTACGTGTTTAACGGACGGCTCTCGCCGCTGGAGTTCCTGCAGTATATTGCGGGTGATCTGGGACTGCCGTCGGCGGGCAAGAACAAGAGTGAATTGCTGCTGCAGCTGGCGGGTTACGTGGTGTCGCGCGGGGAAAAGAAGCTGACCACCGTGCTGGTGGTGGACGAAGCGCATCATTTGTCGACCGACATTCTGGAAGAGATCCGGTTATTGACGAACCTGGAAACGGCGGACGAGAAGTTGCTGCAGATTCTTCTGGTGGGGCAGCCGGAACTGGATGAGAAGCTGGACTCGGTGGAGTTGCGGCAACTGAAACAGCGAATTGCGCTGCGGTCTCACCTGGCGGCGCTGGATCTGAGCGAAGCCAAGGGCTACATCGAGCGGCGGTTGCAACTGGCGGGAAGCGCGAACCCCGCGGCGCTGTTTCCTCAGGAAACGGTCGCGACGGTGTACCGGCACTCCCGAGGCGTGCCCCGGCTGATCAATACCATCTGCGAGAATGCATTGATTGCGGGTTACGCGCGGCAGGCTGCCACGGTGACTCCAGACATTATTGATGCGATCGCAACCGACTTCCGCCTCGGAGTGCAAAGCACGCGGGTCGAAAGAAAGAAAACGCCGGACGCACTCGATGTGCGGACAGCGGCCAGGACCCTGCTGGAACTTTACGCTCACCTACAGGGCGAACAGGCGCGGGAAGAAGAACTAGCAGCCCGCGGGTCCGAGTAACTGGAGCAACGAGACGTATAAGACACGAGGCATTGAAATCAGGAAGCATTCAGGAACTGCGAGCATCATCCATCATGAGCCAAATATTTGACGCACTGCAAAGATCGGAAGCGGAACGGGCGGGGACAGGACCATCGCTTGCGGAATCCACCTTCTCGGTTGCAACCGAGTTGCTAGAGGCTGCGGAGCGCGAGCGGCGAGGAGCGCGGGCGGCGGCGGTTAGCGTGCGCCCGGAGGGCGGGGGTCTGCTGGAGCAGTTTTCGTCACTGCCGGTTTCGATCCTGCCGCAGAGCCGGCTGGTGTCGGTGGGGGAAGAGGAAAGCCTGGGCGCGGAGAAGTTCCGGTTTCTGGCGGTACGTTTGCGGCAGCTTCGGCAAAGCCGGCCGCTGAAGAAGGTACTGATAACGAGTACGATTCCGCAAGAAGGCAAGAGCACGGTTGCGGCCAACCTGGCTTGTACGCTGGCGCGAAGGAAACAGCATAAAACGCTGTTGCTGGAAGGCGATCTGCGGAGGCCGACGGTGGCGCAGAAATTTGGCTTGGGCAGAGTTCCGGGCTTAAGCGAATGGCTTCGCGGCGAAACCGAAACCATGAACATCTACCGGCTTGAGGCTCTGGGACTTTGGGTGCTGCCAGCGGGGAATGCGCCAGAAAATCCGCTGGAGCTGATGCAGTCCGGGAAACTCTCTCCCCTGATGGACCAGTTGAGTTCCTGGTTCGACTGGATCGTCATCGATTCGCCTCCGGTGCTGCCGCTGGCCGATACCAGCATCTGGGCGCGGCTGGCGGACGGAATCCTATTGGTGACGCGAAAGAGCATCACTGAAAAGCAGCAACTACAGCGCGGGCTGGAAGCGCTTGAGCCCGGGAAACTGCTGGGCGCGTTGGTGAATGGTTCCACCGATGCGGCGCACAGCGACTACTATCAACGGTACGGTCCGGCTACATCCTCCCCTGAATCTCCCCGCTCGAAGAAGTAAGCGATGGTAAGCCAGGCGTCTGACGTCTATTGCGGCAGCATATCCCCTCATCCACAAAGCAGTTTGCTAATTCACTGTATCCGCTCTCAGAAGCGGAACAGGCGGAGGAATTATGAACGTACGTAGCTCCAAGGAGGGTTCGCCCTTGAGTCTGGTTCCGGCGGGGCCGGTATCGGTTGCGGACCGCAGTACTTTGCGAGAGGAATCCTTTCTCCGGGTGATCTGGCATGAGAGAAAAAGAGCCGAACGCTCGGGGAAGCCTTCGGTGCTGATGCTGATCGAAATGGAAACTCAATTCCCCTTCGAAAAGAACGGCGAGTCGCTGGGGAAGATACTGTCGGTTCTGACCTCGACTACAAGAGAGACGGATGTGACGGGGTGGTACAAGGACGATTGCGTGGTGGGGGTGATGTTCACGGAAATCATGGTCGAGGAAGGAAGTTCGGTGGTGGCGACCGTGATGGACCGGGTGAGCGAAGCCTTGCGCAGCCGTCTAAGTTCGCGGCAATTCAACCGGGTGAGCATTACCTTCCATCTGTTTCCGGAAGAAGGCAACGAGCGCATTCCGGCGATGTCTGACAATGCACCTTTGTATCCTGATCTGGCAACGAGGGACGAGGCGGAGAGACTGGTACAAAGGTGAAGCCCACCGTCCTGATTGCTACAACGTCGCAGTGGTTTCCAACCGCCCGGTTGGCGATGGCACTGGCTCGCGCGGGGTACATCGTGGATGCGGTGTGCCCTGCCCGGCATCCGCTGGGCAAAATCAGCGTGGTGCAGCGAACCTACGGATACCGGGGGCTGGCACCGTTGATGTCTTTCGCGCATGCCATCGCCGAGAGCAGACCGGACTTGATTGTGCCGGGCGACGACCTTGCGACGCTTCACTTACACCGCATGCATGAGCGGGAAGGAGGCAGCGGGGAAACGGCAAAGCTAATCGAACGGTCTCTCGGCATGCCGGAAAGTTTTCCGGTGGTGTATGCCAGAACGGCGTTTATCGAACTGGCGCAGGAAGAGGGCATCCGTGCACCGAAGACCGAAGTGATCGCGAATGCGGCGGAACTGAGGCACTGGGTGAGCCGAATGGGTTTGCCGACGGTGCTGAAGGCGAATGGCACGTGCGGCGGGGACGGGGTAAGGATTGTCCACACGCTCGAGGAGGCGGAACGAGCGTTTCGCGCGCTCGAGGCTCCTCCACTTTTCCCGCGAGCGGTTAAGCGCGCACTGGTAAACCAGGACAAGACGTTGCTTTGGCCTTCGCTGCTGCGCCGCCGGTCAGTGGTGAATGCGCAGGAATTTGTGGCTGGGCGCGAAGCGACCAGCGCGGTGGCGTGCTGGCAAGGAACTGTGCTGGCGAGCCTTCATTTCGAAGTGCTGAGCAAGCGGGGTTCTGCGGCGGGGCCTTCCAGCGTGCTGCGTTTGATCGAGAATGCTGAAATGTCAGCGGCCGCCGAAGGGATGGTCCGGCGGCTCAATCTTTCTGGTCTGCAGGGGTTTGATTTCATGCTGGAAGCGGACACGGGAAATGCATACCTGATCGAAATCAATCCCCGGGCTACGCAAGTGGGGCACCTGGCGCTGGGCGCCGGACGCGATCTTCCCGCGGCGTTGTATGCGGCCCTGACCGGAGCGCCGGTGCAGGCGGCTCCGAGAGTCACGGAGAACGACACCATCGCGCTTTTCCCGCAAGAGTGGATGAAAGATCCAGAAAGCGCATATCTGCGGTCGGCTTATCACGACGTTCCATGGGACGAGCCGGAGTTGGTTCGTGCCTGCGTCCGCAAGGGGCGGAAGCAGGGTGGTTGGAATTTCCCGCAAACCGCGGTGCAGAGTCTTTCGGCAGTTCGCCTGCCACGCCTATGACAACTCCACTGAAGGGTCAAGCGGCAAGAGCTGGAGCGTCCAGCCGGAGCTCGGAGTTTTTCTTGGAGCACTTTGCTTCGCGAGCGCATCGCTCGGTTCCCGGCCGCGTGCGGAACTCGGGGAGGAAGCCGGTTCGAGTCATGAAATTCGGGGGAACGTCGGTGGGTGACGCGTCCTCGATTGAGCGGGTGGTGGAGATCATCGGAGGCGCGGCGCGGTACAGTGACGTAGTGGTCGTGGTCTCGGCCATGAGTGGCGTGACCAACAAGCTGGTTGCGGCCGCCAGCCAAGCCGAAGCGGGAGATTACGAAGCAGTGGCGGCGATTTTCGGGGAACTACGCGAGCAGCACGAGGCGGCGGCGAGGGCGTTGATCGACTCGACGGCGGAACGGAATCGCATCGAGCGCAAAGTGGCCGAGTTGCTGCAAGCGGGGGACCGCCTGTGCCAGGGCACGATGCTGCTCGGTGAGTTGACGCCGCGGACGCAGGATTCGATTTCGAGTCTGGGCGAGCGCCTTTCGGTTCTTCTGGTCGCGGCCGCGCTGGCGGAGCGGGGAGTGGCCAGTGCGGCGATCGAGGCCACGGAGATCGTGGTTACGGACGGGTGCCATGGCGCCGCCGATCCCTGCATGGATTTGACGCGGGAACGCTGCGAAGCGCGACTGCGTCCTCTTTTGCAGCAGGGCCTTGTTCCGGTGGTGACGGGATTCATCGGAGCCACGGCGGACGGCGTGCTGACGACGCTCGGCCGGGGCGGCTCGGACTATTCCGCGACGATTCTGGGAGCGGTGCTCGAGGCGGACGAAGTGATCATCTGGACGGACGTGGAGGGCTTGCAGACAGCCGATCCGCGCCTGGTGCCGGGGGCGCGCACCATCCCTGAAGTTTCGTATCGCGAGGCCGCGGAACTGGCGTACTTCGGAGCCAAGGTGCTGCATCCGAAGACGCTGCGAGCGGTCATGCAGTGCGGGATTCCGCTGTGGATCCGCAACACGTTCGCGCCGGAACGGGTGGGAACGAAGATTACGCCGGCAGGCTCGCCGGGCGCTGCCGGAGTGAGGGCGCTGACCGCGATCCGCGACGTGGCAATGATCCGAGTCGGCGGCCCTGGGTTGGCGGGAGCACAGGATGTTCTGGGCCGTACTGTCCGGACCGCGGCCGCGGTTCGCGCCGATGTGCTGCTGATCTCGCAAGCGTCTTCGCAAAATGAGCTGTGCCTGGTGATTTCTTCGGCGCTGGCGAAGTGCATGGTGGAGGCGCTGCGCCATGAGTTTGCTCATGACCTGGCTCATGAGCTTGCGCAGGAATGGGCACACGAACCGATGGAACATATTACCTGCGACGCTAGCGTTGCGATGGTGACGGTAGTGGGGCAGGACATGAGGTCGATCCCAGGAATTGCCGGCCGGGTTTTCGGAGCGCTGGGCCGGGAGAACGTGAACCTGATCGCCATCGCGCAAGGCTCCTCGGAGCGCACTCTCTCCTTCGTGGTTCCGAAGAAAGAGATGCAAGCGGCGCTCGCCGGTATCCATCAGGAATTCCAGTTAGAAAGCCCTTCGAACCCCGCGCTTGCCGGCGGCGCATCCGAAGATCTTAGTGGTCTCAAGAACTCCCTCAACGAAACGCACGTAGAACAGTCCCTCTCCCGGGCCTCCGCACATTCCGATGTCCAAGCCAACCAGTAACTCATTCGTTCCTGCTTCCGAAAAAAGTGGAGCAGAGCCAGGGAGAAAAGTTTTGAAGTTAAGCCGTTCGAGAGTATCTGTGACTGTTCCGCGGGGTCTGCCCGCCGCCGGTCGAACCTATAGCGTCCTGGCGGAAGAGCCTTTTCATCGGATGATCGCGCTGGAGAGGAAGCGAACGGAACGCTCGGGAAAGCCATTCCTGCTCATGCTGCTGGACGCGGGACATTGCCTGCCTTCGGATAGAAACGGAAGAGTGCTGGGCAAAATCCTGTCTGCCCTGTCGTTGTCCACCCGGGAAACGGATGTAACGGGTTGGTACAAGGACCATTCGATCGTGGGAGTGATGTTTACCGACATCGGGGCCGACGACCGGCAATCAATTCTGGGCACCATGATGAGCCGGGTGAGCGAGACTTTGCGCAACAATCTGAGCCTGGAAAAATTCAGCCAGATCAGCATGTCGATGCACGTTTTCCCGGAGGATTGGGATCAGGAGAGCACGCACGGGAATCCGACGCTCTATCCCGACTTTGTCAATCGCAATCAGGAGCAGAAATTCAGCCGCATCGTTAAGCGATTGCTGGACGTGGTGGGAAGTGCGACGGCGCTGATGTTGTTGTCTCCCGTTTTTCTGGTGGTCGCGGCGCTGGTGAAACTAAGCTCCAAGGGGCCGATTCTTTTCCGGCAGGAGCGGCTTGGCCAATTCGGCAAGACCTTCACTTTCCTCAAGTTCCGGTCGATGTATGCAAACAATGACCGCAAGATCCATCAGGAGTTCATGAAGCGCGTGATCAAAGGCGATCACGATGGCCGGGGCGGGGAGGGAAACAAAGCGGTGTACAAGATGACGAACGACCCGCGAATCACGAAGATTGGATGGATTCTGCGGCGCACGAGCCTGGACGAACTGCCGCAATTCATCAACGTGCTGCGAGGGGAGATGTCGCTGGTTGGGCCCAGACCGCCGATCGCGTATGAATGCCACGAATATGACATTTGGCATCGTCGCCGCGTGCTTGAGGTGAAGCCGGGAATCACCGGTCTGTGGCAAATCGGAGGGCGCAGCCGGATCCGCTTTGACGATATGGTGCGTCTGGATTTGCAATACGTGCGCACCTGGTCTTTGTGGCTGGACCTGCAAATCCTGCTGCAAACGCCCAGAGCACTCTTCAGCGATGATGCTTTTTAGGGGCAGCGCCTGCACCCGCGAGGCGTCGCCATCTGCACCGCAATCAACATTAGTTAGCAATTAGCCATCCCGCCGCGAAGCAATTAAGTTTGCGGAGAAAGTACTTCTGACAGACATGTCTTTGGCCCAGTGCCTGAAACGGAACGAAGTGTCACCCTCGAGTGGACCCAAGGTGGCTTACTGCATCGACCCACTGCAGGATCGGCGATGGGAGGAATTTGTGTGGAGACATCCCCGCGCCTCCGTCTTCCACTCGACGGGATGGCTGCAGGCGCTTTCGCGCAGCTATGGATACAAGCCGGTTGCGTATACAACGTCTCCGGCTGGTCAGGCACTGGAGAGCGGCATGGCATTTTGCCAGGTGGAGAGCTGGTTGACCGGGCGACGCCTGGTTTCGCTGCCCTTCTCGGATCACTGTGAGCCCCTGGTGGACACGGCCGAGGACTGGGAGGCGATCACGGCTGCGCTGGAGCAGGAATCCCAGAGCGGACAATGGCGATACATCGAAATGCGTCCTCAACAACGCTTCGAGATGGGTGCTTCGGTGGGGCACGCGACGGTGCCTTACAGCTTTCATCAACTCGACCTTCGACCGAACCTCGACACGCTGTTCCGCAATTGCCACAAGAACTCGACGCAGCGGAAAATCCTGCGAGCGGAACGCGAGGGTTTGGGGTATCGCGAAGGATCCACGGAAGAACTGCTGGACAGTTTTTACCGGCTGCACACCATCACCCGAAAACGGCACCGGCGTCCGCCGCAGCCCCGGAAATGGTTTGTCAATCTGCGGGATTGCTTTGGGAACGCCCTCAAGATCCGGGCGGCGTTTAAGCGAGAGCGGCCGATAGCGGCGGTGCTCACCATTCGCCACAAGGATGCGATGGTGTACAAGTACGGCGGTAGCGACTCTGGGTTCAACAATCTGGGCAGCATGCACATGCTTTTGTGGAGAGCGATTCAGGAGGCCAAGGCTGCGGGGCTGCAGAGCTTCGACTTCGGGCGGACCGAAGCCAACCAACAGGGGCTCATCACATTCAAGAAGCGATGGGGCGCCACGCAGTCGAGCCTGCTCTATACGAGGTACGGCCTTTCAGACCACTTCACCCACGCGTTTGAGTCGCCGGCTGCGAGCTGGAAATCCCGTGTGGCTAAGTACGCGCTTGCCCACATGCAGCCTAGCGTTCTTTCGTTAGCCGGCCGGGTTCTATACCGGCACGTTGGATAGATAGAGATAAGAGATAGAGAGTGTCAGAAGAAAAGATGATCACCGAATCCAATACGCTTCCCGCGATTGCGCCCCAGCCGCAGGCGAGGCCGGCGCGCGTCTCCGTGGTGATCGTGGTGTGGAACGCGAAGAAGTACGTAGTGGAGTGCCTGGAATCGTTGCGGGAACACTGCGCGAAGGTGTGCTCGGAAGTGATCGTGGTGGACAACGCTTCGAGCGATGGAACTCCGGAGCTGATTGCGGAGATGTTCCCGGAATGCAAGTTGATCCGTAACCCGGAAAATTATGGATTCGCCAAGGCCAACAACATTGGGATCGCGCAAAGTTCAGGGGAGTACATTTGCCTGGTGAATTCAGATGTAAAGTTCATCGACGATTGCATTTCGCTCATGGTGCGCTACCTGGAGGAGCACGCCGGGGTGGGCATGCTGGGGCCGAAGATGCTGGGGGCAACGGGCGAGGTGAGGCGCTCGACCATGCGCTTCCCAACCGTCTGGAACAATTTCTGCCGGGCCATCGGACTCGATTCCCTGTTCAAGCGATCGCGCTCGTTTGGGGGGCTGATGATGTCTGATTTCGATCATCGCACGACGGCGCCAGTGGAAGTGCTGAACGGGTGGTTTCTGTTGGTTCGCCGCCGCGCGGTGGAGCGGGTTGGCCTGCTGGATCCGCAGTTCTTCATGTACGGGGAAGATGTGGACTGGTGCTATCGCTTCCGGGAAGCCGGAGAGACGGTGGTGTTTTTTGGAGAAGCCGGGGCGATTCACTATGGCGGAGCGAGTTCGGCGAACGCGCCGCTGCGCTTCTATCTGGAGTTGTACCGCGCCACCTGGCAATACTGGCGAAAGCATCATGGGGGGCTGGCGCAACTTGGCTTCCTGGTTGCGTTTTCCATTCATCATTCGGTGCGGCTGCTGGGCTCCGGTTTCATCTACCTGTGTTCGCCGTCGCAAAGGCCGGACACCGCTGCCCGCTTCAAGAGAAGTCTCGCGTGCCTGCAGTGGGTAGGCGCGGCGAAGTTCAAGCACCTGGAGACCAGCGGAAAAGCCGCGTAACCGATCCACATCATGTACGAAAGCGAAGCAAATCACGAAGTAGAGACTGCGGCGCAGGTTCCGGCTGAGGTGATGAGTTCGTTCGCCCACCTCAGAGAACGGATGCGGTCTCGAACGGTGCTGCCCTGGAGCGAGCACTGCACGGAGTGCGTATGGCCAACCTGTTATACGACCTGCGATCTTTACAGTCCGCGGCAGGACGGAAGGTGCCGAAGATTCGCCGACGGGATGGTGAGGATCGAAGCCCCGTCCGCCGTGAATTCTTACCTGTTGAAGATTCGCTTTAAGCGCTGGGGAAAACTATGGACCCCCGGCAATGTCCGATTACACGCGGCGGACAAGGCGGAAAGGCTGGAAAAACGAGACTACCGGGTGGGGAATGCGCTGCAACGATTGCCGTTGCCTGCCCTGGTGAAGATTACGGCCACGACGAAGCGCTACGGGTTCAAGAAGAGAATGGCGAACTCCGGAGCAATCGGCCAGGAGCTTCCAGCGTGCTTCCTGCTGGAATGTTACAACCCTGAAGCGCACACGGTTCAGTTGTCGCTGACCATGCGCGCGACCGATGAGCATGCCATGATGCCGTTCCAGAAACTGATCCATCTGACTCCGGGATATCACCGCATCCGGGTTCCGATGGAGGAAATCACCGCGCTGATCGATGTTCGCGAATCGTTTGGGATCGATCTTATCCCCAACGACGAAGCCCGTGAGACCACGCTTTACTTTGGCTTGATGGAGTTTGTGACGGAGTTGCCGGAACTCCAGAAGGCTGACAAGGCCGGCGACAAAGCGGGGGAGACTGGCAAGAAAATCAAGTGCGTGGTGTGGGACCTGGACAATACTCTGTGGGAGGGCGTGTTGGTCGAGGACGGCGCCGCACGGCTGCGGCTGAAGCCCGGCGTGGCCGATGTGATTCAAGCGCTGGATCAGCGCGGGATTTTGCACTCGATCGCGAGCAAGAACAATCCGCAAGACGCGCTGCAAGTGGTTAAGAAGTTCGAGCTTGGTCAGTACTTCCTGTGCCCGCAGATCTCATGGCAGCCAAAAAGCCAGGGAATCAAAGCCATTGCCGAACAACTGAACATTGGCATGGACAGCATGCTGTTTATCGATGACTCCGAATTTGAGCTGGGAGAAGTCAAGGCTGTCTGCCCTGAGGTGCAGCTTCTGAACGCGGAGCACTACCGGTCTTTGCCGGAGAGGGACGAATGCCAGGTTCCGGTTACGGCCGAAAGCCGGGAACGGCGGAAGCTCTATCGAGTCGAGGCCGACCGGCAGACGGTGGCGCAGAGTTTCAGCAACGACTACATGGCGTTCCTGCGGCATTGCCAGATTCGACTGACGGTTCGCCCCATGACGGAGGAAAATCTGGAACGCGTCCACGAACTGACGCAGCGCACCAACCAGATGAATTTTTCCGGCAACCGGTACGACCGCGAAGTACTGAGAAAGCTGCTGGCCAACCCGCACCAGGATACTTTTGTGCTGAGTTGCGAGGACCGGTTTGGCAGCTATGGCGTGGTGGGCTTTTCCATTGTCGATCGCCGCGAGCCCCGCATGACCGACCTGATGTTCAGTTGCCGCATTCAATCGAAGCGGGTGGAGCACGCGTTTCTGGCCAGCGTGATTTGCAGGTATATCGGCGAAACGGGCAAGGATTTCTACGCGAACTACCGGAAAACTCCGCGCAACGCTCCGTCCGGGCAAGTGTTTGCCGACCTTTCGATGGAAGAGATAGAAACGAGCGATGGAGTTTCGTCGCTCAGGTTTTCTAAGCAAAGAGAAGTCCCTGAGGATGGCGTGATTGAAGTAGTTATGCAAGACGCGATGGCGGGGACGCCGGCATGAGCGTGCGATCCGGTCTGGGTGCGGCGCGACGCCGGGTGCTCTGTTCGCTCTACCGGCGAACTGTGCCGTTGGGGGACGGCGGCCCCATCGTGTCGTTCAGTTTCGACGATTTTCCCCGCACCGCTTTGTCGGCTGGAGGGGCGATTCTGGAACAGGTCGGAGCGCGAGGAACTTATTACGCGGCGATCGGGCTGATGAACACGTCGAACGAACTCGGGGAGCAATTCCGTTCCGGCGATCTTGATTCGTTGCTGGAAAAAGGCCATGAGCTGGCCAGCCACACCTTCAACCACATTTCATGCCGCTCCGTCTCTGGCGCTGAGTTTCGCGAAGATGTTGCGAAGGGCAGGAAGGCGATTGAGGAAGTGGCTGGGGTAGAGTCCGCGAATTTCGCGTATCCGTTTGGTCACGTCACGCTGCAAGCCAAGCGAACCCTGGGACTGGACCTCGGCAGCGCGAGAAGCATCGTTCCTGGTTTCAATGGGCCGGAAATCGATCTGAACCTGTTGCGGGCGAACAGCCTGTACGGCGATCTCGATGAGGCTGGGCGGGCGGAAGAGTTGATCCTGGAAAACATGGAAAGAAAGAACTGGTTGATTTTCTACACTCACGACGTGCGTTCCAAGCCTTCCGCATTTGGTTGCACTCCGGCGCTGTTGGAAGCGGCGGTATCGTGCGCCGTTCGACGCGGTTGCCGGATTCTGACTGTGCGAGAAGCGCTGGCGGAAGTTGGGGTCGAAAGGGAAGCGCAGTCCAGCGCGATGGTGGCGTATTAATGGCTGACCGCGACATAATCGAAGTTCGCGTGGCGCGTTCTGTGCCTGAGGTTGAAGCTCTGCGCGAAGCGTGGATGGGGTGGCCTGGACATCGCGATTCCGATATCGACTTCTACCTGATGATCAATGAGGCGTATCCGGAAATTCAGCGTCCGCATGTGATCGCCCTTTACCGTGATGGAAAGCCGGATGCGATTCTGGTGGGCAGGCTCGACAAGAAACGGGTCGCATTCAACGTCGGCTACTTTCACGGAGTTCGCGCGCGGGCCCGCTGCCTTACCTTCGTCTATGACGCGATCCACGGCAACGCTTCGCTGGAAAACACTCGGCTGCTGCTGCAAGAAGTGATGAAGTGCTTGAAGCGGAACGAAGCGGACATGGCCTCGGTGGAGTTCGTGCCCGTTGACTCGCCCCTTTATGATCTCGCCCTGAGCCTGCCGAACGTACTCAGCCGCGATACGCAGCCCATGGCCCAGGAGCACGACGTATTTATCGTGCCGGACAGCATTGACGAGGTTTACCGCCGCATGTCTTCGGGGAGGAGAGGCACTTTGAAGGCGGGCGTAAGGAAAATCCAGTCCCATGCAGCGGGCGAGCCAAAGATTGTGTGTTACCGGCATGAATCGGAACTGGACGTTCTGTTCCGCGATGTTGAGGATATCGCCAAGAAAACCTACCAGCGCGGCCTGGGCGCTGGTTTTACCGACACGCCTGACGTGCGAACGCGCATAGGGTTTGCAGCCCGCAAAGGCTGGCTCCGCGGCAACGTACTGTACCTGGGAGGGAAGCCCGCAGCGTTCTGGATCGGCATCCTTTACGGCGAGACCATGGTGGGTGAATACACGGGGTATGACCGGGAATTTCGTAAGTTTTCTCCAGGCATGTTTCTCCTGTTGCGAATCATCGAAGGCTGTTGCAGCGGCGCAAATGGGGACACCGTAAAAGAGGTGGATTTCGGGTTTGGGCAAGCAGAGTACAAGACTGTGCTATGCGGCAAGACCTGGCTCGAGGCCAGGGTTTACATATTCAGCCCGACGCTGAAGGGTCTGGTGCTCAAGTCAATACGGACAGCCACCGGAATTATCGACGGGTCGGCTAGAAAACTTCTGGTCTCGGCGAAGCTCTTCCCGCAGCTCAAAAGGGTGTGGCGAGCGCGCCTAGCGAAGGCCTAGCGAATGAGCCTTTCCCAAAGGCTTAATCCGATTGGAGCACATCCCTGCGATTTCGGTCATGAACTTATGTGTCCTTGGCCCGATATTTACGGCGGTATACCCTGTTCTCAGACTTGCGGCAACAGCAAGCCAGAGGACCCCCACTCATGAACCGTTTCTTTCGCCTTCTTCTTATATTGACGGCCAGCTTCACGGTCACCGGAGTCGCTTCCGCGGCTACGTACTATGTCGCGGCCAATGGAAGCGACTCGAATAACGGAACGTCGAAAAATACGCCCTGGCTCCACGCTCCCGGAATGGCAACCTGCTCCCAAGTATGCGCATCCACCAACCCGCAACCAGGAGATCAGTTCATTTTTCGTGGTGGCGATACCTGGCATTTTGGCAACGGTTCAGCTTCGCCGTACGCCGGCTCCGCGGGCTGGACTTGGAAATGGAACGGATCAAGTAGCAGCACAATCTACATCGGCGTGGATCAAACATGGTACTCGGGTGGTGCGTGGGTGCGCCCGGTGATGAATGGTGACAATCCGCTGAGCGATTCATTTGTAAAGAGCTGCGCTTACGACGATTCCACGTCGACTGAGCTTACGTTGAGTCAAGTCAGCTACGTCACAGTGGACAACTTTGAGTGGCCTGGGAGATGCTGGTCGAGTCCATCGAGCAATTCGGCAGCGATCTACAGTTATCAAACCTGCCACATTATTCTCTCCAACCATTATTTCCATGGCTGGACGGTGGTATCAGGGGCTGAAGACAACCAAATGATCGACGGGGATGCCACCGGCTCGTGCGGCTATACGACCTACAATCAGATCTCCGGGAACGTGTTCGACGGTTCGGATTCTTCGGCAGGTGCGGCAAATTCGGCAGGCTGCGCCAGCGGTTTCGAGCCCGGGATGCCGTGCCAAAGCGGGGTCGGGATCTACGGCGAGGGGTACGACATTCACGACAACGTCTTCCGCTACATGTCGAACATGGCCGTAACGGTGAATACCACCACCTACCACGATAACCTCGCCGAGTATCTTTATACGAGTTTTGCACCGGCGAACATTGCGCCACACTCAAACGTGCTTAACGTAGTGACCAATGCTTCAGGCGCCAGCATTCATTTTTACAACAACATGATTCGGCACACCTACGTGACCGAAACCATCTACCTGGCGATTGGGTCGGGCGGCTCGGCTTATATTTTCAACAACGTGTTCTTCGACAATCTGAGATACGACACAAACGGCGATACTGCTCCCCGGAATTGCATCCAGATGGAAGCACAAGCCAGCAGCGGAACGCAGACCCTATATTTCTACAATAATACGATGGACGACGACACCGACGATCCTACGGGCGGCGGATGCGAGATTCAGTTCCAACAAGCCGGAGCGCCGACTTATGCCTGGAATGGAACGGCATACTTTGAGAACAACCATCTGATCGGCTACGCGAATCTTGCAGGTCTCTATTACTGCAATCCGGGAGCAACGTGCGCCATTGTAGACAATGGGCACGAGGTGATACAGGCAACAAGTGTGGCCCGAGCCCAGGGATATACACAGAGCAACAATGACGCTCCTACTTTGGTGACCAATGCGACGGTAGGAGCGGGAGCATCTTTGACGAATCTTTGTGCAACGTTCTCATCCGATTCCGAGTTGTGTGGCGGAACCAGCGACGGCTCAAAGGAGCAGGGCAGCGGGAGTGAGATGATTGCGATTTTTCCCGCGATCGCCATGGTACCGCGTCTGACCGCGTGGGATGGCGGAGCCTACCAGTTCGGCGGATCGGCGCCGAACCCCCCAACAGGTTTGGCGGCCGTGGTTCAGTAGCGGGCGCCAATTTCCAGGGTTTCGCCTGACACGAAGACTCTCCTGTTCGTGCTTCCGCATAGGCAAAAGACAAAATCATAGGGTTTCTTGTGGATTGTTGATTCGCAAGAAGGCCCGTTCACCCATCCCAAACCAACGGCCTGGTTTGGATGGAAGTTCCGCAATCCATTGCCCTCAAGGGATCACTAAAAGCCTAATTCATGGGACCCAGTCGAGTTAAATTCGGAGGGGGTGCTGTGCAGACCTTCCTCAATCCGGCAGTCCTGGTCGCGATTCTGATCGCCGGCGTGTTCATCTGCTTCGGTTCGCGCAAGCAGGCGGCCGCAGCGTTTCTGGCGGCCTCTCTTCTGATTCCAACCGATCAGGTCTTGCTGATCGGATCGTTGCATTTCTTCATGCTGCGGCTTCTGATCGTGTTTGGCGTGATTCGAATGGTCAGGGAGAAAGCCGGCTCAAAGCTGGCTATATTCAGTCACGGGATCAACAAGATTGATATCGCGGTGATCTTGTCGACGATATTCATGGCTGTGAACGGAAGCCTGTTGTTTCGGGAATCTGCGGCTGTGATCAATCAGATAGGAAACGTCTATACCGTTTTCGGGGTGTACTTTCTGTTGCGATTGGTGATCCGCGACGGGGAAGACGTCGTGTCGGCGATACGGACGCTAGCCTGCATTACGGTCGTGGTTGCCGCGGTCATGATCTATGAACAAGCGACTGGCCACAACCCATACGCCATGCTGGGCGGAGCGCGGGTTTCCAATTACGCGTCGCTGGTGGCGCGCGAAGCTCGATATCGTGCCCAGGGTCCTTTTGGCCATTCCATTCTGGCGGGAACTTTCGGCGCGGTCATGGTGCCGTTGTTCGTTGCGTTGTGGTGGAAGAGCACGAAGTATCGCGCGCTGGCGGCGGTGGGAGTCGTCTCGTCAAGCGTGATCACTCTTGCCTCGAACTCAAGCACTCCAGTGATGGGATATGCGGCGGGTCTGCTGGCTCTCGGTATGTGGCCGCTGCGCAAATCGATGCGCGCGGTGCGCTGGGGGATCGTCGCCGTGTTGGTCGGTCTGCACCTGGTGATGAAGGGGCCGGTATGGAGCCTGATCGAGAAAATCGACATCGCTGGCGGATCGTCGTCCTGGCACCGGTACATGCTGGTGGATCAATGCATCCGCCGTATTGGAGAGTGGTGGCTGTTCGGCGTCAAGGACACCAGCGTCTGGGGATGGGACATGTGGGACACGGCCAACCAGTACGTCAGCATTTGTGAAAATTTCGGGTTGCTCCCCTTCCTACTGTTTGTGGCGGTTTTAATTTATGGGTTTAAGTATCTGGGAAAGGGTCGTCGAGCGGCCGGACAAGACAAGAAGACGGCACTTTTCATGTGGGCGTTGGGAGCGGCATTGTTTGCCAACGTAATCTCTTTCTTGGGCGTCTCTTATTTCGACCAAACCATGGTGGCGTGGTACGCACTCTTGGCGATGATCCCGGCAGCGATTGCGGGACTTCCGAAAAAACGGTTGCAGCCAGTGCCCGTCAATGTTGCTTCGCATGAGGCAGATTCCGATTTACAACTTGTGGAATCTCCGGCGGTGTTCCAATCCGCACATCCTGAACTCTGTGGCTGATAAAGCAGTCAAACGGTACATCCCACGATGAACTCAACGTCTTCCAGGCCGGCCTCGGTTCGCAATCTGGCTCACACCATCGGGCGGAACACCGCCTTCGGAGTGATTGCCCGGTTTGCGCAGGTGACGTCGCGGCTGGTGACGATTCCGATTGTGATTGCCCACCTTGGTCTGGGTGGCTATGGAATCTGGTCGATCATTATGACCACCGCGGCCTATATGCGCTTCGGCAGTGTGGGCATCAAGTCAGCATTCCAAAAATATGTGGCTGAAGCGACCGGCAATGGAGACTTCGAAACTGCGAACAAACTGCTCAGTACTGGTTGTGCCGCCATGCTGGTGCTGTCGGTTGCGGTGTTGATTCCAGTGGCGTGGTTCTCGACCGCGCTGGCGCGGGCTGCGGGAGTGCCGCCCGAATTTCTGCACGCTGCGGCCAAGTCCACCGCCGTTCTTGCCTTGATCATGGTTCTTGCCAATGTGGGCGCCGTATACGAAGCGATTGTGATGGGTGGCCACCGCATTGACCTGGCCAGAAACCTGGCGACGTTCTTCACGGTAGCGGAAGCAGTGGCCATTGTCGTCTTACTGCATTTTGGCTACGGACTGTTCGCCATGGCTTCGGTTATGGCAGGTTCTGAAGTCGGATTCGTACTTTGTTGTTATGTCAGCTCGAAGAAAATCCTGCCGCAAGTGCGCGTAAGCAGAGTGTTCGTGACTAGCAAGGTGATCCCGGAACTGATTCGGTTCGCGGGAAGCTATCAACTGGTGAACGTTCTCGAAGTGCTTTACGTTTCCATCCTCCCGGTGGCGATACTTCGAGTATTTGGCGCGGATGCATCGGGCATTTACGCGGTCGCGGCCAGGCTTGTGACGTCCGCCGTGATGCTGTCGGATTCCTTCCTGGTGCCTATTCTTTCCGGAGGCGCGATGGTGTATGCCTCCGGCTCCCACGACGAAATGCGGAAGCTGATTACCAAGTCGTTCAAAATCACGTTGGGTTTATGCCTTTTCCCGCTGGCTTTCATTGCGTTTTTCGGACCCACGATGGTGTTTGCGTGGACCGGACAAACGGCTTCCTCGTTGCGAGTCGCACTTTGGCTGGTATGCGCCGCGGGATTTTTTCAGGCCTTCTCCGTGCTGGGACTGGTATTGTACCGGGTTTCGGGAAACGCGCTTCTCGACAACATCCGGCAGGCTCTGCGAATTGTGTGCCTGCTCTCGATTGTGGCGTTTGCCCGCCATTCGGGCTTTTACGGTGTACTCGCAGGATTGGCCGTAACTGAATTCATCGGGATGGCATTCATGCTGTATGCCATCACCAAGACTTTCCACGCATTTCATCCCAGAGCTTTGCTACCCGATGCCTTGCGATTGACGGTGGCGAGTGCCGTGGTTCTGTTGGCGGGTGCGGTGGCCACGCGGATCCCGCTTCCGGCGATTGCGCATGGCCGCTGGCTGGCGGTTCTGGAGTTGGGCAAGGTATCTCTGGCATGCCTTCTGGCTGCGTGGCCGGCGCTTGCACTAACCAAATCTGTAACCGGGGCTGAGGGGAAGGCTCTCGTCGGCATTGTGCTTCCCCGACGGATGAGGGCCGAGCAACGCTGCGTGGAGAGCGTTACCTAACATGAGTGCAGCCGCAGAAAATAGTTTGGGTAGCGGGGATATGCTCGGCGCGATGCTGGGGGTCGGCACCAAACTCCACAGCATCTGGCTGCGGTGTACGTATCCTTTTGCGGAGTTTGGCCGGGGCGTGTCGGTGCATTCCTCGTGCGATATTCGACGATCGATGTCGCGAGAAATTCGATTGGGCGATGGCGTCTATCTGGCGCCGGATGTGTGGATCGACGTCGCCGCGGACTCACCGGGGCCCGAGCCGAAGATCGTGATTGGAAATGGATGCGCGATTGGAAGGCGTTCTACGATATCGGCACGGAATCGGATCGTCCTGGAAGCGGACGTATTGCTGGCACCCTCAGTCCTGATCGTGGATCACGAGTCTTCTGACATCGAGAAGCCAGTTGACGCGCCGGGTGCCAACAGCGGCGGGCGGATCTTTATCGGGCGGAACTGCTGGCTCGGGATTGGCGCCGTGATTGCGTGCGGCTCCGGAGAGCTGAACCTTGGACGCAACAGCGTAGTCGGGGCGAATGCGGTTGTGACGCAAAGTTTTCCTCCTTTCAGCTTGATTGCCGGCAACCCGGCAAGACTCATTAAGACGTACGACCAACAAAGCGGAGAATGGGTGAAACCGTTATGAGTAGCACACTTGAGGTAGTGAACGACACGGAGACAGAAGTGAACACGGCTGGAGAAACCGCTGCGCAACCGGCAACCTGTCCGATCTGCGGCGGCGGAAATCTGGCCGACTTGCTGGCTGCGCCCGACCGGTTCCATTTGCGCAAGCAGATGTATCGCCTGGTCCGGTGCCAAGCCTGCAGCGGTGTCTCGCTGGCGAGTCCGCCGACGCCCGCGGAAATGGGACGCCACTATACCGAGGACTATCACAAGGCCATTGTCGCGGCGGGAGAAGGGTCTGCCGCAAGCCGCTGGAAAGACCAGGTGAAACTGATTTCGCGGCACAAATCTGGAGGAGCGATTCTTGACATCGGTTGCAGTTCCGGCGGGTTCCTGAGCACGATGAAGGGATCGGCGTGGGAGCTGTACGGAATCGAGATGGAAGAATCGACGGCGCAGCGAGCCCGGGCAACCACCGGAGCGGAAGTGTTCGTAGGAGATGCGGTTGCGGCTCCGTATCTGCCGGCGAGCTTCGACGTCATCACCTGCTTCGACGTTCTGGAGCACGTCTACTCTCCCCGCCAGTTCCTGACCAAGGTGTTGGAATGGCTGAAGCCCGGCGGCATCTTCTATGCCATGATGCCCAACATCGATTCGTGGGAAGCTCGACTTTTTGGAACTCACTGGTTTGGTCTTGAGCTGCCGCGGCACCTGTCCCATTTTTCACCTCGTTCGCTCCGCTACCTCATGGGCGAGATTGGTTTTGAAGAGGTAGTGGTTAAAACGCCACCCGTTTCTTACATGGAGCGCAGCGCGAAGTACGTCGGTTCCAGTCTGCTTGAGAAAACGGGATTCTCGCCGACGCCTCAGGCGAAACCCAAACCGCCAAGCCTTCCCATGAAAGTTGTTCTCAAAGGGTTGCGTCTGGCGGCGGTAAAACCCCTGGCGCACATCGCTTCCTTCGCGGGCGCAGGGCCGTGCATGGAAGTGGTTTTCAGGAAGGCAGCGCCCGACGCCCGCCAACGGTGATGGCCGGTGCGCTGAATCGAAAAGACCAATGAACCAATCTACCCACAAGACTTTTGAAGATCCACTTTCGTGGATCACCCGAGCGGCCAACAAGTTTCGCGGCCTATGGATGCTGCGGACGTATCCCTTCGCATCGGTAGGCAGCAACTTCTGTGTTCATTATTCTTGTGACCTGAAACGATCGATTGCCCCCCACATCAAGATCGGTGATTCGGTTCTGCTCGACCGCGATGTGTGGATCAACATTCCAGTTGCCCCGAACGGCAGTGAGCCGGTGATCCAGTTCGACGAGGGTTGCAAAATCGGGAGGCGCTGCGTGATTTCCGCCAGGAACCGGATTCATTTCGAGCGGAATGTTGTCTTTGCCCCCTCTGTACTGGTCATGGATCACAACCATGCCTTTGAAGATGTGAATGTCCCCATCAAGCGTCAGGGAATCACGGCTGGCGGGACGATCCGCATCGAGGAGGGCTGCTGGATTGGTTTTGGAGCAGCCATTGTCTGTGGCAAGGGCGAACTGGTGATCGGAAGAAACTCTGTGATCGGGGCGAATGCGGTGGTGAGCCGCAGCGTACCTCCGAATTCCGTGGTTACCGGTAACCCAGGTCGCGTGGTCAAACAATTTGATCCTGCCAAGGGAGAGTGGGTGCTGGGTTCGAGCACGCTCCACCGGGCAGCCCGGTCGGCTGAATAACCGTATGATTACCGTCATCATTCCCGCGCACAATGAAAGTTCGGTGATCGCTCGCACCTTGAGAGCGATGACCGGCGGCGCCCAGCCTGGGGAACTGGACGTGGTCGTGGTGTGCAACGGATGCACCGACGATACTGCGTCCGTGGCGCGTGGCTTTGGGGCGCCGGTGCGGGTGATCGAGACTGATGTTGCGAGCAAGACGAATGCTTTGAATCTTGGGGACGAAGCCGCGCAAGGCTTCCCGCGCATCTACGCGGATGCGGATGTAGTGATCTCTGCGGAGGCGATTCGGACTTTGGCGCGGCGACTCGACCGTGGAGACGTGCTGGCAGTGGCTCCCACGCCGATCTTCGATCTAACCAGCTGCTCCTGGCCGGTTCGCGCCTGCTATGACATCCGTTCTTTGCTTCCTTCCGCGCAAGAGGGCATCGGCGGTTCCGGGGTATATGCCTTGTCCGAAGCCGGGCGCAAGCGATTCCACGAGTTCCCGGCGCTGACCGCGGATGATGGTTACGTCCGCATCCAGTTTCAACCCGAGGAAAGGGAAACCCTTCGCTCCGCAAGTTCGACCGTGTTTCCGCCCCGGACCGTTAAGGATTTGATTGCAACGAAGACCCGGGCGCATTACGGCTCATTCGAACTGGCCAGCCTGCTTCCCGGTCTCTGGCAAAACCGTGGCGAGAGCAATAACAGATCACTGATTCGCTTGTTCAGAGATCCGCGGCTGTGGCTTAAGCTCGCGATCTATTGTCTGGTGACTGCCATCGCCAAGCATCGCGCTCAACGGCGGCTTCGTGGGGGAGTTGCCGGTTGGGAGCGGGATAAAACGTCGCGCGCTACGGCGTAGTCTTCTGGACTTCATGGATACGTCACACAATATGCGTCAGACCAATATGCGTTCGAGCATGACTGCAGCTTGCCTGGCCGCCATGGGCCTGGCAGGATCGGCCGTCTATTTCTCGCCCTGGGTCTGGCGGCAGTACCGCATGAACCGCGTGCGAAGAGAACTGGTGAAGAACCGAATCCTCGCCTTGACCTATGACGATGGTCCAAGCGGCGTGCTCACGCCGCAACTTCTCGACCTGCTGCAACGCCACGGCGCTCACGCTACTTTCTTCATGCTGGGCCGGCATGCGCAGCAGCACCCGCACATTGTCGACCGCGTCATTGGAGAAGGTCATGACGTTGGCTGTCACTCCGACCAACACCTTGATGCGTGGAAGGCGCTGCCCTGGGAGGCGATCGCCGACATCAATGCCGGATATGAACGGCTTGCCCCGTGGATCCAGGCGAACGGAATGTTCCGTCCGCCGCACGGCAAAATGACTCTCCCCACTTACTGGTCGATCCGCCGCCGAGGCGCTCCGGTCTGGTGGTGGACTATAGACTCGGGCGACACTCAGGAAGTTCTGCCCAGCGCGGGCCAAGTGGCGGACCGACTGCGAAGTGAGGGCGGCGGGATCGTTTTGATGCACGACCTAGACCGGACACAGCCACGAAATGACTTTGTACTCGAAACGACTGCGGCGCTTCTGGATGTCGCCCAACGCGACTCGCTCACGGTCATGCCACTGAGGCAGCTATGCCGGTGAAAGAAATTCATCCTCGCAGCAAGGTATTGGCGGTTGCCTCCAGTGGCGGTCATTGGGTGCAATTGCGGCGGGTGGTGCCGGCCTTTGCGGATTCCGAGGTCGTCTACGTGACCGTGCTCGAGTCGTATCGCTCGCAGGTGCCGGAAAGCAGGTTCTACTCCGTGAACGACGCCACGCGCTGGAACAAGCTGGGATTGATTCGGCTGGCTCTGCGGCTGGCCTGGATCATTATTAAGGAACGGCCGGCCGTGGTCATCTCCACAGGTGCGGCGCCGGGCTACTTTGCCATACTGCTCGGAAGTTTGTTCGGAGCGAAAACGATTTGGATCGACAGCATGGCCAACATTGAGGATCTTTCGATGTCGGGATCGCGCGCCGGCCGGTACGCGGACCTCTGGCTCACGCAATGGCCGCATCTGGCCAGGGCCGAAGGTCCGCATTATGGAGGATCGGTCCTGTGATTTTCGTCACTGTCGGTTCCCAGGAGCCATTTGATCGCCTGATCCGTGCGGTCGACGAATGGGCGGGATTGCGCGGGCGATCCGACGTGTTTGCCCAGATCGCGCGTTCCACGCTGCGTCCGCGGCACATCGAGTTCACGCACTTTATGGAACCGGCGGAGTTCGGCCGGATCATGCAGGAAACCCGTATCATCGTGGCCCACGCGGGGATGGGATCGATCATCTCGGCGCTTGAACTGGGCAAGCCCATCGTCGTAATGCCCAGGCGCGCGAGTTTTCGCGAGACTCGCAACGACCACCAGGTCGCCACCGCTGAGCGTTTTGGAGCACAAGGCAGGGTCATTGTGGCCGACGACGAGCAAGACTTGCCGGGAAAACTTGACCACGCTCTTACCCTGGGAGATAGCCAACGAATTCAAGCGCAGGCCTCGCCGCGCCTCATTGCTACTATTCGCGCCTTTCTCGAAGGCCGTCCGTACGAGCTTGATCCTGCAATTTCAAACGGCAAGAGCGAGCCAGCGTTAGAGAAGTCTGCGCTGACATCGTTGGTTTCGGAGGAGCAGCGCACGGTTTTGAAGTAAAGCGCAAACACTTATGTGTGGAATTACAGGACATTGGGGATACGCGGGGCGAGACCTCGGCGCGGCCGAGTTCCGGGCATTTACGGACAGCCTCGCGCATCGCGGACCGGATGGTCGCGGCCTTGAGCATTTCCCATCAGACCGCTTGTGGCTGGGCCACCAGCGGCTGGCGATCCTCGACGTGTCGGAGCGCGGCCGGCAGCCGATGTCCTATGCCGACGGGCGATACTGGCTGACCTTTAACGGCGAGATTTACAACTTCATCGAGCTGCGCGAAACCCTGCGGCAGCTTGGGCACGGTTTTGTTTCGGAGTCTGATAGCGAAGTCGTTCTCGCCGCTTATGCCGAGTGGGGGCCCGAATGCCAGTTGCGCTTCAACGGCATGTGGGCGTTCGCGATCTGGGATGCGCGCGAGAAGCGCCTCTTCTTGTCCCGCGACCGTTTCGGCGTCAAACCGCTTCACTACGCCGATGTCGATGGTTGTTTCTCGTTCGCATCGGAGCTTAAGGCTTTCCGGCAACTTCCCTGGTGCCGAGGCGGCCTCGATGAGCAGGTGCTCGCGGAAACGCTGCGGAATGTCGTGGGGCAGGAGTGCACACCTCACACCCTGCTTTCCGGCGTGAAGCGCTTGCCGGGCGGACATTGCATGACGGTCGGGCGGGATGGGACGCGTATCGAGCGATGGTGGAGTACGCTCGAACATCTGCCCGTGCCGCCGGCGGATCTGGCTGATCAGGCTGAGAAATTCCGCGAGATCTTTCTCGATGCCTGCCGGTTGCGGCTGCGCAGCGATGTGGCCATCGCGACGTCCCTCAGCGGTGGGCTGGATTCGAGCGCGGTCGCATGCGCCATCTCCGAGCTGGGCCGGCGCGGCGCGGTGGATCACGTTCCCGAGGATTGGCAACGCGCATTTGTCGCTTGCTTCCCAGGTACGGGCCTCGACGAGCGCAGCTATGCCGAGCAGATTGTCGCGCATACCGGCATGCGCGCGCATTATTCGAACGTCGACGTCAATGTGGCGGTCGAGGAAATCGAGAAGGTCATCTTTGACCTGGAGGACCTCTGGTATGTGCCGCTGGTGGGAGCGTGGTCCATCTACCGGGAAATGCGGCGCTGCGGCATGCGCGTCAGCCTTGACGGTCACGGCGCTGATGAGTTCCTCGGAGGCTACCATTTCTTCGTGCAGGCGGCCATCGAGGAGCAATTTGGAACCGCCTTCCGGCCGGGACGCTACCTTGACCTGAACCGGGTTCGCGCAGGTTTGGCTGGCGGAACACGAGTCGGCGGCAGCGGCGAACTCCTGACCCACGGGGGCATCGCATCCGATCTGCAAAGCCTTGCCCGGCGCGGGGTCACGCGAGGGCTTGAGCAGCTTGGCATCCTGGATCCAATCCGGTCGATCCGCACACGCGGCCAGTCCTGGCTGTTGGGCACATCGCCGGCCGAGCCGATTCTGCCTGCCTGGACAGGATCAAGGAGAATTCTCGAAGGCGATGCTTTGCAACACGGCCTCGAAGGCGCGTCGGCGCAGCAAAAGATGCTGTTCGAGTTTTTCCATGTTAATGTCCTGCCCACCTTCTTGCGCTGCATCGACCGGGCTTCCATGGCGCACGGCATCGAGGTGCGCATGCCGTTCATGGATTGGCGGCTGGTGACCTTTGGGTTTGCTTTGCCCGATGAAAGCAAGATCGGCGGAGGCTATACCAAACGGGTTCTTCGCATGGCGATGCGGGAACTGATGCCCGACCCCGTCCGCCTGCGCACTAAGAAAGTCCACTTCTCCTCGCCTATCAGCGACTGGGCTCGCCAGGGTTTAGGTTCATGGCTACTCGACATCGCTGCGAGCCGGGCCTTTCGGGAAGCATCTCCATGGAATGGCAAGGCCGCCGGAATTGCCGTGGAACAAGCGGTGGCGGGAGAGGCGAGCATCGATCCAGTTTGGCCCGTCGTCAATGCCTACGTATTGCAGCAGCATTTCAAGGCCGAAGCTCCAACCGAACTCCGCGAACCGGCCCACGCGTCGGCTTCCTACTATGACTGAACTATCCTTACTGGCGAAAGAGCCGATAAACCGGCACATAGTGGAACAGCTTCCGGTCGCTGAGGGCGCTCCCGCGGTGACCGCATCGGATGCGGACATCCGCGAGTTCCGGGCGAACCTGGCGGTGGTTAGGAAATACCGGCGGAGTCTCCCCTCGCGACTGCGACAGTTTGCCGGACGTCAGTTGTCGGTTCCGTTGGCGATCTCGCACGGACTGCGGGGAATCGGCCGCTATGGTTTGGGAGTCAAGAAACAATACAACGTCGGCCTCTTCGAGCAGTTTCGATATCTCTGTGCGGACCACTTTTCTTATCGCATCTTGCCGGAAAACTTCTACATGTATCAGTTGTACCTCGCGGAGAATCGCAGCCTGAGCGCGAAACACTTTGCCTTTTCCGAGGTCCTGCCGATGCAGCAGTACCTCATCGATGCCATGAGTTGCGAGGATTTTCCCTGGCTTCGGAGCAAACATCGTTTTGCCCAGCGCTGCGCCGAAACGGGGCTGCCGACGGTTCCAGTGCTGGCTGAGTTTGCAGAGGGAAAGATGGTCGCCCATTTGCCCGGTGGCGAACCGATGTTTCCTGCGGCGGATCTGTTTTCCAAGCCATCCGCGTACTGGTGCGGGATTGGCGCGAACCTTTGGCTCTACAAGTCCACGGGAAGATATGTCAACGCGCTCTCCGGCGAAAGTCATGATCAGGACAGTCTCATCGCAAGGCTCTGCGGCGAGTCGAACTCAGGCGGCATCGTCCTGCAGGAAAAAGCTTCAAACCATTCGTCGATCGCTGGATCCCTCACCCGTGGCGGATTAGCGACGGTCCGCCTCGTGACCTGCCGCACTCCATCCGGTTCGATCGACTTTATGCCGCCCGCAATACGAATGCCGATCGGGCAGGCGATCGTCGATAACATCGCACAAGGCGGATTGGCCGCTCCGATCGACCTTGCCACCGGAGAGATCTGCGGTCCAGCGATTCAAAAGCACAAAGCAATCGGAATCTCCAGATTCGAGAAACATCCCGATACCGGTGCTCACTTCGCGGGCACGCAGTTGCCGTGCTGGAGGGAAGTTCTCGATCTTGCGAAGCAGGCGCACGCTGCGTTTCCCAGCATGCCTTTCGTCGGTTGGGATATTGCCATTCTGCGGGAGGGCCCGGTTGTGCTCGAGGGCAATGCATGGTGGGATGTTGATCTCACCCTGCTTCCACATCGGATATCATTGTCCGAGACGCAATTCATTCCGTACTACAACCATCATTTGAACAGGGCGACGGCGAAGCCGCTCTGAACTTTATCATTGGAACCTGCGCCATCTAAGCCATGCAGACCGCAGACATCCAGCGTGAAATCCGCACCTTTCTCGTCGACACCTTTTTGTTCGGGCGCAACGAGGAGCTGCGGGACGACACGCCGCTCATGGACAAAGTGATCGACTCCCATGGCGTCCTTGAGCTGGTGGTTTTTCTTCAGGAGCGTTTCGCCATCAAAGTAGAGGATGAAGACGTCACTACCGATAACCTGGACTCAGTAAACAAGGCGGTTGCCTACGTCACAAGCAAGCTTGGCCGCCGGGCCTAGAGATGCTACTGGGCATGTGTAGGACAGGAAACGTATCATACTCTATGTAATTCATAACAAGGCAATTAGGCCACACAGGCTGCGATTACGGAGGCCGGTATTTTCGATGCGTCGAAGCCGGAGCCGTGATATGATTTTCTTAGATTCCTTCCCCTTTTCAGGTCCCCCCAAAGTTAGTCCGGGCTGTTTTGCCGACTGCTGGCAGAACTAAACATTCGAACTAAGTTCTTCACAAAACTATGCTTGAAACTGCGATCATTGGCGCGGGTCCGTACGGACTCTCAATCGCTGCGCACTTCCGAAGTCGCGGCATACCCTTCCGCATTTTTGGCCGCCTCATGGATAGCTGGCGGGCGCACATGCCCAAAGGCATGTGCTTGAAATCCGACGGCTTCGCTTCGAACATCTACGATCCCGATGACAACTTTACCCTGGCACATTTTTGTGCAGAGCAGGGGATCGAATACTCCGATGCCGGAATTCCGGTGCGGCTTGACACTTTCAGTGCATACGGGCAGGCGTTTAAGGAAAGAAAGGTGCCGGAGCTGGAAGATAAGCTTGTCACCAGCCTGGAAGGTGTGCCGGATGGATTTCGTCTGGGGCTGGAGAGCGGCGAAAGCTTCACAGCCCGGCGCGTCGTGCTCGCCGTTGGCATCACGCATTTCGAGTACCTGCCTGCCGACCTGGCAAACCTGCCGCCAGAATTTCTCTCGCACAGCTTCCGCCATCGCGACCTGGAACCGTTCCGGGGCCGCAACGTAGTTGTAATCGGCGGCGGTTCTTCGGCGACTGACCTGGCTGGTTTGCTGCACGAAGGCGGCGCTAATGTACAGCTGGTTTCGCGTCGAACGGAATTGAAATTCCACGGCGCGCCGCACGTGGGCAAGCGTTCCTGGTGGCAGAGCATCCAGCGCCCGCGATCGGGGATTGGCCCCGGCTGGCGGCTGCGCTTCTGTGCCGACGCTCCCATGTTGTTTCATCACCTTCCCCAGAGCCTCCGTCTGGAAGCGGTCCGAAGAGTACTGGGTCCTTCGGGGGGATGGTTCACCAAAGAGAAAGTGATGGGGAAAGTTCCACTGCTTCTGGGATACACGACGCAGCGAGCCGAGATCCAGGACGGTCGCGTTCGGCTTCATCTTCGTGCGGCGGACGGGAGTGAGCGTGAAGTTGTAACCGATCACGTCATTGCCGCGACCGGCTACAAAGTAGATCTTGATCGTTTGAAATTCCTCAGTTCGGGGATTCGCTCGAAGCTCAAGGTAGTCGGCGGCGCGCCGGTGCTCTCCTCCAGTTTCGAGTCGTCCATGCCTGGCCTCTATTTTGCCGGGATTACCGCGGCCAACAGTTTTGGGCCGGTGATGCGGTTCGCTTTCGGAGCCGGCTTTGCGGCGCGCAGGATCACCCGCGCCATGTCAAAGTCGGGCGCGCGGAAGACTGCTTCGATTCCGGCTCCAGAAGGGCGATACCATCGCGAAATGAACCTGCCGGAACCGCGCGAGAAAGCCGGCGCCGCATCCCAGGGATCGCTGCGGTAAACGGCAAAAGTAAACGCAATGAAGAGAGAGACCATCGCCATTCACGCCGGATACGACGGCGACCCTACCACCAAGGCAGTAGCTGTGCCGATCTACCAGACGGTCGCGTTTGAGTTCGACAGCGCGGAGCACGGTGCGGCCCTGTTTAATCTGGACGTTCAGGGCAATATCTACACCCGCATCGGGAACCCCACCAATGCGGTTCTCGAGAAACGCGTGGCCGCGCTCGAGGGCGGAGTGGATGCTCTGAGCGTGAGTTCCGGAATGGCAGCCATCGAGTACTCGCTCATCAACATTACCGAGCTGGGTAACAACATCGTTTCTACTCCGCAGCTCTATGGAGCGACCTACACTTTGCTGGCGCACATCTTCCCCAAGCGGGGAATCGAGGGACGCTTTGCCAAGACTGACCAACCCGATGACGTTGAAAAGTTGATCGACGAAAATACTCGCGCAGTCTATTGCGAAAGCGTGGGCAATCCAGCCGGCAATGTTGCCGATATCGAGGGACTGGCGCGGGTCGCGCATAAACACGGCATTCCTTTGATCGTCGACAACACGATCGCGACTCCCATTCTGCTGCGGCCGATCGAATACGGCGCTGATGTGGTGGTGCATTCCATGACGAAATTCATGGGAGGACACGGCACCACTCTGGGCGGCATGATCGTGGACAGCGGGAAGTTTCCCTGGCGCAACTATCCCGAAAAGTTCTACATGTTGAATCGGCCTGAGATTGCCTATCACGGCGTGGTCTACGTCGATCACTATGGCGATGCCGCGTATGTGGCGCGTTGCCGAACGGTTTGCCAGCGCAATACCGGCGCAACGTTATCACCGTTCAATGGTTTCCTGCTGCTGCAGGGGGTCGAGACGCTGGCGCTCCGCATCGAGCGCCATGTCGAGAACGCCCGCAAGGTCGCGGACTTCCTGCGCGGCCATCGCATGGTCGAATGGGTCAATTACGCCGGATTTCCCGACAACCCTCTGTATCCCATGGCTCAACGCTATCTTGGGCCCCATCGCTGTTCGCTGCTGACGTTTGGCGTGCAGGGCGGCTTTGAGGCGGGGACGAAGTGCTTCAACGCTCTGGGCCTTTTCAAACGAATGGTCAACATGGGCGACGCCAAGTCCCTGGCGTGCCATCCCGCTTCCACCACGCACCGGCAACTGACGCCGGAAGAACAACAGAAGGTGGGCGTAACTCCGGAAATGATCCGGCTGAGTGTGGGCATCGAGCACATCGACGATATTCTTGCCGACCTCTCCCAGGCACTGGACAAGACAACTACATGAGATTCGCGAGAATCATCGCGATCATTGATCTGGATTTTACTGATCTGGAGTTTGGAGGTACGTCATGGCGCTGCTGATTGACGGAGGCCGGATTCCGCCTCGCTGGGCGGAGAAAAAGGGGTTGCGCACGGCGAGGTTGCACGACCATTACGACTCCGGGGCGGAGTGTGTCGAGATCGCCCTCATCAACAACATGCCGGACCCGGCGCTGGAAGATACCGAGATGCAGTTCATGGAACTGCTGGACGCTGCCTCGTGCGACATTCCTGTGCGGCTCAAGCTTTATTCGCTGCCCAGAGTCCCCCGCGGCGAGCGCGGACAGCAGCATTTGAGCAGCTTCTACTCCGGCATCGACGACCTTTGGAACAACAAGTTTGACGCCGTCATTATGACAGGTACCGAACCGCGTCAACCGGATTTGCGGCAGGAGCCATATTGGTCCGCCCTGGCCGATGTCCTCGACTGGGCCGAGCGCAACACGGTTTCGACGATTCTGTCTTGTCTGGCAGCACACGCCGGGGTTCTCCACAGCGACGGCATTCGGCGCGAGCCGCTGAGCGACAAATTGTTCGGCGTCTTTGAGTCGGCGAAAGTCTGTGACCACGAACTCACACGCCACGCCTCGCGGCCCATGCGCTTTCCGCATTCCCGGTGGAACGAAGTGCGCGAGAACTCATTGATCGATTGCGGGTATCACGTTCTGACCAGATCAGCCCAGGCTGGCGTTGACTTGTTTGTGAAGCAGAAAAAGAAAAGCCTGTTCGTGCATCTCCAGGGTCATCCGGAATACGGAGCGCGGACTCTGCTGAAGGAGTATCGCAGAGACATCAAGAGATTTCTGAGGCAGGAAAGAGAAACCTATCCCGCGATGCCTTATGGATACTTCGACGCTGCAGCCACCAGACTTCTCACCGAGTTTCAACAGACTGCTCTTGCCCGTCCGCATGAAGAGCAGTTGGTGTTCTTCCCGGAGAAGATTGTGGTCGAAGCATTGCAGAACACCTGGCAATCCTCGGCTACCTGCGTGTACCGCAACTGGCTGCAATATATGTTGTCAAAGAAGGCGGAAGCCTCGCCGTTCGTGGTGATGGCAGAATCTTTTGCGCAAGTCCAGCGGAAACGGTCCGCCGTATCATAGCCAACGAAGTGGTTCACGCCCTACCACAGAATGATCGCTGCAATGATCGCTCCAGCGCCAACCATCAAGAAGCAAACGCCTGAGAAGTTGAGGATGCTTCCCGTCCGCATCAGCGACGTGGTAAAGCCGTGGGCGGAGCGCGCGCCCGATCGGCCGGCTCTGGTCGAGGCCTCCGGGACCTGGACGTACGGACAACTCGCTTCGGCAATGTCTCTGACTCAGGCTCGACTCCGCACGTGGGGCGTGCGTCCGGGCGATCGCGTCATGATCGTTGGCGAGAATTGCCGGGAATTCATAGCGATTCTGTTGGGGTCCGCCGCCCTCGATGCATGGCCCGTCCTGGTGAACGCGCGTCTTTCGGCGCGCGAGATCGATGAGATCCGCGACCACTGCGGTGCTCGCCGTGTTTTCTACACCACAAGTGTTTCGCCGCATGCCACCGACCACGCCAAGCGACACGGCGCAGTGGTGGAGGAAGTGGATGGCTTGGGATCGATCGGCGTCGGCGCCCTAAACCAGAACGTTGAGCCGGAGCGTATCGATGCCAGCGATGTGGTACATGCGGAAGATGCGATCGTTACCAATCGCGTCGCCGCCTTGATCTACACCTCCGGAACCACCGGTCTTCCCAAGGGCGTCATGCTCAGCCACCGGAACCTGCTATTCCTCGCCGCCGGATCGGCGAAGATACGAGCCTTGTGCCCTGATGACCGCCTTTACGGCATTCTCCCGATGTCTCATGCCGTCGGCCTCTCCGTGGTGCTATTGGGCTCGCTGCTCAGCGGTGCGTCGCTTTATTTGTCGCCGCGCTTTGACCCCATGACTGCGCGCGTCACTCTCGAGAAAGACCGTTTGACCGTGTTGCTCGGCGCCCCGGCGACCTTCACCCAGTTTCTCCAATACGCGAAGTTGAGAGGTGTCGACTCGCTGAGGTTCCCTGCGCTTCGAATCATTTCTTCTTCCGGAGCCCAGCTCCACGCATCCACCAAGTCGGCCATCGAGAGGCTTTTCGGAATGCCGCTGCACAACGGCTATGGCGTGACGGAATGCTCTCCCACCATCGCCCAAACCCGCGTTGAATCTCCGCGCAGCGATACTTCGATCGGTCCACCGTTCCCCGGAGTTGAAATCAAGCTGGTTGGCCCGGATGGCAAGCCAGTAGCCGAAGGAGAAGCCGGCGAACTGTTGGTGCGCGGACCGAATGTTATGAAGGGTTACTATCGCGCTCCCGAGGAGACATCTGCTGCCATCAACGCGGAAGGATGGTTTAACACGCGCGACCTTGCCCGGCTGGAAGATGGAAATCTCTTCATCGTCGGACGAACCAAGGATTTGATCGTCCACCGCGGTTTCAACGTCTATCCCGCCGAAGTTGAAGCTGTGCTCAACGCTCATCCAGCCGTCGTGCAGTCCGCTGTGATCGGCCGGTCGATCGAGGGAGACGAGGAAGTTGTTGCCTTCGTTCAACCCGTGCCCGGCTCGCCACTCACGGCCACGGATCTTGCGGAATACGCCGCGCAGCATCTCGCGGCCTACAAACGGCCGTCGCAGATTATTTTCGTTCCCACCATGCCGGTCACTCCGACCGGCAAAATCATCAAGGCCGAACTCGCCAAGATCACTGAATAGCGATCGCTGAACAGAGATCTCTGAAAAAAGTCGCCGGTTAAGGCACCCAGCCTAAAGCGGCACTTCGATCAGGTTCGGGCCTCCACTCTCCAGTCCATTCCGCAACGCCTTCGCAAACCCTTCCAACGTAGTCACGCGCGTCGCGGGCACTCCCATGCCTTTCGCCAGGTGTACCCAGTCGAGATCCGGACGCCCAACCTCGAACAGATCCAAAGCCCGTTGCCCCGGCTTGCCCGCACCCAAATAAGAAAACTCACGCTTCAAGACTGCGTAGTCGCGATTGGCGAAAACCACCGTCGTGACTTTGAGGCCCTCGCGCGCCATACTCCAGAGCGCCTGAAGTGTGTACATGCCGCTGCCATCGGCAGTAAGGCACAGCACCCGGCGGCCGGGACATGCCACCGCCGCACCCACGGCCAAGGGCAAGGCGATCCCAATCGAGCCGCCCGTGTTCCCCAGCCAGTCGTGCGGGGGCGCGCCTCGGGTCGCCGCCATCATGCCTCGTCCTGAGGTCATGGATTCATCCACCACAATGCAATTCTCAGGCAGCAGAGCGCCTACTGCGGCGGCAAGGCCGGGCAATGTGATCTCGCCACTCGGTGCCTGCGGCCGCTCCGCCTTCTCCGGCGACAACTGAACCTCGCGCAGCGACAACGACGTGGCCAGCGCTCCGAGCGCGCCGGCATAATCTTCTCCTGGACTCGCCAGCGTGTGGATCTCACATCCCGCCGATGCGAGCACGGCGTTTTTGCCTGGAGAGGCGAAATACGCTACTGGGGCTGCCGCACCCACCAGGATAAGCTGACGAAACTCCTTCAGTTGTTCGACCGCCTGCTCAAGGACGTACTGAACACGTTCGACCGGAGCGATGCCGATGCCGCGCTCCAGGCGCGTGATGGGGTAAGGAGCCAGCAGCTTGGCGCCGGTGGCCGCGGCGATGCGCCCGGCGGTTTCGAGTCCTCCGCCGTAGGACGCATTCCCACCGAGCAGGATCGCGGTTCGCGAGCCTGATCGGAGCATGGCTGCTGCGCGCTCGACAGTTTCCGTCGCAGGCAGCGTCGGCCTGGGTAGAGCGGGCAGCGCAGCGACCGCGCCGCCTTCGCTCCCAATAACGTTAGACCAGGCAACGTCAGCCGGAACGATCAGCGTGGCAATCTGGCCGGGCGCCGTGCGCGCCGCGATAATCGCCTCCGCGGCATCGCGGCCGACTTCGGCAGCGGCGTGAGATGTCCGCAACCATTTGGAATACGGTCGCGCGATCGCTTCGATATCGGATGTGAGCGGAGTGTCGTGACGAAGATGATAAGTTGCGTGCTGGCCCACCACGTTGACGATCGGAACCTGTGCCCGGCTGGCATTGTGCAGATTCGCCAAACCATTGCTGAGGCCGGGGCCAAGGTGAAGCAGAGTGCATGCAGGTTTCTCCGCCATGCGCGCATATCCGTCCGCAGCGCCTGTCGCCACGCCTTCGAACAGACCAAGCACGCAGCGCATTTCCGTGACTCGGTCCAGCGCTTCGACGATGTTTATTTCCGAAGTGCCGGGATTCGCGAAGCAAGCGTCCACTCCTCCCGCAATAAGCGTACGAACTAAACTCTCGGCGCCTTTCATCGTTGATTCATTTCCTGTCCACCGCTTCCGTTACATAACGCGTAAGCACCGCAGCTAGACTCTCAAAGTGCGTCCCGACCATTCCCAGGTGATCGCCCGCCACGGTCTCGACCTCAAGCTTAGCGGCCAGTCTCTTCCAAATCGCAGTCGGATCGTTCGGGAGGTAAGAGTTGGCTTCGGGCCTGATGAATCTTATCTTGCCGGGATAAAACCGCGGCCGATAACGCTCCAGGGCCACAAGATCACTCTGCTTAACGCGCAACGTCGTCTGGGCAAACGACAATCGACCGGTTCCCGGAGGACTCGCAATGCGGTCCTGAGCTCCAGCGACCTGCGATCGATGCTCAAGCGCGCGAACGAGGTATGAAGACATACGCTTTGCGAAGAGCCCCAGGCGCTGGCCCGGTGGAAAGTAGCGTGGATGCGGATAAGTATCCACCAGCGCCAGCAGCGCGACGCTTTTTCCTACCTCAGACAAGCGCTGCGCCATTTCCAGCGCCACCAGACCCCCGAATGAGTAACCGATCAGGATATAAGGCTCTTGAAACTGTAGTTGGTTGAGCTCATCAAGATAGAAGGCGGCCATATCTTCAATGCGCTCGAACGGTTCCTCCAATCCATCAACTCCTTTGGCCTGAATCCCGTAGACAGGATGCCGCGTTTGAATGTGTTGCGCGAGTTCGAAAAACGATGCGCGCCCGCCCAGGCCATGCGCAATAAGAACCGGCGGCTTTTCGCTGCCGGTCTTCAATGGGACGAAGGGTGAGAACCTCGGTAGGGTAGATTGCTGCAACAGGGCAGCCAGCGCCGCGATTGTCGGCGCGTAGCAGATCGTGGCGCTCGGCAGTTCCCGGCCACACACCCGCGCAATCTCGGCAAACAAGTTGTCCGCCTGGGGATCATGGCCGCCGAGATCAAGAAAATTGTCTTCAGGGCCGATGGGTGACCGTTGCAGAACGCGCTGCCAAATCTGGGTGAGAACCTCCACCGTCGCGGCGCTGGGCTGGTCATTCACCGTGCACCCGCACAACCCACGCAGCGGCCGGCTAATAATATTGAAGAGACCAACGTAAACTCCGCGTTGCCCGGAACTCCGCCAATCATGAATGCGCGAATGCCCAGTAAAGTTCTCTGGCCTTGGTGTAGACCGGACCGAATTGCAGCGGACGGTCGCCGATCCGAGTCACCGGAACCACCTTGGAATAGTTTCCAGTCGCGAAAATCTCATCCGCCTTCTCGAAGTCCGAGTAGGTTAGAGTTTTCTCAATCACCATCACGCCGGCTTTGCGCAGTAGACCGATCACCCTCTGCCGGGTGATGCCCGCCAGGAAGGTTCCATTCGGGATCGGCGTAAGCACCACGCCATCCTTTGCCATGAACACATTGGACGTCGCCAGCTCGGCGACATTGCCCAGCATGTCGCAGACAATCGCGTTGTCAAAGCCCCGGGCATGCGCCTCAAACAGCGCACGAGAGTTGTTGGGATAAAGGCATCCGGCCTTGGCATCGACCGGCATCGTTTCAACCGTTGGCCGCCGATACGGGGATAACGTGATCGAAAAGCCTTTAGGCACGCGCATCGCCGCTTCGTAAATCGAAAGACACCATCGGGTCGATTCCGGATCGTGCGCCTGCACCCACGGTCCTTCCTTCTCCGCCCAGTACATCGGTCGAATGTAGAGCGCCGCGTCCTTATCGAACCGCGTGATCCCTTCCCGCGCCAGCCTCACCCACTCTTCCGTCGAGACCGTCGGCTTGAGGAAGAGCTTCTTGGCGGAGTCATTCACCCGCGCGCAATGGAGGTCAAGATCGGGTGTGACCCCTTCAAATGCGCGAGCACCGTCGAATACCAGGGAGCAAAGCCACGCCGCATGGGTGCGCGGACCCATAATCGGCACGTTGCCTTCGTGCCAGTCTCCTTCGAAATAGGTCCACGTCTTGGACCATCCGGTTCCGAGCGCCATTTCTTCTCCCCGCTCTGTTGATCGTACGCTACGCTACCCGAAGCTAGTCAATAACTCGCGCGGGTCCGGTCCTCCATTAGTCATTTTGCACTGCAGTTCATTTCGCACGGCCGGCGTAACCGAAGATGGCTTTCAACTCGAGGAACTCTTCCAGTCCCGCCTCACCCCATTCCCGCCCGTTTCCCGACTGTTTGTAGCCTCCAAAGCAACCCGCGAAATCGACCCTGGCATTGTTGATGTGTACGTTGCCCGATCGAATTCGCTTGGCAATCCGGCGAGCGTGTTCGATGTCTCCGGACGACACAAAGCCTGACAGACCGTAGGGCGTGTCATTCGCAATTCGGACGGCGTCATCCTCGTTTTCATAGGCGATCATGCAAAGAACCGGCCCGAAAATCTCCTCGCGCGCGATAGTCATATCGTTGCGAACGTCCGCGAATACGGTCGGCTTTACGAAGTAGCCTTTGCTGATACCCTCAGGACGCCCAGGCCCTCCAACGATCAGCGTTGCTCCCTCTTCGATCCCCTGTTTGATCAGGCGCTGTACCTTCTCGAACTGAGCCTTGCTCGCAAGCGGGCCAACGTGGGTGCCGTCTGCAAGTGGATCGCCCACCTTGGTAGCCTCGGCGGTTTTCCTTGCCGCCAAAATCGCCTGCGCCATTTTGGCCCGCGGCACCAGCATGCGAGTAGGCGCATTGCAGGACTGGCCCGTGTTGCGAAAACACGATTGCGCGCCCTCCTTGACCGCACCGTCGAGATCAGCATCCTCCAGGATAATGTGAGCCGACTTGCCGCCAAGCTCCTGCGTGACCCGCTTCACGGTCGGAGCGGCGGCCAGGGCCACAGCGACGCCGGCTCGCGTGGACCCGGTAAAAGACACCATGGCTACGTCAGGATGCGAAGCAATCGCCGCGCCCACCGTGGGCCCATCGCCATTCACCAGATTGAAGACACCGGGCGGAAGGCCTGCCTCATCGAGAATCTGTGCGAAGAGATGAGCGGAAAGCGGCGCCATCTCACTCGGCTTAAGTACCACGGTGCATCCGGCGGCAACAGCGGGCGCGACCTTGGCCACAATCTGGTTCATCGGCCAGTTCCAGGGAGTGATGAGTCCGCACACTCCAACCGGTTCCTTCCGCATCAGCGTCGAACCCTTGAGCTCTTCGAACCTGAACTGTTCCAGCACCTTCACGATCTCTAATAAATGTCCCAGCCCCGCGGGAGCCTGCGCCGCTCGCGATAGGGAGACAGGACAGCCCATCTCTTGCGAAATGGTCACAGCCAGTTCTTCGGACCTGGCCTTGTAAAACTCAATGATCCGCCGCAGCAGCGCCAGCCGTTCCTCGACCGCACTCTCGGAGTACGACTCAAACGCCCTTTTGGCTGCCGTCACAGCCTTGTCGACATCGGCCGCACTGCCGAGTGAGATCATCGCGATGGGTTCCTCAGTGGCGGGGTTGACGATTTCGAAGTCGTGCGCTTCGACTGGACTCACCCATTTCCCATCGATATAGAACTGGCGGCAGTCCTTCATGCGTGTCCTCCAATTGGCAATCTAAGGTGAGCCCAACGTCCTTATGTTTCATGCTATCGCAATTTCGCATGCGAGCTTTCCAAAGCTGTGAACCTAAGCCTTGTCGATGCACTCGATGGTGTTAAGGTAAGCGAGGGAACACCCTCGGCAAGCATGGCAATGAGCACTTCGATCCAGGAACCGACTCCCAAACTGTGGCCCTTTCTGGCCTTTTCCCTTCTCGGCGCAATTTCCCTCGCGATTTGGTGGGGTCCGCTCACGTCTTCGTTCGCTCTCGCCCTGCACGACGACCAATACACCCACCTGTTGCTGATTCTCCCAATCAGCGCAGCATTGATGTTCCTGGATTGGAAAACACCAGAACCATCTCACGGATGGAGTAGGCGCATTGCTCCAGCCTTGCTGATAGTCACCGTGTTGGTAACCGTCATCCCGAGACGAAGAGTGGTTCCGCTGCCCTCCGATGAGCAACTTGCGCTGAACATGCTGGCACTTGTGCTCTGGTGGATCGCAGCTTTTCTCCTCTGTTTCGGCGCTCCTGCTTCCCGGCGTGCACTCTTTCCTCTTTGTTTCCTGTTCTGGATGGTTCCTTTTCCCGACTTCGTGTTGAACCCGATCGTAAGCCTGCTGCAGCAAGGCTCCGCCGCAGCCGCGCGTTGGCTTTTCGTGGTGGCACGCGTTCCGGTGGCGCAAGATGGCGTGCTGCTGCGCATTCCTGGGTTGACGGTCGAGGTTGCCCGGGAGTGCAGCAGCATCCGTTCGAGCTTGATGTTGTTGGTCACAACCATGGTTCTGGTGCAGCTCCTCTTGCGCTCACCGTGGCGAAAAGCCCTGGTTGTCGCCGCGGCAATCCCTCTTTCAATTGCAAAGAATGGGCTTCGCATATTTACCATCGCAATGCTCGCAACCCGCGTCGACCCCAGTTTCCTGACCGGGAGACTCCATCGCCAGGGCGGGATCATCTTCTTTCTGATCGCTTTGGCGGCGATATTCCTGCTGCTTTGGATGTTGCACCGTGGCGAAGTGACCCGTGGCGAAGAGGAAAAGCCACGAATCTCGGCGAGATGAACTCTCTGAGAAGAACTCTTTGGAGAAGAACTCCTGGAAAGGATATTTGCTTAGCGATGGGTCAGGTCAAACGTTACGGCTGCTGCCGAGGAACTGATGTTCAGCATGGAGACGACCCGCTCCAGTTTGTGATGTCCCGTCATATGGAAGAAGTAGCTGAGCCCGACCACGCCAGCCGTCTCGCCCGCGAAATTCACTGCCAGTCCCGCGGTACTGCCGCTGAACACGCGGGTCACCGGATTCAGTTCCTGGCCGCCACTGCGCAGATTATCCCGGGTTACGACAAAATCGGCAGCGCTGAAGGCGGCGCTGGTGGCAAACAGAAAGCTATTCTCACGATCCCAAAATCGATGACTCGGCGCTTCTGGCAGCGTTACCGGTTGCACCGGCCTCATCAGCGGGCTGGGAGCCATTGCAGCCGGTTGTATCGTTTCGGGTTGCAGAAGCGCGGCAGATACTTCTTGTTGTGCCAGTGCCGGCAGGCACAAACCCAGAACTACCAGCAGAAACAACGCCTTGGAATGGAGAATCGCGCTGAACCAGTTTGTCCGCATGACTTTAGTGAATGTCGGGCATTGGCCGCCCGTACTAGTACTGTCGCAAATACCGGGCCATGGGAGTATGGCCCCTAAGTGCCATTAAGATGTTTAGAATGATTACTTTGTGGGTCGGGGAGTTACTGGAGTCACTGCCCAGTGTGCAATTGGTTGCACATATCGGATCGTTGGTTATGCGCGGAGGGAGAAGATGAGAAGCTTATCGATCTCGATCAAGGCCTCGGGGATACTTCTGCACGTAGTCCTGTTCCTGACAATGATTTTCCTGCCCATGATCTTCCTGCCCATGAGCGCCATGGGACAGGTCAAGGCCACGCAGGCTCCGAGCCCGGCAGATGCGAAGCCGCGGCCGGAAGATACCCCACTCTGTAGCGGAGCCCCCGCCGGTTCGTCCGCCGGGCGCACGCCCTTGTCGGTCAACCCGCGTCCGCACTCGGTGACACTCTCGTGGAAGGCAGCGGTTCCCGCGTCCACTTCAGCGCGAGATGCAATCAAGGGCTACTACGTCTATCGCAGCCTCACGTCGCAAACCTACGCCGAAAGTAATCGGATCAGTGAATCACCCCTGCGAGGAAACCACTGTGTCGACATCACTGTCGAGTCGCAAAAGACCTACTTTTACACTGTCAAAGCAGTTACGGAAAACGGAGAGCAGAGCGGATCTTCGATCGAGATCAAGGCAATAGTTCCGTCTCCGTGATCCGTTCCAGTCGCGGCCACACTCCGCAGCCAGATCCCCTGCAATCTCTCCCCGAAGGCAGCTGTTATGGGACCACTGCCTGCACGGAAGGCGTCGAGAGCGTGCTCTCCTGTCCGCTGGAATTTACCGACGTGGCCGCGTAGTAATACGTTTGGCCGGAGGCCACTGTGCCATCGGTGTACGCGGTATTCGCTTCCAGGGTGGAATTGATCTTAGAGAACGTGCCGTTCGTCGCCGTGCTGCGATAAACGTTGTACCCCGCTACGTCCGGGGTGGAATTCCAAAAAAGGTTGACGCTGTACGCTGCCGTTCCCGTGCCCGTGAGCGGGATGGCCAACGCGGGACCAGAAACCACCAGGCTGCCTCCGGTCAGGCCCGCCGATTGCGGCGCAAAGGTCACATTCACCGTAACGCTCTGTCCGGCGGCCAGAGTGAAAGGGATGGTGGGACCGCTCACTGAGAACCCGCTACCCGCCATCTGCAGTGCTGTGAGGGTTACATTCCAGGAACGATCGTTGGTGAGCACGACCGGCACGGTGGAGTTCGTTCCTATCGCCACTGGACCAAACACTACAATCGCCGGGCTCGCGGTCAGGGACTCGCTCCTCACGCCCGTACCGCCAACCTCAAGCTGTAGCGTGGGGTCCGATGCGTTGCTCGAGAATCGGATCGCTCCTCCCGTCCAGCCTGTCACCGTGGGAGTGAAGCTCACAGTCAGATCGGCACTCTCTCCCGCAAGCAAGACCAGCGGCAGGCTCAAGCTGGACGCGGTGAATTCCGCGCTGCTCAGAGTCATACCAGAGAGCGTCACGCTGGTCGCTCCGTTATTGGTCACGCTGACCAGCAGGCTCTCGGTCTGACCGACAACGACCGCGCCAAATCGCAAGCCTGAGGGCGTGCACGCCAGTTGCGGGGTGGTTGCACCGGCGCTCACGGCCACCATGCTAGGCAGCGCGATCGCCATGCCGATAATTAGAAAGTGGATGGTACGGACGGAAAGATACCGGAGGATGGACTGGGGGAGTCGCATGCCATCCAGTTTGAAAGCTGGGAGCCCGTTAAGCCAGATTCCGCCAGTACAGCAACCCATTGGCCGATAGGCCAATACGTCAGAACTCAAATTTCCCGAGGATCTTGCTCTTGGTACAGTACCGTTTTCCTCGGGACATCAGGCTAAGCCTCGCCAAGCCCCTGCAGCGCTCGCCACTGGCATCTCACTGCAGTGGCGGGAGTCCGATCTTGGCGACCAGTCTGCGAAACTCCGGCGCCTGATGCATTGACTGGAACGCCCTGGTGGCGCTCAGCGTGGTGAGCATGAGGTTGTGCCGCTGGTAGGCGATTTCGAGATATTTCATGGCATCGTTGTTTTGCCCCAGGGCTGCGTAAGCCGCGGCCAAATCAAAGGCTGACCCGGCGCCGCGGTCGAATGCTGCTCGCGCGGTCGCCAGTCGCTCCTCAAACAGTCCCCGCGGGCCGCCGTTTTCGTAGGCTTTCTGCTCCGCCTCGAGGTTCTTCTCTGCACTTGCGTCGTGGCGCAGATGCGCAACCGTCTTCATTTCTGCGAAGTACCCGGCATAATTTCCTTCGGGAAAATAAACCTCTTCGGCCAGGTATCGGTGCGGAGGGACAAAGTCAGGCTGGGACGCCGCGAGTTGAGTGAGCAGCGTTCTGGCCTCTTCTGTCTTCCCCGCCGCCGCGAGAATGCACCCCTTATCGGCCAGGATGGGCGTTGAGGAAGGATCGAGTTGCCGGGCGCGCTCGATTTCCGTTAGCGATTCCTGGGTGCGCTGAATCTCGATGAGAAAGGTGGCATACCAGTGGTGCGCGCGGGGCAAGCTCGGGTCCAGTTCGATCGCCCGCTTGAACTCGCGGTCCGCCGTGGTCGCGTCAAAGAATCCCCAGAAGCTGGCGAAAGCGAGCGAGTTGTGGGCCTCGGCCGAATCGGGATCGAGTTCCACCGCCTTGCTGGCCGCCGCCAGAGCCCGCGGAAATGCTTCCTGCGGAAGCATGGCGCTGTACTCCCGAAGCAGGTTGTAGCTGTCGGCCAGTCCCACATAGGGCGCAGCATACCCGGGATCATGCACGATCGCCTGCGTGAAGAAATCCACGGCCTGGTTCAGATCGTCGGGTGTGCGCTTCTCAAAATGGTAACGGCCCTTCAGGTAGAGATCCTGAGCCTCGGCGCTTGGCGGATGCGGGGCAGCCAGCGCATTCTTGAACTTCGGCTCGCGATGGCCCAATGAGAAAGCAAGAAACGACCCGGCAATCAATGCCAGGGGCACGAGCCACAGAAAGGTTCTTGACGCTGTCAGCCCGGAAGAGGTGCGGACCAGGCGAAGAGCCGGGCCGGAATCACCGTCCGAAGCGGGGACAAAGACATCGGCCGGAGCCTTGATGGTCAGTACATTGGCCGGGACCGCGCGCTCGGCATCTTCATCGCCGGAACGGGCTTCCATCGCTGTGGGTTCAACCGACTCCCAGACGTGATTCGGGGCCTCCAGCCACTCCGCCAGTTCCCCGGCGTAAGCGAAGACACCACCCCGAGCGCTTCCCGGCACACGGTATACCGGAAGCCCGCGTTCCTTTTCCCAGCGTTTGACGGTGCGCTCATCGCGACCGAAGAAGGTTGCAATTTCCTTCCAGGAATCTAATCGCTTCTTCGCCCCGAGAGGCTCACTATGAGCAGCCATAAGCTTAAAATGCCTTAAATAATTCTGGAATGTACCCCGCTTGAAGAAGCCAAGGCGTCGCAAGTATAGCGTGGCTCGCGGCCCTGCGGACCGCCACGAACGTGCCTCTCCGTAGCCCAATAGAGGGAGGGAACAGTCGAGAGTCATGGGGATATCCGCGCCCCTGGTTTGATTGTCATCCTGAACAAGAGTTCTTCGCGCGGTGAAGGACTTCGACGAGCCGCGCGAAGCAGCCTGACCTGAGCCGAAGCGCCGTGCTCTTTGCGATGCAATAATCGCGCGTTTGGCTCGCTTCCCTGCCGGGATGCACCACCACCGATCTTCCTGTGTTGACAGGTCCCGGCGGAACACGCGATACTTCTGGCGTCTGCATGCGCTCCCGTAATGCCAAGACTGGCACGGCTTTTGCCATCTCCCAGGAGGATGTACATGCCCCGAAGTCTTTCTCTGGCGCGAACTCTTTTTCCAGTTCTATTGGTTGCCACCGTCTTAGTTCCCTTTGCTTCCGCTTCCGACCGGTATCAGATCGGCTCGTCCAACACCGTGACCGCCGATCCATATGTGAAGCGTCCTTCCACTACGCCTTGCGTGGTGCAGCTCTTCAGCGGCGCGCAGTTCTTCGATTTCAACCTCGAGAACTTCACCTACGCTCCGCCCTCCGCCTGCCCTGGTCCCTGGGCTAAGGTAGTGTTCACAGCGGATATCGAACTGAACCCCGGCATCCAGTACGACCGCACCGCCAATGTCTGGCTTGGTCCAGTGAATATTTACTTCGGGACCACGGCCGAGCCTTCGTCAAATCTTGGCCCCTCGTGGCATATCGAAAACGATCTCACCGATTACAGTTCGATCTTCTACACCGAGCAATTCGGACAGGCGAATATCGGAAACACCCTGTGCTGTGGGCTCACCTCGACCATTTATGCTTCGGCCTGGCTGGAGTTCTATCCCGTGGCTGCTGGCCAGACGGCGCCCGTGACCGCCGATGTGGTGCTGCCGCTGTCGGCCGGTCCCGCCGGCGGCACCGTAGCGCTGAACACAACGTCCAGCACGCTTTCCGGCACCTTCACCATGCCCACCAACGTGCAGAACGCTTATCTGGATGTCTACGCTCAAAGCCAGTCGGACGATGAGTTCTGGTATACCTGCGTGCCCAACGACGTGGCTACTGAGCTGGAAAGCTGCACCAATACCGGTTTCCGCGAGACCGAGATCACCGTCGACGGCAAGCCTGCGGGCGTGGCTCCGGTGTTTCCGTGGATTTATACCGGCGGCATCGATCCTTTCTTGTGGTTTCCGATTCCCGGCATTCAGACGCTGAACTTCACGCCTTATCGCGTGAACCTGACCCCGTTCGCCGGACTTCTGAGCAATGGGCAGCGGCACACCATTTCGTTGAGCGTATACAACGCCGACAGTTATTTCTCGGCGACGGCTTCGCTGCTGCTCTATCTGGATGCAGGCGCCACTCAAATTACGGGCGCCATCACGCAAGACACGCTCGCCGCCCCATCTCCGGTGGTCACCGAGAACCTCAATGTGCAGCCCACCTTCATCACCGGCACGGTGGGCGTCAATTCGAATCGCAGCTTCGCGATATCGGGCTACGCCAACACTTCGCACGGCAAAGTAACAACCAACGTCGCGCAGACTATCAACTTTTTCAACAACCAGAATTTCAATATCACCGGCACAACATATGTGCAGGATATTTCCCTGGGTTCGACCGTTTCTTCGAAGACCACGACTTCGGGCGGCGGTGCGGCGACCACGGTCAGCACCCAATCGTTCGAGTTCCCGCTCACTGTGGATATTTCCGAGCTGGTTTTCGCCAACGGAAACATCAAGCAGACCACGAACGCCACGCAAAACTACACGTCGACTGTGAGCACGGTCCAGAACAGTCAGACTTACACCAGTTCTCTGGTGAATGCCGGGCAGCATGTCGATACGCTGGAATACGACGCGACGTTCGGCTTCCTGGGCAACACGGGACAATCCAGCGCGCAGCAATACAACTACAGCGATTCCACCGGCGCAGCCTACAGTTGCTCCATTTCGGCCGCCGCCAACGCGTTGACGGCGTTCAGTTCGGGATGCCAGCAGTAGCCCGTAGTCGGCGGGAATCGCCGTGCGGACAAATGATCTGAAGACCGCTAAGAAAAGGGAAGCGGCCATGCCCGCTTCCCTTTTTATTTCGCCTTTCTGGTTGCAGTTCGAGAAGTACTTATCCCGGCGGTCTCGTGATTGCCCCCTGCGACGCCGAGGAGACCAGTGCAGCGTACTTGGCGAATACGCCGGTAGGATAGCGCGGCCGGGGCGGCTTCCACTCTTTCATGCGGTGGCGCAGAACCTCGTCGCTGATCTCAACTTCCAAAACCCGCAGGCTGATATCGAACCGGATCATGTCGCCATCGCGCACCGCGGCGATGGGGCCGCCCAGCGCAGCTTCCGGCGACACGTGGCCAGCCATCAATCCATGCGTGGCCCCACTGAACCGGCCGTCGGTCAACAGTGCGACTGAGGATCCCAATCCCTCACCCACGATCGCAGCGGTTACACCCAACATTTCGCGCATCCCAGGGCCGCCCTTGGGACCTTCATTGCGAATCACGACGACATCCCCGGCTTGAAGCTTCTTTCCGGTAACCGCGGCCATGGCATCTTCTTCCGATTCAAACACGCGCGCCGGGCCGCGTTGCTCCAGTCGCTCATGCCCGCTGATTTTGGCCACGCAACCTTCAGGCGCAAGATTTCCCTTCAGAATGACCAGCCCTCCGGTTTTCTTCAGCGGCTTCTCCAGCGGCGCGATCACCTCCTGCCCCCGAGTTTCAATCGCGCTCTCGCTTTCCGCCTCAAGCGAAAGACCGGTCACAGTTTTCGCCGCAGGGTGGAGATGATTTCCGCGCAGCAGCCGCCGGGCCAGCAGGCGCACGCCGCCGGCGCGATGCATGTCCGCCGCCACAAAACGCCCCGAGGGTTTCAGATCGGCCAGCAGAGGGGTACGCTCGCTTACCGCCTGGAAATCGTCAATCTGCAAATCAACGCCGGCTTCGCGCGCGATGGCCAGCAGATGCAACACGGCGTTGGTCGATCCGCCGCTCGCGGCCACGGATGCGATCGCATTTTCAAATGCATCCCGGGTCAGAATCTCCCGCGGCCGGATTCCTTGCTGCAACACATTCAGCACCACCTTGCCGCAATCGAAGGCAACCTGATCCTTCCCCGCATCCATCGCGGGCACGCTGTTGAAGCCCATGGGAGAAAGCCCGATCATCTCCATCACCGTCGACATCGTATTGGCGGTGTACTGCCCGCCGCACGCCCCGGCGCCGGGACAAGCCACATTTTCTAGATCATGTAATTCCTTATCGGTGATTTTTCCCGCGGCATTCGCGCCCACGGCTTCAAACACATCCTGAATCGTGACGTCCTTGCCCCGATAGCTGCCCGCCGCAATGGTGCCGCCATAGAGCACCAGCCCGGGCAGGTCCATGCGCGCCAATGCCATAGCCGCCGCCGGAATCGTCTTGTCGCAGCCCACCACGCACACCACCGCGTCGAACAGCTGGCCGCGGCAGACCAGTTCAATCGAATCGGCGATCAACTCACGGCTCACCAGCGAAGCCCGCATGCCTTCCGTACCCATGGTTTCGCCGTCGGAAATGGCGATGGTGTTGAATTCCATGGGAGTGCCGCCGGCGGCGCGAATGCCTTCTTTCACCTTGGCGGAAAGCCGCCGCAGGTGGAAGTTGCAGGGCATGGTTTCGATCCAGGTATTAGCCACGCCGATCAGCGGCTTGCCCAGATCGGCGTCCGTGAACCCAATGGCTTTGAACATGGAGCGCGCCGGAGCCCGGTCGCGCCCATCCGTAATTCCCCGGCTGCGATGTTTAAGATCCATGGTGATTTTGGTCCGTCAGGAAAGGTTACAACATGAACTGCCATCCCAGATGGCGAGCAGTCGTTGTTATCAGATCAAAGGGCTTGTCATCGTTATCAAATCAAGGGCTTGTCATCCCGAGCAAAGCAAGGGACCTTGGTTTCTGCCCGTGGCGGCGGTGGCAATCGAAAAACGGGGGACCTGCAGATGAAACGGTGCCCAAAGGCCGCATTCCTGCTGCAGGTTCCCCAATCGCATGACGCTTACCCAGGGAACGTCATGCTGCTGACACTGCCCAAACCAGAACCAGAACTTACGCCAGCGCAGCCCGTGCCGATTGCTCCCCCACGCCCGCCGAAGCCGGCGGGTGCGCCCCCCATGCCGGTACTTCCTGCTCGTGCAGAACCGCTCTTGAACGCACTTCGATTACATCCACGATTGCATACCACTCGCGGTAAAGCTGGCCAGTCTGTTTGTGCGTGACCGCCAGCAGCATGGTGACCGCGTAGCCCTGCCCAGCGGCCTCTGCATGCACTGACGTCAGATCGAGCCCCCGGCGCGAAACCGCATTGAGGATGCGCATCAGTGCGCCTTGCGCGTTGCGATAGCGGATGTGAAAAACTTGCATGGTTATTCCCTCTTAAGATTCTGCGATTTTGCGGTTGGGTGATTTAGCGATTGAAAAGGCCCTGAGCCTTGGATTTTCAATTGCACAATCACCCGATCGCACAATTACTCAATGTCTTCAAACACCATCTCCGAAAGCGCCGCTCCCGCCGGAACCATGGGGTAAACGTTCGCCTCGGGAGCGCAATCAAATACCAGCAACTCCGGCCCCGGCGAGCGCAGGAAGTTCTCAATCAGATCTCCCGTTTCCGCCGACACCGGATACTCCACCATGGCAGCCTCATTCAGCCGCCACCCATGAATTCTGTAAGCCTTCGCAATCTCGACAAAGTCGGGGTTATCGCTCAAATCGGTTTCAGCGTAATTGCGGGCATAAAAAAGCTGCTGCCACTGCCGTACCATGCCCAGATATTTGTTATCCACGATCACCACTTTTATCGGCAGTCCAAGCCGGTGCACCGTGGCCAGTTCCTGGATGTTCATCTGGAAGCCGCCATCGCCGGAAACGCACAGCACGCAAGTCTCCGGCTTCGCCAGTTGCACTCCGACTGCAGCCGGCAAGGCGAAACCCATCGCTCCCAGGCCGCCCGAAGTAATAAAGCCGCGCGGCGACGAAGACCGATACCGTTGCGCCGCCCACATCTGGTGCTGCCCCACGTCGGCAATCACCACGCTGTCCTGCGGCAGCCGGCTGAAAAGTTCATCGAGAAACCGAATCGTCGGCTGCGCCAGTCCACGCGGATCAAGCTCCGCGCGCTCCGGCCCACAAGCCACCGCGCGCCAGCCGCTCCAGTCGGGCAGGGAAGCGTTGCGCAATTCCGCGTGAAATGCCGGAATCGTCTTCGCCAGATCGCCAATCACCGGCAACTCACAAGCCCGCACCCGGTCAAGTTGAGCCGGATCGATCTCAAAGTGGACTATCTTTGCGTTTGGCGCAAAGCGCGTGGGATCGCCGGTCACCCGATCATCCAGCCGCGCTCCGAAAACCATAAGCAAATCGGTCTCATGCAAAGCAGTATTGGCTGCCGCGTGCCATGCATCCCAACCATGCCCAGGTAATACGGCGATTGCGGTGGAACCGCGCCCAACCCATGCACGGTAGCGAATGTGGGAACGTTCAAATCATCAAGCAAGCGCCGCAACTCCGGAACCGCTCCCGAAAGCTTGGCTCCCGCGCCCACCAGCGCCACCGGCCGAGTCGCGCGCTGCAGCAAGGCCACAATCGTGTCACTGAAGGCGCCTTCCGCTGTCGCATCGGCTGCCCGGGCGTGCGGCGTGAACTTCACCGGCCCGGAGAATTCTTTCTTGGCCTTCAGGATGTCGGTGGGAATGTCGATCACGACCGGCCCCGGCCGTCCGCTGCGCGCCCAGTGGAATCCCTCGGCAATCACCTCCGGGATTTCATCAATCGTGCGCACCAGCCGGCTCCACTTCGTAAGCGAAAGCGTCACCCCGAAAACGTCAGTCTCCTGAAAGGCATCGGTCCCGATCATGGCCGTCCGCACCTGCCCCGTGATGCAGACCAGAGGCACCGAGTCCATCTTGGCGTCGGCAATGCCGGTCACCAGGTTGGTCGCGCCCGGCCCGCTCGTAGCCATCGCCACTCCAACCTTGCCCGTAACTCGCGCAAAGCCTTCTGCGGCAAACACCGCGCCTTGCTCGTGCCGTGTCAGGATGTGCCGCACCCCGCTTCCATCCAAAGCGTCGTACAACGGCATGATCGCGCCCCCGGGATACCCGAACACCAGGTCCACCCCCTCAGCCCGCACGCACCGCAAAACGATTTCGGCTCCCTTAAGCATTCTTTAAACCCTTGTCATCCTGAACACCCTTGTCATCCTGAAAACGCTTGTCATCCCGAAAACCCTTGTCATCCTGAGCGAAGCGAAGGATCTCCCTCTCCTCCGGCCCATCCCTCTATGCATTCACCGCCTGCTTGATCTCTCCCTTCGGCGTCTCCGCCGGCTTCTTCGGTTGCTGGCCGGGCAGCCAGCTCATCATGCCGCGCAACTGCGCCCCCACAATCTCGATCGGATGCTGCTGCTCCTTCTCGCGCAACGCCGCAAACTGGTAGCCGCCGTCCTTGTTCTCCTTGATCCACTCCCGAGCGAACGTTCCATCCTGAATATCAGCCAGCGTCTTCTTCATCGCGGCCCGCGTGGCATCACCGACAACTTTCTCCCCGCGCGTCAGGTCGCCATACTCGGCCGTATTCGAGATCGAGTACCGCATCCGTCCCAGCCCGCCTTCGTAAATCAAATCCACAATCAACTTCATCTCATGCAGGCACTCGAAGTACGCAATCTCCGGAGCGTAGCCGGCTTCCACCAGCGTCTCGAATCCCTTCTTAATCAGCGACGTCAGACCGCCGCACAACACAGCCTGCTCGCCAAAGAGGTCGCTCTCGGTTTCTTCCCTGAATGTAGTCTGCAGCACGCCCGCGCGGGTCGAACCAATGCCATGCGCGTAGGCCAGCGCATACTCGTGAGCCCGCTTGCTCGCATCCTGCTGAATCGCGATCAGCGACGGCACCCCGCGCCCTTCGCTATAAACCCGCCGCAGCAGATGCCCAGGGCTTTTGGGCGCGATCATCACCACGTCCACGTCGCTAGGCGGGACGATCGTCTTGAAATGAATGCTGAACCCGTGCGAGAACCCCAGAATCTTTCCGGGATGTAGATAAGGCTGGATGTACTGCTCATACACCGCCGCCTGAGTCTCATCCGGCGTGAGCACATGAATCCAGTCAGCGCGCTTGGCCGCCTCATCCGGCGCCACCACCACCATGCCATCGGCGCGGGCTTGCTGCGCGCTGGGCCGATTCGGTTCCAGGCCAACGATGACCTTGCAGCCACTGTCGCGCAGGTTCTGCGCCTGCGCATGTCCCTGGCTGCCGTAGCCCAGGATGGCAATCGTCTTGCCCTTCAGGGCATCTGGATTAGCGTCGTGTTCATAGAAAATAGTAGCCACTAGGGAAGCTCCTTACGTTGTATGTAGCGCGGGCGCTCTCGCCCGCGTCTTGCCCGAGGACGAACCCTCAAGCGCTCTGCCGGTCAGACCCTAACATGCAAACCGACCGGTCGGTCGGTACATTGATGCTATCCAAGCCCCCTTACCCTGTCAAGGAAGAAGTGATCGGCCTTCGCCGGACCTGGAACAAGAGAAGTAATGCTTCGGAAAGGGACGACGGCTTCAGCCGTGCGGTTAGGACAAGAGAAGTAATGGATCGGGAAGGGCACGGCTTCAGCCGTGCCGCTAAGACGCATTAAAGGCAAAGGGCTTTAGCCCCCGAGGCCCGAGCGCGACTCGATTCCAGCCCCGTAGTGGCGGCAGATAATAGCCCCCGGACGTAAGTCCGGAGTAAGCCCAATAAATGAGAACCAAGTCCCGGAGGGACGACACTGCCTTCAAAATCCCCCGCACCGCATACGACGAACACCCCACCAGCGGCGCCTACCTGTTTGTCGTGCAGTGAAAGGTCAACGACTATAGGGCCGAACCCCAAAAACCGAGAGCCAAAGCAAGAGATACCCGTTCCTCCCGCGATCTCCGCGAGAGAACGGGTATTCTTTGGAACGCACCTTCAATTCCAGAATGGCGGAAGCTAGTCCTCGCTCCGCCACGCCGCCAGGCCGTCTGCTCCCTGCGCCAACCGGCCCAAACTCACGGGTTCGGGAACTTTAGGAGCTTTGCGAGCCAAACTGCCAGATGGATCGACCACACTGGCACGGCCATCGGCACCCTCGACCGCACCCGCAATGATTGGCTTGCCCGGTTCCGTCTCGTACGCGTAGCCGGTAATCGTCGCATGGGTAAAATTAACGGCCACCCTTACCCATCCGAAATGAACCTTGCCGCGCGTGTCCAGGAATTTCACGCCCAGATACTGTCGCGAGTTGTTCGTCCAGGCGCAGAAGGAATTGCCCTCCGAAGTTCCCTCATCTCCCCACATCACCATGGCGTCCGCGGCAAATGGGCGCAAGCCATTGATCTGCATCCCACGACCCAGATCGGCGGCACACTTGTATCCAAAGGATGTTCCCGCCTGCAAAATCTCGTTGGCGGCCTGTGCCGGCACCGCCTTTAGCTGATCATTGAAGGGGCAGCCTAATTGACCCCGCTGCTTCTCGCCATTCACTCGCTTCTGTGTAAGAGTGCAAGTCGACCCATTGCCAAACGCGTAAAGGCCAAAATCCATTTGCCCGTCGCCATTAATGTCAAACTGAATCACTCCGCCATTGATCGGCACGGCGATCTCGGTCTTGGTGTAGACAACCTTAGCTTCGGCGGGCTGCACACAAGCCAGCAGCGCCACGCCCGCGGAGCCCGCGGCCATGGCATACATCGACAAGTTCTTTTCCAAACCTGCAGAGAGGATTGATCGAGTGCGTTCTTTGCGTTGGGTCGGTTCTTGCGTCGAGGGTAGGGTCACAGTGGTTTCCTTTCAAAGAAATGGGACGGCTTAGATCTTAAGGAAATCGGAAGGCGCCGGAATCCGTGTTCCAACGGCCTTCAACTCGCGTGGCGGGGGAGTGGCGCGCTTACTTCAAGGCTGGGTCGAATTAAGATTCAAGCCCGGCCCAAGTTCGGCAATGTTGCACCGGCGGGACCGGGCTGTCAAGAGTGAAAGAACTTGCAACCGGCTTTGGCGTGTCAGTTCGTCGTCCACGTACCATGTCCCCCGACGGCCCACGCTACCGTCGTCGGCTCTCGGCAGGAACCCTGCGCACCGCCGCGCGCCTGTTTCAGCAGTGGGGCCGCGACGCTACTCCCGTGAACGGCGTTCGCCGCCTCGCTCACGCTCAGCAACGGCGGCCTCTACCACCACTTTCTGAGCAGAGACGAAATCCACAGCCCCTCGACCCACCAATGAAGATGAGAATAGAAGGTAAGTTCGGGCTTTGACCATCACCGCTGCTTCCATCTGTTCTCAATCTGCGGTGGATGCTGCAGGGTTTGCATCACCACGCAGTACTGTTCCGTTTTCGCCTGCAACGCGCTTAACTGTTCCCGAGTTGCCCCGGGCGCGCGGACGTCGAAGATCACTCGAATGCTGTCAAATCCAACCGGGACTTCCTTCGAGATTCCCAGCGTGCCTTGCAGGTCCAGATCGCCCTCGACCGTGACATCGATGGCCTCAGTAGGGATTCCCATAGCTGCGGCGACCATTTGGCAAGTTATCTGGGCGCAGGCGGCTAAAGCGCCTAACAGCAGGTCCCCGGAGCAGGCGCCCGTACCTGCCCCGCCAACGCCTTTGTGGGCTTGCGCATTGTAGATCGCCCGCCCCAGGTCCACCGAGCAGGCAATCGGCGCGTCGGCCTGCCTGCCGTTCGCCGTCAGCGTGATTCGGGAACTCGCCGGGTCCTGCCGGTACTGGTCTTTCAGCGGGCGCTGCAACGATCGAATGTCCATGAATTCCTCGGAATCCTAAACATTATAAAGGGACCGGAACAGCCCAACGCTTCCATACGGGATTCGGTTCGCGACCCGGCCACGGAAGCGGATCTCCGAGGGTTGGCTGACTCCTCCTTAATTGCCGCTACTCCGCAGTTGTCGGATCGATCACCGAACAGATTCGCGAGATTCGGTTGGCCGGAAAACCGCCCTGCCGGGCATGCTCACGTACTGCATCTTCATCGGGGGCTACGTATATGCAGTAGATTTTGTCGTCCGTGACGTAGCTCTCGACCCACTGAATCTCGGCGCCCATCCCTCGTAGAACTCCACACGACTTCTGCGATATCTCCTGTAGCTGCTGCGGCGAAAGACTACCAGCTTTTGGAATATTTCTCTCGATGACGAACTTTGGCATGGTGATCCTCTCTATAGTTCTTGCCACGAAGAACCTGATTCCGTGATCTCAATCTCACCTGCTCACATCAGCTCCCGTATGGCCGGTTGGCATGGAGACATGAGAAGCGTTCGGCGCTTCCCACATCCCCACACCCCCGGGAGCTGCTACGGACAAATATCCACCGAAGCGTCACACTAACACTCGGCCTGGTACAAAGACCTGATACAAAAGACCGTTCAGGTCATGAGCAAACAGCTCCCATCGATCTTCTAATCTTCGATCTACTAATCTTCGATCTTCCAATCTTCGACCTTCTGATCTTCGATCTACTGATCTTCGCAGGTCACGCCATTGTTCCAGTCCACGAAGGCACCTTGGGGGTTTTCCCGCCACGCCCAGACGTGCAGCTCGAAGAATGAATTGATGTTGAAGCGATTCGGGGCTCCGACGAAATTGAAGACCTGCCCGTCGAGCACCGGCGCAGTGTTGTTATTGGCGGCGAGCCAGCTCGCCGAGTCCAGGATGAACTCGACGCCTACGAGGGTCAACTTGCCATTCGAGGGCTCGTAGATGAGTGCCTGCGGTTGCGAGGGGTCGAGGGTGAGATTGCCGAGCAGGGTGCCGTTGACGTAGTGAATGCCCATCGCCCCGTGGTCGGTACCGGTAACGCACCCTAGAAATGGTCCGTAGCCAGCTGCAGTGGCATTGTTAACGTCAATGTACCGCTTCGTGCCGTCGCGAACGAGTTGAACGAGCCCGGCCGGCACGGGTTGTTCGTGAGCGGAATGTTTGGTCGCAGCATTGTCGGCTGCGAAAAGCGGCGCCGCCGTGATTAGACTGCCTAGCAACGCCAAATGCAGGATGCTCGCGGTTGATGTGTGGATAAGACTCGTGATTCGTGTCGTCATAGATTTCTCCTCGGTCGGAATTTAGTTTTCCGCAAAGTACGCGAAAGTAGTGGGCACCTCTCATGCTGCCCATACACCTGAATAGGCGTAATGAGCGGGACGAAACTATCATGCGGAAGTCATTTATTTGGGGGCCGGCCAATACCGTTATAATTCGGGGGAGATTGGGCGCGCTTGGGAGCCACGGGGAGTGACGGGCCAGGGGAAAACATCGATTGAGGGTGACGTGAGCACATTGCTCCGAGCCTGGAGCGATGGGGATCAGAACGCCCTTGATCAACTGGCACCGATCGTATACGACGAATTGCGTCGGCTCGCGCGATACTACTTGCACCGGGAACGCCCTGGCCACACTTTACAGGCCACGGCACTGGTCAACGAGGCGTACCTCAAGCTGATCGACTACAAACGGATGCGATGGGAAAACCGCGCCCACTTCTTTGCCGTTTCAGCCCAGCTCATGAGACGGATTCTGGTTGACCATGCGCGGCGCCACAACCTGAAACGTGGAGGCGGGGTCCAGCACGTTGCCCTGGATGATACAGCGGTGGTTGGCGGAGATCGGGCCGAAAACCTGGTCGCGCTCGACGATGCCTTGCAATCTCTAGCTCGCATGGATGCGAGAAAGGCGCGCGTGGTTGAGTTGCGTTTTTTTGGCGGCCTAAGCGTGGAAGAAACAGCGGAAGTTCTCCAGGTATCGCCGGTCACGGTGATGCGCGATTGGAGCACTGCTCGCGCCTGGCTTTACCGCGAAATGGGTGGTGGATCTAGCGATGGATGCTGAGCGCTGGAAACAAGTCGATTCCCTGTTGCAATCCGCGCTGCTGGTGTCATCCGAGCGGCGCGACGAGTTTCTGTGCCGGGAGTGTGCCGGCGATGCCGCGCTCGAACGGGAAGTGAGATCCCTGCTCGACTCACACCGCAACGCTGACGGTTTTCTCGAACGTCCCGCAATCAGGGTTGCCGCGGAAGCCATGGCTCAGGCCGACCCCGGCGATGCCGTCGATTCGATGTGCGGCCAGATGATTTCACACTATCGCATCCTGAAGAGACTGGGCCGCGGTGGAATGGGCGAGGTCTATTGCGCCCGGGACACTCGCCTGAACCGTGAAGTAGCAATCAAAATCCTTTTGCTGGATCGCGTTTCTCAACCGGATGCCATATCGCGATTTGAAAAGGAAGCTCGCGCCGCGTGCGCGCTCAACCATCCAAACATCGTCACGATTTACGAGTTGGGGCAGATGAACGGCACGCACTACATTGCCATGGAGCTTGTGGTTGGAGAGACCATCCGCGAGATGCTTGCTTCTGGTCCAATTCCATTTCGCAAGGCGGTTGCCATTGCATCCCAGATTGGGGACGCACTGGCCAGAGCGCACGAGGTTGGCATCGTGCATCGCGACTTGAAGCCTGAGAACCTGATGGTTACCGGCGATGGTACGTGCAAGGTTCTGGATTTCGGACTGGCAAAGCTGCGTCCTGGCGGAGTCCCGGAGTCGGATCCCGCGAGCAGTCCCACCAGCAGTTCGATCAGCGAGTACGGAACCGTGATGGGAACTGTCGGGTACATGTCGCCGGAGCAGGCAAGGGGTGTTGAAGTCGATTTTCGTTCTGACCAGTTTTCCTTTGGGTCCGTGCTGTACGAAATGGTCACAGGGCTACCTGCGTTCCGGAAAAAAACGCATGCGGAAACCATGGCGGCAATCCTGCGCGATGAGCCCGAGCGCGCCGGTTCCAGAATGCTGCAAGCTCCCGCTCCCTTCGTTTGGATTGTCGAGCGCTGCCTGGCCAAGGACCCGGAGCAGCGCTACGGCTCGACCCGGGATTTAGCCCGCGACCTGGCCGCAGTGCGCGAGCGGCTGGCCGATGGACCCGCCCGGCACGCCGAGCCTCGCCCCCACAACCTGCCAGTGCAGCGCACCGCGTTCATTGGACGCGAACCCGAAGCAGCTGCGCTTCGTCAGCTCTTGAGCCGCGTGGATGTGCAACTCGTGACCCTCACCGGTCCCGGCGGCATCGGGAAGACACGGCTCGCCCTGCAGGTGGCGGGCGAGATCGCCGACCAGTTTCCCGGCGGGGTTTGCTTCGTTGCGCTGTCGGCGGTTGCCGAAGGAGGTTTGATCGCCTCTGCCATTGCGCAAGCCGTGGGGGTGAGCGAAACCGGTAATCAATCGCCCCAGGAAAGCTTGAAGGAGTACGTCAGCGGGCTGAGCCAGCCAATGCTTCTTTTGCTCGACAACTTCGAGCACCTCGTCTCCGCCGCGCCGGTGATAGCGCAACTGCTGACGATCGGCCCAAAACTCAAGGCTGTGGTCACCAGCCAGGCGCCGCTGCACGTCTATGGCGAACATGAATTTCCGGTGCCACCGCTGGCCCTCCCCGACCTCAAATCCATTCCGCCTCTGGAAGCGCTTTCACGTCTCCCGGCGGTTGCCCTGTTCGTGGAACGCGCGCGGGCGGTGAAGCACGAATTTGTCCTGACCAAGGAAAACGCGCCCGCGGTGGCGGCCATCTGCGCCCGCCTTGACGGCCTGCCTCTCGCCATCGAACTGGCGGCCGCGCGCATCAAGCTGCTCTCGCCCTCCGCCATGTTGGCCCGCCTTGAAAGCCGTCTGAACCTGTTGACCGGCGGCGCGCTCGATCTGCCAACTCGCCAACAAACTCTTCGCAGCACCGTGGACTGGAGTTACGGTCTCCTCAATCCCTCCGAACAAACTCTCTTCCGCAGGCTGTCCGTGTTTACCGGCGGCTGCAGCCTGGAGGCGGTGGAAGCCGTGTGCGATACCAAGGGCAATCTAGGGCTCGACGTGCTCGACGGCATGGCTTCCATGGTGGACAAAAGCTTGGCACAGCATGTGGAGCAGCTCGACGCGGAAACACGCTTCGTGATGCTCTCCACCATCCGGGAGTACGCTCTCGAACGCTTGGCCGGGAGCGCCGATGAAGCGGCCACTCGCCGAGCCCATGCTGCTTATTACCTCGTGCTTGCCGAAGAAGGTGCCGAGGACGCCGTCTCTCACCCCGAATGGCTCGACCGTCTTGAGGTGGAGCACGATAACTTCCGCATGGCGCTCGATTATCTCGTCAAGACCGGGGATGCCGACTGGGGCCTTCGCCTCGGGGCTGCCCTGTTTCACTTCTGGGAAACGCGGGAGCATCTTACCGAGGGCCGTGACGCCATCGCGAGGCTCCTGGCGTTGCCAGGAGCCGCGGCCCGCCCCAAGCTTCGCGCGCGTCTGTTGTTCGCCGCTGCCATCCTGGCGGGCGAGCAGGGCGATTACGGCTCGGCGCGGCAACTGCTCGAAGAAAGTCTCGACACCTGTATCGGGCTGAACGATAACCGCGGCGCTGCGGTCGCCCTGAACGCGCTGGCCGTCTATGCTCGCGATCGTGGCGAACTCACCGGTGCCTCCGTACTTTTCGAGCGATGTGTCGTGATATGGAAGGATCTCGGAGATTCAGCTGACATCGCGCGTGCCCTTAGCAATCTCGCCAACGTGACCAAGTTGCGGGGCGATTATGCGCGCGCATCCTCGCTTTACGACGAGTGCCTCACCATGTTCCGTAAGGCCGGAGATGGCGCCGGCGTTGCCTGGACGCTGAACTACCAGGGCGACGTAGCCCGGGAAAAATCGGACTTCGCGGCGGCGCACTCCTTCTGCGAACAAAGTTTGGCGGCATTTCGCCAACTGCGCGACGGCTGGGGAGTTGCGAGCGCCCTCTCCGATCTGGCAAGTCTATGCGGCGACCAGGGTAACAACGCCGAGGCGCGCCGTCTGTACGGCGAAAGCATCAAGATGTTCCAGGAACTGGGCCACAAACGCGGCATCGCAAGGGTTCTCGAATGTCTCGCTGCCAGTGCCGCGGCGCAATCGAACGCCGAGCAGTCGCTGCACCTGGCGGGGGCCGCCGCCGCGCTTCGCCAGCGCTTGGGCGCACCACTCACTCCTGCCGAGCAACCGAGGCTGGAGAAAGCCCTGGAATTCGCGCGCCGAACGCTGGGCAATGAGGCCGGCCTGACGGCGTGGATGGAAGGCTGGGCCATGCCGGTAGAACAGGCCGTAGAGGAAGCGCTTACCCGCGCCGCGAAGCCAAGTATTCAGACTAGAAACTCTGCCTGACTCAACTCGCGTTGGGATCGATCAGGCGCCTCACCGCGGAGATGCGATTGGCCGGAAAACCGCCGCGGCGCGCGTGTTCGCGAACCGTCTCCTCGTCTGGCGCCAGGTACACGCAATAGAATTTGTCGCCGGTCACGTAGCTGTGGAGCCACTTGATCTCCGGTCCCATTTCTTTCAACACGCCGAGCGACTTTCGGGTGATTTCCTGCAGCTCCGCATCCGACAAACTACCCGCGCCCGGGATTTCCCGCTCGATCACGTATTGGGGCATGACCACCTCACCGAACGGTCATGGTAGCAGATTTTTCATTAGATAAGCCCCCGCTTTATCCCGTCTGCTGGCAATCTGGCGTCTAACTGTTTACCATGTCACCCGATGGCCCGCGAGACCGTGCTCGATTCCCGGCAGGAAATCCTGCGCACCGCCGCCCGCCTGTTCCAGCAGCGGGGCTACGATGCCACTTCCATGAACGACGTCGCCGCCTCGCTCAAGCTCAGCAAAGGCGGCCTCTATCACCACTTTCAAAGCAAAGACGAAATCCTGTTCGAGATCATGAACCACGCCATGGAGATCACCCAGGAACGCGTCCTGAATCCGGTGCGTGGCATCGCCGATCCCGAAGAGCGCCTGCGCGCCCTCATCCGGCTGCACATCGAGGTCGTGCTCAGCCCTCGCGATCGCGAGATTACCGTGATGCTGCACGAAAACCATCCCCTGCCCCCGGCCCTGCGCAAGCGCATTAACTCCCGCAAGAAAGACTACGTCCACTTCCTCGAAAACCTCATGGCCGAAGTCCAAAGGCAAGTTCAAAAAGGAGCTCAAAAAGAAGCCGGCGGTAAAGTCAGCCCGCGCGCCGCAGCCTTCGCCCTGCTCGGCATGATCAACTGGATTTACCAATGGTATAAGCCGGAGGGCGAACTGCAGGCGCAGAGCCTAATTCCGCAATTTACCGACCTCATCCTCGGAGGCATCTTCGCTTGAAAACCCTCTTCGATACCCTCCCCGAGATCGACCGGCAGCGCTCCCAGAGCGGCAGGCTATACCGTGAGTTCCTCCGCATACCGGCCATGAGCGCCGGACTCTACGTCCTGTCCGCCGGGAACACGGACCCGCAAAGGCCGCACCACGAAGACGAAATCTACTACATCATCCGCGGCCGCGCCCGTTTCCAAGCTGACTCAGAAGACCGCGAGGTTTCCGCGGGCAGCGTAATCTTCGTCGCTGCCGAAGTCGATCACCACTTCTACGACATCACCGAAGAACTGGCGGCGCTGGTCTTCTTCGCGCCCGGCGAAACCTAGAACAGGTCCCGGGAACAAGTCCTGGCCTCGAAGTGGCTGGGAAGGGCGCGGCTTCCAGCCGTGCCGCTACGGGCCAATGGGATTGCGGGCTTCAGCCCCGGGGGGACAAGTCAGTTTCGACCCTTGCCATGGATTATCAGATCACATCCCTGCAGCTCATGAACTGGCCCGCCGTTCGCGAGATCTATCGCGAAGGCATCGCCACCGGCAACGCAACCTTTGAAACCGAGCTTCCAGACTGGGAGAAGTGGGATAGTGCCCATCGTCGCGACTGCCGCCTGATTGCGCGCCAAGCCGAGCAGGTCTTGGGCTGGGCTGCGCTAAGCTCAGTCTCCGGTCGCCGTGTCTACTCCGGAGTTGCGGAAGTGTCCATCTACGTGGCTGCTGCCGCGCGGAACATGGGCATCGGCAAAGCCTTGCTGAAAGCCCTGGTCGAAGAATCCGAGCATCAAGCCATCTGGACGCTGCAAGCCGGCGTCTTCCCCGAAAACCAAGCCAGTATCGCAATCCACAAGTCGTGCGGATTCCGGGAGGTGGGTGTAAGGCGACGTATCGGTAAACTGGGCGAGACTTGGAGAGACGTGCTCCTGCTTGAACGCCGAAGTTCAACCACAGGCACCTAGCCTCGCAGTTCCAACTCGCAGCTAGGTACGAGGCACTCGCAACTACTTTGCTGGCACCCAGTAAATCTCTTCCTTAATCGCAATCTTGTCGATGAAGCCCCGCCGCTTCAGGATCGCCTTGCTGTTCGCGATCATGTCAGGATGCCCGCAAAGGTAAGCGTGAGTATTGCTCGCATCCAGTCCCCACTGGTCCGCATACTTGCGCAGGATATCGTCGGCCCGTCCAATCTCACCCGGCCAGTCAGCGTGATCCCACGGCCGGCTTACGGTCGGAACGTATTTCAGCCACGGCAACTCCGCGGCAAAGCGGGTCAATTCCTCTTTGTAGCCAAATTCCCAGGGACGGCTCGCGCCATTCAGCAGGTACAGCCGGTGAGCGCCGTCGAAGCGGCCTTCCTTCCAGTCTTTCGACAACGTGCGTATGAAACTGACAAACGGAGCCACCCCGGTCACCGTCGATACCAGCAAATGATTCGTGCGCCCGTTACCAGTCTCCAGTGTGAACCGCCCCTTAGGCGCTTTGCGCATGAGCAATCCGTCGCCCGGTTGCAGCTTGTACAGCCGCGGCGTCAGCGCTCCCTCGGGTACCAGCTCAAAGAAAAACTCCACCTCGTCCTCCGATGGCGACGAGGCGATCGAATAAGGACGCTCGATCCGCTTTCCACCTTCTTCCACACCGAGCGTCGCGTATTGCCCCGGAAGGAACTTGAACTCTCCGCCCGACTGAACGCGGAACATCCACAGGTCAGGTGCAAAGTCCACGCGTTTGGCGATCCGCGCCTGATAAAACTTGTCCTCCGGAATCGTCATTTCCAAAACCTCACAAGCCCCATTGCGATTAGATGCCAGAGTGAAAGCGAGAACGCGGGTCAGTAAAGTGGAGAGATAATACATGCCAGGCAAGCAATTGGCAACCGAACGGTCGTTCGACTCTTGAGCAGGTCGTGTTCCCCAGCAAGCTTCCTTTGCGCCGTGAAAGCCTCAACCACAGAGCCACAGAGAAAACCTCGAATCGCTCATGATTCCTTTTGTCTTCTCTGTGTCTCTGTGGTGAAGAGTCCTTACGTTCTACCGGCCCACAACCAGCACCACAAAGCTGTCGGGCAAAACTGTCCGCCGGGGATGCGGATTATCCGCAGTAGCCGCTGGAGGCGGACCAAACTTCGCCGTCACTACATACACATTGTGAGTTTTCGAGTCGAGCGCCAGCGTCCGCGCACCCGCTTGCGTCGGAACATTCTCCGCCACGCTGAATTTCTCCGGCGACTCCTCCCGCACAACCGTCAGCACCCCTTCGCCGCACGAAGCAAAGGCCAGTCCGGTTTCGTCATCGAATGTGGTTGCGTCCACGCCGTCCCCAATAGCCGGCGTTGCCAGAACCTTGCCGGTATCCGCATTCACCACGGCCATCATCTTATTCTCGCAGCCCACAAACAGCCGCCGATTCTTCCGGTCCATCGACAACCCTGAGGGCGATTCGCAAGGCGCCAGCGGCCACTTCGCCTTGACCTCCAGTTTGCTCGGATCAATCGCCACCAGCTCGCTCTTGTCCTCGATGTTCACGAAAATCTCACCCTTGCCGTCGCTGGCGGCGAATTCCGGCTTGCCGTCCAGTTTGATCGTGCCCAGCACCGTCCCTTGGGACGCATCAATCGCCGTCGAATCCTGGCTTCGACCGTTGAACGTGAAAACCCGCTTCGTTGCCGCATCGTACAGAATCGCGTCCGGATTCTCCCCTACCTTCACCTTACTGCTCGTCCCGAGCGTCTTCAGATCAAAAATGGTCACGGTGCCTTCACGGCCGTTGCTGACAAAGCCGCGCCCCAGTTCCTGCGCCAGCGCGATGCCATGCACTCCCGGCGTGTCCGCAATGTCGCCAACGGTCTTGCCGGTATCAAGATCGAGCACCATGACATGCGTCGCTCGCGAAATATAAAGACGGCGCGCCGCCGCATCCGCGGTCAAGTAGTCCCAACCGCCGTCACCGCCGACCTGGTAAGTGTTCACAACCTTATATCCCGGACCAGCCGCAGCCAGAGCTGCAGCAGCGGCCAGCACAATCAGCCAGCCCGGCAACCAACGGCGTATGCAATTTCCCTTCGCAGACATGATTCCCTCAAGATTTTCTGGGACCGCAGCGTCGCATCGCACGCTTTCTGAATCCACAAGCAGCCGCAATCCAGCACCTTAAATCTCGGTCGGGCGAAGCCCCGAAGTAACTTTACCCTATTCCAGCCCGTCCCTAAACTCTTCCTATGGATGTGTATCAACCCAATGTGGCGGAACAACGCGCACCCGAACAACGCCTGCGCGAACAACTCCCGCCATCTGCGAACCCGCGCCTGCTTCACCTCATCGCAATGATCGTTGGAGTCGTTCTCGCGCTCCTGGTCTCGAGCGGCGGAGGCCCCGCAGCCGTCTGGGGAAAAGCCACCGGCGTGCTCTCGCCCCAAAGAAACGCTCACGCCTCCACAATTGTCTCGGAACCCGATCTTGACCGCCAGAGGCCGCAGAAACAAGCGGAGATTCTCCTCGAGCGCGCGGTAAGCCGCCCCGACGGAACCACCGGCCAAACCGAAGCCCAGATCAAAGCCCGCATCGAAGGCTGGCGCGGCAAACTCAACTGGGATTCTCAACTCAGCGACCTCACCACGGTCGCACTCAACTCCAGTGACCGCGGCGTGCGCGCCTCCGCCATCGAGGTGCAGCTCGCCGCCTACGGACTCACCAAGACCGAGTCCACCGTCGACGCCCTCGTCCGGCAGGCCAGTTCCTCCGACCACGCCAAAAAGATTTGGGCCCTGTGGACTCTGGGCCTGCTCGGCAACCGGGGGATTGAAACCGATCGCGTGGTCCAGGTGCTAACCGCACAACTGAAAGCTTCGGGCAAGGATTCCGGCAAGAATTCCGGCACAGATCATAATAATAATAATGAAGACGCCCGCCGTTGGGCCGTCGAAGGCTTGGCTCTGGTGGGAACCACGCCCACCATCGCGCCCCTGCTTACAGCCCTGCACAACGATCCCTCAGCGATGGTGCGCGAGCGCGCCGCCAGCAGCCTCTCCGAATCCGGCATGTTGAGCCCCCAACAACGTCTCGCCGCCGTCCCGCAACTGATCAACTACTCCGACGATCCCGCACTTGACGCGCAAACTCATGCCTGGGCTTTCCAGGCCCTGGCCGGCATTACCAAACAAAGCCTCCCCAACAACTCCGCCGCCTGGCGCAACTGGTACCAAACGTCGGAGATCAGCGGCCAGTAATGCCATCGATCCCATCGCGATCAACGATGAGTGCCGGGGCGCACCGCCCATTCGACTCCCTGCAGGAACGAAAAGGAAGTCGGCCCTTGCGTTAGAATTAACCGTTCCGGCATCCAATAATTGGTAGCATCCAGGACGCTCCTCGTCGTACTCTTCATCTTCTGCATGCGCGCCACGAAACCGATCTCCGCTCCCGTGCAATCGGCAGTCGCCGATCTGCTAGCGGAATTGCACTCCAAAAGCGGTTGCGAAAAGATCGGTCTAGCCCGCGAATCGTTCGCCGCGATTCTTGGTGACGTTGCCACCAGGTATCTGCCCGCCGGCGCGACTCAAGCCGAGACCCGTACGTTTCTGCTGACCCTGCGCGTCGACGAACTCGCGCTCGCCCGGGCCTGCGCTGCCGGCAGCAACTCCGCCTGGGAGCTTTTCCTCATTCGCTACCGCGAAAAGCTTTATCAGTCGGCCCTTCGTATCGCGCGTGAGGATTCCGCCGCCCGCGACCTCGCCGACTCCCTCTATGCCGAGCTCTATGGCACCGCCACCCGCGACGGCGAACGCATTTCCAAGCTCGCCTCCTTCACCGGCCGGGGATCGCTCGAAGGCTGGCTTCGCACCGTGCTCGCGCAGGAATTCGTGAATCGCTACCGCCGCACCAAGCGCCTGGTCAGCCTCGACGAAGAGACCGAAGACGGCTCTCAGTTCGCCGCTCCCGCTCCCACTCCGCTTCCGTCCGCCGACTCCCGCTTGGAATCCGCTACCGACGCGGCCCTGCTCGCGCTTTCCGCCGAAGATCGCCTCGTCCTGGCGGCGTATTATCTCGACGGCCGCACCCTGGCCGAAGTCGCCCGCATGCTGGGCGTGCACGAGTCCACCATCAGCCGCAAAGTGGACAAGTTGGCCAAGTCGTTGCGCAAGAAAATCCTGGCTGGCATGATCCAACAAGGGATGGCCCGCCGCCAGGCCGAAGAAGCACTCGAAGTAGACGTCCGCGACCTGCAGGTGAATATTCGCCGCAGCCTGACGCAAGATTCCCCAGCACCAGCGTTCTCAGAGAAGAAGGATGCTTTACCGTTCCAGCAGAAGGTCGCGCCCAGAGCCAAAAGCTAGAACTGGAAGTGGAAGCTAGGAGCTAGGAGCTAGGAGCTAGAAGCCAGAAGCCACAATGCAAAACGTTCCCAAAATCGTGTTAGACCGGTTGCAGTCACCGGCCGCGGAATCGCATCCCGATGCCGACCAACTCACCGCCTTCACCGAGCAATCTCTAGCCGTCCGCGAACGAGACCATGTGCTGGATCACCTCGCCCGTTGCGGCGACTGCCGCGAAGCCGTCGCGCTGGCTCTTCCCCCCGAGGTCGAACTACCGGCGCTAGCCGGCAAGAGCGCGAACTGGCTCCGCTGGCCGGTTTTGCGCTGGGCAGCCGTGGCCGCGGGCGTCGTCCTTATTGCTTCGATCGGAACCGTGCAATACCGCCATCAGCGCCCCAACGACTTGGCTTCAAACGTCTACCAGAAGCAGCCGATCACCGCTCCCGCGCAAAGTTCCCAACCTTCTCCGCAGGCGGACATAACTCAAACCGGGACGCAAAAAGAAGCAACCGCCCCGCCCCGCGCCCACACTCCATCGCCCGGGAACAAGCCTGCTCTCTCTGCGCATGCAAACTTCCGCCCCCACGCAAATTCAGCACGCGCGACCAGCGGAGCTTCCGCCGGCGTTTCTCAGACGGTCGAAGTGCAATCAGAGACCGCGCAAGTCAATACACAAACCGATCAAACAGCGGAGCAGGCGCAGGCCTTGGGCGGCCAGATGGAAACCGTGGACAAAGCAAAACCCGCATTAGCGCAAGCATCTCCCACCCTCGCGCCTCCACCTTCGCTGCGCGCCGATCCCAGTCTCATGAAAAGCCTGGCGCTGCCCCGCTGGACCATCAGCGCCAGCGGCGCGTTGCAGCGTTCCCTCGACGGGGGCAAGACCTGGCAGGATGTCAACATCGTGATCAATGAATCCGAGTCAACCAGCGCCAATCTCGTGCGACCAGCCCAGCCCGCAACCCAGGTCGCAACCCAGGTCCCAACAAAGTTCATTCGCGCCGTTTCCGTGTCTCCCAATGCCGCCGAAGTCTGGGCCGGAGGTTCCGGTGCCTCCTTGTATCACACCATCGATACCGGCAATCGCTGGACTCGCGTGGTTCCTTCCGCTGCCAATGTCCTCCTCACCGGCGACATCATCAGCATTCAGTTCTCTAACCCGCGGAATGGAACCGTGACCACCTCGACCACCGAAGTCTGGACCACCACCGACGACGGCCAAACCTGGCACAAACAACAATAATTCCCGACACGCGAGAGTCACCGGGACACCGATTCCTCGCCATTCAACAACTCCTCACAATCCGGCAAAACCCGATTACCAAAGTGACGTTTACACAAAATGAGGAGTTCATTAGTATCCATTTCGTGGTTTGGCAGTTCTGGGGGAGGGCTGCCGAGGCGTCCTGAGCTGAAAAGTTCAGGGCGCTTTTTTTATGGGTTTGTGCTGCTAAGAACGCGCTCGCGTGGAGACATCTGCCTGCCCTCAGCAAAGTCGAAGGGCAGTTGCTGGCTCTGCTGCTACCCGATCCCCCTACTTCGAGCACCCCGAGCAATACCCGCCAATCTCCAATCGCGATACCACAATCCGGAACCGGCAGTCTTTTTCCACCTGTCCCTTCAGCTTCTCGAAAATATCGCTCACGAACTCCATGATCTTGCCGCAACGCAGGCACGCCATGTGGATGTGGTCCCGGTTCAGCTTGCGCTCGTAGTAGTGTCCCTCGCCGTGGATGTGCATCAGGTCGAGTTCGTCAATCAGTCCATGCCGCTTCAACAGCCGCAGCGTCCGGTACACCGTGCTGCGATCCACGCTCGCATCCAGTTTCTGCGCCTTGCGTAAAAGCTGGGCTGCATCCAGGTGCTTGGTGGCCGTTTCCATCACCCGCAGAATGGCCCGCCGCTGTTCCGTCATGCGGATTCCACGGTCGGCGAGATGGGACTGCAGCCGGCCCGGGATTTCGGTTTGCGGCAATGGCATGGCACCCTCCTTAGTACGGTCGCAACTGGTCGCAACCGCGCTGCGACGAATTGTTTCGCTGGCTCTTGACGGAGTACGGGAACATCCGTCAAACTTATAACTGTAGTTCAGATGCGACTCGATTGCAACTAGCCGCAAGCTCCTGAAGTGATCCCTTATGACCCTGAAGCCCCACCGACAGAGTGCGATTGTAACTCTAGATGCGACTCGATTGCAACTGGGATCGTTCCAGATCGCTGCCTTGCTGTACGCCTCCCTGCACATCATCCGATGTTCCTGCAAGGCGTCGCTGCTCCGCCTGTCCCTGTCTCTTTGTTTGCTGGGGACTGCTTGGGCCGGGGTCGGCGGCAGCATCTCGGGAACAATCAAAGACCCCTCCGGCGCCGCCATCGCCAAAGCCTCTGTCACTTTGGTCAACGCCAGCACCGGCGTCCGGCAATCCGCCACCGTCGACGGCCGCGGCACATACAGTTTCCCTGTCCTGCCCGTTGGCAGCTATGTCCTCGAAGTCGACCACCCCGGCTTCCAACCGTACCGCCGCACTGGAATCATGCTCGACGCCAACAGCGCTCTTCTGCTGGATATCGTGCTGCAGGTAGGCGAACGCACCGACGCCATCACGGTCAGAGAAAACGCGGTTCACGTCGACACCTCAAGTTCCCAGATGGGTGAGGTCATCACCGGTTCCACCATGACCGCCGTTCCTTTGAATGGCCGCAGCTACACCGATCTGCTAGCCCTTCAATCCGGGGTCGCTCCCGCCACTTCCATCACCTCCAGCACGGTTCAGGATGTAGGTGCCAGCGCCTTCTCGCCTTCGGGCGATTTGAACCCCGGCACCGTTTCCATCAACGGTCAGCGGGAATTCGCCAACAGCTTCATGGTGAATGGCAGCGATGTCGAAGAAGACGTCAACATGGGCACGGCCATCATCCCCAATCTCGATTCCATCGCCGAGTTCAGAATCCTCACCAACAATTTTGACGCCGAGTACGGCGAGTTCAGCGGCGGACAGATCAATGTCATTACCAAGTCAGGCAGCAACGCATTCCACGGCGACGTCTTCGAATTCCTTCGCAACACCAATCTCGATGCCCGCAATTACTTTTCTCCCACTCGCGGCTCCTTCGATCAAAACCAGTTCGGCGCCACGCTCGGCGGCCCAATCACCCGAAACCAGATCTTCTTCTACTCTGACTATCAAGGCACGCGTCAGACCCAGGGCGTAGACACTGGATTGATTCCTGTCCCTTCCGCCGAAGACCGCTCTGGCAATTTGTCAGACCTGGCCACCTCCCTGCTCATGCCGGTAAGCGGTGCTGCTTTCGCCACCACGCTATCTACGAATCTCCACTATCCAGTCTCCACCGGCGAGCCCTATTATTTTCCTGGTTGCACCAATACAAACTATTCTCCAACCAGCACTACCGCTTGCGTCTTCCCCACCCTGCAAATCCCCACCAGCACTTGGTCCGCGCCGGCCCAGCATCTGTTGCAGTACATCCCCGCGCCCAATCTTCCCGGCAATGAGTTCGCGACTTCCGCCAATAACCAGATCCTTCATGACAACAAAGGCGCCCTCCGCCTCGACGCCAACACACGCTGGGGCCTGTTCTCGGCCTACTATTTCCTCGACAACTTCAATCAGGACAATCCCTATCCCACTGCTCAAGGCGGAGCCAATGTCCCCGGCTTCAACGCCCTGAACTTGGGCCGCGCTCAGTTGCTGAACCTGGGTAACACCAGAACGCTCGGTGGGACTGCGGTCAACGAGTTCCGCTTCAGTTACATGCGCGACTCCAATGACCTCGGCCGTCCACAGGGTGGACTAGGAGTCAGCCTCGCCTCTCAAGGCTTTCAGGTAGGGCCGGGTACCCCAGGAATCGTGCCGCTCGCGCCGCAAACCGAGGGCGTCGAAAACCTGGTCTTCAACAACTACTCCATAGGAACCAACACCAACCAACTCCAGCAGGCCAATAACACCTACCAGTGGCTCGACAATTTTTCCAAAGTCGTGGGCACTCACACCATCAAGGTCGGCGGAGAATTTCATTACGACCAGGTCAACACTCACGCTATTGCTCAATTCAACGGCAGCTTCCTGTTCTTCGGCAGTCAAACCGGATCCGATTTCGCCGACTTCTTGCTCGGCGCCCCCACCCAATACAATCAGAGCCAGCTCCAACCCTTCTACGGACGCAACAAATATCTCGGCCTCTATGCGCAGGACAGTTGGCGCCTGCGCCCGAACCTCACCCTCAACTACGGTTTGCGCTGGGACCGTATCGAGCCCTGGTACGAAAAATACAATCAGCTCGCGGTCTTCGAGCCCGGCAAACAATCCGTAGTTTTTCCCACCGCTCCCGCCGGAATTCTTTTCCCCACCGACCCCGGAGTTTCACGCACCCTCGCGCCTCCGGGCAACAAAGATTTCGCCCCACGCATCGGCCTTGTCTACTCGCCCGCTGCCAGTCCCGATTCTCTTCTCGGCAAAATCCTCGGTGCTCCCGGTCAAACCAGTCTCCGTGCCGGCTTCGGCACGTTTTACACCGCCATCGAAGCGCTCACCATCGGAGTCCTCGCCGCCAACGCCCCCTACGGCACCACCTACACCAGTCCCACGCCGCCGCAGTTTGCCACGCCGTTCCTTTCCGCTTCTACCGGCCTGGGCAGCCAGTATTTCCCGGTGCAACTCGCGCCGCTCAACTCTTCGGCGAGCCATCCCGACTCTAACGTCGATTGGTCGCAATACGAGCCCATTAGTGGGCTCCCGGCCTACCCCACCACCAACCGCATTCCCTATACCGAGGAGTACATGTTCTCCCTCGAGCGTCAGCTCTCACCCAACACCGTTTTCAGCGCCAGCTACGTAGGCACCCAGGGACATCGTCTCTTGGCCCTCGTGGAAGCCAACCCGGGCAACCCAGCATTATGTTTGCAGTTAATGAATCCAGCGAATCTGGCTGCCAACCAAACTCCTTGCGGACCGTTCCTCGAAGGCAACACTTACGAAACGGTTTCTCACCAGACCATCTACGGAACCCGCGGCCCTCTCGGCGCAAACTTTGGTAGTGACACCAACCAGGCCACAAACGGCAATTCCAACTACAACGCGCTCGAAGTCACGCTGCGCCATACCAGCGGACACTTGGAAATCCTCGCCGGTTACACCTACAGCAAGTCCCTCGACCAGGCTTCCAATCTTGGAGAAGAGATCAACCCCCTGAATCCCGCACTCAGCAAGGCTCTCTCCGCCTTCGACGTAAAACACAACTTCGTCGTCAGCTACAACTACCAACTCCCCTTCGATCGTCTGTTCGGCGCTGCCAACCGCTGGACCCAAGGCTGGGCAATTTCCGGGATCACCCGCTTCAGCACTGGCTTTCCGGTCACGCTCTACAACTACGGTGACAATTCTTTGCTCGGAACGGAACCGAACGGCATCAACAACTTCGGTGTAGACGAACCGCAATACACTCCCGGTTCGCTCGCCTTGAACCACGATCCCCGCAACGGCCAACCCTATTTCAACACCAGCCTCTTCAGTCTCCAGCCCCTGGGAGAGCCGGGCAACGCCAGGCGCCGTTTCTTCTACGGCCCGGGCATCGACAACTACGACATGGCCCTGCTGAAGAGCGTGCCCCTCACCGAGTCCAGGTCCCTGCAGTTCCGTTTCGAGGGATTCAACATCTTCAATCACGCCCAGTTCTACGGCCCAGCTTCGGTAAACGGCAACATCAACAGCTCGTCGTTCGGAGAGGTAATCAGCGCAGCTCCTCCCCGCCTGATGCAGGCTGCGGTCAAGTTCATCTTCTAGAACAAGTTACGTGCGCTCCAGAATCCTGAAACCCTGCGCTCCGCGTGTCCCCGGGGCCAGGTGCAAGCCCCTGCCGCTTCTTGCGACCTTAGCACCCGCCCATGCATCCAATGGCAGTGGTACGATGATACGATGGTTGTTTTGGCCCCCAGATGGGGGCAAGCATTCATAGATCGTCGGGGCCCCGGCTACGACCGCTCGATGGAGCGTCCGCCGAACAACGCGACGTTACAACGAGGAGAAATAGTTTATGGCAGGAAATGGAATCGTCGAAGTCACTGACGCAAACTTCGACCAGGATGTTTTGAAGTCCGACAAGCCCGTGCTCGTGGACTTCTGGGCGACGTGGTGTGGTCCCTGCCGCGCCCTCGCTCCGATCGTCGACGAGCTTGCCCACGACTACCAGGGCAAACTCAAAGTCGGCAAAATGGACGTCGATGCCAACAGCTCCACCCCCATGCGCTACAAAGTCACTGGCATCCCCACGCTGCTGGTTTTCAAGGGCGGACAAGTGGTAGAGCAACTAGTCGGCTACCGTCCCAAAGAAGCCATCGCCCAGGCCATTGACCGGCATGTCGGCTAAGGCAGCTCTCTAGCTGCTGGCCTCTGGCTTAAGAATCAAACGCACGCGGACTCTTTACCGAGTCGCGTGCGTTGTAGTTTTCCCCGGCGTTGTTCTGCAAAGTGCTGCAGCAGCGGTTGAGCAGAATCGATCTCAGTACTTCCGCAGCACTCCAATCACCCGTCCCTGCACTTCCACCGACGCCGCCGGCACGATGATCGGCTTCATGGTCACGTTCGAGGGCTGCAGGCGAATGTTCTCGCCTTCGCGGTAAAAGCGTTTCAGTGTGGCGTCATCTTTATTCACCAGAGCGACCACGATATCGCCGTTGTGCGCCGTCTTCAGCTTTTCCACCATCACGTAATCGCCGTCCAGGATGGCCTCATCCTGCATGGAATCGCCACGCACTTCGAGCACAAACACTTCTTTCGAGCGCACGAAATCGGCCAGCGAAATGGTCTCTGGTGTCTCGATGGCTTCAATGGGCTGGCCGGCGGCAATGCGCCCCACCAGCGGCAGGATCACTCCCGTATTCACGCTCATCGCCTGCTTGAGGCGTCCCTTGGGCGGCAGCAGGTCGATGGACCGGCTGCGGTTGTAGTCGCGGGTAAGCAGTCCTTTTTTTTCGAGGTTCGTGATGTGCTTGTGCACCGTGGCCAGCGAGTTCAGGTCAAGCCCCTTGCCAATCTCCTCAAACGACGGAGAATACCCATGCTCCGCCACAAAGCGGGAGATGAAGTCATACACTTCGCGCTGCCTGCGTGTGATCGCCATGGCAGATATTGTTGGCGAATATAAAGCGAATGTCAAGCAGAATCAGCCGTCCGCTACCACGGCCCGTGTGGAACGGACACTCCTGTCCGTTGCTCTTGACGTTGATCTTGACGTTGATCTTGATTCCGCACCGCCGAATCTCCCCAATAAGTAGGGTGCCCCATGTTTCGCGTCCTCTGCGAAACGTGGGATTCCACGGTACCACCCCTGTTGGGAATTGGATTCCCCCGCCACAGCTCATGTAGAGACAGCCGCCTCGGCTGTCCGGGCAGGGCAAAGCCCGCCCGCGTGGAACGAACGCTCCTGTCCGTTGCTTCTGACGTTGATCTTGATCTCACGACCCCGCCCCCGCCCCAAAAGTCGGGTGCCCCATGTTTCGCGTCCTTTGCGAAACGTGGGATTCCACAATGCCACGCCCTGTTTGGAAATTGGATCGCGCCGCCACAGCTCATGTGGAGACAGCCGCCTCGGCCGTCCGGGCAGGGCAAAGCCCGCCCGTGAGGAGCGGAGCGGACACTCTCGCCCGCTGCTCTTGACCTTGGTTCTTAGACTTTCCGTCGTCGACCCTCACAGGAAACAACGCTGCCTGATGTCCTCCAACAGACCGGGAAGGGCACGACTTCAGTCGTGCCGCAAGCGGATAAAGAAGGAGTCCGGCTTCAGCCACCTGAGGTGCCAGTGCCCATGCTAATATTGTAGCGAACTGATTAATCAATTCGAGTGAAAACGATGGCTACTCTCAATACATCGCTGAAAGTCATCTCCGCCCTCGCTGCCCGCACCCAACTAGGCCAGATCATGCGTCGGGCGCGCCTGGAGCAGACGCGCTTCGTAGTAGACCGCCGCGGCGAACCCCAGGTTGTGATCATGGGCATCAAAGACTTTCTCAACACCATCGCGCCGGAAAAGAAAGTTCTCGCCGCCATCCGCGCAGAGGCCCGCAAGAAGGGCAAAGACAAACTCTCCCAGCGGGAGATTGACCGCGAAATTCGCAGCTACCGGCGCGAGCGCTCACTTTAAGTTCGTCGGATACTCTTACCTGAAACAGCTTCGATGAAAACGACCCGTGTTGTACTGGATACCAATGTCGTGGTCTAGGCACACCTGAGAAGCGAAGGCTATGAGCGGCATGTTCTGGACCTCGTCCTTGCCGGAAAGCTGCAATTAGCTGCTTCCGAGTTGATCCTCGCCGAGTATGCAGATGTTCTGAGCCGTTCCAAGTTTGGCATTGGTGCGAAACACGTCACAAGATCGATGCGGCTCATTCGAGGGGCGGCCAGGGTAGTCCGTCCACAACACGAACTGAAGGTTGCCCCCCATTCGGCCGACAACCGGTTTCTGGAATGTGCTGAGACAGCACACGCGGACTATCTGGTCACCGGCAACAAGCGCCACTTTCCCAAGAGTTTGCGTCAAACCTTGGTCGTCAATGCCCGCGAACTACTAGAGTGGATCGTCCCCGACCTCCGCCGCTGAAAGTCCTGTTATCCACACCCACCCTGTGACATCTAACCTTGCCTCCCACCTCAAATCAGTTCATCATGGTCGAGGCGAAGGCAGTATAGTCAAATCGGTCAACAACGGCCCTAACCCCTTTGTTGTCAAGATTTTGACCTCTAACCCATCTGCAATCAAGATTTTGCAGACACTTTTTGCGAGCCCCGCGCCTGGCAAGCCAATTCAGAGGGTGGGGGGGAGGGGGGGTACCCCGAAAGCACAGCAATTTCCCCCACTGGTCATACCACTCAGCGGCATGGTTCGCGAGTTTTTTCAAGACGGAAATCCACAGACCCAAATCGGCGAATCCCTGC
>Ga0308309_10000079_pt1 | contig 90387 bp, 69 predicted proteins | sample HubBroMetageWFT5_FD_192491 | JGI IMG/M metagenome (GOLD analysis project Ga0308309, IMG submission 192491) | Warmed and freeze-thawed soil microbial communities from the Hubbard Brook experimental Forest, New Hampshire - Hubbard Brook CCASE Soil... | ecosystem: Environmental > Terrestrial >...
TTCCTTGTGCACGTCCATACCGATATACTTTTTGCTATCCATAGAGAGGGCGCTCCTTTCTGAAGTGGGTTCGAGCCGACACTCCAAACCTACTCCAACAGGGGCGCCCTTTTATATTGCGTCGCGTAACCGGAAACGAGGAAAATGCACTTTACCAGGACCTTGGCATTGTGAGTGTAATCGAGATGTTTCGCCAACTCAGCGGCCTCTCTATCCTGATATGCGCACGAGTTGATGGCGACCTAAAACGGAAACGTGTTTGAGGCTCATCGCGTTAGCGTGGGCAAAGTGGGCTTTCCCAGGATTTTAAATGAGCCCGGACTATAGTCCTTCCCGCGGGAGGATTGCTGGGGAGCGTGGACATGCAACTCTGCACAACATTCGTTAGCGTCCTTCTTTTTGCCTCGGTTGTGTCGCAAAACACTGAGGCGCCTTCGCCTCCCGCAACTCCCAAACTTCCCGTCGTGGATGAGTATCACGGCGTCAAGGTCACCGACGACTACCGCTGGCTCGAGGACGGCAAGAGCCCGGATGTGGTTGCCTGGACTGCAGCGCAAGACAAGTATGCGCGCTCGCATCTCGACCCCCTTCCTTTGCACACGTCCATCTACGAATTCATGAAGAGGCTCGACAGCGAACGTTCCTCGAGCTACTACGACCTGCAATCGCGCAGCGGCGTGTTGTTCGCCATGACGTCACAGCCGAGCAAACAGCAGGACATGCTGGTGACGATCTCATCTGCCGATGACCCCGGTTCCAGGCACTTGGTTTTGGATCCGACCGCACTTGATCCAGCCAACTCGACGACAATTCAGGCATTTGTTCCCTCGCTCGATGGCAGCAAAGTTGCATTGTCGCTGCCTTCGGGGGGCGCGATGGTGAGCAATATCTATATCTACGACGTTGCTACCGGGCGCGCCCTGCCTGATGTCCTCACTCACGTCAGCGGTTTAACGGGCTCCAGCGTCGCATGGAGCGCCGACGGCACTGGACTCTACTACACGCACTACCCGCTCGAAGGCGAGCGTTCGGACGAGGACCTGAATTTTTACGAGCAAGTTTACTTTCACAAGCTTGGGACACCGCAAAGCACGGACACATATGAATTGGGCAAGGATTTTCCGCGGATCGTCGACATCTGGTTGAGCGAAAGCAAGGGCGGCAAGTATGTGCTGGCGGAAGTCGGAAACGGCGACATGGGCCGGTTCCAGTTGTTTCTGCGCGGCCCATCCGGAGGGTGGACGCAAATCGCAAAATTCTCGGACGAGGTGCATGCCGCGATTTTTGGCGACGATGCGCTGTACATGGTGTCTCATCAGAACGCACCCCACGGGAAGCTTTTGCGTTTGCCGCTTGCCAGTCCCGCGTTCGAGAACGCCCAGACCATCGTCCCAGAAGGTGAGGCTGTGATTCAGGATTTCCAATACACGTTCGGCGGCCCACGGCCCACTTTTGTCGCCACGCCGAACCTACTGTATGTAACGGAATTGGTCGGAGGCCCTAGCAGAATCCGAGTCTACGACCACAATGGAAAGGACCTGGGAACGGTTCCGTCTGAGCCAGTCTCGGCCATCACACAAATTGTGCCACTCGAAAACGACCGCATCCTTTTTCGTAATGAGAGCTATCTGGATTCGCCGGCGTGGTTTTATTACGACCCGGGATCCAGAAAGAGCACCGTCACGGCGCTGCGCGAAAGTCGTCGCGTCGGTTTTGCCGACGCGAAAGCCGTACGAGCTCTTTGTTCGTCGAAAGACGGCACGAAGGTCCCGCTTACCATCATCCAGCGAAAGGGGACCAAGCTCGATGGGCAAAATCCGGCAATTCTCACTGGGTACGGAGGGTTTGGACTCAGCCTGACGCCGATGTTTGATCCCGAAATCCGCGCCTGGCTCGACGCCGGCGGCGTGTATGTTGTCGCGAACCTGCGCGGCGGCGGTGAATTCGGCGAGGAGTGGCACAAAAACGGCAGCGGACTCCACAAGCAGAATGTGTTCGACGATTTCATCGCCTGCGCGGAGTACCTCATCCAAGCCGGCTATACGAAGCCGGCGAAGCTCGGGATTGAAGGTGGCAGCAACGGAGGTTTGCTGATGGCTGCCGTCGCAACCGAGCGTCCTGAGCTTTTCGGCGCAGTGGTCTCCGTCGCCGGACTTTACGACATGCTGCGCGCCGAAACGACCGAAAACGGGCAGTTGTTGACGGCGGAATTCGGGTCCGTGAAAGAGCCCGTTGAGTTCCGTGTGCTGTACGCCTATTCGCCCTATCACCACGTGCAGGACGGGACGAAGTATCCCCCTATTTTGTTTCTCACCGGGGAGAACGATCCAGCCGTGGACCCGGCGAACTCGCGGAAGATGACCGCGCGCTTGCAGACGGTAAATGCCTCAGGGCGTCCGGTGCTGCTCGTCAACTTTACCAACGCCGGGCACGGAGGCATCGGCGCGTCGGAAGAGCAGCAGGCTGCAATCGATAGTTATCTCTACGAGTTCATGTTTGATCAGCTTAGGGTTAAGTGGCCGAGTTCAGGTCAAGGTTCGAGGTAGAATCCCGGGGAAACTTCTGTAAACAGGCGATTACGCTCAAAATCTTCCGAAAAATTGTGAAACAAGGCGCGTCTTCAGGTCATAGTGCCCGCATGCGCTGCGGGAAACTAGAAAATCCACTGAGATGGTTAATGCGTTAATCATTTGCAGAGTAGGTATCGATAACGCCTGATGAAAGCAGGGTAAGCGTCCGGTGAGAGCCGTCTGGACGAATTGAGTGTGAATAAGTGATGGTGATCGTGGGCACTAGAGAGGTGCCCACGAGGGATAAGTGGACATTACTGGGAAGAGACGGCGGCGTTGGAGCGCCGAGTTAAAGCAAAGGATCGCCGAAGAGAGTTTCGAAGGAAACGCCTCGGTAGCGCAGCTGAGCCAGAAATACGCGGTGAACGCCAATCAGATTTTTCTGTGGCGGAAGCGATATCGCGAAGGGCGCCTGGAAAGCAGCAGCTCCATCAATCTGCTTCCCGTGACGGTTTCCAAGGAAGTCGTAGTTGCCGCAGCAAACCCTGGTCACACGTCTTGCCAGGCGTCGACAGGGACTCTGCAGATCGAACTAGCCAAAGGAAATCTACGCATTGCGGGCAGCGTAGACTTGACGGTCTTGCGCACGGCGCTCGAGTGTTTGCTGGGATGATCGGGATGCCGACAGGGACACGCATCTGGATCGTGGCGGGAGTGACGGATCTGCGGCGCGGGTTCACGGGCTTGAGCGGGATGGTGCAGACGGCGCTTGCGGAGAATCCCTTTTCCGGTCACGTGTTCGTGTTTCGCGGCAAGCGTGGCGACTTGATCAAAGTTCTCTGGTGGGATGGCGATGGGTTGTGCTTGTTTGCGAAAAGACTGGAGCGCGGAAGATTCATCTGGCCGCAAGCGACGAGCGGAACCGTATCACTGACGCAGGCACAACTATCCATGTTGCTGGAAGGGATTGATTGGCGGCGTCCGGTACGCAGCTACGATCCACAGATCGCGGTGTAAGCAAAAGATTTTCTTTTTTCGAGAAGTTTTTAATCAAGCTGTAAAACAACTGCGGTATATTCCCCGCGATGAATCACACGGCTGGCGTTCTTCCCGACCTCGAAGTACTCAATCCCAGTGAGTTGAAAGCTCTGATCGTAGAACAGCACAAGCAAATTCTGATCCATCACGAGCAACTGCTTTCCCGCGATGCGGAGATCGAACATCTCCAGCTGCTGCTGGCCAAGCTTCGCCGGATGCAGTTCGGACGATCTTCGGAAAAGGTGGATCGCCAGATCGCGCAGCTGGAACTGCGGCTGGGAGAACTGGAACAAAGCCGAGCGATCGAAGCGGAGCCGGCAAAGCCGAGCGCAGCGGAGCACGTCGTGGCACGGCCGTTGCGGCGGCCGCTGCCTGCACATCTGCGGCGGGAAGTGCAGACCTACTTGCCGCCACAGAAAGCGTGCCCGGACTGTGGCGGGAAACTGAAACCTCTGGGGGAAGATGTCACGGAAATCCTGGAGTATGTGCCCGAGCGAGTCAAAGTGATCCGTCGGGTGCGCCCGAAGCTGGCTTGTGCCGGTTGCGACCGCATCGTACAAGCGCCCACGCCTAGCCGGCCGCTGGAGCGGAGTATCGCAGGCCCGGGGCTGCTGGCCCACGTGTTGGTCTCGAAATATAGCGATCATCTTCCGCTGTATCGCCAAGCAGAGATCTATGCGCGCGAAGGCGTGGAATTAGATCGCTCGACCTTGGCGGAATGGGTGGGCGGAACCAGCCGGCTGCTCGCGCCTCTGGTGGAGAAGTTGCGACGTCACGTGCTAGCGGGACAGAAGCTACACGCCGACGACACGCCGGTTCCGGTGTTGGCTCCCGGCCTGGGAAAGACCAAGACGGGACGGTTGTGGACCTATGTGCGCGACGATCGGCCGGCCGGAGAGACCACGCCACCGGCGGTGTGGTTCTGCTACTCGGCGGATCGCAAGGGCGAGCATCCGCAGCAGCACTTGAGTTCGTTCACGGGAACACTGCAGGCGGATGGATACGCAGGGTTCGAGGAAGTTTACAAAACGGGACGGATTCAGGAAGCCGCCTGCTGGGCGCACGTACGCAGAAAGTTTTACGATCTGGTGGAGGCGCACAAATCGCAAACGGCCACTACGGCCCTGGAACGAATCGCGGAGTTGTACGCGGTTGAGGAGGAAATCCGGGGACGTCCCGCGGAAGAGCGGCGTGAGATCCGCAACCGGCGGAGTCGTCCCTTGCTGGAATCTCTCAAGCAATGGCTGGAAGAGACGTTGGGGAAACTGTCGAGAAAATCGGATACAGCGATGGCCGTGCGCTATGCACTGGCACGCTGGGTAGCACTGCTGCGCTACTGTGACGATGGCCGACTGGAGATCGATAACAACGCCGCGGAACGGTCTTTGCGCGCGGTCGCTCTGGGCAGAAAGAATTACTTGTTTGCTGGATCGGATCGCGGTGGCGAAAGCGCGGCGGCGATCTACAGCTTGATCGGAACAGCAAAACTAAACGGCTTAAACCCGGAAAGTTACCTGCGCAACGTCTTGTCTCGGATCTCCGACCATCCGATCAATCGCATCGATGAACTCTTGCCTTGGAATCTTGCAGCAGTATCCGCCGACAACCAAGTCGTCACTGCTTAACACATCGCCATCGTCAACACGGTTCTCACCCTACGCTTACAAAGCAGGTAGCCTGACGACCAAATTAACCGCTCCCTGTCTGCGACAACGGGGAGTACGCTATAATGCCCTCGATGTGGTACAGGTGTGCTGCTTAGTACGGCCTCAGCCCTCTCCGCCAGCCCCAGCAGAACAAGTTTCGACATGCCACCGAGGGAGATTACAAACATGGGTCTATTTAACGCGAGCTATTTCCTACACGCTGCAAACATCCTGCTGTTGGTAGCGTACAGCGTTCGCGACATTCTCTGGCTGAGGTTGTTTGCCGTGGCGGCCTCGTTAATCTCGCTGCCGTATTTCATACTGCAGCCGGAACCGCTTTGGGAGCCAATCATTTGGAGTGGCGTCTTTGCTGCGATCAATTCGTTCCAGTCTTGGCGTCTTTTTGTCGAGCGACGTCCCGTTAAATTGACGCCTGAAGAGGAGGAAATTCGCCGGCTCGTCTTCCCGGATTTGCCGTCTCGGAAAGTCCTGCAGATTCTGAGCATCGGAGCGTGGACAACCCTGGAAATTGGTGAGCGAATGCTGGAGCGTGGTAAAAGCGTTGAGGCAATCTCGGTCATTGTTCGCGGGAAAGTGCGGGTCGCGAGAGATGATCGTGTCTTCGGGGAGCTGGTCGCGGGCCACGTCGTGGGCTCAGCGCTTCTCTTGAGTGGCGTCGCAGCCGATGTAGATGCCGTGGTGGTAGAGCCAGTTCGGTGCGTGCGATGGGAGGTTGAGCCTCTCGATCGATACCTGGCCGCCAATCCCGAAACTCGTATTGTCTTGCAAGAGTACCTCGCTCGTGATCTGGCCGGAAAATTGTCAACTGCTGCCAAACTTTAGACTCATCTAGAGGCTACCACCGAACTTTCGATACATCGCCAACGCCAGCAATCGGCCCCAGAAGCGGCTGGCTGACTCCTGATTCGCGTAACCCGACATGTCAATTTGGGGCGATTCTTCCTGCTCGTCACGCGCAGTACCGATACGCGTCTTGAAAAGCCTTTTTCAGATTCGCATGCACGCTAAGTACAACAAAAGGGGACCCGTTCCCAGGGAAAATCCGGTGCACCTGACGGAGCGGCTTAGTCGCGTCGATGAAAGGCACAGTTGCCAAAAGTAGCCGAGCAAGCTCGTGTGAACCGCCTGTGTGAAACCGCCAAGCGAGCGATACCCGTGGAACCTGGCAGTCATGTGAACTCGGGTCAAATATCCACTTCAGCAGAAGCTTTCCCGGGGTGGGAGTCATGATAGATCTCTGGCAGTCACTCCGGTGGATTCAGAACGCGATCCTCGGGGTGCGCAGTCTCGGGGGCCGTTATGGGGCCGAAATCCGGCCCCTATGGCTCTAAAATAGCCGATTCGGGTTATAAGCGACGCGCCATCAACAGGCTTTAGGGTTAGACCCTAATTCTCATAACCCCGGGGGTTGTTGGTTCAAATCCAACCCCCGCAATCATGTGCGCTGCGAGCCTAAGCCTCAAAGCGCCCTCTTTTCTTTTAGTTGCACTCCGAGCTGTAACCCCGCCCGCTCAGTTCGCTGCCGCAGTTGTGTTCCCACTCCCAAACGAGAAACAACTAGGAAACAGATCGCCGTAGATTGCCCGTTCCGCGATACGCGCTGTCTCACGTTCTGTCTCCTGCGAAATATGTGCGTGATCGTCGGCCGTGGTATTGACGTTCGAATGCTCAACAGTTATCTGGACCGATCTCAAAAAGAGGTTTTGATCTGCCGAAGGTGTTACTGCGAAGAGATCACGGAGCGAGCAGGCTCTTCCAGCGTTTCCAAGCGTCATCGCGCGCTTTTTTGTTGGCGTCACTGGCGTCGGGCGCTTCGCCGGCGCGCATGAATCCGTGACCGGCGCCGTCATAGGTCACGGGCTCGTAGGTTTTGCCCGCCGCTTTCATCGCGGAGATGGTGTCTGCAATTGTGGCGCCGATGCGGGCGTCGTTCCCGGCGTAGAAGCCGTAGACGGGCGCCTTGATTTGCGACATCGCCTCTTTGCTGGGCGGCGCGCCGTAGAAAATAAAAGCAGCGGAAAGATCGCCGCGGGTTGTTGCGAAGCGGAAGCTCTGTGCGCCGCCCCAGCAGAATCCTACGACGTACAGTTTGCCGTTCGCGGCGGGCAGCTTCAGGCCGTAGTCCGCTGCGGCGTTCAGGTCCGCAGTCACCTGATCGGGATTCAACTTGCTAATGGCCTCGCTAACGCCAGTAGGAAAATCTTTCGTTCGTCCGCCGTTCGGCGCCATACCGCTCAGCAGGTCCGGCGCGACGGCTACATAACCCGCCGCGGCCACTTCGTCTGCAAGCTCCTGCGCCCAGTCGCTTAGTCCGAAGATTTCGTGAATCACCAGCACCACGGGACGCTTGTCTTTCGATTCGGGGTAGACCACCAGCGTCTCCACGTTTCGGCCATCGTGTTTCACCGTGACCCACTCGCTGTGACGCGGTGATTTTTCGATTCGCTCCCGCGCCCAAGGCTGAGACCAGTCCTGCGCGGCAATCGTTTGCGCGCCCAGCAACATCCCCATCACGACGATCATCATTCCTGCAAGACGCTTCATGGATCACCTCATCCCGACTAGCCCGAGCTATATTAGTTGTGCACGGAATCTCCGACAAGTCTGATGAGGTCAAAAGAGAGCGAGCCGGCGTCGCAGGCGGCGGCTCAGTTTGCAAAGACAGTTTTGACTCACTTCCCAATTGTCCCCAGTCCATCCGGAATTTTGGCCATCGCCAATTCAGTTTGTTTCGCACCTAAGTAACTGCGCAATTTGGAAAACTGGATCACGAACTGTATCCTTCGATCAGACGTTTGATACGATCCTCAGTCTGCGTCCTCCCCGTGTTCGGACCTCCACTCTCAGCTCAACTCTCAGCGTTGACTTAGGCGAGGTTTTAAAGTATCGTGCCCGCCATTTCCTCGGGCCCCAACGGTGATTCAGAATCTGGTCATGACGATGCGCGAACTTCCTGTCTCAGCATTCGTCGACAACACAAGTTCCGCAATTCGAGGGTGAGAAGGAGAGCTGACATGAAATCGCAGATGACAAGAGTCTTGGCAGTCTTGGGAGTTCTGGTACTTATGTTGATCGCTCGGCCCCAGTTCGTGTCTGCCCAGGATCGACTCAAGCCTCTCCCGCACCCCTTCGATTTACCCCAGCACGCGCCCGCACAGCCGTCGGCTCAGTCCCAATCACATGCCGCCGTTAAACGTGCGAGTTCCACAAGCAATCCTGTCTCTCCATGGACACCGCTGACCAACCAATCACCATCGGGCCCCAATGGCATACAAATCATGATTCAAGGTACCGACGGATCAATTCTGGTTCAGTCATATGACGGCCAGAGCTGGATGAAGTTGACGCCGGACGCGAAAGGCAGCTACGTCAACGGCACATGGCGCACGCTAGCCTCGGAACCCGTTGCCCGGCTCTATTTCGCCTCCCAAATCTTGACCGATGGCAGGCTCTTTGTCGCCGGCGGGGAGTACAGCGGGCCCGGCCTGCTGCCGAACTGGTCGAACACGGGCGAGATTTATGACCCGCTCGCCGATGCGTGGACCGTAATTGCCCCGTACCCGAATCAGCCCAACTGCCCTTTCCTCTATTATGTCTCCGGCAACACCACGAGCGGCAGCGCACAGATAACCGGGATTTATCCATACACAACCGGGCTTACTGTGGGTGAGCAAGTATTCGGTAACGGGATCGCATTCCCGGCGACAATCGTGAGCGTGGATTCGTCGACGCAGATCACAATCTCCGCACCCGCGTCGCAGACACTTACCGCCGATGTCGTTACGTTCAATGAGTACTATCAACTTACTGGCTGCCTGGGCGACGACCCCTCTAGCCTCCTGTCGCGAGGAAGAATCCTCGTGGGCGACCTGGTCAACGCTGACACTTACATATACGACGTTGCCAGGAACGCGTGGCGTCCCTCAGGAACAAAGGTGTACCCGGCGGAGTCGAGCGATGAAGAAGGCTGGACGAGAACCAGCGAGGGCACGATCGTCGCCTACGACCTGTTCCAGAGCATCGCCACAAATGGCAGCTACGCCGAGAAGTACAATCCCAAGACCGGAAACTGGCGCAGCATCAGCCCCTCCGATGGCACTGCCCAAGGTACGATTCCTCAGTTAAGCAGCCCGAACCTGGGCTACGAACTGGGCCCATCACTCCGGCTACAGGACGGGCGAGTCCTCGAAATTGGCGCCTCACAGCATACCGCACTCTACAATCCCATTTGGAATACCTGGGAAGCCGGACCGGACATCAGCGGTACGCTAAACGGGATCGCATCCCCATTTGGCGCCGACGACGCCCCCGGAGCCATCCTGCCCAACGGCCATGTGATCTTTGCGGCCGACGCGGGCGCCTCTCAAGTCACGTCTTCGGGAAACATCACCGTCGGCTCGCCCGTGATTACCGGCATTCCCTCGACGGCCATCTTCCAGGTTTTCTGGAGTGTGAGCGGCACAGGAATCCCAGGCGGGGCCTATATTGCGAGTGTGGACTCCCCGTCACAGGTGACCATCAGCAGTCCGGCGACACAGACGACCAGCGGCGATGCGATCAGTTGGGGCGGCACCTTCAGCAATCCCACGGAGCTGTTTGAGTTCGATCCGCTGAGGAATTCGATTCACCAGATTACTTCGGCCCTGCCAGATGCCAACCTCCCATTCGAAGGCTCCTATCCCACGCGCATGTTGATTCTTCCCACAGGCCAGCTGCTGTTCTCCGATAGCAGCTCGCAGCTTTGGGTTTACACCTCAGACGACGGGCCCAATCCGTTCTTGCGGCCAATCATTTTCAACGTCAACTATGTGGGTGGCGGCAAGTTCCGGCTCACCGGCTTGCAGATCGACGGGCAATCGTCGGGCGCTGCCTACGGCGACGACGACCAGATGGATTCCAACTATCCGATCATTCGCATGGTGGACTCGCACGGCGACGTCCTGTACGCCCGGACATCGAACTGGAGCAAGATTTCGGTCGGTGAAGACGGAATCGAAACCGTTGACTTCACGCCTAATCCCGAAGTAACCCCCGGCCACTACTCGCTCATCGTGAGCGGTGCCGGAATATCTTCGTTCCCCTTTCCCATCGAGATCAAGCGCGATGAGGTGAAGGGCTCGAGCAACTGACGAAACTTAGAGCTCCGCATTTGGCCGGCAGGCCAAACGCTCGTTCTGGCCAGCGGCCATTTCCGGCTTGCGGGAGTGGGCGGCTTTGGCTTTGGAATCGAGAAAAACACGACAAAAACTAGCGATTGATTTGGGTTGCTGTTGTTTATTTTCAATCGTTCGCATGCGCTTTCGATTGTGTTTCGCTAGCGATTGATTTGCGCAGTGGCCAGTAATGAGCGGCACGTGTCGCGTGAACTGTGATTCGCGAACCGCCCGGCAGGGCGATTCGTCCTGAGACCCGACAGTGTCGGTTCGAAGGGTAGTATCCGCGCAGCGCGCATTCCTGGGAACGGCAATCTCTAGATTGGCGAATTCACACCTGCAGCACGAAACGGCCGAAAAACGAGCGATTAGAAAAAGTTTTCTCGTCTGTTGTGAGCGGATTAGGTGGATTTCTAATAATTGACGACTAGCGCTTAGAAATAAGCGGGTGGTGCAGCGCGATTGGTGATTCGTCGTACGCGAAAACTGCGCAAAGCGCGCGCAGCCAGCCAAGCCCTCGCCCGTGCCCCAGTCTCCATGTCGCGTCCTCGGCAGCGCCGAAAAGCGCCCCGACTCACGCTAATACATTCCCCAGCCGCTGGATATTCGTAGAGATACGCACAAGGGCAAGCGATAGAAAAGATGGGCTGTACTTCGCTGTGGCGGTTGATGGCGGAGCGCCTAAACCCCCACCCTTCGCATGAAACAAGGGCGCGAAGGATGGGCCAACCGGAAATTCAACTGCGTTGGATCGGGTGGTGTGGAAGGGTGCGCCGCCCGCCCGTTACCCGCAGAGCCGCTCTGAGCCCACCCATAGCTCAGTCAGATCTCCGAGGTTGTGTTTGTATGTACGCGTTACCAAGTATTCCTTCCCACTTTCTACACGCAGCCTGTACTCCCCCGTCGGTAAAGGTTGGATCTCCTCCACCGCCGAAATATTCACGACGACCGAGCGGTGGATGCGAATAAAACCGTAGGGTTTGAGCTTCTCCGCCAGGGACGAGAGGGACTCGTGCACCAACTAGGGATCCGTTCGGGCTCGCAACGAAACGTAGTTACCTGCGGCTTGCACTGCCAATATGTCTGCTAAATCCAGGAGTAGGATTCTGCCCTTTGCCTTGAACGCGACTCGTGGCGCCTGTCGTTTTGCTATAACCTCCAACTGCCGCAAGACTCGCATGAGGTTTGCAGCAGCAACTCGGATTGCCGGAAGCATTGAGGTATCTGCAGCGTCGCAGAACCCGCCCGTTGTCGATTCACGGGTGTAATCCCGTTTAGTCTCAGTGGCGTAAATCGTAGCTCCCCGCGGTGGGCTAGCCGAAACGTCCGCATTAGTGTGAGCAGCTTGTTGAACAAACATCTCACGTGCAATGGTCTTCTGATCCTGAGTTGCGCGGGCGCTCGTGATGGAACCCCTGGCTCTCTCGTTCCGACTTCCTGCCACCCGAACTGAGGATGACGAGTGCACTGCTTCCAAATGCAATGGTCCTGCATAACCGGAGCAGCGGATCCGTCTGACCACCTGCCCACGGGAACGACAAACACGTCGTTTGGTTGAGCGCCTTTGAATTGTGGATTCAGCATCACCCGTGATTTCGGCAGATCGGCACCCCACGCCTCACCTTCCAGGCCCGTAGGTCACTGCTGCCCAGTGCTCACTGCTGACGGAAAGCTGGATTGCGCGCCGAAATAACACTCAATCGATTGCAACTTTCCGTTCTTGATTCGGAGGTACTCGACGTTCCGGAGCGATTTACCGTTCGTGGTGTAGCAAAGATACTTCACAAAAGCGTCATCCGGGCCAGTGGCGACTCGCTCCAGGTCAAAATGCCCAATGAAATTGATCTGTGTCTCCCAGCATTGCTTTTTGAAAGCGCTCTTGCTGATGTGGTCGTCGCCGGCCGCGCTTGAAAAGGTGAAGTCATCGGCGAGCAGGCTGTCCAGTGGGCCCCACTGTTTCTGCCCCCAGCCTGCATACCACTTCCGGACTACCTCCTCGGTCGTTAAGTTCGGTCCTCCCGATGCTCTGGCTCTTGCGAGTCCCGGCAGGCTCACGGCACCAGCTAGCGCGCAGGCCCCCGTAGCGAGCAGATTCCTTCGCGACACTGCGGTTCTTGTCATTGTCATTGTTCATTCTCCTTTTTTCGGGATGTAGTTTGAAGCATTTGCCCGATCGCGATGCTGACTGTCCAGGCATACGAACCGGTTGGTATGTGGCAGTACCACATTGCTCCTTGAGACACCGATGCGATCAACCTCGCTTGCGGTTGCCCGGCCGGCGCAGAGACCTCAGCCAGCCCACGATATTTTTGATCCCCGCCTTTATCACTTTCGGATCCTGCGCATTCTTTGCCAGCGAGCCATACCCTTCGACCATCGCAATCAGCAGGCCGGCGGCGTCAGTGGGTTCCACGTTGCGGCGAACGCTTCCGCGGATCTGGCCCTTTCGCAAAACGGAGGCAGTGGCCTCGCGCCAAGCATCGAAGATTGTCTCCAGCCGCTTCCGGAATCCCGCGTCAAGAGGAGACATTTCCTGCGCCAGATTGTTCAGTTGACAGCCGCCGCATACATCCTCGGGCCGAACGGATAGACCTTGAACCATGCCAATCAAAGTGTCGATAGGATCCTTGACGTTCTGTAAAGGCAGCACCCATGTGCCGCGGACGTCGGGGGAGATGATCTCTTCGACGACGGCGTATCCCAAGGCTTCCTTGTTTTTGAAATGGTAGTACAGCGCTCCCTTGGTGACGCCGGCAGAGGCCAGAATTGCGTCTAGGCTTGCACTCTGAAAACCCGATCTGTAGATCTCGCGCGATGCCGCCTGCAACAAGCGCTCCCGCGTGCGCTCAGGATCACGCAGCCTGGTCGCTCTACGTTTCGGATTCTTGCGTGCTGCCAACATACCAGCCAGCATGTATGGTAACCACCAGAGCGTCAAGAGAGATCTAACACTCCGCTCAAGACTATAAAGATCCATCGTGCGTTCCGTCGCTCTTGTTGAATTGCGCAGGCAGCCTAGGGTGATCATGACTCTTGTGTTGCCCAGCCCGATTATTCGATCGGCTTCTTCTCGTGACTTCCTAACATACGGATCGCTATGTATGTTCATTAACTGAAAGTGAATCACAATAGAGCGGCCTGACTTTTGACTGCTGACGTTCTCGAATTTCATAACATCCCGCGAGTGCGTATGGAAAGTTGGAGAAACAGCCGCTCTAGCCGTTTTGAGATCGTCCCAGGATTTTGTTAGTCCGCCGCTCGTTTTCGAACTCTGAAGTGTTGGGCCTGTCGTGTCACGGAATCGTTATGAACGTGGAACACCGCCTGCCCCTCAGTTCTCCGTCAGCAGGAATTTGTGTAGCTGTGAGCCAATTCTGCGCTCAATTGCACACGAACTGTCAGGGCGCCGAGTCATACCTGGCGTAAATCGCCAGTCATCTCGGCACGGAGACTTTGCTCCGCCCAAAAAGCAGAAGATATGAGCGTACTGAGGAGGTTGCGGAACTTCTCGATACCGGTGGTTACGTTGATTGTTCTGGCTCGCTGCAGCGACGCACTCGCTCACAGCCTTGCACACCACCGGAACTGAAGGCCTTGATTTTAGGGTGCCGCACTCTCGCCGCAGCCGAAGGCGCGGGTTCAGACGCTCGACCTTCGACCAACCCGAACGCCGACACACTGTTTACCTTTGCGATACATATCCATATCCGCATCCGTATAGTTATGTTTGCCGCATGTTAGAGTTCGCTAATGGCGCGCACGGCCCATCAGTCGTTCCCATCCCCTTCGCTTTCTCATGACCCCGTGTCCGCGTACATGCAGGGATTGCCGAGGTCGCGGCCACGTTTCGGGAACTGGCTGCTGATCGCAATCGCGGCCGGGATCGTGCTTGCTCTTGTCGTCTTTACCATCGGAAACTTGATATTCTGAAGTAGTGCTCGCGCCGGGGGGCGGCACACCCTTCCGCGCCACCCAAACGAATCCCTGTGAATTTCCGGGTGAAGGGTGGCCCACCGCCTTTTAGATTTGACCCTGCGAGTTCTTCGCTCGTTCAAATTCGCTTTGGAATCCGGGCAGAACTCCTTCCAGAATACTCGTCGCGCGTGTTGCCACGATGCCGAGCAAAGCTCCGCCCAGAGCATCCAGATTCTCTCGGGTCGCGGTGGCCAGCTTGCTCGGCTGTCGGGGCGAAGCCTTAGAGATCGGGCTACCGTATTCGACAGCATTGCCCGTCGGGCGCTCCGCATAAACCTTCGCTGGTCCGCGCAGCGCGCGGAATAGCGCTGAGAGAATGACGCCGCCCGCGAATGCAACTGCGACCATCGTTCCTGGACGTTCTTCAACCTGCGAGCGCCAATCGAATGCCGCTTTCGCCCTTTGCTTCAACTCGATCAAGTTATCGCTTAGCTCACTGCGCTTTTGTGCGATTTCCCACTCTATTTGATTTGTTGTTTCGCCCATTGCACGTCCTCCTCTAACGTTCGCATCGTTTTGTCGGGTGTTAGATTTACCCGCTTCAATTTCGTGCTACCGGCGCCAATCAAAATTCCTGCCGCGAGTGCTAACACGCCGCCCACGATCAACGTCGCGAGCCAACCGGCCATGACCAACGACAGCGCGTACACAGCGGCGAGAAGTAAGAACCCCAATCCGTAAAACGCCAGGGCCACACCCGCACCCAGCATGGTGCCTGGCCCTGCGACTTTTTCCGCCCCTTCTTTCAGTTCACTCTTGGCCAGCCGAAACTCGGCTCGGACGATCTGCGTCAGATTAAAGGCGATGTTCTCCAATATTTCCGGCACGGATCGCTGCATCTGTGGCGCTGCCATAAGCAGCCTCCTTCCCGATTCCGAATTCGTTAGTCGCGACGAACGGCACGCGCCACAATGAAGCCCAGCACCGCCGCGGCGGCCAGCGCTGGTCCCGGGTACCGCTTTACGATGCCCTTCAGATCCTCCCCCATGCCCTTCAAGTCCGTCTCGCGGATATACTCTGCGGCAGCTTGAAGCTTGTCCGCGGTACGGTGCGCCACGCCCGAGATTTGGTCAGCAGCCGTTTGCGCTACGCCGGAGAGTTGGTCTCCACCTGAATGCAGTTTCACTGCTGTTTGGTCCAAGGCGCCCGCGGTGCTTTTCCGGGATTCGTCGATGTTGTCGACCGTCTTGCGGGTGAAGTCGGCAACTTTCTCTTTAACTTCTGCAGCTTTTTCTGAAAGCTTCATGCGCGCTGCCGTTGCAGCTCCGCCTTCCGGCTGTCCGTACGGCGTTTCGCTAGTGGGTTTGTTGTAATCGTCCATTGTATTTCTCCTTTTTTGTGAATCGCGCCACAGCGCGATTCATCCTGAGAACCGGCAGTGCCGGTTCGAAGGGCGCCTGCGGTGGTCATGAATCTAAGCAAAGCTTCGTAGCTGGCGAACGGCCGGTCCTTCGCCAGCGGACCCACGAACCATGAAGTGTTGCAAAAGTCCCGGGCTGATGACGTGTCTCGTGATCCCTGGGTCTTCCGCTCAACCAAGGGGCCGAAATCCTCGCTGAAGCGATGACCGAACCCGCTCCATGTTCCAAGTTCCGCATTCAGCATTCCGGGGTCCGAGCTGCCGGCGCATCAATCTCCTTGAAAAAAGGCGCCTTGCTGCTGAACGAACCTCGTCGCCATGGGGATTTGGTGCCAACATTCCGGCATTTGCAAAGATGCTGACATGGCGACCGTGATTCGCGCTGCAGCGCGATTCATCCTGAGGACCGGCAGTGCCGGTTCGAAGGGCACCCGGGACTTCAGGGAGGTTTGGAAAATGACCAGTTTGTCGTGTTTTTTTCGATCAGGCCAGGTCTAAACCCTGCCCGCCTGGAGGCGGCCTCTACGGAGTCAAAGGCCGCGGTGCTCTTTACACTCCGATGATTTCGCCGGCGTCATCGACGTCGATCGATGCGGCGCGCGAAACTTTGGGTAGTCCGGGCATGAGCATGGTATTCCCTGCGATGACCACTACAAATCCCGCCCCCGCCGAAAGCGACGCATCCGTCACGCGCAAAGTCCAGCCGGTTGGCGCTCCCAGCACTTTGGGGTCGTCGGTAAAGGAATACTGCGTTTTCGCAACGCAAACAGGGAGTTTCGCGTATCCCCATTCGGAGAATTGCTGCAGCTTGGCCGTGGCTTGGTCGCTGAAGCTCACGTCACTGGCTCCGTAAATTCTGCGCGCAACTTTATTAATCTTTTCGACGATCGGCTCGTCGAGGTTGTACGCCGCGCGCACGGTCGGCAGCGGATTCTGCTCAATCAGCTCGACCACTTTTTCCGCCAGTTCTTTTGAGCCCGGAGCGCCTTTGGCGAAGCCTTCCGAGAGCGCGGTCTGGGTTCCATGTTCTGCGCAATAAACCTCCAGCCGCGTCAGCTCCGCGTCTGAGTCGCGCGGAAATCGGTTGATGGCCACGATCGTGGGCAGTCCAAATCCTCTGAGGTTGTCGATGTGTCTCCCCAGATTCGGCAAGCCGCGCTCCAGATCACCTGCGCCTTGATTGCGCATACTCTGCACGGTGGTCACGAGCACGGCCGCTGCGGGCGTGATGCCGGACTGTTGCGTCACGATGTCCATATATTTCTCGGCTCCCAGGTCGGCCGCGAAGCCGGCTTCGTTTACGACATAGTCGGCAAGGCGCAGCGCCATTTGCTGGGAGATGACGCTGCTGGTTCCGTGCGCAATATTGCCAAAAGGTCCGGCATGCACGAACGCGGGCGTGCCATCGGTCGTCTGGACGAGATTCGGAAGCATGGCCTCTGCGAGGAGCGCCATCATTCCCCCCGTGGCTTGCAGATCCCGCGCACGCACCGGCTGCCCAGTGCGCGTCACACCAATCACGATGGAATCCAGCCGCGCGCGCAGGTCTTTCCGATCCGACGCGAGCGCGGCGATGGCCATGATCTCGGAAGCCGCGGTGATCACAAATCCAGTCTTGCGCGCACCGTCGTCCTTCTTGCTATCCAGCGAGATTGCGATCCGTCGTAATGCTCGATCATTCATATCGAGGGTGCGCGGCCAGGTGATTCGATCCGGATCGAGGTTTAAATCGTTGCCGTGGAAAAGATGTGCGTCGATGAGTGCCGCGAGCAGATTGTGCGCGGATGAGAGGGCGTGAAAATCCCCGTGGAAATGGAGGTTGATCTTGGTACTCGGCTCGAGCTGGGAGAGCCCCCCACCCGCCGCGCCACCCTTTATCCCGAACACTGGCCCGAGCGAAGGCTCCCGCGAAGTGATGACGGCGCGCTTTCCGATCAGTGCGAGACCCTGCGTTAACCCGATCGCCGTGACGGTTTTGCCTTCCCCGGACGCCGTCGGAGTGGTCGCCGTGACCAGGACCAATTTCCCGACCTGCTTGTACGCGGGATCCTCCAGTAGCTCCAGGCGCACCTTCGCGCCGTACGGCCCCAATGTTTCCAGGTATTTCGCTGGAATTTCCAACTTCTGCGCGACGACCTGAATCGGAAGAAGCGTTTTGGTCATAATCGCCATGGGTAGTATTCGGGAATTTGAAATTCGTCGGACAGAGTACCATGGCCGTCTCTGCCCTTGCCGCACTGAGACAAGGTAATCCGTTCGCGCTGCCGAAGCGCCCTGTGAGGAGTTGGAAAGGCGCTCCTTCCCCAACGTCGGAATCGGACGGTTGAACGGCGGGGTTCCCTCGTCTAGTATAATTCCATTATTGAACGTGGTCGGCGCGTGTGCGAGTGTCGGGCGCACACGTCTGGTTGTGTTCAGCTTCAGTGCTTGGGAGGCCATGGGAATGGCGGTGTCCAGCTCGAGTATTCAGAGTGCTCATCTTGCGTCAGCTACAGGCACTACCCTCTACGACAAGCTGAACTCGGTATGGCACGAGCGCGCGTTACAGGTGTTTATGTTCATTGTGCTGGCGCATTGGGCCGAGCATCTTGTGCAGGCCTACCAGATTTACGTGATGGGCTGGCCGCGGCCAATAGCGAACGGGATCTTGGGACTGTGGTATCCGTGGCTGATCAAGTCTGAACTGCTGCACTACCTGTACGCTTTGGTGATGCTGATCGGGCTTTGGGTGCTGCGCAAAGGATTTAGCGGCAAGGCGCGCACTTGGTGGACGATTGCGCTGGTGATTCAATTTTGGCACCACATTGAGCATTTGCTGCTCATCACGCAGGCGACTTTGCATCACAATTTATTTGGCAGACCCGTGCCGATGAGCGTGCTGCAATTCTTTTTCCCGCGCGTGGAGCTGCACCTTTTCTACAACTCGATTGTATTCATTCCGATGGTGATCGGCATGTACTACCATATGTTTCCGGCCGAGGGCGAAGCGACCCAGGACACCTGCACCTGCGCTTGGCACAAAGGATTAGCAAGAGTTCAAGAGGCGTGATTCCTGGATGCCGCTTGGCGTCGAGGCGTTCTGGCGTCACCGCTGGCTAGACTACGTTGTCCAATGCAACGCACAACCCGTCTATTGCTGTCGAGCCATCTCCATTTGATTTGATGCACCTGCCAGGATTTCGCCGTCTATCCCACTGGCGTCACCTGCGCACGGTGCTGCAGATTCCGCTGCTGATTGTAAGCATTGCGATGATTCTGGAAGGATTGCTGGGGCCATCGGTCGCGCCAACAAATTTGGCGACTACGCTGAGTTGGGTGCATTTTCGCGGAGCGCTGGTGCTGGTGCTGTTGTGTGCTGGGAATTTTTTCTGCCTGGCTTGTCCTTTTATGTTGGTGCGCAACATGGCGCGGCGATTTTTTCGTCCGCGGCTGAATTGGCCGCAGAAATTGCGCAACAAGTGGCTTTCGGTGGGGCTGTTCACGCTGATTTTATTTTGTTACGAAGAGTTTAGTCTGTGGTCTTCGCCTTGGTGGACGGCTTGGCTGATCGTCGTGTATTTTCTGACGGTGCTGGTGGTGGATGGCGTATTCAAGCATGCGTCGTTCTGCAAATTTGTTTGTCCTATCGGACAATTCAATTTCGTGGCTTCCACGATTTCGCCGCTCGAAGTGAAGGTGCGCGATCTGGAGGTCTGCGACGATTGCGGGACGAAAGATTGCATTCGCGGGAGGCGCGCTCCCGGTCCCGAGTTGGTGGTGATCCAGCGCGGGTGTGAATTGGCACTGTTCCAGCCGCTGAAAGTGGGGAACATGGATTGCACTTTCTGCCTGGATTGCGTGCATGCTTGCCCGCACGACAACATTGGAATACTGAGCCGCTTGCCTGCGAGCGAATTGATGGTGGATCCACGGCGGTCAGGGATCGGGCGATTTTCCCAGCGCAAGGATCTGGCGGCGCTTGCGATCGTATTTAGTTTTGGCGCGCTGCTGAATGCCTTTGGCATGGTCAGCCCGGTTTATGCGCTGGAGAGTTGGCTTGCCGGCATTTTTCATGTGAACAGCAAGGCGCCCGTGTTGGGCGTGCTGTTTGCGATGTTCCTGGTGCTCGAGCCGGCGGTGTTGCTGGGACTGGCTGCTTGGTTGACGCAGATTTGGGGAGGGAGCCGCCGGGCGCTGGTGCCGCTGGCTGTGCGTTACACGTATGGATTGGTGCCGCTGGGATTTGGAATGTGGCTCGCACACTATAGTTTTCACTTTTTGACGGGGCTGTACACCGTGGTGCCTGTGACGCAGAGTGCGTTCGCGCGATTGGGCTGGACCGCGGTCGGCTCGCCGCGATGGACCTGGCTGGGAATTCCAATGAGAGTCGTGCAGCCGCTGGAGATTGGATTTTTAGTACTGGGCCTCGTGGGATCGTTGCTGGTGATACACCAACTGGCTGAGAGCGATTGCGCCGATCGTCCACTGCGAGCTTTCGCGCCGTGGGCTGCGGTATCGGTGGTCTTGTGGGTTGCGGCGATGTGGATGATGTTTCAGCCGATGGATATGCGCGGGACATTTTTGGCGGGATAGGTTGGCTGCCCAATTTTCGAGATTGCACACAATTGCGATGATTATTTTTGAAAATCCGCCGAGAACGGTCTGCTGCAGGCTCGTGGCGGTGACGATGCTTCTGTTGGTTGCCAGTCCCCCGCTGAGCGCGCACAATGGGCCGCCGTTTCCCATCATTTCGGATAAGCGCGTGGGGCCGGTGGTGGTTTCGTTGTGGACCCATCCAGATGTGGGCACGGGACTGTTTTACGTGATCGTGGATCCGCCACCGGGCAGCACGATTGCGCCGGATTTGAAAATTGAGATTGGCGTGCGTCCGGTGACGGGGCGTCTGGCCGAAGCAATTTACCCGACGCAGCTGGAAAATCTGCACGGGCAAGTTCAATATCGGACCGAAGCGCAGTTTGATCAGCAGGAACTGTGGCACGTGCGGTTGATCGTTAAGAGTTCGCAAGGCGGCGGCGAGGCTTCGGCGGACGTGGAAGTGACGCCGCCGGGCCTGGGACGCTGGGATCTGCTTATGTTTTCGTTGCCGTTTCTGGGGGTGGGATTCCTGTGGTTTCAAGTGATGATGCGCAAGCGAAAGTACCGAAATAGTCGGCTCCAAAAAGTGTGAGGTTCATGCTCAACGAGATTACGTTGCTGGCGCGGAAAATGTTTTGCATGCTGGATCGGTCGCGGCGCGAGATTTATTTTCGTGCGAATAGATTGCACGGCAGCGCCGCGCTGATGGGATCATCCCTCCGCTTTAGAGCGGCGGCGATGGTGCTTTGTGTTTGCGTGATTGCTGTGGCGTTCGCGGGATGCGGAGCGGGCGCCAAGTTGCCTGACAAATCATCGAAAGAGTATGCCGCGACTGTGTCCGCGTTTTACACGGGCCTCGCGGCGTTGCAGGTTGGCGACGACGTGACCGCCGAGAACAAACTCGGGCAGGTGACGCAGCTCGCACCGGGCGAGCCGGCTGGGTGGGCCAATTGGGGAGTGCTGGCTTTTCGTCAGCGAAATTTTGACGCGGCGGCGCAACGGTATCACAGGGCGCGCGATCTCGCACCGAAAAACGACCAAATTTATTATTTGCTGGGAATTCTGCAGAGCACGCGTGGCAATTCCAAGGACGCGATTGCGGATTGGCGCAAGGCCGTCGCGATTAATCCGCAAGACTATCGCGCAGCGTATCAGCTGGCGCAGGAGGTCGAGCGCGAGGGCGGTCCGGGCAGCGACGCGGAGTTTGAATCACTGCTCCAGGATATTTTGAAGGCGCAGCCGGACAATCTGGCGGCTTGGCTTGAGCTGGCGCGGGCGGCCGCAAAACGCGGTGATGCTGACACGCTCAAATCCGCGCTGGCGCAAATCAATGCACGGGCTTCCGAGTGGCCTCCCGAGGTGCAGCAGCAGCTTGCGGCATTGCAGGCCGCCGCGGCTGGCACTGATGTGCATTCAGCTGCCACGCGCACAACATTTTTGCGCAACACACTGATGCGCGTGCCGGAGTTCCGCGAGAGCCTTGCCGTGTTGCAGGCGGCTCCTGGCGAAGAGGCTGAGCCGTTCACACATTTTCTGCGATTGGAATCAGCTGCGTTCGTTCCGGCACCAGCGGACATGGCGCTCAAGTTTGCGCCGCAGTCGCTTGCGAATTCTGGCGCGAAGCGATGGGGATGGATCGGAGCCGTCACGCTGGGCAGCGCTGGGGCCCCGGTTGTTGCAGAAGCGAATGGCCGCGCCGTGCAGCTTTCTTCCGGCGCGGCATTTCCCTTTCCCGGCGGAACTGCTGGCGTCGCGCCTTTGCCGGAAGGAATTTTGCCGATTGATTTCAATTACGATTTTAACAACGATCTTGTGCTGGCAGGTGCCGGCGGCGTACGGCTGATGCGTCAGGACAGTCCGAAATTATTTACGGACGTGACGGCGCAAGCAAAGTTGCCGAAAGCCGTGACGAGTGCGGCCTACACCGGCGCCTGGGCGGTGGACATCGAAGCGGACGGCGATCTGGATATTGTGCTGGGCGCGAAGGAAGGGCTGCCGCTGGTTTTGCGAAATAATGGCGACGGTACTTTCACGGCGATTCATCCCTTTCCTGGCGTTACCGGGTTGCGGGCATTTGCGTGGGCGGATTTTGACGGAGACGGGAATCCCGACGCGGCGCTGGTGGATGGCGCGGGGCATCTCCATGTTTTTCACAACGAACGGCAGACGCAATTTCGCGAGTTGCGGTTGCCGGGAAATTATCCGGTCGTCAAGGCGCTCAACGTCGCGGATGTTGATGATGATGGCGTCCTCGATCTGCTGGCGGTGCAGGCGGACGGCGCGATTGTGCGGATTTCCGACAAGCACGAAGGAAAAGTTCTGGATGTTGCGGAGATTGCGCGCGTTCCCAGTGGTGCGAATGTTCCCGATTATCTCGCTGGCGAAGTGCGGTTGGGGGTCGTAGATCTGGATAACAATGGCGCGATGGATTTGTTTCTGACTGGGGCATCGTTGGATCCGAGCCACAACTCATTTGGCGCATTGATTTGGCTTGGAGACGAAAAAGGCGGATTTGTTTTGCTGGACCATCCGTTTGGGCAGGCGCCTGCGCCCGCGCTGGTGCCTGATGCGGCGGATTTGGGCGGGAACGGGCGGCTCGATTTGCTTGCGCTTTCCGCGGACGGACAGCCGCTGCTGGCCGTCAATCACGGATCGAAGAATTATCATTGGCAAGTAGTGCGGCCGCATGCAAGGCAAGCCGTCGGCGACCAGCGCATTAATCCATTTGGCGTGGGCGGCGAAATTGAAATTCGCGCTGGGATGCTGGTGCAGAAGCAGCCCATCACCGGGCCGCAAGTACATTTTGGATTGGGGAATCAGACCAGCACCGACGTGGTGCGCGTGGTGTGGCCCAACGGCACGGTGCGCGCTGAGTTTGGCGTGGCGGCGGACACCGAGGTCGTGACGGAGCAGCGGCTGAAGGCTTCGTGCCCGTTCCTTTTCGCTTACAACGGAAAAGGCATGGAGTTCATTAAGGATGCGGTGCCGTGGGGCTCGGCGATCGGGCTACGCATCAATACGATTGGCACGGCGCGGGTGGAGACGACTGGAGAATGGTACAAGATCCGGCGCGACCAGCTTGTGCCGCACGACGGCTACTACGACTTGCGCGTCACGGCGGAACTTTGGGAGGTCTACTACTACGATTATCTGGCGTTGATGACGGTGGATCATCCGGTGGGGACGGAAATTTTTGTGGATGAGCGATTTTCGATTCCGCCGCCGAAACTGGCGGTCACTACCGTCGCCACGCCGCATAAGATTGCTCGCGCGATTGATGACACGGGCAGAGACGTTACGGCTATTGTGGATACGCTCGACGGAAAAGCGCTGGATGATTTTGGGCGAGGCCAATATCAGGGCATCACTCGCGATCATTATCTGGAAGTGGATCTGGGGGAGGATGCGCCGAAGAGCGGTCCGCTGTATTTGATCGGGCAAGGCTCGATTCACGATACGGAATCGTCGTTGAATGTGGCCATTACGCAAGGGCATCGCTGGCGCGCGCAGGGAATGAGCATCGAAGTTCCCGACGGACGCGGCGGCTGGGTCACGGCGCAAGCGAATTTGGGTTTTCCCGCGGGACGGAAGAAAACTGTTTTGTTCAATCTTACCGATGTTTTCCGGTCCGGCACGCCGCGGCGCGTGCGCATTCGCACGAACCTGGAAATTTATTGGGATTGCATCGAATGGGCGCAGGGCATGCCGGACGCTCCGTTGAAAACGGTGCGCCTGGAGCCGAGCTATGCGGATTTGCATTATCGCGGCTATTCCAGCATCAGCCGGCCGGATTCCGGGGCGCCGGAAGTGCCGGATTACAATAATGTGGTGAGCACGAAGCAGCGCTGGCGCGATCTGATCGGATACTACACGCGTTATGGGGATGTGCGCGAGTTGCTTACGCAGATTGACGATCGCTATGTGATTGTAAATTCGGGCGACGAAATGTCGCTGCGTTTCCCGGAGCGGCCTGCGCCGCCCGCCGGATGGTTACGCGATTACGTGGTGATCGGCGACGGTTGGATCAAGGATGGCGATTTCAATTCCACATTTTCGAAGACGGTGCTGCCACTTCCCTATCACGCCAAGCAGGAGTACACGACGCGGCCCGGAAGTCTCGAGGACGAGTGGCCGTATCGCCAGCATCCGGGAGACTGGCAGAACTATCACACTCGCTACATGACGCCGGATGTTTTTCAGAACTCGTTGAGGAGCGATCCTCCCCGGTGAAGCAGACTCGTACCGCGCGGATTATCGTGAGCATTCTGTTTGTTGCGATGCTGGCCGCGCCTGTGCTGATCAAGTGGGCGGCGGTTCGGCATGGTGGTAGCGACAAAGCGAAGCTGGATGCACAGACGGCGCTGGCGCGACACGGTTTTTATTTCGAAGAGGTGTCGCGATCGGCCGGGGTCAAGTTCGTCCATCAAGCGCCTACGCTCGATCCCCAGTTAGCTCCGATCATGCCGCAAGTGGCTTCGATGGGGGCATCTGTTTCGATTGTGGATTTCGATCGCGACGGCTGGCCGGACATTTACGTGACGAACAGCGGCGAAGGCAGCAAGAACGCGTTGTATCACAATCTTCACGACGGCACTTTCAAAGATGTAGCGGAGGAAATGGGAATTGCGGATGTGAACCGGGCCGGAACCGGCGTTTCGATGGGCGCGGTGTGGGGAGACTACGACAACGACGGTTATGAGGATCTGCTGCTGATCAAGTGGGGGCGGCCTGAGTTATTTCACAATGAAGGTGGGCACGGGTTCACGCGAGTGACGGAACTAGCCGGCCTTCCGTCATGGGTGAACGCGAACACCGCGCTGTGGTTCGATTACGATGGCGACGGGCTGCTCGATGTTTTTATCGGCGGATATTATTCGGAGGATGTGGATCTGTGGCATTTGAACACCACGCAGATCATGCCGGACAGTTTTGAGTACGCGAAGAACGGCGGCAGGAAATATTTATTCCACAATCTCGGGAATGGGAAATTTGAGGAAGTCAGCGCGCAGGCGGGGATCAACAGCCGCCGCTGGGCATTGGCGTCCGCGGCAGCGGATCTGCGCGGCACGGGGCATCCGGATTTATTTATCGCGAATGATTACGGCGTGTCGGAACTGTATTTCAATGACGGCAAGCACTTTCACGACGTGAGCGCGCAAACGGGCGTGGGATTTTCACCGAAGAGCGGGATGAACGCTGCGTTCGGAGATATTTTGAACGATGGCCGGTATGCGGTGTACGTTTCGAACATTTCCGAAGATGGCGTGCTGATTCAGGGTAACAATTTGTGGCTGCCGAAGGAAGGGACCTCGGGCGAGGGCCTGAAATTTGAAAATCTGGCGCGCGATCTGGGCGTCGAACTGGGCGGCTGGAGTTTTGGCGCGCAGTTTGGGGATTTGAATAACGACGGTAATTTGGATCTCTATCTCACGAACGGGTACGTTTCGCTAGACCGCAATCGCAGCTACTGGTACGACTTCTCGAAAATTGCAGGCGGCAACAGCATCATTATTATTGATGCTAAAAACTGGCCCGCGATGCAGGGGCGCAGTTTGTCGGGATATCAGCAGAAGCGAGTGTGGGTGAACGACGGCGCGGGCAAGTTTATTAATGTCGCGCAGGCGGTTGGCGTGACGGACACTTACGATGGACGCGCGGTCGCGCTGGTGGATTTATGGAATCGCGGAGTGCTGGATGCCGTGGTCGCCAATCAAAAAGGGCCGCTCTTGATTTACAAGAACACGGTGACGGCGGAAAACAAGTGGATCGAATTCGCGCTGGAAGGCACGGCGAGCAACCGTAGCGCGATTGGCGCTGAGGTGACGCTCTACTGGAATGGGCAGCAGCAGAGGCAGGAAGTCTCCGGGGGCAGTGGATTTGCGGCGCAGAACGACCACCGCCTGCATTTTGGAATGGGCAAGGACCCGCGTCTGGAGAAGGCTGTGATTCGCTGGCCCTCCGGCAAGATTCAAACACTCGATCATCCAGCTGTGAATCAAATTCTGAAGATTAAGGAGCCGGCGTGAGCGAGCAGACTACCGCTCCGGTCGCGCCGCCTGCGCGACCAGTGGAGCCAGCCGCGTGGAAACGCTGGTTGAGCCTTGATAACCGTTACATCGCTCCCATTTTCATCACCTGCATTCTGGTGGGGGGGCATCTCTCGTTCGGGATGCTGGAGAGTTATCAGAAGACGGCGCTCGCCATTATGGCAAGCGTTTTGGCCGATTTGGTGCTCGGGCGCGTGTTTTTCGGCAAGTGGCCCAACCTGGCCAGCGCTTATATCACGGGGATCAGCGTTGGCATTTTGGTGCGCTCGCCGGCGTTCTGGCCGTACGTTTTGTGCAGCGTGCTTTCGATTACTTCGAAATACGTTTTGCGCGTGAAAGGGCGGCATATCTGGAACCCTTCGAATTTCGGAATTTCGGCGATGCTATTTCTCGCGCCGGAGACGGTGGCGACATTGAGCATTCAATGGGGCAATTATCTTTTGCCGATGATGGTGATTTGGGCACTAGGGTCGGTGATCATCTGGCGATTGCGGCGCTTCCATATCACCGGGATCTACGTGCTATCGTTCATCGCGTTCGCGTTTTTGCGGAGTTACATCACGGGGAGTCCGTGGCAGTCGGAAATTGCGCCGTTGACTGGGCCCATGTATCAGCTTTTTATTTTTTTCATGATCACGGATCCGAAGACGACGGTGCGTTCGAAGAGGGGGCAATGCATCGTGGTATTTCTGGTGGCGTTCGCTGAATTTCTGCTGCGGCTGCACCAGGTGGTTTATGCGCCGTTTTACGCGCTTTTCATTGTGGGGCCAGCTGCAATGCTGGTTGAGATGTGGATGGACTCGCGGTGTGCGCCAGCGGCAAGCATGGGTGCGAGCGCCGGTGCCAGCGCGTAGCATGTGATCGTGACCGCGCGGCTTCCCGTGCTGTCTGCTCCAGCCATCACAGAATCCTGATTCGTCTCGCGAAAGGAAATCACTCTTTGAGGCAAGATCGCCGCAAAATGTGCTGTGCGCTCATGGTCGTCACCGCTTTGTTGATGAGCTATATCCCTCGAGCTTCCCACGGCGCAGCAATGCCGTCGCCAGCGCGTCCGGCCGGGCCAATCGAATTCCGCGACGTGACCAAGCAGGCTGGCATTCACTTCAAACACAACTCCGGGGCATTCGGCAAAAAATATCTCCCCGAAACGATGGGTAGCGGCGTTTGCGTTCTGGATTACGACAACGACGGCTGGCAGGATATCTTGTTCGTCAATTCGATGGACTGGCCGGGACACAAGGGCGCCGCGAAATCCTACCCTGCGCTGTACCACAACAATAAGGACGGCACGTTTACGGATGTGACGCGCGAGGCCGGGCTTGCGGTGGAATCGTACGGGCTGGGCTGCGCGGTGGCGGACTACGACAACGACGGCTTCGAGGATATTTACATTACGACGGTTGGCTCGAACCATCTGTTCCACAACCTGGGCAACGGGAAATTTGCGGATGTGACACTGAAAGCGGGCGTCGCGGATCCGGGATTCAGCACCAGCGCGGTGTGGTTCGATTACGACAATGATGGGAAGCTGGATTTATTCGTGACGCATTACATTGATTGGTCCATCGCGAAGGATCAATACTGCACGCTCGACAACAAAAATAAGTCCTACTGCACGCCGCAGACTTATAAGGGAGAAAGCTCGACGCTGTTTCACAACATGGGCGACGGAACGTTTGAAAATGTGACCAAGCGCGCCGAATTGCACGACCCTACGAGCAAGTCGCTCGGCGTCGCGATGCTGGATTATGACAACGACGGCTGGATGGATTTGTTCGTCGCGAACGACACGGAGCCGAACAAGCTTTACCACAATAATCACAACGGCACTTTCACGGACGTAGCGGTGCAAGTGGGCGTGGCGTTCAGCGAATCCGGCAGAGTACGCGCCGGGATGGGTACTGATGCGGGAGACTACGACGGTTCGGGCTGGCAGAGCCTGGTGATCGGAAATTTCACGAATGAGAGCATGTCGCTTTATCGCAATGATGGCTCGGGGCTTTTTGTGGATGAAGACGTGTCATCCGGAATTCGCCAGATGTCTTTACAGGCGCTGACGTTTGCTTGTTTTTTCTTCGACTACGATCTGGATGGACGCTTGGATATTTTTGCCGCGAACGGGCACGTTTCCGACGACATCAGCGTGGTACAGCCGACGCTGAAGTATGCGCAGCCTGCGATCCTGTTTCACAATAAAGGCGATAGGAAATTTGAAGATGCCTCGACAAGAGTGGGACCTGCAATGCAACAGCCCGTCGTGGGCCGCGGCGCGGCGTATCTGGATTACGACAATGATGGCGATTTGGATCTGGTAATTACAGCGAACAACGGCGCGGCGCGTTTGCTGCGCAACGAGAATGGCAATCCGAATGACATGTTGCGCGTGAAGCTTGTTGGCGTGCGCTCGAATCGCGACGGGATTGGAGCGAAAGTGACGCTTACGACGAGCGCGGGCGCGCGGCTGTTCCGCATGGTGAAGACGGGGTCGAGTTATGCTTCGCAGAGCGAGTTGCCGCTGACGTTTGGATTGGGCAAACCGGAAGGTAGTAAGACGGTCAGCATTGAAATTGTGTGGCCCAGCGGGCGAAAGGATGCGCTGAGTAAAATCGGCGAAAATCAGTTCATCACTGTGAAAGAAGGCGCTGGCATCACTTCGGCACACCCTATCGTGATTGCGAAGCCGTAAGCCGCGCACTGTCTGCTGCATTTATGTTTGCGTCTTTGCGTGCCCGCCAAAGTCCAGACTACAAAGATTCTCGCGTACCCACGTAGAGTTCAAAGCTCGAGCGCGCCGAGAAAATACCCTGTACCGCGCCCGCCCAGCTGCGGCGGGCAGGAAAAAGCGCGGGACTCCGTGCGGGATGACACGTCATTTTCTCCTTGGCGCACCGTGAAGCCTCGCCGTGACGCAAGAGAACTGTTCTAGCGCACACTGTGACACCCCATTCGCGTCATCCAGCAGATGTTGCCGCCAGGGAGGCGTCTAGTTGTTTTGTACTATTGGTGCGCTCACGGCCGCAGTGATAGTTTGCCGCGGTGTCTTTTCCTACCGCTGACTACGATGTGACTGTTCTGGGTGGAGGCTTGTGCGGAAAGGCTGCTTCGATGCAGCTGGCGGCGGCCGGTCTGCGCGTCGTGTGCATCGAGCCGGAAGATGCGATGCGGCAGGCGGTCGGCGAGTCTCTCGACTGGTCCGCGCCGGACTTGCTGGCTGCGCTGGGGCTGCCGATGGAAGGTTTGGTGAACGCGGGATTGGCGACCTGGAAGAGGCACGTGACCGTGAAATTGCGCGACGGCGCTTCCGAGCACTATGTTCCGGGAGCCTGGCTGGCTGGCGCGCCGTTCCGTGTGGAACTGCGCACGTTGCACGTGGATCGGCTACGCCTGGACGAAGAGTTGCTGAAGAAGACGATCGAGAGCGGCGTGACCGTGGTTCGAGACACAGTGGCGCGGGTGGAGCGGGATGGCAACCGGCTTTCGGCTGTGCACACCGTTGGCGGCGCGCGGTTTTCTTCACCGTGGTTTATTGACGCTTCGGGGTTCGCGGCTTCCCTGCTGGCGCGCGAGTTTGAGCTTCCGGCGATTCAGTTCGGTCCTCCTAAGGTGGCGATCTGGACGTACTTCGCAATTTCCGAGCTGGTGGAAGGGACGAGTTTGTACATGGAACCGTTGCCGAAGGAATATCTGGACTGGGTTTGGGAGATTCCGATCGGTCCGGAGGTCGTGAGCGTGGGATACGTTACGACTGGCGCGGCGATGAAGGTGTTCCGGGAACGGGGTCTCGGCGTCGAGGATATTTTTCGGCAGCAACTCACGAAGTTTCCGCGCTTTGATGTCTTGCTGCGGGCGGGGGCTTTGGGACCTTGCAACACGACTGCGTTTCGCTCGCGGGTTTACGACGGCGTGGCTGGGCCGAATTGGTTTGTGGCGGGCGAAGCTGCGTCCATGGTGGATCCCATCACTGCCAATGGAGTGACGGCGGCGCTGCGGCATGCAGCGGAAGCTTCCGCGCTGATTTTGAAATGCCGCAAACGCGGGACGCTGCCGCTGCGGGCCAGGATTTCATATAACCGACGCATTCTGCAGATGGCCAAATTTTTCAACGTGGGAATCGAGAAAATTTTATACGAGCCCGCCGTCAGGAACCGACTGGGCGCGCGAACTTCCGGGACTGTTTACACCACGCCGGCCTGGAGCATGAATGTGGTGTACGCGCGGCTGAAGCCGACGGGAATTCTGAAGACGTACGTGCTCGGTTTGGTTCTGGGTTTCTGGCGGGGCTGCGCGTGGATTTTTTCAGAATGCTGCAAGCGGTTGCCGGCTTCGGCTGAATCGGCAGGTTAATTGGCTGTGAGGCGAGCACAGAAAGTCGGTGCTTCCCGTCTGTTTCCAGGAAAGGAGACCGGCCGGTCATTCCGGCGTCCAGTTAGGATGGCTGGTGAACATTCCGTTTACGTAGCCCATTTTGTAGACGATGAAGATTCCGAACGCCAGGCTTATGACTCCTGAAACGACTTGCAGAGCGCGATTGAAGCGCGCGAATCGTTGCTGCGAATATTTGAACGGCAAGGCAATCGCGGTGGTGATGATCATCATGCCGGCGATCGTGCCAATACCGAAGACGAGAAGGTAGGCAATGGCCCCGTAGGGATCGCGAATCGTGGTGAGCACGAGCAAGGCAACTGCGGCCGAGCCGGCGAGGCCGTGCACGAGACCGACCAGTAGCGGCCGCACGGCTTGATAGAGGCCGAGTTGTCCGAAAATGCGATCCATCCAGCCGACCGGAGTGGCTTCTTCGGCGTGGCCATGTTTTTCGGGTTCGTGGCCGTGTGCGTGAGTGTGGATGTAGTCTCCATGCACATGGGGATGGACGTGCGCGTGCAGCGCGTCGGCCGAGGGCGTGAACATTTCGGTGATCCAGCGAGTAAATCCGGAGAGATTCAGGATTCCCAGCAGGATGAGCATCAGACCTACGCCTAACTCCATCGTGAGGCCCAGCCGCGGCGGAATCACAACTCCGAATAGAATGATGGCCGAACCGACCAAAACAATTGTGATGGTGTGCCCCACGCCCCACAGCGCGCCAATCACCGCGGCGTGGCGCACGCTGCGTTGGCGACTGACAATCGTGGTGACGGCTATCACGTGATCGGGATCCGTGGCGTGGCGCATGCCAAGGAAAAAGCCGAGAACGATGATGGAGATTAGCGTAATCATCTTTGTTTTGCGGACGAGGCTTCGAAAGCCGTTCCGGCATTCTACCCAATTTTCTGACGCGATTCGCGCGAAATACACGTGTCAGCGACCGAAGGCGGAAGATTTCACTTGGTCTCGATTCCGTGAATTGCGGGAGTTCAGCAGCAGCTTCTTGAACGCGGTGCCCTTCTCGTGATAGTGATGCATTCCATCAACGTTATTGATTTGACTGATGACGCGCTAGTAGGTTCCATACCTAGTTGCATACGGCGGGTTTTCGGTTCCAGACGAAAAGGAGCAGGCACAAATGAAGCGAATTGATGCCGTTATCAGACCTTCCCAGCTGGACGAGGTGAAGCTGCGCGTCACCGCGCTGGGAGTGACGGGCCTGACCGTATCGGAAGTGCGGGGTTTTGGCCGGCAGAAGGGCCACACGGAGACTTACCGCGGTTCGGAATACACCGTGGATTTTCTGCCCAAGATTTTTGTGAGCATCGCGGTGGTGGAGGAACTGGTGGATCCAGTGGTGGACGCGATTTTGGAGGGAGCGCGAACCGGCGTGATCGGCGACGGGAAGATATTCGTGACGTCGCTCGACGAAGTGATTCGCATACGCACCGGGGAGCGCGGGCCGAGCGCCATTTGAAGATCCATTGCCGTGAATTTGAGAGGAATCGGAGCGGTTACCCTAATCGGGATAGGAGTTCGAAAATGGAACGTGCATTTGTCCGGCGGACGACACAATGGATGCTGCAAATGGTTGTCGCCCTCGTCTTTGCGCAAATCCTTTGCGGTCCGATGAGGGTGGTGCTGGCGGACCAGACGCAGCCGGATCCCGCCGGAAGCGCGACGGGCGACCGGTCGTCGGCGGCCGATGCCGCGGGGAATCCGTTCGTGGTGCCCGAGCCCACGGACACTGGCGCGCCGGACTACCCCAAGCTGAAGAAAGATTTCGATGAATATCAGGCGCAGGCCGCGCGGGAACCGCTAGCGTTGAAGCTGGCGGACGATGTGGGCCACACGCGGATCGCGACGAATTTTTCCTGGACGCTGCTGACCGGTTATCTGGTGCTTTTCATGCAGGCGGGATTTGCGCTGTTGACGGTCGGGCTGGTGCGCAAGAAAAATGCCGGGCACTTGATGATGCTGAATTTTGCGGCGTATGTTTTTGCGTTTCTTGCTTATTATGCGATCGGCTATGCGTTTCAGTTTGGCGCGGTAGCCGTGAATGCGGCGCCTGCGAATATCGGCGGCGCTCCTACCTTGAATCATTTTCTGATTGGAAGTGGCCAGTGGGGATTTTTAGGAGGCAAGGGATTTTTTCTGAGCGGGCCTGCTTATGACGCGAGCAGCAACTGCTTGACGCTTTTTCAAGTGGTGTTCATGGAAACCGCCGGGTACATCATCGTCGGCGCGATTTGCGAGCGCATCACGTTTTGGGCGTTTCTACTGTGCGAGCTATTTATTGGCGGCATTCTGTATCCGATTTCCGGTTGCTGGGCTTGGGGTGGCGGATGGCTTTCGCAACTCGGCTCGAGCATGCATCTGGGGCATGGATATGTGGATTTCGCGGGCTCGTCGGTGGTGCACTCGATTGGAGGATTCTGCGCCATGGCGCTGGCCATTATTTTGGGGCCGCGGCTGGGTAAATATGGAGCGGATGGTAAGCCACGCGCATTTCCTGCGTCGAATATTGTGTTCGTGGTGAGCGGGACGTTTATCTTGTTGTTCGGATGGATGGGATTTAATCCGGGCTCTACCTTGGGCGCGACCGATTTGCGGATTTCCGTGGTGGCCGTGAATACCAACCTTGCCGCGGTGGCGGGGTCAGCGGCGGCGATGCTGCTGTGGTACTTCATGTTTGGAAAACCCGATATCACGATGGCATGCAATGGAATGCTCGCGGGGCTGGTGGCGATTACGGCTCCTTGCGCGTTCGTATCGCCTAACTCTGCGGTGATTATCGGAGTGCTTGCTGGTGTTTTGGTCTGCCTTGGCGTGCTATTCAATGAGCGCGTGCTGAAAATCGATGATCCTTGCGGCGCCATCTCGGTGCACGGGTATTGCGGATGGTTCGGCGCCGTGGCGGTGGGAATTTTCGCGGACGGAACATATGGCGCGGGATGGAACGGCGTGGGTGCGGCAGCGTATCTGGGGAAGGCAGGGCAAGGCGTGACGGGTTTGCTGCACGGGGACTTTACTCAATTCTGGGTGCAGTTGGGCGGAGCTACGTTGCTGGCAGTGTATGCGCTTGGGTTTACGTTCATTGTTTTTTCGCTGGTGAATGCGTGGCGCTCGATGCGCGTGACGCGCGAAGTGGAGTTGTCCGGTTTGGACGTTCCGGAATTTGGGATGCTGGCGTACCCTGAAGACGCTGTCGAAATGTTGGGGCCTGGTTCGCAGGCCGCGCAGCAGCGTGGAGCGTAGGGAGCTGGACTTCTGAGGCTCGCATCGCATTTGTCACGAGCTGCATGCCGTCGCGCGGGCGCGCGTCTGTGACATTCCGGCCGCGATCCATCGCGGCAAGGATACAAGCCTGACGAACTGGCAGTTTCGGGCGAACTTTGATGCCAACGAGTCCATCGCTTTCCTCTGAACTGCGCGAACGAGCCGCGAAGGAATCGGCGCGCATCAAGGAACAGTTCGCCGCAACCGGGGACGGCAAGGCTGCGCTGCTGGGCCGCACCGCATTGATCGAATCCATCATCGATCGTCTTTGGAGGCAGCATGTATTTTCCGAGTCCAACGGGCCCGCGGATTTTGCGGTAGTCGCGCTGGGCGGCTTCGGGCGGCGCTGGCTCTTCCCTTTTTCCGACATTGATGTGTTGTTTCTGCATGCTGGAGACGGAACAGAAGAGAAATTCAAGGAACCGATCCGCAAATTTTCGCAAGACCTGTGGGATTTGGGACTGAAACTTAGTCCCGCTACGCGCACGCTCGCCGAATGCGGCAAGTTCGAGGCCGCCAATTCCGAATTCGCAATTTCGCTGCTCGATTGCCGGTATCTCGCGGGCGATCATCGCGTGTTTGCGCGGCTGCACAATGACCAAATTCCGAAATTGCTGGCGCGCGAGTCGGACCAAATCGTGAAGCGTTTGGGCGAGTTGACGCGTACCCGGCATGGAAAATTCGGAAGCACGGTGTTTCATCTTGAGCCCAATGGGAAGGATGGCCCCGGCGGGCTGCGCGACTACAACGTGGTTTGCTGGCTCTCGTTGCTGGCCGCGATCGAGCAGTATCACGTGTGGCCCAGCGACGACGCGGTCTTGCCAGTCTCGATTCAGGGATCGTTTGAGGCGGCTCTCAACGCCTTGATGTCCATCCGTTGCTTTCTGCATTTCCGGCACAATCGCGACGACAACACGCTCACTTGGGAATCGCAAGACGCCGCAGCGGCACAGAAAATCGGGGTGGCGCATTCGCCGCGGACGATTCGCGCTGCGAGCGATTACGGCGCAGAGGCCTTGAGCACCGCGGAGTGGATGCGGCTGTACTTCAGCCATGCGCGCACGGTGCATCACGTTTGCGTGCAAATGCTGGAGGAAATTCCGGCGGCGCGGCTTTCGCTGCATCATCAGTTTCAGCAATTGCGTTCGCGCCTTTCGAATGCGGAATTTTTGGTCGAGGACGGGATGCTGCTGTTGCGCCAGCCCGCGGCTTTGGACGATCCCGAGCTGATTCTGCGGGCGTTCCGTTTCATGGCGCGGCACGGGTTGAGGCTGAGTTCGAGCACGGAAGCACAGATCGAGCGCGCGTTCCCGGCGCTGGAGGCGGTGCCGCCGAAAGGCACCGAGTTGTGGCACCTGTTGCAGGAAATTCTGGTGGCGCCCCATGCGGCGGATGCTTTGCGCGCGATGCACTCGCTGCGCCTGCTCACTTTGCTCTTCCCGGAGTTTGCAGGAATCGATGCGCTGGTGGTGCGCGATTACTCGCATCGTTTCACGGTGGACGAGCACACGTTCGTGGCCATTGATAATCTGCACGCGCTGCGTCAATCGCAATCCAAGTGGGATCAGCGCTATGCCGAACTGCTGGAGGAACTGGAACAGCCAGACCTGCTTTACCTTGCGCTGCTTTTGCATGACGTGGGCAAGGGCGCGAAGTCGGATGACCATGTGCGCGCGAGCGTGAGAATTGCGGAAGCGGCGCTCGAGCGACTGGATCTGGATGCGCCGGATTGTGAGACGGTTCTGTTCTTGATCGATCGCCACCTGGAATTGAGCGCGGCGATGCGCAGGGATATTTTCGATCCGGAAACGGTGCGCGCATTCGCGGAAAAAGTGGAGACGCCGGAACGGTTGAAAATGCTCTGCCTGCTGACGTATGCCGATATTAAGGCTGTGAATCCCGAAGCGCTGACACCGTGGAAGGCAGAAAACATCTGGCAGCTTTATATCGCGACGGCAAATCATTTGAATCGTAACCTGGACGAGCGCTTGCACGTGGACGCGCATGATGAGGTGATGGCGCATCTTGGCACGCTCGCGCTGAGTGTGGGAGATCGGCTGGACGCATTTCTGGAGGGTTTGCCACGGCGTTATCTGCTGACACATGCGGCGGGAGAAGTGCTGGCGCATCTGGAAATGGCCGCGCGGCTGGGTAAAGATCCCGTGCAGCTGAATTTGCGGCGCGGACGGCACTGGTATGAGCTGACCCTGGTTACTACCGATCGCCCTTCCCTTTTTGCGAAGATGGCGGGCGTGCTGGCGGCGTGGGGGATGAATATTGTGAAGGCGGCGGCGTTTTCTAATCAGGCCGGCGTGGTGGTGGATACGTTTTATTTCACAGATCGCTTTCGAACGCTGGAATTGAATTTGCCGGAGTGGGAGCGCTTTCAAACGAGCATTCATGACGTGCTGACTGGAAAGGCGGATCTGGAGCGGATGCTGCGCGATCGTTTACGGTCGGAGAAACGGCGCGCGCCGAAAGTGAAAGTGGAGACTCGGGTGAAAACGGACGATGCTTGCTCGGCGCATAGTACATTGATTGAAATTATTGCGCAGGATCAGCCGGGGCTTTTGCACCGGATCAGTTCTACATTTTCGCGGGAACATTGCAATATTGAGATCGCGCTGATTGAAACTGAAGGCGAGACTGCGATTGACGTTTTTTACCTGACTTCCGCTGGGGCGAAATTGTCCGCGGAGCACCAACTACGGTTGCATGAAGCCTTGCTGGCGGAATTTTCCAAGGCGGACTAGCGCCTGATTCGCGAATGGATCGCTCACAGCAAGAGTAGCGCAGCGAGCCGCACGCCCACCACTGACTCTTCTCGAATGCGCTTCTACTTTTTCAGTTGTTCAGGGGTTTGTCGGCTCAGTTCGGCCCAGCGCGCGTAGAGTTCATCCACTGTTTTTTGAGCGGACTCCATTTCCACGTAGGCGGTGTGAAGGCGTGGAGCATCGCTCGAGATTTCGGGATCCTCCAGTGCCGCGCGCTTGCCTAGAAGCTCCTCTTCCGCTTTGGCAATGCGTTTTTCGATGGAGGCAACCTCGCGGCCTTCGGTGTGGGAGAACTTTTTCCCTGTTGCGCCCGGGCGGTTCGTGTCTGCCGGAGCGCTGGAACGCGCGTTGCGTGCGTTTGCAGCGGCCGCGTCCGTGGATCGCTTTGCTTGTTGCGAGCGCAGCCAGGCGTCCCATTGCGAATAATCGGCAAAGCGTTCGGCGTCGCCGCGGCCGTCCAGCCCGAGCACGATAGTGGAGATACGATCGAGCATATAGCGATCGTGAGTGACCAGAACCAGGGCGCCACGATATTCGAGCAAACTTTGTTCGAGAATTTCCAGCGTAGGGATATCGAGGTCGTTGGTCGGCTCGTCGAGTAACAGAACGTCCGCCTGTTGCAGCATCAGCTGAGCGATCAATACCCGGGCGCGTTCGCCGCCCGAGAGGCGTGCTACAGGACGATTCAGATCCTCACCGGAAAAAAGAAAGCGGGCCGCCCACGCGGCGACGTGAATTACCCGTTCCTGATAAATCACTGAATCACTATCGGAAGCCAGCGCGCGGCGCAGAGAGACATCTGGGTCGAGCTGGCGATTTTGATCGAAGTACACGATGCGCAGAGAATCGGCTTTCTGGATTTTTCCAGCGGTGGCAAGAATGTCGCCGCGCAGGAGGCGAAGCAGGGTGGTCTTGCCGCTGCCGTTCGGTCCGACCAGGCCGACGCGCATCCCGGACTGGAGGGTAAAATCGATATTTTTGAAAAGCGTGCGGCCGGCGATCTGGTAGGTGACGCCATCGAGGCCGATGAGCTGCTTCGTTTGGCGATTGGAGGCGGAGAAATCGATCTTGGCGGTCGCGGTGCGCGTGCGGTTGTTCAAGTCCGCGAGTTCGCCAATCATCGAGTTGGCTTTATCGATCCGAGATTTCGATTTGGTGGTGCGAGCTTTCGGGCCGCGGCGCAGCCATTCGATTTCGGTGTGCACCAAATTCTCCAGCGCTTCCTGGCGCTTCCCTTGTGCGTGGAGATATTGTTCTTTGGCTTCTAGGAAGTGGCTGTAGTTTCCATGGACGCGCAGGAATCCGTCTTCGTAGGCGCGGTCGAGCTCGACCATGTGATCGGCGACGTTTTCGAGGAAGTAACGGTCGTGGCTGACGACCACACAGGCGAAAGAGGCGTTCTGCAGCAGCGTTTCGAGCCACTTGATTCCAGCGAGATCGAGATGGTTGGTGGGCTCGTCCAGTAGAAGAATATCCGGCCGCTGGACGAGCGCTTCGGCTATGGCCAGGCGTTTTTTCCAGCCGCCGGAGAGCGACGCGGTGGGGATTTCAAAATCTTCGAAGCCGGCGCGGCTGAGCGCTTCCTCGGTGCGAAAGGCGCGATCTGCTTCCGGTACGCCGGATTTTTTGAGCGCGGCTTCGATTACGGAGTGAGCGGTTTCTCCGGCGGCGAATTCCGAGATCTGCGATACGCAGCTTAGCCTGGTGCCTTTGCGAATAGCTACGTTTCCGCTATCGGGCTGCACTTTTCCGTGGAGAATTTCGAGGAGCGTGGATTTGCCCGAACCGTTGGGGCCGATCAGGCCGATGCGATCGCCTTCCGACACGGTGAAAGAAATATGCTGGAACAGCGGCGCGGTGCCGTATCGCTTCGAGAGTCCTTGCGCATTGATAATCGGGGGCAAATTGTTTGGTCTTCTCCTGGAATCAGTTTACCCTCGAAGAGTTCGCGGGGCAAAATCTGGCGGCGTGAACAAAGCTATTATTCAGAACATCGCGAAGCTGTTGGGTGCAGCCGCAAAGATGCAGAGTGGGCTAGAACCAATCGCTGCGGTAGGCGAACCACCAGCTCGCATAGCCGATGGGGATCGTCGCGGCCAGCGCCCACCAGAGAGGAAGCGCCATATCGGCAATAAGGCCAAGCACGGTGAAGGTGATCCAAAATATCTTGCGCTGCATATCTCTATTTTAGACGCATCGTTGCTGCTGATGTCGCGTCGTCGCGCGAAAATGTTCCAGATTCAAATGCTGGTCTGCCCGGCGATTCCCATGACCCCGAGCCGTTCGCAACATGATTGATAAATTCGACGCGGTGGTTCTGGGGGCTGGCGCCGCGGGACTGATGTGCGCGATCGAGGCGGGCAAACGCGGACGGCGGGTGGCGGTTCTGGAGCGCGCTGAGCGGCCGGGGAAGAAGATACTGATTTCTGGCGGCGGACGCTGCAATTTCACGAACATTCACTGTCAGCCTGAATATTTTCTCTCCGCGAATCCGCATTTTGCGAAATCCGCGCTCGCGCGATATACACCTGGGGATTTTATTGCGCTGGTGGAGAAGCATGGAATTCCCTACCACGAGAAAACGTTGGGGCAGCTTTTCTGCGATCGTTCAGCTAATGAAATTACTCACATGCTCGAAGAGGAGTGCCAGGCCGCCAGCGTGAAGACCTATTTGAACGTCAACATTCGCGAGGTGCAACGGACGGACGAGTTCGTCGTCCGAGCCGGTGCGGATGAATTTCACGCGCCGGCGTTAGTGGTGGCAACGGGTGGGCTTTCCATCCCGAAGATGGGAGCAACATCTTTCGGATACGACCTGGCGCGGCAATTTGGATTGAGGGTGCAGAAGATGCGACCTGCGTTGGTGCCACTACTATTCGGCGCCGCGGATCGCGGTCATTATTGCGATTTGGCCGGCGTTTCCGCAGAAGTCGTCGTTGCGTCTGGTGAGCAGCGATTTCGCGAAAGCATGCTCCTCACGCATCGTGGATTGAGTGGGCCAGCGATTTTGCAGATTTCGTCCTATTGGAACAAGGGCGAGCCGCTGCACATTGACCTGGCGCCGGGACGAAATGTGACGGCGGGGCTGCGCGACGGGGGAGCAAGGAATATCGCGGCCGCACGAGCTGCATTCCAGGGCGTGTTGCCAAAGAGGTTCGCGACTCGCTGGCTTGATCTACATGCGCCCGCCACCAAGGGTGTTAAGGATACTTGGAGTACGCAGGAATTGGATGAATTCGAGCGCCGCGTGCATGAATGGATGGTGGTTCCGGCGGATACGGAGGGCTATGGCAAGGCCGAAGTGACGGCGGGCGGTGTGGACACGGACGAGCTTTCCAGCAAGACGATGGAGGCGGGCAAAGTGCGTGGATTATTTTTTATTGGCGAGGTTGTGGATGTGACGGGCCATCTGGGTGGATTTAATTTTCAGTGGGCTTGGGCTTCGGGGGCTGCGGCGGGAAGATCGGTGTGAACGGTATGCGCTCGCAGCTCAGCCGGCTGCGGCGGCGGAATAATTGTCGAGCGGTTCGGCGGAATCGGCTGCGATCCCGTCCACGAGGGTGATCGTCTTGCCTGAGCTGGATGACAGGCGGTCGCCCGGAATCAGGATACCGACCAGATTAAGCGGGTCGGCAGCCGAGAGGGTTACGACTTCTCCCGATCGTGGCTGGCGAGCCGATGCACGCAGGGACTCGACCGCAACGGGTAGCGCGAACTGTTCGCCGAGAAATCCACTGATGAAGCGGCCACCGCGGATTTCGCCCTGATCTTCGAGACGGCGCAGCGCGATTAGCAGCTCGCGCCAGCGGGGAGCCATTGTTTCGCGCGCGACCATTTCGCGGAAGACGACGCCGTATCTTTTCAGCAGCGTCCAGCAGACGGATTCCATTACGCGCGAGCGGTCGAGCGCCTCGCTGGTGTAAAGCAACGACCAGCGGCCGGCGCTGTGGCGCGGGCGCGCATTGTGGCCCTTGCCGTGGCCAGCGCGGCGTTTGGGATCGATCAGGGCGCGGATGTTGTCGAATCCGTCGGCAGTGATCATTCCCGCGGTCACGAGTTCCCACAGCGCTGTTTCCAGTTCCGCTTTGATTCTTCCGGTGCCGCGGACGATGTCCGCGAAAAACGAAGCGCCGCGCTGGCGCAGGTGAGTTAGCACCGCACGCGCGGCGTGGCTGAGGCCGACGGATTCACCACTGTCACCGACTGTGTCGGCGGCACCATCAGAAGCCTGGCGCGAAATCATCCAGTCCGCGTCTTCGCGGATAAAAAATGTCAGCGGCGCGACGCTGGTGGGAACTACGCGACGAATCGCTCCATCGCGCTCGCCCAGGGTAGCTGGATGCGGAGAGAGCCGGCCCCAGCCGACTGCGCCGGTGAGACAGAGACGGTCCAGAACGGCCGGATCGTAGTTCGCGACGCGGCGCGCGAGAATTTGCTGTTCCCAGGCATTTGCCGGCGCTTCGAATCCTTGCAACTGCTGCAGCGCTTCCAGCGTGCCACGCTCGCCGAGGAGGTGCGTCTCCGGCGTGACGTGTTGCCAGCGGAGCAGCCAGCGCATAAATTGCGCGGCATTCACGGGCTGAATCTGTTTGCGCAGCGTTCCCAGCGTGAGGCGGTGAATGCGGGCTAGCAGGCGGCGGTCGCACCATTCCGTTTCGCCGCCAGACGAATCAGTGAACTGGCCCCGCAATATGGAGCCGGCGGCTTCCATGCGCAGCATGATTTTTTCAACGTCTGCTGACGTGACACCCAGGAAACCGGCCAGACCTGGAATCGTGACCGGGCCGAGATGCGCTAGCCAGCCGGTTATGCACGTGAACAGAGCGTCTTCACGCGACGGTTGTTGTGGTTCGATGTCCAGCGCCTGCGATTCAAAGCTAGCTTCCGGAAAAATCGCGCTGAACGTTTTTGGTTTTTCGGCCGCGAGCCAGTAGGTTCGCGCGCCAGAACGAGCGCGAATCGCGCGGCTTGTGGCAGCGAGCGTGGCGAAATGATCGGCCCAATCTGCGATTGGTTTCGCGGCGACGCGCGTGGCACCGCCATCTTCCGGCAGCGCTACGAGTTCTTGCAGAACGTCGTGAAGCTCGTCCGCGTCGCGAACGTCGGGCCAGGCCTCCTCGCGAACCTCGGCGATGGCCGCGGGATCCAGCCGGCCGATTTCGGAGAGCACCGCTTCGGGCAGCATGCGGCGCATTTCGACGGCGCGGGCGCGGCGTTCTTCCAGAGGTGCGTCGTCGAGATAGGCGTAGGGGTTGGCGTTCAGGATCTCGTGCGAAAATTGCGACGGCACCGGCGTTTCTACGGCAACGCAGCGGATGCGGCCTGCGGCGATATCTTCCAAGACGACTTTCAGACCCGCAACATCCATCGCTTCGGTGAGTGCATCCTTCATCGTTTCGCGCGCCAGAGGGTGATTCGGGATCTCAATGTCGCCGGAAATATTTTCCTGGCAGGCGAGCGCCTGCGGGAACACCGCGGCCAGCAGGTCGTCGGAACGCATGCGTTGTATGGGTGGCGGGACTTTTTTGCCGCCCATGAAGCGCAGCAGTGCGAGTGAGCGCCCGGCGACCCAGCGCCAGCGCGTGGCGAAAATGGGCGATGTCAGCACGGCTTGTTCGAGCAGCGGCTCGAGGGTGGCGGCGTGAAGGAAATGAAAGACATCGGCGAGCGGAAAGCTGTGCTGGTCGCTGAGAGAAATGTTCAGGCCGTTGTCGGTCGCGGCGGCTTGCAGCTCGAAGTTGAAAGAACGGCAGAAACGCTTGCGCAGAGCGAGGCCCCAGGCTTTGTTGACGCGGCCGCCGAAGGGCGCGTGGATCACCAGTTGCATTCCGCCGCTCTCATCGAAAAAGCGTTCGGCGACGATCGTGGTCTGCGTGGGAACTGCGCGCAGCACGGCGCGGCCTTCGACGATATATTGTGCGGTTTGTTCGGCGCCGGGACGGTCCATGCCGCACTCGTCTTCCAGCCACTTTATGGCCGCAGCGGCTTGCGCCGAACTGCGCAGGTCCGGCGAAGGCGCGAGACCTTTGGTGAGCGCGCCGACCTGTTCACGGACATGCGCGACTTGCTGCGATAGCTCCTTCGTGCGCGATGGGGCTTCGCCACGCCAGAATGGGACGTTGGGAGGCGCCCCTTTTGCGTCTTCGACGGATACAGAGCCCGATTGCACGCGGCGAATCCGCCAGGAAGAATTTCCCAGGAGGAAAATATCGCCGCGCAAACTTTCAACGGCGAAGTCTTCGTCCACAGTGCCGATCAAGGTGCCTTCCGGTTCGGCGACCACGGTGTACATCGCGTTATCTGGAATCGCGCCGCCGCTGGTGATGGCGGCGAGGCGGCTGCCGCGGCGTCCACGGAGCCGATGGTTCACCTGATCGCGATGCAGGTAGGAGCCATAGCGGCCGCGGCGCGCGGCGATGCCATCAGCAAGCATCGTGACGATTTCGTCGAAATCTTTGCGATCAAGTTCGCGATATGGAAACGCGCGGCGCACGAGGGCGAAGAGATCGTCTTCCTGCCAGTCTTCGGCGGCGCAGGCTGCCACGATCTGCTGGGCGAGAATATCCAGCGGAGCTCGAGGAATTTCGATGCGATCGAGTTCTCCGTGACGGATGGCGCGAACCAGCGCCGCGCATTCCAGAAGTTCGTCGCGCGTGGTGGCGAAGAAACGACACTTGGGAATCGCGCCGCGCCAGTGTCCGGCGCGCCCGGCACGCTGCAGCGCGACGGAAATCGACCGAGGTGAGCCGATCTGGCAGACCAGATCTACAGTGCCGATATCTATTCCGAGTTCCAGCGAGGCGGTGGCTACGAGCGCGCGAATTTCGCCGGCCTTGAGTTTGGATTCAACGGCGAGGCGCCGGATTCGCGAGAGGCTGCCATGATGCGAGGCGACCGCATCTTCGCCAAGCAGCGCGGCGAGATGATGCGCCAAACGTTCGGCGAGGCGGCGAGTGTTCACAAAAATCAGCGTGGAGCGATGCTGCTGCACCAGACTCGCGATGCGTTGATAGATTTCGTCCCACATTTCGTTGGAGGCGATGGGGCCGAGTTCGCTGGAGGGCACTTCGATAGCGAGGTCGAGACGACGGCGCTGCTCGATTTCGACGATTACCGGCGCGGGCCGGTCGCTGCCGGTGAGAAATTGGCCGACCAGAGCGATCGGTTTCTGTGTGGCCGATAGGCCAATTCTAGTGAGCGGTTGCGCGGTGAGCGCTTCCAGGCGTTCCAGAGACAAGGCGAGATGCGTGCCGCGCTTATCGTCCGCGACGGCGTGGATTTCGTCCACGATCAGGGTGCGAACGGTGCGCAGCAGTTCCCTGCTCTTTCCCGCCGTGAGCAGAATGTAGAGCGATTCCGGAGTCGTGACCAGGATGTGCGGGGGGCGCTTCTGCATCGCCAGGCGGTCGCGGATCAGCGTGTCGCCGGTGCGCACGGCGGTGCGGATTTCGGGCATCAGGAAACCGCGCTGGTGGGCCAGTTGGAGAATCTCTCCCAGCGGGATGTCCAAATTCTTTTGGATGTCGTTTCCCAGAGCTTTCAGAGGAGACACGTAGAGGACTTCTGTCTGATCGAGCAGGTCGCCGGCGAGGGCTTTGCGCACCAGCACGTCAATGCAGGCGAGGAACGCCGCCAGAGTTTTGCCGGAACCGGTGGGAGCGCAGATCAAGGTGTTCTTTCCGGAGAGAATGTGCGGCCAACCTAGTTCCTGAGGTTCCGTGGGCGTGCCGAATTTGGCGACGAACCACTCGCGAACGAGAGGGTGCACCCATTCGAGCGATTTACATTCGGGAGCTTCCGGGATAGCGGTGTGGTTCATCGTTTGTTCCTGCAATACTTATTCCGGACAGAAGGACCACTCGGAATGCGTCCAGAATATCATTGAGTCGCTTGTGAAGCGAATCGGGTTGACGCAGGGCACCGCGGCTACAACTTTTTCAGCGATTTGGCAGCGTCTTTCAGGCTTTGGCGATTTCGAAAGAGATCCGCCCAGGGGTCTTTGGCTTTCAGGCGTTTGCGAAAGTTGCCGAGATTGAAAGTTGCAGGGTCGAGACTGGGTTTCACTTCCGACCACGCCAACGGCGCGGAAAAAGGCGCTTTCTCGCGGCGACGAACGGAATAGGGTGCCACAACCGTTTGACCGAACCCGTTGCGGAAGGGGTCGAGATAGACTCGTTGGCCGCGCTCTGCGATCGAATGTTCGACCGTCAGGTCTTTGGGGTTCGTTGCTGCGACGCGCGCGACGAATGTGCGGGCAAATTCGAGAACTTCGTCGGCATCCGGGCCGCTGCGAAGTGGAACGAACACGTGGATACCGCGGCTCCCGGAAGTCTTCGCGTAGGAATCGAGTTTCAGCGCGTCTAGACCGTCCTTGACCTGCAAGGCCGCGCGAGCTGCATCTGCAAATTCTCGGGTGGAGGGGTCCAGATCGAAGCACATCCAATCCGGCTTGCGTGGTGCGCTGGAGCGGCCGGCCGTCACATGCACAGCGATGCAGCCCAGGTTTACGAGCGCGAGCTGTGTTTCCAAAGAGCCGCCCACTACGTAATTCGTTGATTCGGAAGAACCGCCCGCATGACGAATGCGCTTCGTCGGCGTGTTGGGCGGCATGCTCGTGGGCTTTTCTTTTTGGTAGAAACATTTGCCTTTCATGCCGTCGGGGCAACGTTCGAGCGACAGGATGCGATCGTCCACATACGGCTGGAGTTTGGCAAAGATCGCGGCGTAATACTCGGCGAGGTCCAGCTTGGTGTAGCCTTCATCGGGCCAGAAGGCTTTGTCGGGATTGGAAATGGTGACGGGGAGTTTGGCCATGGATGCCTCGATCGCTGACCTGGGATTTAGGCGGCGGACTTTCTTGCTCGCCGCTTCGCCGGCGTCGCGGATTTCTTCACTGCCGCTGGCTTCTTCGGTTTGAACCCAGGATCACCGGTCGCTGCTTTTTCGACGTCGCCGCCGCCGTCGCGCGCGATTTCCGCCAGAAGCTTGTTACTCGCGATGGAGCGCGGTTTATCTATGGTGACGTCTTTCGTGGAAGTGTACTGATCGCGGTGCTTGATCAGCAGCCATGATTTTCCGGAGCTGCTGCCCCAACCGTGCGTGCGAACCAGTACCCAGGAGCCTTTCAATTTTTTGCCGTGAAGCGTGAATTTCAAGTCGCCCTTCGCGAGCGCGGCGTTCACGTCAGGTGATTCGGGCGTCCACGTTCCGTCGTCCCACGCCATGACGGTGCCGCCGCCATATTCGCCTTCGGGGATGACGCCTTCGAAACTCGCGTATTCTACCGGATGATCTTCGACCTGCATCGCCAGCCGCTTGACGGAAGAATCGAGCGAAGGCCCCTTGGGAACGGCCCAGGAAAGCAGCACCCCGTTCCATTCCAGGCGGAAATCGTAGTGGAGCGCGGTGGCGCGATGTTTTTGGACCACGTAGACAAGCGCGTCCCGCTTCTGGGGTTGAGCGGCCTTGCCGGAAGGCTCGGGCGACACGCTGAAATGCCGCTTCTTTTTGTATTCCTTCAGTGTCATCGGTTCATCCTCACGTAAACGCGGGCTACGGCGTTAACGCGAACATTACAGCATGAATGGCGGGTCATGCACAGTCCATCGGGTCTGTGCTGTAGGGTGCGTTGACGCACTCGCGATACGAAGACCGCGTTAAATACCGGCTTTCTCGATCAGGCCTTCGATTTTCGCGAGGTAGTCTGCAATTGCCTGCTGCTTTGCGTCTTCCAGCCAGCCTAGTTCGCGCGCGAGCAATTCAGCGACGGCGGGGGCGGCACGAATCGAGTCGCGCCAGCCGTAGAGTTGCAGTCCGATGCGACGCGCAAGGACGTCCTCGATCGAAGCCGCAAGCTCATCGCGAGAGCCGAACACAACCTCCGCGCGGATTGGGGCCAGTCCTTCCAGCAGTGGGCGAGCGAGATCTGGCTCCGCTTCCGCGAGTTTCATTACGTCGCGAGCGCACACGCCGTATTTCTCGGCAAGGTGACGCGCCGTCGGTTCCGAAAGCGCGAATCGTGTCGCGAGCGATTGCCAGTAGTCTGGCGCGTAGCCGTCGGAGCCGAGAAGCGGATGGCTCAGGGTCGAGCACCTGCGCCCTGCAGCGCCGAGATATTTCTGTACGACGTTCAAGGTGTCTTCGGCCATGGCGCGGTGCGTGGTCCACTTGCCGCCCATAACGCTGATCAAGCCGCTGACGCGGTCGAGTTCGACTTCATGATCGCGCGCGAGGCGTTTGGTTTCGGCGGACTTGCCGGAACTCACCAGCGGACGCAGGCCTGCTGTTCCGCTCACAACTTGATTCGCTTTGGCGGGCTGGGCCAGATACTTGTTCAATTGCCGCAGGACGTAGGCGACTTCTTCTTTCTTTACGAATAGTTCGTCGCTCAGTTTTGCTTCGTCGTCGGTGGTTCCCACCAGAAGGCGTCCGTGCCATGGAATTGCAAACAGTACGCGGCCATCTTCGGTTTTCGGAACCAGCAGCGCGTCTTCGCTGGATAGCACTTCGAGCGGCAAAAGAATGTGGATGCCTTTGCTTAGGCGCATCCGCGGCAGCGCGGCCGGAGTCGCCATCTGGCGGACGGTATCGGCGTAAGGACCTGTGGCGTTGATGAAGGCGCGGGCGCGAACCGTGAAGTGGGCCCGAGTGAGCTTATCTTCCACCTGGGCCCCTGCGAGCTTGCCGTCCGGCGTGTTCTCAAATGCAATCACCCGCGCATAGTTCAGCGTTTCTCCGCCGGCTGCTGCGAACGTTTTCACCAGCGTGATGTTGTAGCGGGCGTCGTCGAATTGACCGTCGGTGTAGGCCACGCTGCCGACGAGGCGATCGGGAGCCAGGGTTGGCATAATGCGCAGAGTTTCGTCGCGCGAGAGATATTTGCTGGGCGCCAAGGCATCGCGGCCGGCGATCCAGTCGTAGAGTTTCAAACCGATCTCGAAATACGGGATATCGATCCGGCGATAACAGGGGGTGATGAACTGTTTTGTCGAAGTGAGAAACGGGGCGTTGCGCAGCATGTGAATGCGCTCGTGCAACGCCCGCTGCAGTACGGCGTATTCCTTGGGATCGAAGCCGCGGATGGCTTCTTCGAGATAACGCACGCCACCGTGCGCCATTTTCGTGGAGGTGCTGGAAGTGGCGGAGGCGTAGTCGGCGGCTTCCAGCTGGACGGTTCGGAAACCGCGCAGCTGAGAATCGAGCGCGCAGCCGGAGCCGGTGGCACCGCCGCCGATCACGCAAACGTCAAACGATTGCTCGGCAATACTGCGGAGCGATTCGGCGCGGGACTTCATCCACGCGGCTCACGTCTGCCAAGAGTGCAGGCCACAAGATTTATTTCGCGGAGCCAGCTTTTGCGGCGCGATTTCTCACCGCATCGAGGAGCGTATCGAAAGCATCCGAGAATTGCTTGACGCCGTCGGCGGTGAGCTTGTCGGTAGCTGCCGTCATGGAAATGCCGGCCTTTGCAAGGCCCTGCATGGTTTCCTGCGCGGCCTGGACATTTTCTTCCAGGCTGGCGCGGGGCTTGCCGTGATCGCGGAAGGCATCGAAGGTGGCGGGCGGGATGGTGTCTACCGTGTCGGGTCCGATCAGTTCTTCGACGTAGTACACGTCGCTGTATTTCGGATTTTTCGTGCTGGTGCTGGCCCACAGGACGCGTTGCGTCTGAGCATTGCGCGCGGCGAGAGCGTCCCAGCGAGGACCGCTGAAGATCTGCTTGTAACGTTGGTAGGTGAGCTTGCCGTTGGCGATGGCTACCTGGCCGTGCAGACTGCGCAGGAGCGCCTGGTCGCCGGCGTTTGTGGTGGTTTTTAGCTTGGCGTCAATTTCGCTATCCACCAACGTATCGATGCGGCTGATGAAAAAGCTGGCCACGCTGGCGACATGGCTCACGTCGCCGCCACTCTTGGCAAACGCTTCGAGGCCGGCGATGTAGGCTTCGGCCACGCGGACGTATACATCAAACGCAAAAAGCAGCGTCACGTTAATATTGATGCCCTCGCTGATCAATTGCTGAAACGCGGGGATTCCTTCCGGCGTGCCGGGCACTTTGACCATCAAATTCTCGCGGCCCACGCGTTTCCAGAGGCGGCGCGCTTCGTCGAGGGTTTCCTGAGTCTTATGGGCGAGATAGGGAGAGACTTCCAGGCTCACGTAGCCGTCGCGCTTCTTGGTTTGCTGGTAGACCGGGCGGAGAAAGTCGGCTGCGTCTTGAATGTCCTTGATTGCGAGTTCTTCGTAGCGACCTTTGGCGTCGAGGTCCTTGCGCTTTTCGAGCTCTTGCAGCGTGGAGGTGTACTCGTTGCTGCCGGTGATGGCTTTTTCGAAGATGGAAGGATTGGAGGTCATGCCGCGCAAACCGTCCACTTCGATCAGGCGCTTCAGCTCGCCGGTGGTGAGCAGGTCGCGGCGAATGTAATCGAGCCAGACAGACTGGCCAAACTTGATCAAGTCTTTCAGGGGATTCTGAGCCGATTTGCCGGCGTTGGCGGCAGCGGTCGAATTTATGGTGGTGCTCATGATGATTCCCTCCTGGTCAAAACTAGAAAGTTGGTCCTGCAATTTCTTGAAACGCGCGGCCTGAGCAAATCCGCGAGCGGGCGCCGCGAATACCCATTCTACCGCACAATCAGCGGAGATGCGCACGAAACAGAGCACGGGAAGCCGACCGCAATTGAGATTCGCGTATTCTGATGTTATATTCTGGTGACGAAGTAGTGAGGTGGCCTTATGAAACTTCGCGCCTTACTGTTTTTGGTTGTGTCCGCACTTCTCACCTGTTCTCTTACTGCTCAAGAATCGACCGAGACATCTCGTGGACCTGATGGCGGCACGCGCGTGCACGTCACCGGCATCCAGGTGCTTCCTGTGACGGGCAAGCCGTTCTCGGGCCGGGACAGTATTGAGTGGACGCGCACGCTAGAAGATGGAAGCGTCGTCACTACGCACCTCACCGCGATCGTTGCGCGCGACAGCCAGGGGCGGATCCGCCGCGAGCGCACCACCTTCGTTCCGGCCGATTCGAATGAGCAATCCAAACCTATGGAGATGATCATTCTGGATCCGTTGGAGCACACACGGACGACCTGCAGCATTGCTTCTCGCCAGTGCACCGTCACCGACTATTCCACGGCGCTGAAGTTTACGCCGGTTCCTGCGGGCCCGCTGGACAACGGGAAGCGCCACCTGACTCGCGAGAGCCTGGGGACCGACACGGTGGATGATCTGAACGTGGTGGGCACGCGCGAAACGCTTACGATTAATGCTGGAGTTATTGGGAACAACCAGCCGGTAGTAACGACGCGGGAGTTCTGGTATTCGAGCGATCTGGAAATAAATTTGTCCGTCACGCGCAAGGATCCCAGAGAAGGAACGCAGGTGATTCAGTTGATCGATCTTTCTCGGGATGAGCCTGATCCTTCGTTGTTCCAAGTCCCCAGCGACTTCGCGATTGAGGACCTGCGCACCGCGGCGAAAACTGGAAATTGATTGCGGCTGCGGTCTTTGGAGTTTCAGAACAGGGGCTTGGCATCGCGTCTGCGCGCCCAGCCGTACTTCTGCAGCAGACGAAGTGGACGGAGCGCCACGTATAGCGGCGCCAAGGCCCGCGGTAACCGCATCCGCTCCCAGTCATCCTCGGACGGAACCACCGCCAGACGCATCGCATAGCGCCAGCCGTCGAATTTTCCCGCGAGCATCCGGCGACGAAACTGAAATCGCCCCGCGGCATCGAGCGTGCGAAATGGACGAGTCAGCAACCTCTGGCGCACTTCGGCGGCCACCTCGCCGGCCACGCGGTCCGCTTTGACCCGGGCGCTGATTTCAGGCGGCAGCGACGCTCCGAGCACCCCTGCGGCGAGCGCGAGGCCCAGGTTCAACATGCGCGTCGCGTTCAGTGGCTGCGCAAAACGCAGCACACGATCCCAATCGAGCGCCGGATGGGATTGGACCAGTTCACCGACGTCGGCCATCCACGACAGCCGCTCCCAAAAATCTTTTGAGCCGTGAATGCAGAGCATCGGCAGCAAGTCTTCCGCGGCGAAAGTGAGCATGTCGCGATTGCTTACGCGTACCGGCACAAGATTACGGATGAAAGCGTCGAGGTCTGGCTTGATGGGAAAATGCCGCAGAGTGATCTCGGTGTGCAGTTCGACCATGGCGCGTCGAGATTCGTCGCGGTAGTTATATTCGCCGGGAACGAGTGATGCAGCGGCTCCGGGCGAGAGAATCCAGTCGAATTTCGGTTTGTAGCCGAGCGATACAAGGATCGCGTGCGCCTTGGGGACGTCGCTCTGACGAAGAATGATGTCCAAATCTTCAAATTCGCGGAGTGCGACGTCTCCGTAGGCCTGCGCGGCGAGCACAGGACCTTTGTAAGGAATGGCGGGAATGTTCTGCGAGTGGAAGAGGCGCAGGATGTTGATGAGTTCGGCGGTGAGATAAAGGCAGCGCACGGTATTGGCACGGCAGGTCTTCTTCCACTGCTCCTGCGCGGCTGGCGGCGCGGCGCCGGGAGCGACGGCTGACAAGTGGCGATCGAGCAGGGGCGTGATGGAATTTTCTTCCGCTTCCCAGAGCAGGAAATCCCAATCCAGGGGGCCGGCGAGAATTTCGCGAATGGTGGTTGCGACTTCGGGGGTGAGTTTGGTGCGGGCGCAACAGACGAGTAATCGCTTTTCCGGAGATGGGATGTTTTCGTTTGCCGGCGTCATCATTTCCCGCGGAAATCCGCGACCAGCAAATACTACGCTATTTGCACGGGTGCTACCGGAGGATTCTTCGCGCGCCGTTACCGGCAGGGCGCGCGCGAATTACGCCGCGAAATTAAGCCGCAATGTGTTCCGCATTTCGACGCGGCTGCCGATCTTCAGCAAGCGGGTGCGAAAATCGTAAGAGTCTAATCCTGCGGCGGTACAGACCATCTCGAAATCCTGGTCGTTCTCAAAGAGGAACTCCTGTGCTTCGCGGCGAGCGCGCAGGGTGCCATTGCGCCAATCCTCGATGGCATTCAGAAGCACTGCCGTCCACAAGCGGCGGGCTGAAATCAATTCTTCGGTAACGTTGTTGTGCATGTCCACGTTTCCTTGCGCCGTGCTGGTGTCCATCTGAACCCTCCACCCTAGCCGGAAGCATTCTCTTCCGGCCTGACGCAACGGATAGAAGCATCTGAAGCGCCAATGTAGGGGGAGTCGGCGCGCGCACGGTGCAATTCGGAATCGTATGAAACTGCGGGGCTTCCCTGCGAAAAATGCTGCGCGCTGGCGCGGATGGTGAGCAGTTCGGACGCAGTGATGGTTCGGATGAACCCAAGTGTTCCAAGCGGAAACAGCGGGGTACTAGCTGATTTAGAGCGAACTTGAAGAATTTTTAGATGCGAAACGGAGGCCCGAGGAAAAACCTAGCGAGCGACTTCGAGATTCAAAATGTCGCGCAACTTCGCTGCAAGTGCCGCCACCGTGAACGGCTTCTGCAGCAGGACGGCATCGGTTTCAAGGATCCCGTGGTGTACGACGGCTTGATCCGTATACCCAGACATGAAAAGAACGCGAATGTCGGGGCGGATACTCTTCACGCGTTCGGAGAGTTCGCGGCCGCTGATTCCCGGCATGACCACGTCGGTCATGAGCAAGTGAATGGGCCCGGAATGCAGCGCGGCTAATTCCAGAGCCGTGTGGCCATTCTCCGCTTCGATGACGGTGTATCCGGTCATTTCCAGATATTCGCGCGCGAGTTCGCGTACGCCTTTTTCGTCTTCCACCAGCAGGACTGTTTCCGTGCCCTGTGGCAGCCTCTGCCCTTCGATTCTGCGATCGCGGCCTGGCATGGCCGGTTCGTCCCAAACGCGAGGCAGGTAAACCTTGAAGCTGGTGCCGCGGCCGGGTTCGCTATAGACCCACACATAGCCGCCGCTTTGCTTGACGATGCCGTACACCGTGGCGAGGCCCAGCCCCGTGCCCTTGCCCTTTTCTTTCGTGGTGAAGAAAGGCTCGAAGATGTGCGCTTGAGTTTCGACGTCCATGCCGCAACCGTTGTCGGTGACGGCGAGCATCACGTAGGGGCCCGGCGAAAGCATGACGGAGGAGTGCGAGAAGGACTCATCGAGATCCACATTGGCGGTTTCAATGGTTAAGCGTCCGCCCTCGGGCATGGCGTCGCGTGCGTTGACCGCCAGATTCAGGATCACTTGCTCGATCTGGCTGCGATCCGCTTTGACCAATCCGAGGTCCGGCACACTGGAGGTTTCCAGTTGAACGTCCTCCCCGATTAGCCGGCGCAGAATCTTTTCCATTTCAGTAACGACGCCCTGAATGCTTAGCACTTTGGGCGCCAGCATCTGTTTGCGGCTGAAGGCGAGCAATTGGCGCGTGAGGGATGTTGCGCGTTGCGATGCTGTTTGAATTTGTTCCGCGTTACGGCGCAGCGGGTCACCTTCGGCGAGGCGCTCGGTCAAAAGGTCCGCGTAACCCTGTATCACCATCAGAAGATTGTTGAAGTCGTGAGCGATTCCTCCCGCGAGGCGCCCGACGGCTTCCATCTTTTGCGCTTGGCGGAGTTGCTCTTCGAGTTGTCTGCGGTCGGTGATGTCCAGCGCCATGCAGATTGCGCCCTGCAGATCGCCTTCTGCTGTGCGCAGTGGCTCTACGTGGCAGGTGTACGATCCGCCCTTCCATTCCACGTGGAAGGTCGTTGGTTCGCCCGAGATCGCGCGACGATGGGCGGCGATGGGCAGGAACGCCGGGTCCGGCGTTTCGAAATAATCGAACAGCGAGACGCCTACAATCTGGTTTGGTTTCAAGCCCAGTCGCGTGAGGCCGGCGCCCAAAGCAGAGGTGAAGCAAAGGTCTTTGCCGACTGTCCAGAGCACCGCCGGCAACTGCTCGACGAGCACGCGAAGGCGCGCTTCGCTTTCGCGGATTTTTTCTTCGGCGCGTTTACGGTCAATCGCGAGGGCGATCTGTCCGCCGACTGATGCCAGGAACTCCAGGTCGCGCTCGGTGTAGGCAGCTTCGTTTTCGTAATGCTGCACTACCAGGACGCCGATGGTGGCGGCAGGAGTGCGCAGCGGCACGCCCAGCCAGGAGGGCGAAGGAGTTCCGACTAGCTCGACTTCTCCTTCCGCCGCGAGCCGATCGAAGACCTGCTGGGGTATGAGCATCGCGCGGCCGGTGCGATAGACGTATGCCGTGCAACTTCTGCCCACCTGCTGCGGCGGCGGAGCCTGGTCGAACTGGTCGACGAAGAACGGAAAGTGAAACATTCCGGAAGCGGATTCATACAGCGCGACGAAACAATTCTCCGCGTAGAGTACTTTATTGAGCGATTGATGAATCAAGTAGAGCAGCTCGTCCAGATTATCGGTGACGTTCACGCCATGAATAATCTCAAAGGTGATCTGGCGCTCCAGCTCGGAGCGTTTCCGCTCCGTAATGTCTTCCATGGTGCCTTCGTAGGAAGTGACCCTGCCGTCAGCATCGCGAATGACTCTGGCATTTTCCGAAATCCAGATGAGTGCGCCATTTTTCTTGCGCAGCTGATATTCGAAGGCCTCGACTGCCCCGTGTTCTTCCATCGCGCGCTGGAATTCGATGCGCGTTTGCGGATCTGTGTAGAAATCCTTCCCAATGTCGTGAACCCTGGCGAGCATTTCCGCAGGCGAACCGTAGCCGCACATACGCGCCAATGCCGGATTCACGCTGAGGACGCGGCCATCCACGGTCGTCTGGAAAATGCCTTCGACGGCGTTTTCAAATAGCAGGCTGAGTTTCTTCTCGGCTTCTTGCTGCGCGCGTTCTGCCGCGCAGCGCTCGGTAATGTCCTGGTAGATTCCGTAGCAGCCGACGCTCTTGCCATCTTGCAGCAGCGGAACGCACGTGACTTGGACTTCAACGAACGAGCCATCGCAGCGGCGGCGGCGGGTGTTCGCGCGAACCACTTCCCCCGCGGCCGCTCGCTCGCTAAATCGCAGCGCTTCGCCGTGGAGTTCGTCGCACGCCAGTAGCCCGTCGAGGCTCGCGCCAAGGATTTCCGTCTGGCGATGCTGGAACAGCTTTTCGAAGGCAGGATTGCACATCCGAATGCGGTGGTTTACGTCCAGAACGACCATGGCCTCGGGATGGCTAGAGAACAGGAGCTGAAAATCCAAGTGCTCGGGAAAGGATTCGGCGCCGGCGGCGCGGTTCGCAGAGTGCTGAAGCTTGGCCAGCCGCTTGCCTGCAGCGACGCGCGACGAACCATCTCCATTCTTCGGCAAAGTGGCGGCTTTGTTTGGCATGTTCTCTGGCGCGGAACAAGGAGCTCGTTCCCGAGGATTCCCCCACCCCTTGTATAGATTGTGGCGAACCGAGCCACAATGGTACGTTCGTACCAAGCACTCACATTTCCTATGACTTAGCAGCCGTGAAATGAGTATCTTTCGCCATGCCGGGGCTTGGGAATCCGTGGTTTTTCAGCGTGGGGATGCTCGCGATGGGCAGGGATCGGGTGGATTGAGCGGGGATTCCGCCGCTGATCGACGGCCTCGCAGCCAGGCCGCTATTCGTCTGGACGGGCTTACTGGGCAGCGTCGTGGGATTGGGACGAAAACTTTGCTTCTCGACAAGGGAATCGTGGATCGGTGCCGCCCGGCAGCGCACTCAGCCTCCGCGCCACGATCCCCCGCTGCTCGAACAGTGTCGCTACGGCTACTTCTTGGGGCGAGACTCCGGGGGGACTCCGCCACTCGCGCGGTAGTACGCCACCAGCAAACCGTAATGCTCACCCATGTGCTCGGTGTAACCGATCCATCCGGAGAGATGTTTGAGCACGTCGGCGTCGCCTTCCTGCTGCAACAGGGCTGCGCCATCTTCGACGGATTTTTTCAGATATGCGACAGTCTGCGCTTTGGTTTTATATTGACTCACTGGCGGATCATTCTGCGCTGCGCCGACCTTCGAGCCCGCCAGATGATTGAGCAGGTCGTAATTGGATCCAGCAATGTGCAGAATGACTTCCTGAAACGTGCGGACGGCGGGATTCAATTTGTAGGTGTATTTTTCTTCGGGCCAATCCTGCGCCATGGTTATCAGGCGGTTGCCCACGTCGTTCCAGTTCTCCAGAACGGCTTGCGTGGGCGTTTGCGGAGCTTTCGGCTGCGAGCCTTCCTGGGCGCGTGCCGTGCACGCAAAGCCTAGGAGCGGCGCAGCGATGGCCAGGAGGAAAATTGAGCGAGCGAGTCTTTTCAAGAGTGATCTCCTTCTTTGGATTGCCCCGCCGTGCGCCCCAGAGCTGCCGGCTAGGCTACCGGGGTTCTGCGATCAAGTCCAGCACGTTTCGGGTGACAAAAAATCACGCTGCCGTGAGTTTGGCGTGGCGCTTCCCCTCCGGTAAGATGGTGGCCGGACTGTGGCGTTGGATTTCCGACTGATATGGGAAAAGACGACAAACTCAAAACTCCTGCCGCAAATCCTCAGGAGCTCTCGACGAACGATATCGAGCTGATCGTCCGTGGCAAGCATTCCGATCCGTTTGCTTTCCTGGGCCCGCACTGGATCGAGCAGGACGGAAAGAAGCTGCTCGCGATCCGCGTTTTTCGTCCTAACGCGGCAGAAGTAACTGTTCTGTGGGGCAAGAAAGCCGAACCGCAGCACGCGGTTCGAATCCATCCCGAAGGCTTGTTTGAAGCGCGCCTACGCGCGAGCGACACAGCCAAGTCGCAGAATGAACCCGTGCCTCCGGGCGTCTATCGCCTGCAGATTCGCTTCAGCGACGAAAATGTTTTCGAGACTTTCGATCCGTACGCGTTCCCCCCGGTGTTGACCGAGTACGACCTGTATCTTTCCGGTGAAGGCACGCACTACCAGAAGTACGAAAAACTGGGCGCGCACGTGCGCGAAGTTGCCGGCGCACGCGGCGTGCATTTTGCTGTGTGGGCCCCCAACGCGCGGCGCGTGAGCGTGGTGGGTAACTTCAACCTCTGGGATGGCCGAGTTCATCCCATGCGCCATCGTGGCTCGAGCGGCATTTGGGAACTGTTCATTCCCGGCCTGCAGGAAGGCGAGCTGTACAAATTCGAGATTCTCTCGAGGGTCGGGGATCACCTGGAGTTGAAAACCGATCCGTACGGCTTCGCAGGGGAAATGCGGCCGAACAATGCGTCGGTGGTGCGCACCATTGACGGCCACAGATGGAAGGACACGCCATGGATGGAGTCGCGCCCGCTGCGTGACTGGCTGCATTCGCCGATGACGATTTACGAATTGCATGCCGGGTCCTGGCGGCGGAAACCGGAAGAAGGAAACCGCTGGCTGACCTATCGCGAGCTCGCCCACGAATTGCTTCCCTACGTCAAGCGCCTGGGCTTCACGCATATCGAGCTGCTGCCGATCATGGAGCATCCACTGGACGCTTCCTGGGGCTACCAGACTGTCGGCTATTTTGCGGTCACCAGCCGTTTTGGCTCACCTGCGGATTTCATGTATTTCGTGGACCTTTGCCACCAGCAGGAAATCGGTGTGATTCTGGATTGGACGCCGGCGCATTTCCCGCGCGATGCGCACGGCCTGGGTTGGTTCGATGGCACGCATCTCTACGAGCATGCCGATCCCCGCCGTGGCGCGCATCCCGATTGGGGCACGTTGGTATTCAACTACGGCCGGAACGAAGTGCAGAATTTTCTGGTGTCGAACGCGCTTTTCTGGCTGGACAAGTATCATCTCGATGGATTGCGCGTGGATGCGGTGGCGTCCATGCTGTACCTCGATTACTCGCGCAAGCCCGGCGAGTGGATTCCGAACGCCTTCGGCGGGCGCGAAAACCTGGAAGCGATCGCGTTTCTGAAACATTTGAACGAAGTGCTACACAGCCGGCATCCCGGCGCTCTGATGATCGCCGAAGAATCTACTTCATGGCCGGCGGTTTCGCGCCCCACCTACGTGGGCGGCTTGGGCTTCGATTTGAAATGGAACATGGGATGGATGAACGACACGCTGCGATATTTCGCACTCGATCCGCTGTTCCGCCAGCATCACCACAACGAACTCACTTTTTCCATGATTTACGCGTTCCAGGAAAACTTCATTCTGCCTCTTTCTCACGATGAGGTGGTCCACGGTAAACGCACGCTGCTGGAAAAAATGCCGGGCGACGATTGGCAGAAATTCGCCAATCTCCGTTTGCTGTTCGGATATATGTACGCTCATCCGGGGAAAAAACTGCTATTCATGGGCAGCGAAATTGCGGAGCGGAACGAATTTTGGGATGAGGGAAGCGTGGACTGGTCGCTGGAAGAGTCCGCGTCGCACCGCGGAGTGCAGCGGCTCTTGACCGATCTGAATCGCCTGCACACGACGGAGCGACCGTTCTTCGAAGTGGACTTCGAATGGGCGGGCTTTGAATGGATTGACGCGAACGACGCGGCGGCGAGCATTCTTTCGTTCATCCGGCGGGCACGCGATCCGGAGGATTTCGTCGTAGTGGTCTGCAATTTCACGCCGGTGTTGCGGCTGGATTACCGCGTCGGCGTCCCGGCCGCGGGATATTATCGGGAGATTCTCAACAGCGATTCCGCGTACTACGAAGGCAGCGACGCCGGAAATGCCGGAGGCGTGCGCGCGGAACCGATTCCGTGGAATGATCGTCCGTGGTCTATCAAGTTGAAGGTCCCGCCGCTGGCCGCTCTTTATTTCAAGACCCAGCGCGATTAGTGCCCCGCGGCTCCTTCCGGTTGAAACGCAGCTCGGCCTCGCAAGAATTCACGGAACATTTCTGACTGGGCCTCCGTACTTATGTGCAGGAAGAGCACGGGAGGCTTCCCAACATGCGCAAAGGAATTCGAGCGATTGGGGTGTGTGGTGTGCTGGCTCTAACGATGAGCAATTTGGCAGGACCGGCGATGGCGGCAGCGGCGCCGACCGAGCGCTACCTGCACGTGAAGGTGGACGATGCTTCCAAAGGTGAGAGCGTGAACGTAAACTTGCCACTTTCGATGGCGGCGGCAATTCTGCCTACCGTGAATAAGGGTTCCCTCCACAATGGCCACGTAACCATCGGTGAAGCGGATTTCAACGGCGTGGACGTGCGCGCGATACTGGACGCGATTCGCAACGCACCGGACAACGAGTTTGTCACGGTCAAAGAAAAAGATCAGGACGTGCGCGTGGCGAAATCGAACGGAAACTTAATCGTCCACGTTTTGGACAAGACCAAGGACGGCGAGAAAGTGGACGTGACCGTCCCGATGAAAGTGGTGGACGCGCTATTTTCCACCACGAAGGACAACGAACTCGATGTAGCCGCAGCGATTCGCGCGCTCAGCGATGCGGGCGATGCGGTTCTGGTGACAGTGCAGGACGCCACGCAACACGTGCGCATCTGGATCGATTCGCATAGCTCTTCGGAATAGCTGGAAATTCGCTCGGGAGGTGCAGGATGGTTCTTCTAGGAAAAGTGGCGCTGGGAATTGCCGGCACGGCGATTGCGGGCATCGGGCTGATTTGCAGCGAAGGGATGATCGAAGTGAACGTGGTGGAAAAGCAGCCGGAGGCTCATCACGTTTACGTTCTTGCGCCGGCCATGCTCGTTCCCATTGCGACGCACTTTATCCCCAGCAGCAAACTGGGCCACGCCTCAGCCGAAATTAAACCATGGATGCCCACGATTCGTGCGGCGCTCGAGCAATTGCGCGCTGTCGAGGACGTAACGCTGGTGGAGGTTCGCGAACCCGGGCAGCACGTCGTCGTCGCCAAGTCGGGCGGTTCAGTGGTGGTTGACGTCACGGATAAAGATGACGTGGTGCACGTCTCCGCTCCCATCCGCGCGATCGAAAGCACCGTGGAACAAGTCGCCGCCGCGAGCGCTGAAACGCAGGACTGAATCGCGGCGCATTCCCTTACTGGCGGGCGCAGCGAGGCCCCCCGCACGCGCCCGTGAGAATTGGGGATTTCACTTAGGCGGAACCCAGTAAACTTCTTCGCGTACGGATTCTTTGGCATAGCCGCCGCGCAGCAGGATGCCCCTTCCCAACTCAATCATTTGCGGATGGCCGCACAGGTAGCCGCTGGTATCGGCGGGGCCGAGTTTCCATTCGTCGGTGTACTTGCGGATGACGTCTTCCACGCGCCCGGTTTCCCCTCGCCATGCCTTGTCCTCCCAGGGACGACTCACGGTTGGAACGTACTTCAGCCACGGGACTTCACTGGCGATGCGCTCTAGTTCTTCGCGATAACCGAATTCCCACGAGCGGCTGGCGCCTTGGATGATGTAGAGGCGCAGGTCGCCGGGAAATTTGTTCTCCTTCCAGTCGGCGTGAAGTGTGCGGACGTAGGAAACGTACGGGGCAACGCCCGTGACCGTGGCGAGTAGCAAATGGTTGTGGCGCCCGCTTCTTATGTCCAGCGTGAAGCGGCCCTTGGCGATTCTCCGCACGGAAAGTTCATCGCCCACCTGGAGCTTGTGCAACAAGGGCGTCAATTCCCCCTGCTCCACGAGTTCGATGAAAATTTCCAGTTCGCGCTCGTAGGGCGAGGAGACGATCGAATACGCGCGTTCCACCCGCTTCAGGGTCGAGTCCACGCCCAGCGTCGCGTACTGCCCCGCCACAAAATTAAATTCGCCGCCCGGATCGATCTTGACCTTCCACAGGTCTGGCGCGAAGTTTTCACGTTGCGTGATGCGGCCACGGTAGAATTTGTCGGCAGTGGAAACCATGTAGCAGGACCCCCCAGTCCTTTCAGATTCGCGTGCGATGCGCCGGAAAATGCGGCTAAAAAAAAGAAGAGGCGCCCCGAAGCCACTGGAGCACCTCTAAAACCAGAAATCACAGAATTTCTATTACGGATGCTGCTGATCCTGCTGGAACGCCATCGGATTGAACGGCACCGGTGTGCCGGTAATCTTGTCCTTGGCATCCGTGATCACCTTGGTTAGCACCATGGATGTGTCTTTTCCTTGGAATTTTACCAGCCCATACGGCCCGGCCTTCGGCGCGACCCAAGCGTCACCTGATCCGTCCTTCATTTTGTAATGTTCAGCCGTGAAAGTTCCGGCGGGAGTGGTGATGGTTTCGCTTCCGACGTCTTCGGCCCGGTCGCGGATATCGGCCGGCTGCTTTTGGGCGCTCGATTTCATCATCTGCATGGGCATTTCCATCGGCGGGCGGTTCCCCATCTGCATGATCGTGCGGGAGGTGACGGCGTCGGTGCCATCGACAACCGTCAACGTCTTGCTGACCATTTGACCCATCGAAGTGTTGGCCATGGTCATCTCAAACCAGTAGCCGTCTTTGCCACCTACCGATTCCTTGCCGACAATGGCGATTTCCATCACCATCGTGGTGCCCTTTTCCGTCGTCATTTCGTACTGGCCGCCCGAGCCCACCACCGGATTCAAAATTCCGCGCATGGCCGGACCAGCATGCATGCCCATCTGCGCGCTCGCCAAGCCGGGCGACATCGTCAATAAAACGCCAACCCAACCGAAACGCGCCACCATCTTCATGAGCACTCCTTGCGTACTTAAAACTTCGAGCGATTGAGACTAGAGGTCGCGTCCTAGTGTATCCGTCATCTTGGTCGTGTCAAAGCTGGCTTCTATTTTTACGTTGGTGACTACGGACAGAAAATCCACCGTTTTCACATCCGCGCCGATCGTAGATATCCCGGTGTCCGACTTCTTCGGAAAGATAAAAGCAACGGACACTATCTTTTTCCCGTCCTCGCTGTTCTGGATCTTCACGCTGGTGGGCGCGATTTTTTGTTTCGTTTTCCTGTCCATCAGGAATGCGCCGTTCTGCAGAATCTTTTCATCCACAGACTGAAATGGCTTCATGTCCGGTCCCGCGACCACAATTTCGTAGCTATCCACGGGCTGCGCAACCTGCTGCTCCGCCGCGTCTTCCTTTATCTGACCCGCCAGAACCGCGTTCCGTAACACGGCTTCGCGCATGGTCCGCGCCGAAGCCCAACGAACGAGGAAAGTGGCTAGAGCCGTTTGCGGGGGACCGCCTCCTGCGTCAGCGCCGCCAGCGCCGCCGCCAGGCCCCGTCCTCGGACTTTGCCCGCCCCTCGCGGGCCCGGGCTGGGAGGTCGTGCCGCCGTCAGTCCCACCCGCAGCCGCGTCTCCGTTTAGCCACGGCGCCTCCGTTTGGATGCTCCGCGCCCAAGGTGAAGAGTCGAGCACCTTGCGAACGTCTTTCGCGTCCCACTTCTGATACGGCTTGGACTTCCAAGGATCGCCGCCAGCCCACACAATTGCCGCGAGCAAAAGCGTGATGCAACCGGAAAGAAGAGCCTTGCGCAAGTTTTCCTCGATCTCGATCAACGCCGGGTTCGCTGGCGTCGAACGCCGGATATTCGCGGGGATACAATATTCCCCGGCCAGGCAGCCGACAATCTATCCGCCAGCTTGCCGGGAAGCAAGCGTTTTTGCTTTGGGGTAGCCGGAAATATGGGTGGCTTCGGGGCCGCCGTAAACGTGTTCCACCCGGTAGATCGGGCTTTCTCGGGATTCGAAGTGCGTGCGCATGAGCAGCTCGCCCACCAGACCTACCGCCAAAAGTTGCACTCCAAACAGGGTGAGCATCATTCCCAGGACGAGCAGGGGCCCATGCTCGGCGAATAGGTCCAGCCGCCACCACAGCAGCTTTTCGGTCAGCAGAAAAGCCATGATTCCGCCGCCTAAGAACAGTCCGAGAAGTCCTGGAGGACCGAAGAAGTGCAGCGGGCGCGTCATGTAGCGCATCAGGAAGCGAATCGTGATGATGTCGAAAAAAACGCGCAGCGTCCGCGAAATCCCGTAATGCGATTGGCCGTCTGGCCGGACGATGTTGCGGATCGGAACTTCGACGATCTTGGCTCCGTTCCACGCCGCGAGCGCGGGAATGAACCGGTGCATTTCGCCATACAACGGGACGTCCTTGATCGTCTCGCGACGGTAAACCTTGAAAGTCGTGCCGAAATCGTGGATCGGAACCCCGGAAAGCTTCGCCATCATCCAGTTGGCCACGCGCGAAGGTAGCCGGCGCAAAATAAAATTGTCCACGCGCTTTTGCCGCCAGCCGCTCACGATGTCGCAGCCGGTGGCATCCAAAGTTTCGAGCAGCGTGGGAATGTCGGCAGGGTCGTGCTGCAAGTCGCCGTCCATAGAGATGATCACATCGCCGGAGGCGTAATCAAATCCGGCGGCCAGCGCCGTGGTCTGGCCGTAATTGCGTTTCAGGCGCAGCACCGCGACGCGCGGATCCTCTTCGGCAATCTCGGCGAGTATCTGAGGCGTTGCATCCGAACTCTGGTCATCTACGTAAACGAACTCAACCGGTTCGAAGCGCCCGGTCATGATCTCACTCAGTTGCCGGTGCAATTCGCGGACGCTCTGCTGCTCGTCGTGAAAGGGCACCACCAGGGAGAACCGTGGGGGCGTTTTTGAGTGTTCGCGCATGCATCTAGTTTAACTCGCGATAGCTGATTAAGCGAACGCCTCGTTCGTTTAGCGCACTGCGCACGCCCGGGTTCAGCAGCGCCTCGAGCTCCGTCTCGCGTTGCTCTCGCAGGCGGGTGCCGGACTGCACCAGGTCGGCGTCGCAAATTCCAGGGTGCAGCATTATTTCGGTGCTGCCGTCCTCCAGCGCATCAACCATACGGCGCAGTGCGGCGGCGCTCACTTGCCCAGTCACGGCCAAACCCAGGAAATGGTCGGGAAAAAGCAGCCCGTACTTCCTGGCAATGGCGAGGAAGCGCGGCGCGACGGCGCGAACCGCGCCCGCTGCCACGATCTGCATGGAAAAACCCTTTGCGTCGGCCTGCATCGTCTGCCAGGAATCGTGAAGATTTTCCACAGGCTTGCGTACGCGCCTGATTTCAAATTCGTTGGCGACTCTGGCTAACGCTTCCATCACACGAGGATGCGCATGCGTATGTTTGTGGGTGTCCAGATGCGTCGGAGTGATTCCCGCGGCTTGAATTTTCTCGATTTGCGCCCGCAGCTCTTGTGCAATTTCCTTGGCCGGAATCATTCCCGAGCTAAGTCTGGCGACGAACTTCGGCAAGGACTCCGGCAAATTGCCGTCCGCATCAGCCAACGAAGCAATATCTTCCTGGCGAGCGACGCACTTTCCTCCGACGAGAACTAGGTGGCAGCCCACTCCCAGTTCGGGATTCGCAGCGATTCGATTTACCGCGTCGTCGAACGCTGGACCATTGGCCATCAGGGTCGTGCTGGTGAGAATTCCGTCGCGGTGAGCGCGAATGATTCCCTCGTTCACCCCACGCGTCATGCCAAAGTCATCGGCGTTGAGAATCAAGGATTTCATTTGGGTCGGAAACATTTTGCAACCACGTGACTGATCATAGCAAGCGCTTGCGAACGGGCGCAGCGGGCATGCGCGCGAGCACCACACGGGACTATATCTCTTTGGGAAGGAAAACTCGCGGTCACGGCGAGAAAGGATCGTGGAGCTGTGGGCAGGCATTTTTGAAACCATTCCGTCGCCGGACGGCGAGGAAAATATAAATTTCTTGTGAAAGTTTTCAACAGTTCTGTTGAAAACCGTGTGGAAATGAACGCAGGGAAAACAAAATCCTTCTGCAATGCAAAGGTTTAATCCTCTTTGCACAGATTCCGGGCAATCTGTAATCGCTGGCCGAAGAAGAAAGCAAGGGAGCGCGCGGAAACAAAAAATTTTGCCGGGAGCGAAGCTAATACCAGCGAGGAGCAGGTTCCAGCTTGATTGCAATCGTGTCTTGATCTTTTTCGATGTCGTACCACTTGCCGTATGTGTGCAAGCCCTTGGCAATCACCTGAATTAAAATTTTTCCTTGGGGCACCGCGGGAACTTTCACCGAGCCGTCTTCGTTGGTCTTGAAACTCATTTCGGCGAGTTTGTCCTTGTGCAAGAATCCACCCGGCTGATTGAATCGGACGTAGACGCTGGCGTTTCCCACAGGCTTGTCTTCGCTGTTGGTAACGCGGATCCTTAATCGAACCGTGGTGCCGTCGGAAGCTTGCTCGTCCTTCTGGCTGGGTTTGTCCGTCGCGCTTGGTTGACTCTGAGTCGCGGACTTGTCCGGCTGGTTCGCCTGCCCGCGGCAAGGGTTCGGTGATAGCAATCCCGTTGCCAAAGCTGTGGCTATTGCCAAGAGAGAGAATAGTCCGCGAGGGAAGGCGCGGCGGCTCATACATCCTTCTTGTACTCCAATCCAGGCGGTCTCTCAAGGCCATAAGTCCACGCATCGAGGCGGAGACCGTCGGCACCCGTGTGGAACGCATCACGGGTTTTGCAAACACAGGTCTTATCATCCCCAGTTCTTGCGGTGCTACATCCTTCACACCTCGCGAGGCGTTGGGTGTCGTCTTAGCGCTCGCCTGTCGTATGATGAAAGGTCAAATTCATAGCCGGAAAAATTTGCAGGAATCGTGTCTGGAGGCTAGTGATGGGTTTTTCGACCGATGCAATTCACGTGGGCCAGGAACCGGACGCGCTGACTGGTTCAATCGTTGCGCCGATTTATCAAACCTCGACCTACGTGATCGAAGAGATGGGCAAGAGCAAGGGCTACGATTACGCCCGCACCAGCCACCCGAACAGAAAAGCGCTGGAGCGCACCATCGCGAAGCTGGAGGGCGGACACGCTGCCTATGTCTTCACTTCCGGCATGGCGGCGATTGATGCCGTCTTCCGCCTGTTGCGCCCGGGCGACCACACCATTCTTTCGCAGTCGGTCTATGGCGGCGTGTTCCGCATCACGACGCAACTGCTGGTCCAGTTTGGCCTGGAATTCAGCTATGTGGACACTTCCAATCTGGAAAAAGTGCGCCAGGCCATCAAGCCCAACACGAAAATGATTTACGTGGAGACTCCAACGAATCCCACGATGATCGTCACCGACCTCGCCGCCGTTGCAAAATTAGGACACGGGCGAAATCTAACGGTGGTGGTGGACAACACATTCCTAAGTCCTTATCTCCAGCAGCCGCTCGCTCTTGGCGCGGACATCGTGGTCCACTCCATGACCAAATTCCTGAACGGGCATAGTGATTGCACCGGGGGAGCGGTCATCGTCAGCACACCAGAGCAGGCTCAGAAAATATATTTCGTGCAGCGCTCGGCGGGGGCGGGCCTCGCGCCCATGGATTGCTTCCTGGTTTCGCGCGGCGTGAAGACCCTGGCGGTGCGCATGGACCGCCACAATTCCAACGGCATGGCGGTGGCGAACTACCTGGCGGTTCATCCCAAGGTCAAACACGTCATCTTCCCCGGCCTTGCTTCCCATCCGCAGCATGAAATCGCCAAAAAACAGCAGCGTGGGTTCGGCGCCATGATTTCGTTTGACTTGGGACCGTTGGAATCGGCCAAGAAGTTTCTGAATCATGTGCGGCTGTGCTCGCTTGCGGAAAGCCTGGGGGGCGTCGAAACGCTCATTTCCCTGCCGGCGCTGATGACGCACGCTTCCATTCCGCCGGAAATCCAGATGCAGATTGGAATTACGCAAGGCTTGGTGCGCTTGTCCGTCGGGATTGAAGACATCGAGGACATTATTGCGGATTTGGACCAGGCGCTCGCGCAAATCTAGCGCTCACGCGTAGGAGTGAGCTTCCCGCTGCGTCTGAGATGACACACAAGGTCGTTCGTGGCAGCTCGGGCTCGTTCTGCTGCGAACTAGCGGGATTTTACGGACGCGGCGATCCAATCCAAGTAGGCGCGCGACCCTGTTTCGATCGGCAAAGCGATAATTTCCGGCAGCTCGTAGCTGTGCAGCTTGCGCACTAGGTCGCGCATCGCGTCGAAGCGCTTCTTGGTCGTCTTGATCAACAGTAAAAACTCCTTCGCCGACTCGAGCTTGCCCTTCCAGCGGTATGTCGATGATAACGGGACCCCGATTTCGCTGACGCAAGCCGCCAGCCGCTGTCCGACCAGCGCGCTGGCAATTTTCCGCGCCTCTTTTTGTGACCCACAGGTGACCAGTACTAGGATCTTATCGGTCAACTTTGCCGCCCGCCTACCTTTACTCTTGCGACTCGCGCCGTTCTTGCGTGATTTTAATTCGCAGGCCAAGATACAATAGTCGCCCGTGACGAAACAAACGATTCACTTCGGGACCTCGGGCTGGCGCGGCGTGATCGCCGACGATTTTACATTTGCTGGAGTTCGTCGTGCTTCGGCGGCCATCGCGGGACACGTCGCGGCGCAAAAGAAAAATCCCAAGCTCGTCGTCGGCCATGACACGCGCTTCTTTTCGCCGGAATTCGCGCGTACCGCCGCGGGTGTTCTGCGGAAAAATGGCTGCGGGATCGTTTTCTGCCCGGAAGCGACGCCGACTCCGGTTCTGGCCCACGCCATCATTCACAATAATTTCGATGGCGGCGTGAACATCACCGCCAGCCACAACCCTGCCGAGTACAACGGCCTGAAATTCTCCGGCCCCGACGGCGGGCCGGCGCTGCCGGACATCACGAAGGACATCGAAAAACGCGCTGCCGCATTGGCGGACGACGACGCCCACTTCCAGGACATTGCAGATGATTTCGAGCGAATTGATCCGCGCGGCCCATACTTCGCGCAACTGAAAAAAATGATTCGCTTCGATCGGCTGGCCAAAGCGAAAGGCAATTTCGCGTACGACGCGGTGCACGGTTGCGGCGCGGGCTGGCTCGATCGCATTCTCACCGACCACGGGATGACCGTCGAATCGATTCGCACTCGCCGTGACGTGCTGTTCGACGGCAGCGGCCCCGACCCTTCCGAAGAGAACCTAGCGCCGCTGAAGAAACTGGTGCTCGAGAAGAAATCGCTCGCCGGCCTCGCTACCGACGGCGATGCCGACCGCTTCGGGATCCTCGACCGCGACGGCACGTTCGTGCAACCAAATCACATCCTGGGGCTGGTGTTCGATTATTTGCTCGAAACGCGCGGTGAAAAGCTGGGCGCTTCGCGCAGCGTCGCCACCACGCATCTGATTGACGCCGTCGCGCGCCTGCACGGCGTGAAGGCGTACGAAACTCCCGTCGGCTTCAAATATGTTGGTCCGTTGCTGCGCGCCGGAAAAATTGCGCTGGGCGGCGAAGAAAGCGCGGGCATGACCGTTCACGGTCACCTCCCGGAAAAAGACGGCATTCTGGCCTGTCTGCTCGTGGCCGAAATGATTGCAGCGCGCCAGGAGTCGCTGGGCGATCAGCTGAGCGATCTGTTCCGCCGCGTGGGTGCCGAATTTTGGCCCGTGCGCGAGAATTTGCATCTCCCTGCGGAAGCTCAGGCCAAGCTGCCGAAACGCTTGCTCGAAAACTTCAGCGAATTCGCGGGACACAAAGTCGCAAAGATCGATCGCACGGATGGGCTCAAACTGATCTTCGACGATAGCTCGTGGATCCTGATTCGCCCATCCGGCACCGAGCCGGTGGTGCGGATTTACACCGAAGCCGCGAAGCTCGCCGCCGCTAAGAAATTGGCGGAGGAAGCGCGCGCATGGATTACCCAATGAACCGCAGCGTCAACAATCCGCCGCCGGGAAAAAGCGAACCGACCGCTCCGCGCCAGAGCTTCGCCGAGCAGTTGGGCGGGTTCCTGCGCCGCAATTTGTACTGGTTCCTGATTGCGGGATTCGTGCTGCTGCTCCTGCAAGATATTTTCGGCACGCACGGAGTGCTGGCGATGCGCCGCTCGCAGGCCGAAGCGCGGAAGATTCAGCAGGAAATTAATCAGCTGGATGCGGAAAATAAGAAACTGCAGAACCACGTGAAGGATCTGAAGACCGATCCTTCCACGATGGAATGTATCGCCCGCGAGGATTTCGGCTTGGCGCGCCCGGGAGAATTAATTTTCAAGACGCAGCCGCGACCGACCGATCCGGCACATCCCGCACCACAACAACCCTGTTCTACGCAGTAAGTAACCGTTAGCCTTGCGACCCAGCAGCCGGCTGCACAGCGCGGCGCAACCAGGCAATCAGGTCAGCGCCATTTCCCTTGCGGCGCGTTCGTGCCACGGATAATAAGACCATCGCGGTGGTAATGATCAGCAACCCGAAAGTCGCCATCGGAATGGATTGCGCGCCCTTCTGCAGAATGGAGAACCGGCCGTACACAAACTCAATGTGCACCCAGTAAACCAGTAGCGACGTCTGGCCCATCTGCACCATCGGGCTGAACGGGATTCGCGAAACTACCGTGCGGCACCACACGTAGCTCAGCGGAAATAGCACCAGCAGGATGCCCACTCGTGCCAAGAAAAAATTGGGGCTGGTGTGCCAGTAGTCGTACACAGCGAAGAGCTGCACCGGCCGCGCGTCCAGCCACATCGAAAAATAGTACAGCGCGATTCCCAACGCGCCCAGGAACGCGACGCCTCTCGCCTGGTTGTTCATCGCCCAATCGTCGAACAGGAAAAATCCCAGCGCCAGTCCGGCAAACGCAAACGCCGCCCACGGGAAAACCGGGAAGAGCCACGCCTGCGGAGCCTTGAACGTGTGTACGCCGTTGATGTAGGACTCCAGATACCACGGCAACCAGCTCGGCCGCCACGTGGTGTAGAGCGGCGGCGTGGCCAGTGCGATTGCCGCCGTGGCCGCCAGCGCAAGCAACAGATTCGCCGCGCGTGTGCGTGCGAACCAGCATACTACGCCCATCAGGATCATCGAGAAGCCGATTGTGTTCAGAATATCCACGCGCAGCAGGTCGGTCCAGGGCGCCCACGGTAGCCCGAGCAGATATTCCTGCAAGCGAAAGCCGTAGCCGAGTGCCAAAATTTCCGCGCCGCGAAGAATCGTCTTGCGCGCGATTTGGTTTGCCGGGACGGCCTTGCGCCGCAGCTTGTCCGTGACCAGCGCGAACGACACACCCGCGAGGAACAGAAACATCGGCGCAGGCAGCGTGCCGCTCAGCTGCGACCACTTAAAAAACTTCGACTCGCGCGCCGATGGACTCAACCACGAATCGTACGCATGCACCTGAAACATCAGCAGACAGGCAAATCCCCGCAGCCAATCAATGTAAGTAAACCGTTCGGGTTTCGTAGGCGCAGGCATTCGTGTGGCGTTGTTTTGAGCCGAACCAGAATCGCACAAGAATCACCGCGCCGGAACCGGAAAGGAATCAGCGGTTGCCCTTTGCAGGATCATCCCCGGAGCACCGCGCGGGCCGGAACCGCTCACGCGCGCCCCCGCCACATTCATTCATCTGGCAGTAACACACCTGCGCTATCAGTCTTCAACCTATAGCGCGCGCCATGGACGAACCAACCGCACAGGAGCTCTCGCATGCAGCCTTATGACCTGATCGTGATCGGCTCCGGGCCGGGCGGGCAGCGTGCCGCCATCCAGGGCGCGAAGGCCGGCAAGCGGGTAGCGATGATCGAAAAGCAGAGCGCCATCGGCGGCGTCTGCATCAATACTGGCACCATCCCGAGCAAGACAATGCGCGAAGCCGTTCTGCACCTCTCTGGCTTCTATTCCAAGAACTTCTACGGCGCCAATCGCGGCGCCGCGGCTACGATTACCATGGCCGACGTCATTTTCCGCATCCAACGCGTCGTCGAGAACGAAGTTGGAGTCACTCAGGACCAGCTCAAGCGCAACGGGGTGGACGTCCTCCACGGCACTGGAAAATTCATCGATGCGCATCACCTGCGGGTAGAGAACAGCAATGGCTACGCCGAAATTGAAGGCGAATACGTCGTCATCGCCACCGGCACCAAGCCTGCGAAGAATCCGAACGTGCCCATCAACGGCCGCAACATTATTGATAGCGACCAGATTCTGAGCATGCCGCAGATTCCCAGGACGCTCATCGTGGTGGGCGGCGGGGTGATCGGTGTCGAGTACGCCTGTATGTTCGCGACGCTCGGCGTGCGCGTCATCATCGTCGAAAAGCGGCCACGCCTGCTTGAGTTTGCAGATACCGAAATGGTCGAAGCACTCAGCTATCAGATGCGCGATCACCGCGCCACCATGCGCCTGAACGAAGAAGTCGAAAGCGTGGAAGCACTAGCCGATGGCAAAGTGGCTGCGAACCTGGTGAGCAAGAAGCGCATCCACGCGGATGCGTTGCTCTACGCGGTAGGCCGCCAGGGCAACGTGGAACGGTTGGAGTTGGCCGCGGCCGGCATCGAGGCAGACAATCGCGGCCGCATCCAAGTTGACGCAGATCTCCGCACCACGCAGCCGCACATCTTCGCTGTCGGCGACGTGATCGGCTTTCCCAGCTTGGCTTCCGTTTCAATGGAACAGGGCCGCATCGCCGCTGCGCGGGCCTTCGGTCTGCCAGTGCAGACCGATCCTGAAAGCTATCCTTACGGGATTTACACCATTCCGCAGATTTCTTTCATCGGGAAGACCGAGGAGCAGCTCACCGACGCCGACGTTCCCTACGAAGTGGGCGTGGCTTACTATCGCGAGATCGCGCGCGGCCAGATCGCGGGGCATACCGACGGACGGCTCAAACTCCTTTTCCATCGCGAAACGCTGGAATTGCTGGGCGTACATATTTTTGGCGAGAACGCCTCTGAGCTGCTTCACATCGGCCAGGCCGTCTTCAAGCTCAAGGGCAAGATCACCTACTTCGTAGATACCGTTTTCAACTATCCCACGCTGGCAGAGTGTTACAAGACTGCCGCGTTCAACGGCCTGAATCGCCTCACTTGATTGTCGGCCCATAAGAAATTGCGCTGCGGTTGAAGTTCCTACCGCGATCGGCGCGCACTTCAGTAAAATCTCCTTCCGTGGCGAAAAACTCTCAGTCTTGGTCGATGAATCTGGCGACGACGTCCGCCGTGTGGACCGTGATAGTGGGTCTCGCGACGTTCTACGGAATTCGCCTGGGCTACACCGGCCGTTCGTTCGCGCTGGCGCTCGGCGTGGCTGCGGCGCTGTTCGCGTTTGAGTTATTTTTCGCGGCGCCTCGCGTGCTCGAGCGAGCGCGGCATTTGTTCGGTGAACACGGCGCGGTGCTGGCGCCGCTGGTCCCTCTCTTCGCTGTCCTGATTTACACCATCGGCGTCACCGGCAATTGGAAAACGGCGCTGCTCGGCGCGGCCTACACCGTGCTGCCGGCGTTGCTGGCCGCTACATGCATCGGGAAACCCGCCGGCCAGTGGCAAGACTACGCCGCCGTGCTGCTGATCTGGTTGCCGATCGAACTCCGCTGGAAGGGCCTTACATTTCTGTACCTGCTCTTCCCTTATCCGCCGCAGCTGATGCACACGCTCACAATCCTGCTGGCGCTGAGCACGGGCGTCGCGGCGTTCGTGCTGCTGCGGCGTCTGGACGGCATCGGTTACGCGGTGGAATGGCGACGCGGCTTCGCGTGGAATGTGATTTTCCATTTTGCAGTATTCGCCATCATCGCCGTCGTGCTCGGCCTGCGCATCGGATTCCTCACATATGCGCCGTCGCTGTCACGTCTGCGCACGGCGCCGATTGAAGTCGTCGGGATTTTACTTTTCACCGCGTGGCCGGAGGAATTCCTGTTTCGTGGGGTGCTGCAAAATATTCTTTCACGCACGTTCAAGAATCGGTGGGCGGGCTTGGCTGTCGCGTCCGTCGCATTCGGCTTTGCGCACATCTTCCACGCGCCCTTCCCCAATTGGAAATATGTGTTCCTGGCAACAGTGGCGGGGTTGTTCTACGGCCGAACTTGGATTAAAACCGGATCGCTATTTCCTGGCGTCATCGTGCACGCGCTGGTGGACATCCTGTGGCACGTCTTGTTCCGCTGAACGCTGAGCGGCGTGCTGCCCCAATGTCATAATTACAAAGCCGAACGGCCTACTTCACGACTCCATGCAACGGGCTCGAAGCGGAAGCGTAAAGTTTCTTGCTAATCCGCCCCGCCAGAAATGCCTTGCGGCCGGCGTCCACAGCGGATCCCATCGCCTCGGCCATGAGCACAGCATCTTGCGCCTCGGCAATCGCGGTGTTCATCAATACGCCGTCCGCACCCAATTCCATCGCCAATGCCGCATCCGAAGCGGTGCCCACGCCCGCATCCAAAATCAGCGGCACTTCCGTAATCCGGTCGCGCAGTATCCGCAGGTTGGTTACATTCTGGATGCCCATGCCAGAACCAATTGGCGCGCCCAAAGGCATCACCGCCGCGGCGCCCGCATCAATCAATTTCCGCGCGACGATCAAATCGTCATTCGTGTAAGGCAGCACCACGAATCCTTCCTGGGCCAAAATCTTCGTCGCCGCGATCAATTGCTCGGTGTCCGGGAAAAGCGTCTGCTGGTCGCCGATTACTTCCAGCTTCACCCACTCCGAAAGACCGACTTCGCGCCCCAGCCGCGCCGTGCGCACTGCTTCGTCCGCTGTGTAGCAGCCCGCGGTATTCGGCAAAATGAAAAAATTCGCGCGGTCAATGTAATCGAGCAGGGATTCTTTGGACTTGTCGGTGAGATTCACGCGCCGCACCGCAACTGTGACCATCTCCGCGCCGGAAGCCTGATGCGCGCGCCGCATCTCGTCAAAGCTGCGATATTTCCCCGTGCCCACAATCAACCGCGAATTGAACGCGCGCCCGGCAATCACCAGTTGGTCGGCCATCACGATTCTCCGAATTTCATTGTACAGCGCGCGGACTGCCCGAGGCGCGATTCCCGCCGGCCTGCACTGCCGGCAAGCGCGGCTGGCAGAAGTTATACGCGAAACCTCCGGCCATTGCCAAGTTTCGGGTTAGGCTTGGTGCTGCGGCCGCGGCTCTTCCACATCCGCATACAGCCGCGCGATCACGTCCTGATATCGCTCTTCGATCACGCGCCGCTTCATTTTCAGCGTGTAGGTCAGCTCGCCGCTGGCATACGTGAAATCCTGCTCCAGCAGCGCGAAGCGCTTGGGCTTCTCGTATTGCGCCAGCGACGCGGTCAGGCGTTCGACTTCGTGCGAGATTAAATCGCGCACCCAGGGGTCCACAAACATTTGCGAACGCGGCGCAAAATCACGCCCCTGCCGCTTCGCTTCGGCTTCGATGGCGGTGAAATTCAACACAATCAAAACGGATACAAACTTGCGCTTGTCGCCCACTACGATCGCATTCGTAATGTACGGGCAAGATTTCAGCATGTTTTCGATCGGCGCGGGCGCAACGAATTTTCCCGCAGCCGTCTTCAACAATTCTTTCTTGCGGTCGGTGATGATCAGATACCCGTCCGCGTCGAGCTTTCCGATGTCGCCGGTGCGGAACCAGCCGTCCTCGCTCAAGACGTCGCGCGTCTCCGCGGGTTTGCGATAGTAGCCCTGCATGACGTTCGGCCCCTTTACCAGAATCTCGCCATCCTCCGCGATGCGCACTTCCACATGCGGAATGGGACGCCCGACGGTGCCCACTTTGTTTGCCGTCGGCAAATTCGCCGTAACCACCGGCGCAGTTTCCGTCAAGCCATAGCCCTGATACACCGGCACATTTAAGGACCAGAAAAATTCCGCAAGTTCCGGTGCCAGCGGCGCTCCGCCGGAACAGAATGTGCGAATCCTGCCGCCCAGCCCCATGCGAATTTTTGAATAGACCAGGCGGTCCGCGATGCTCCAGCGCAGCTGCAACCCACTGCCAGCCGTTTTCCCGTAAGCCCGCCACGGCACCGATTCTTCCGCCACGCGCAGCGCCCAGTCGAAAATCTTGCGCTTCAGGCCTGTTTCGCGATGACCCTTTTCCAAGATGTTTGCGTACAGTTTCTCGAAAAACCTCGGCACAGCAGCCGTCATCGTCGGATGCACTTGCAGCAACGCTTCCGCGACGGCTTCGATCTGCTCGAGGTAGGCGATCGAAACGCCGCGAGACAGGTAGCCATAACCCACAGTGCGTTCGTACACATGAGCGAGCGGCAAAAATTCCAGCGCCACGTCATCCGGGAGAAAAACATATTCCTTCAGCGAGTCGATCGCATTCGAGCTGAGGTTCGAATGGTTCAGCATCACACCCTTCGGTTCGCCGGTAGTTCCTGAGGTGTAAATGATCGTCGCCAGTTGATCGCTGGAAACTTGCTTCGCGCGGCGGCGGTATTCGGCGACATCCGCGTCTCCGGCTGTGGCAATCAAAGTCTCATAACGCAGAATTTCGCCGTGCAGATCGCTCGGCGGAGCCACGGAAATTACGTGTTCGAGACCGGGCACGCGCTCGCGCGCTTCGGCAATTTTCCGTGCTTGCGCTTCGCCCTTGGTGATCACAATCCGCGCGCCCGAATCATTCAGAATATACGTGAGCCGGTCGGCGGACTCGTTGAAATACACGGGCACGCTCGCCGCACCCAGCCCGGTAATCGCGAAATCCGCAACGTGCCACTCCGCGCAGTTCGGCGCGAAGATTCCCACGCGATCGCCCGCCTTGATGCCTAGTTCGCCCAGCGCTTTCGAAAGGCCCGCCACGCGCCGCAGCATTTCGCCCGCGCTGATGGATTCCCAGCCATTCGCGGTCTTGGAAAATTGCGCTTTCGGATTCGCGTAACGGTCGACAGCGTCCAGGAAAAGTTTGTTCAGCGCGGGATAGTCCATGTGCTCTCAAACAACTCTAGCGTATAGGCGCGGGACGCGCAACGCGATTGCCCCGGCGCGTTGTGGGGACACGCGAAGGTTGCGGCCGCGCTACAAATCGGGCGCCCGTGTGCGATAAGATGCCTGCGGAGGGTTTCCATGTCGAAGTTAGCCACCGAAGAAGTTTCCGGCTATCCACCGGTGCGCGCGCCGCGCGGCTCCGCTCTTTCCTGCAAGGGCTGGCAACAGGAAGCGGCGCTACGCATGTTGATGAACAACCTCGACCCGGAAGTCGCCGAGAAGCCCGAAGATTTGATCGTCTACGGCGGACGCGGGAAGGCTGCACGCAACTGGAATTGTTACCACGCGATCGTCGCATCGTTGCGCGCGCTGGAAAACGACGAAACCCTGCTGGTGCAATCCGGCAAGCCCGTGGGAATTTTTCGCACGCATAGCTATGCGCCGCGCGTGCTGATCGCCAATTCCAATCTCGTCGGGCACTGGAGCGATTGGAAGCATTTCGACGAGCTCGATCGCGCCGGGCTAATGATGTACGGGCAGATGACCGCGGGCAGCTGGATTTACATCGGCTCGCAGGGAATTCTGCAGGGCACGTACGAAACCTTCGCGGCGGCCGCGCGGCAGCATTTCGGCGGCGACCTCGCCGGAAAATTGGTTGTCACCGGCGGCATGGGCGGCATGGGTGGAGCGCAGCCGCTCGCAGCAACTCTGAACGGCGCAGCGTTTCTGGGAATTGACGTGGACCCCGAACGCATCAAGCGCCGCGTGAAAACGGGCTACTGCGATGTGATGGTCAACGATCTGGACGAAGCCCTGCGCATCTTGAAAAATGCTGTGCGCAAGCGCGAAGCCACTTCCGTGGGCCTCACCGGCAACTGCGCGGACGTGATTCCCGAACTCGCGCGGCGTGGCGTGGTGCCCGACCTGCTCACCGATCAAACCAGCGCGCACGATCCCATCGGCGGATACATTCCGCAGGGTCTCGACGTTGCGCAAGCCGCCGAACTGCGCAAGGCCGATCCTGCCGCCTACGAAAAGCGCTCGCTCGATTCCATCGCGCGTCACGTGGAAGGCATGCTTGCGCTGCGGAAAATGGGCTCGGTTACTTTTGATTACGGCAATAACATTCGCACCTTCGCGTTCCAGCAAGGCGTGAAGAACGCTTATGATTTTCCCGGCTTCGTGCCCGCGTACATTCGCCCACTTTTCTGCGAAGGCCGCGGCCCGTTCCGCTGGGCGGCGCTTTCCGGCGAACCTTCGGACATTCATCGCACCGACCAGCTGGTGCTCGAAATGTTTCCACACGACGAAATTCTTTCGCGCTGGATCCAGCTTGCACAGAAGCGCGTGCGCTTTCAGGGACTGCCCGCGCGCATCTGCTGGCTTGGCTACGGCGAACGCGACCGCTTCGGCCTGGCGCTGAACGATCTGGTGGCGCGCGGCGAATTGAAAGGCCCCATCGTGATTGGCCGCGATCATCTGGATTGCGGCTCGGTCGCTTCGCCCTATCGCGAAACCGAAAAAATGCTGGATGGCTCGGACGCGATCGCCGATTGGCCCCTGCTCAATGCGCTGCTGAATACCGCCAGCGGCGCCAGCTGGGTGTCGATACACAACGGCGGCGGCGTGGGAATCGGCTATTCTCTGCACGCCGGTCAAGTGACAGTTGCCGATGGCTCGAAAGAGATGGGCGAACGCATTCAGCGCGTCCTGACCAACGATCCCGGCATCGGCGTCGCACGTCACGTGGATGCCGGCTATCCCGAAGCCGTCACCTTCGCGAAAAAGTCCGGCCTAAAAATCCCGATGCGCGCTGAATAGCTCACGCATCAGATGCATCGTTGCCGCGCTTAGGAGAAAGTGTCAGATCGCTTCAGGCGCGGACAGAGGAGTCACCATGATCGTAATCACCGGAGCCACAGGAAATACAGGCAAGCCCGCAACCGAGGCGCTGCTCGCCAAAGGTGAAAAAGTCCGCGTCATCGGCCGCGACGCATCCAAACTGCAGCCGTTCGTGCAGAAAGGCGCGGAGGCCTTCGTCGGCACCGTGGAAGACGCCGCGTTCCTGCGCAAAGCATTCCAGGGTGCGACGGCGGCATACCTGCTGATCCCGCCAGACCTGCAGACCAACGACTTGCGCGGCTACCAGGAGAGAGTAGTGGCCGACTACGCCGCGGCAATCGCGGAAGCCACAGTTCCCTATGTCGTGACTCTCAGCAGCGTCGGCGCCGACCTGACCGAAAAATCCGGCCCCATCCTCGGCCTGCACAATCTGGAAGTAAAATTGAACGCCATCCAGGGCCTCAACGTCCTGCACCTGCGCCCCGCCGGATTCATGGAGAATCTTTTTATGAGCGTGCAGCCGCTGCGCACCATGGGCATGCTTCCCGGCCCGCTGCCCGCGGACGAGCCGCACGCGATGATCGCCGGCAGGGACATCGGCGCCTACGCCGCGGAAAGATTGCACGCGCGCGATTTCAGAGGCAGTTCGGTGCAGGAACTGCACGGCCAGCGTGACGTGACCATGAAGGAAGTTGCCGCAGTCGTAGGCAACGCGATCGGCAAGCCCAAGCTCGGATATATGCAAGTTCCCTTCCTGATGCTCGAACCGGCTATGGTGCAGACGGGTCTACCGAAATCCACGGTCGCTCTAATGATCGAAATGTGGAAATCGATGAACTCTGGCGCGCTGAAGTTTCACGAACCGAGGAACGCGAAAAATACGACGCCAACTCCCATCGAAACCTTCATCGCCGAAGTTTTCGCGCCCGCATATTCGAGTATCGCGGCTAAGGCATAGCCTTCGCTTGTTCTGTGCGCACTTGTGAATCGTCCCCGCAGAGCGAGGGCGATTCACAAATCCGGCCTGACCTATTAACAATTCCGCATCGCCAGTAGTTTTTACTCCGTCTCGGCGTTAGTATCGCTTCACCCGTGCCCGACTGTCTCATCACCGGCTGCTCGCAGCTGTTGACCTTGCGCGGACCCGTTCCCCGCCGGGGCAAGGCTCTCCGCAACCTTGGTATCATTCCCGACGGCGCCATCCTCATTCACGAAGATCGCATTGCCGCCATCGGTCCACACCGCCGCATTGAAAAGTTGCGCCAAGCGCGCCGCGCCGAAAAAATCGATCTGGCGGGACGCGTGGTTCTCCCGGGCTTCGTCGATTCGCACACACACCTGATTTTCCCCAACAGCCGCGCCAAGGAATACGAAGAGCGCATTGCCGGCGCCAGCTACGAAGAAATCGCAAAGAAAGGCGGCGGGATACGCTCGACGGTAGATACCCTGCGCCGCGCCACCCCGAGCGCGCTAAAAAAGCGCGCCATAGCCAACCTGAATTTATTCGCCACGCACGGCACTACCACGATCGAATCCAAAAGCGGCTACGGCCTCGACTGGAAGAGCGAACTCAAAATCCTGACGCTGCTCTCGGAATTGCATCAGGAACATCCTCTCGATATCCATTCAACCTTTCTCGGCGCGCATGTGGTTCCGCGGGAATATCGTAGCCGTCCGGAATCCTACGTAAAGCTGCTGGTGGATCGCTGGATTCCCACGGTAGCGATGGCCGGCCTCGCCGAATTTTGCGACGTTTTCTGCGATCGCGGTGCATTCACCGTCGCGCAGTCGCGCAAGATCCTCGCCGCCGGACGTGCCGGAGGCCTGGTCCCGCGCATCCATGCCGAGCAGCTCGCAAACACAGGCGCGGCCCGTCTCGCCATCGAATTGCAAGCGGCCAGCGCCGACCACCTGGAAAAAATCAACGCCGCGGACATTCGCGCGCTCGCACTCTCGAACGTCGTCTGCACGCTGCTGCCCGGCTGCTGCTTCCATCTCGGCCTCCGTGATTACGGCCCGGCGCGCAAGCTGATCGATTCCGGCGCCATCGTGGGCCTCGCGACCGATTTCAATCCCGGCACCAGCCCCACGCTCAGCATGTCCATGATTTTGTCGCTGGCGTGCACGCAAATGCGCATGACGCCCGCCGAAGCCATCACCGCCGCCACGATTAACCCCGCCTATTCGCTGCGCGCGCACGATCGCGCCGGCTCCCTGGAAGTTGGCAAGTATGCGGACATCGCCGCCTTTGACGTGGCCGACTACCGCGAAATCCCGTATTATTTTGGTGTGAACTTATGCGCCTTTACCATGAAGCGCGGCGCCGTAATCCACTCGAAGAATCTTTAACCACATGAAACGACTCGTCGAATCAGTTCCGAATTTCTCCGAAGGGCGCGATCTGGCCAAGGTTGACGCCATCATCGCCGCGATGCGCGAAGTTCCCGGCGTGTATCTGCTCGACCGCGAAAGCGACGCCGACCACAACCGCAGCGTCGTCACCATCGCCGGCGAGCCTGACGCAGTTGCAGAAGCCGCCCTCCGGGGTGTTGCAAAAGCCGCTGAGCTGATTGACCTCACCAAGCATTCAGGCGCGCATCCGCGCATGGGCGCGACGGATGTGGTGCCGTTCATCCCCGTCGAAGGCGTCAGCATCGAAGACTGCGTCGCTCTCGCGAAGAAAGTCGGCCGCGAAATTTGGGAGCGTTATCGCATACCGGTGTATTTCTACGAGGCCGCCGCGCAGCGTCCTGAGCGCAGCAACTTGGAAAATATTCGCAAGGGTCAGTTCGAGGGCTTGCTCGCCGAAGTCCCGACAAATCCCGATCGCGCACCCGATATCGGCGAACAACGACTGCACCCTACCGCCGGCGCGACGGTCGTCGGCGCGCGCAAATTCCTGGTGGCTTACAACATCAACCTCAACACTTCGGACCTCGAAATCGCGAAAAAAATCAGCAAGAACATCCGCTTCTCGAATGGCGGCCTGCGTTACGTGAAGGCCATGGGCGTGGATCTGCGCGCGCGCCATCTCGCGCAGGTTTCCATCAACCTGACCGATTTCGAGCAGACGCCGCTGCATCGCGTCTTCGAAATGGTGAAGCGCGAAGCGGAACGTTACGGCGTATCGATCGTGGGCAGCGAAATCGTCGGTCTGATTCCTAAGCGCGCCATCGAACTGACTGCCGATTTCTATCTGCAGCTGGAAGACTTTTCTCCCGCGCAAGTGTTTGAGAATCGTATCGAGGCTTCGCTCGGCGGCAACGTTGCTCCGGAAGGCCCCGGCACGCTCGCAGCGCTCGCGCAGCCTTTTCTCGATGCCGTCGCGGAGCCGACAGCCACGCCGGGCGGCGGTTCCGTCGCGGCGCTCGCGGGAGCGCTCGGCGCCAGTCTTGGCCAGATGGTCGCGCGCCTCTCGCGCAAGAAAAAATCGCAGGCCGCCTACGTGGATCAGCTCAGCGACGCACTCGCCGAATTTCAAACCTCTTCGCACGCTCTTGCAGAAGCGATTGACCGCGATGCGGCGTCCTTCAGCCAGGTGATGGCTGCTTACAAGTTGCCGAAAGATACGTCTGAACGAGAGGGCCAGCGCGACGCCGCAATTCAGCTGGCGCTGCACGGCGCAGCCAGCGTTCCGCTCGAAGTCGCGCGCCGGGCCGCGGAAGTATTTGACCGGCTCGGGCAACTGGAAAGCATCTCCAGCCCGTCTATGTATTCAGATATCCGCGTAGGAAGATTGATGGCTGCGGCGGCGGTTCGCGGCGCTCTGGAAAATGTGGCCATTAATCTGGAATCCATCACAGACAGCGAGTTTGCCACCAGGCTGCGCGCGGAGGCCACAACTCTTGCCGCGCGCGTCGCCGAAAGTCCGGTCGCCGTGGGCCGGTGATGCTTTACTCTTGAGGATGAAAGCAAGGAATTGAACTGAGGGGATACCCAATGACTAAAACAATCCTACGCAGCGCAGTTTCGGTCCTACTCGCTTTTGCCATGGTGTTCGGGACCGTAACCATCGCTCCGACGCGCACCTCGGCCGGGTCGCTCAGCACGGCGATCATCGGCATGTTTCCGAAAACCGTCGGCGAATTTTCCTATGCCGACCTGAAAGCCGCGCGCAAATTTCCCTGGTTCACGCAACTCTACGGCCAGGTGCTGCCGCCGAAATTCCGCCAGTTCGAGCAGTTTCTAGGCTCCTCCGGCGTGGACCCGAATTCTCAAGTCGAGGAGATCGCCTGGGCCAACATCAGCAGCGGCAGCGCTGACGACGTTGTCGGCATCGCGCTCGGCCAATTCGATCCTTCTTCGGTCGAAACCAAACTCAAAGCGCAGAAGGTTCCCTCCTTTGAAGTCCAGGGCTATCATCTTTACGCCTTCGGCAGCGGCGCAGCCGCGGGCGACATTCTTTTCGTCTTCTTCGATTCCAGCACCGCCGCTTTCGGCAACCGCTCCGTTCTCGAGCACCTCATCAACGTCCGCATGGGCGGCGAAGAGACGCTCCTGACCGGCAAGCTTTTCCCGCTGATCACGGAAGCCAACGGCAACGGCATCATCTGGGCCGTGCTGGACAAGGACCACACGCATCTCGCCATGCAACAGCTCGTGCCGCAGGCGGGCCAATTCCCGCAAGCCGCAGCCATCATCGGGCGCCTGCACGCCATGATCATCAACATCAATGCGGACAGCGGCGTGGACGCACACTTCCAAGCCGTCTGTGATTCGGTGGACGATGCGAATTTACTGGGCGCGGCCATGCAGGCGGGCATCATGTACCGCAGATATCAAGAAGCGCAGGGCAATCCGTCGCTCGCGAAAACTCTGGATCAGGTGAAAGTTACGCCCACCGGCGACCGCCTGAAAATCGAGGCACCCGTGAGCCAGGAAGAACTGTTGTCACTGATTCAAACCAAGGCTTTCGCTGCGCCGATGTGATCGAAGTTTCGCGCAACGGCGGCGGGGCTCAGCACTCGCCGCTACGCCCGCTTCTGCGCAAGCGATCTAACTTCGCCCCTAACAACAATTTACGTCAAGAAATCCATACGTGGACGCTGACCATTTGCGGAAATGATTTCTGGAAGTTGCAGCAAGGAGCGAAATGACAGGCTAAGCGTTCGCCTTGCGCCCGCCGTCGCAATACTTAATCAAAGTCATGCGCGAAAGGCCGCCGCTCGTCGCATATTGGACGCGATCCACCTTTGTCGTCTGCAGCGCCCTGCTCAATCCCGCCCCGGGATCCCCCGCCGCATCTCCAATAAATGTGTCCAGGCCCGCGGTAGGCAGCGCTTCTCCGGTATGTTCGATCGCCACTTCCACGCGATCCGGATAATCCGAAACGATCATCCGCACCGTTGGTTCGCCGTTCGCCTTCCCTTCCATCAGAGGAAAAGTCTCGCGACACGCTTCTTCCACCGCTGAGGTGAGTCCCTGCTGGCCCGCTTCCGACAAACCGCAGCGCTGAGAAGCGTGCTGCACCACCGCAGCGATCGCCCCGAAAAACCGGGTATCTTCGTGCAGGATTAGTTCGGTGTGCGCCGGCTCGTTGCTCATTCGGGATTACTCATGGACTAGTGCTGCTCGGCGTCGGCTACTCGGACGTCGCAGGCCTCGCGGCAGTCTGGACAATAGTACATTCCATCCACCGCCAGCCGTATATTGTATTGCGATTGGCAGAAACAGCAGAATTTTTCGCAGCTGCACTGCGATTCCGGCTTGTCACATTGCGAACAAAGTGTAAGCACCGTCGCCGCCTCTAGGTCGAATACGCTCCCGTTTCGCTCAGTTCATAGTAGGACATGCGCGACGCAGCCACAAGCGCCTTGCACTCCGCGATTCCCTGCTCCGCAAGCGGGCGATTCGATGCGCCGTGCGCTATTCCGCAGCGCGCCGAAAATGACCAGCGGTCCCTTCCTTGACACTCCAAAACTCGCATGCTACGTTCGATATTTCGCCGCGATAATGAGAAACCCTCTGTGAACACATCGGCTGCCGTGGAATTGCGCAAGACCGCTCTGAATTCCGTCCATCGCCGGCTGGGCGCGAAGATGGTCAATTTCGGCGGCTGGGATATGCCTTTGGAGTATTCCGGAATCATCGCGGAACACCAGGCGGTGCGTACGCGGGCGGGGCTTTTCGACGTCAGCCACATGGGTGAACTGGAAATCCGCGGCCCCGGCGCTTTGCAGCTGCTGCAGTGGGTGAGCTGCAACAACGCCGCGAAATTGAACGTGGGTCAGGCTCACTATTCCGGGCTGATGACTTCCCGCGGCACGTTCGTGGACGACTTGCTGGTCCACAAGATCTCGGACACGCACTACTTGCTCTGCGTCAATGCCGGAAATCAGGATGGCGATTTTCAACACATCGTAGCGAACAACAAATTCGACGCTGGCCTCGAAAATGCGGGCTCGCGCTATTCGCAACTCGCAATTCAAGGTCCGCACGCCGCGGAAATTCTGCAGAAACTCACTCCCGCGCCGCTCGACACCATCCGCTACTATCATTTTACATTCGGCAAGGTCGGCGGCGTAGATTGCTTGATCGCGCGCACCGGCTACACCGGCGAAGATGGTTTCGAAATCTATTTCGCGCCCGAATACTCCGACAAACTCTGGACCGATCTGATGCAGGCCGGTGAATCCGCCGGCATGATTCCCTGCGGCCTTGGCGCGCGCAATACTCTGCGCCTGGAAGCGGGCATGTGCCTCTACGGCCATGAAATTGACGATACCACCACGCCCTGGGAAGCCGGCCTCGCCTGGATTTGCAAAATGGAAAAGGCTCCTTTTCTCGGCAGCGACACTCTGGCGCAACAGAAGCAAGCCGGCCTGCCGCGAAAATTGATTGGTTTTGAAATGCTCGATAAACGCATTGGCCGCGATGGCTACCCGGTGTTGATCACCGGTCACGAAGCGGGCCGCGTTACCAGCGGTTGTCCCGCGCCCTTCTTGAAGAAAAACATCGGCATGGCTTACGTTCCGTCGAACGAGAACACCGTCGGAGCGGAAATCGAAATCGGCATTCGCGGTCAGGCGGCGCCGGCGCGCATCGTCGCTCTGCCTTTTTACAAGCGTCCGCAATAGTTCAAGCGCATCCAAACGAGAGGGGCAAAATGTACCCAGCCGATTATCGCTACACGAAAGACCACGAGTGGATCAAAGTTCAGGGTGACATCGGCACCATCGGCATCACCGATTACGCGCAACAGGAACTGGGCGACGTCGTATTCGTGGACGCGCCCAAAGTCGGCGCCAAACTGGCGCCCGGCAAATCTTTCGGCAGCGTGGAGTCGGTGAAAGCCGTCAGCGAAATCTACAGCCCTGTGTCCGGCGAAGTCACCGAGACGAATCCTCTGCTCGTAGACACGCCGGAAAAAATCAATACGGACCCGCACAGTGCGGCATGGCTCATCAAACTGAAGCTCGCGGATCCGAAAGAAGTGGCGAGCCTGATGGATGCCGCGGCCTATGAAGCCTACATCGCCGAGCAAACCAAGGAACATTCCGCCTGATGCGCTATCTCCCTAAAAGCCCTTCCGAACGCCAGGAAATGCTGGCCGCCATCGGAACGCGCTCGATCGACGAGCTTTTCACATCCATACCGGAAAAATTCCGGCTGCGTGCGCCGCTCGATCTTCCCGGCCCGCTTTCTGAAGCTGAGATCATTCAATATTTCCAGACGCGCGCCGCGGAAAATTCGCGCGGTTACGTTTCCTTTCTCGGCGCCGGAGTGTACCAGCATCTGCGTTCCGTCGCGGCCGATGCGCTGCTTCAGCGCGGCGAATTTCTCACGTCGTACACGCCGTACCAGGCTGAATTTGCGCAAGGCACGCTCACCGCCATTTTCGAGTTTCAAACTTTGATGTGCCAGATCACCGGCCAGGAAGTCGCCAACGCTTCGATGTACGATGGCTCAACCGCGCTCACCGAAGCCGTGCTGATGGCCGAGCGCCTCACCAGCCGCCGCCATGTTCTCGTCGCGCGCTCCGTGCATCCCGAATATCGCCAGGTTCTGCACACGTACGCGAAAAATCTTGGCTTGGAAATTGAAGAAATCGGCTACACCGCGTCCGGGCAGATCGACCGCGCCGCGCTGAAGCCTGATACGCTTGCGCGCGCAGCCGCAGTCGTCGTGCAGTCCCCGAACTTTTTCGGCGTCCTGGAAGAAATTCCGGCACTGGCCGAAACCGCGCACGCCTCGGGTGCGCTGTTGGTGAGCGCCATCACCGAAGCCGTTTCGCTCGGCATCGTTCGCCCGCCCGCCGAGGCCGACATCGTCGCCATGGAGGGCCAGGCTTTCGGGATCCCTCCCAGTTACGGCGGCCCGTATGTCGGCGTGATCGCCACACGCGAAAAATTCGTCCGCCAGATGCCCGGCCGCCTCGCCGGACAAACCACAGACGCCGCCGGAAATCGCGGCTTCGTGCTCACCCTCGCCACGCGCGAACAACACATCCGCCGCGAGAAGGCCACCTCCAACATCTGTACCAACGAAGCGCTCTACGCTCTCGCCGCCACCATTCATCTCTGTCTGATCGGAAAAGAAGGCTTGCGCGAGCAGGCGCTGCAGAATCTCGCGAAGGCCCGTTTCGCGCAGTCCGAACTCGAGAAAATTCCCGGCGTGCGCCGCGTTTTCTCTGGCCCCACGTTCAACGAGTTTTCGCTGGAATTTCCGCGCTCGGTGAAAATGATCAACGCCGAGCTGCTGAAGGAAAAAATCATCGGTCCGTTCGCGCTCGGCACGCAATATCCTGAACACACCAAGCGCGCCGTCATCTGCGTCACCGAGACCACGCCGCGCGCCGAAATCGAACGCTTCGCCGCCGCCGTGCGGCGTATTCTGGAAAGACCCGTTTAAGGAGCTGTAGGATTTGAATCCGAAACTCACCGATCTCGAAGCGCCCGCCAAAAACGTAGGGAAAGCACGCGCCCACGTCAGCCAGAACGAAGGCCTGATCTTCGAACAATCCGCGCCCGGCAAGCGCGGCATGGAACTTCCGCCGCTCGACGTCCCTGCCGTTGATCCCGCCAAAGCTCTAGGCTCCGAATTCACGCGAGATGCGATCGAAGGCTTCCCCGAAGTCAGCGAAATCGAAGTGATCCGCCACTTCACGCGCCTTTCCACCTGGAATTACGCGATCGATCTCGGCATGTATCCGCTGGGCTCCTGCACCATGAAATACAATCCGCGGGTCAACGAATTCGTGGCCCGCCTTGACGGCCTCGCTTCCGAACATCCCGAGCAACCCGCGGAAGTCTCCCAGGGCTGCCTGCGCATCCTGCACGATCTGCAGAAGTGTCTGCTTTCGATCACCGGCATGGACGCGGCCACGCTGCAACCCGCGGCGGGCGCGCAAGGCGAGCTAACCGGCTTGCTGATGATTCGCGCGTACCTGGAAAGCCAGGGCAACCCGCGCCACAAAGTCCTGATCCCCGATTCCGCGCACGGCACCAATCCGGCGTCGGTAGTGATCGCCGGATTCGAAGTGCAGAACATCAAATCCAATAGCCGCGGCCAGATTGACACCGATCACCTGCGCGAATTCGTCACCGGCGATGTCGCCGCGCTGATGCTCACCAATCCCAGCACCCTCGGCGTCTTCGAAGAACGCATCGCGGAAATTGCCGCCATTCTCCACGAACGCGGCGCGCTGCTCTACATGGACGGCGCCAATATGAACGCGCTCGCTGGCGTCACGCGCCCCGGCGATTTCGGTGTGGACGTGATGCACCTGAACCTGCACAAGACTTTTTCCACGCCGCACGGTGGCGGGGGCCCCGGCGCCGGCCCTGTGCTAGCCAAGAAAATCCTCGAGCCGTTCCTGCCGATTCCGGTCGTCGTTCAGAAGCCGGACGGCAGCTACACCCTCGACCACAATCGCCCGAAATCCGTGGGACGCGTCCGCGCCTTCGCCGGAAATTTTGGCGTGCTGCTGCGCGCGCTGGCTTACACGCTCGCTTACGGCCCGGGCATCCGTCAGGCCACCGAAGATGCCGTGCTCAACGCGAATTACATTCGCAAGAATCTCGAGCCCTATTTCGATCTCCCGTACAATCTGCCCTCCATGCACGAGGTCGTCTTCAGCGACGCGCGCCAAAAAGTGAGAGGCGTAAACACGATGGACATCGCCAAGCGCCTGATTGATTACGGCTTCCACCCGTACACCACCGCCTTTCCGCTGATCGTTCCGGGCGCCATGATGATCGAGCCCACCGAATCCGAATCGAAGCAGGAATGCGACTTGTTCATTGACGCGATGCGCTCCATCGCCGCCGAAGCCGACGCCACGCCCGATCTCGTGAAAACCGCCCCGCATGCGACACGCGTCGGCCGACTCGACGAAGTCGCCGCCGCGCGCAAACCAATTCTTCGCTGGAAATCCGCATAGCGAGGGCATCGTCGAGAGTCACGCAAAAGGGTGTCCGGCAGAGCCGCTCGCGCGCTTTGCCCGTTTGCTGGCATAATGTAAGTGACTATCAGAATATTTGGGTTTTGCTCAAACACCATCAAGTAGCAGCTGAAAGAGGACCAACGTGACACCCGAACAAGCCGCATTCTTCGTCGAAACGCTTCTGCCGCAAGTCCAGAAGGAATATCTAACCACTCGCCGCGTTCTTAAAGCGATCCCCATCGCCAAGGAAAGCTATCGCCCGCACCCGGACTCGCGCAGCGCCTTCGAACTCGCCTGGCATATCGCTTCTTCCGATGTCTGGTTTCTCGACGGCTTCCTCACCGGCAAATTCGAGATGGAAGACGATGTGATGCCCGCGGATCTCGGCACCACCGAAGATATTCTGGCTCTCTACGAAGACGGCTTCGAAACAAAGTTGCCGGAAGTCAAAAAGCTTTCCCCGGATTTCTGGGCCACACCGCGGCCTTTCTTCGGAATTTACAATAATCCTACCGCGCTCTATCTCCAGTTCATGCTGCTCCACACGATTCACCATCGCGGCCAGCTCGTCGCCTATCTGCGGCCGATGGGCGCCAAAGTTCCCAATATTTATGGCGGCAGCTTCGACGAACCGATGACCGAGCCGGAATCGTAGAACGCCGCTCGCCTTGGTTCACTGCTTCTGCGAATCGTCTGGTTTCGTGGTGATCGCGCCTGCGTCGGACATGGTTAGGTTGCGAGCGCTCGTCGTGTTAGGGCAATACCCATCGGTTTCTTCCCGCACAAAACCAACGCTGGCGTTCCAAAACATCCTGACCTTCACAGGACATGGTGTGACCGCTTGGCCCTGATCTCCCGAATCGTCGCGCTTTCCTTCCTGGTCGTATTGGTGCGCGGGCTCGACGTCGAGCATTGCATCCAGTGTCCCCTTCTTGCGTTCGATGGCCGCCGCGAACGGCTCGCTACGCGTCCTGCCACATTGTGCGTATGCGCCGAAATCCGAAGCGATGCGCACGGCGCTGAAGACAAATCGCCCGCTACCGGAATTGAATCCCGCCGCTAGCCAAACGATTTCGTGCGACATGCCTTGCCTGGCCGTCACTTGCCACAACGACACCTTGGGCAACGATTCCAGAGCCTGCACCTGGAAAGCAGGCGCAGCATCGTCCGCAAATTTATCAGCAACATTGATCAAGGCCGGAATCACATATCCGCGGGTGTCGGGCTCCGCAGGCAGGTCAGTCGCCGAAACGGACAAACGCTCGTCAAGCAACGGCTGCGGCAGAATCTCGAATGCGGGGCTCCGACCTTGCGAGTCCACAACGACAGCGAAATAGCGTGGCGCGAATGAATTGTTGCCGCGCGATGCGAGCAGCACAGCCGTCTGCTGCGCGCCATCCGGAGCGTATCGTCCGAGAACCGTCACGGCACCCAGGCCTGGAACGTCTGGCGCCTTGCCGCGCAAACCATTGTAAGTGCTCCAGGCGGCAACAGCGTTCAACGTGGGCGGGTCGCCTTCCTTGACCGTGTAGGGTGCGTCGGCGCCGCTCGCCAGATAGAATCGGTGCGTGACAGGCGGCGTGTAGTCGCCAGTTTCACTCGACATGCACAGGAAGTCTGACTTCATGGCGTCCCAATCGCACGACAACGCGGTGGTCGGAGCGGACCCGTTGTCGTAGACGCCGCACACGCCACCTCCCTCGGCGCTGATGCATTGCAGGACGGACATCACCGCGGGATGCAGCGTCCGGAAGTCGAGGAGCAGGATTTTCTGCTCCGCCGCTTCCGTGCTGGCGCCGACCTCGCGGCGCCACCAGGACACTTGGAAAATTGGGACGTTGTAGTTTTTCAGCGCCAGGGAGATTGCCGGTCCGGAATCGTCGTCCTTATCGATCCCGGATTCGGGACCGGTATCGCCTTTGGTGCGCCTAAAAAATTCGAGATTAGGGCTGTCCTCGCGGTCGTGAGCGATCGTGAACCAGGACTCTTTTTGATTTTCTACCGCGCGCACGTAAAGAGAGACGTCTGATTCCTGGGGGTCGTTCTCGCCGAGGTCTTTTTCCGCCAGATAAATATCAACCTTCTGGTAGGGGAACTTGGCGGCCGCGGTGGGTTCGACGGAAAGCGCGGGTTTGGATTCTTGCAGGCTCGCAATTTCTGCCGCTGGAGCGGCTACGAGATGAAACAATTTCTTGTCGAGCAAGACCGGATTACCGAAGTTCGAAGAGCAGGAGATTGCGCCAAAGGGTGTGGCACCTTCCTGCGCCGTGAGAGGAGGTGCGGCAGGGCAAATCACGATCGCCAGGGCAACCGCGGCTGCGAGAGGCAGCGCGGACCGCGGTGTCTTCATAACGCCTCAGGAAGGACAGTCGCTTCACACCCGACGATCAGCGCGAACCCGTCAGTTGGGGCGCCCATCGTGGCGCGGAAATGAGCCCGAACCCCGCAGCTGCCTACTTCTTGTCGATTTTAGCCTTTTCGATCGGCAGGCCGCGTATCGCCGCCGGAGCCACCCTCTGCGTCGAAGTAAGATCCGCCGCCGCAATCGCCGCCGGAAACAGCGCCGTGCGGCCATCGGAACTTGCGGCCGCAGCCTCAGTGAGGCGCTCCGAGGCGGGGGACGGCATGGGCACCAACGCTCCCTCCGCTTCCTTCAGGAACGTCAACCCCAACTCCCCACCGTGCCAGTCAATCGAAACCACATCGCCCAGCGACACCTGCTCGGTCGCCAGCAAACTCGCCAGCGGATACACCACGTGCCGCTCGATCGCGCGCTTCAAATGCCGCGCGCCGTATTTCATGTCCGTGCCTTCCTTCAGCAAAAATTCCCGCGCCGGCTGCGTCACTCGGAACAAGAACCGTCCCTTCGCCGTCTCCAGCACGCGCTGTTGCACCATCCCGAGTTCGATTTCCAGAATCTGCTCGAGCTGAGCTGAACGCAGCGGATGGAACACCACCGTCTTGTCGATGCGGT
>Ga0308309_10000080_pt1 | contig 90264 bp, 96 predicted proteins | sample HubBroMetageWFT5_FD_192491 | JGI IMG/M metagenome (GOLD analysis project Ga0308309, IMG submission 192491) | Warmed and freeze-thawed soil microbial communities from the Hubbard Brook experimental Forest, New Hampshire - Hubbard Brook CCASE Soil... | ecosystem: Environmental > Terrestrial >...
TCCCCCGAGAAGGAATGCGCGCGGGCACGCGCGGCGACGGGCACAATCCCGTATCGTAGCAAAAACCCGCGTAAAACGGCCTTCACTGCCCGTTCGGAGCGTTTGGCGCGCCTTCGATCCGGGCTTGATCTCGGGACTACAACTCTACCCGCACGCGCCCGGTTTGAAGCGTCCGGCTCCGGAGAGCCGGAATCGCTCCGCTCGGTGCGGCTCTGACCGCGCTACTTGATCTCGACGGAGGCGCCCGCCTCTTCGAGCTTCGCCTTGACGCTGTCGGCCTCGGCCCGCGGGACGGCTTCGCGAATGGCCTTCGGGGCCGCGTCAACGAGGTCCTTGGCTTCCTTGAGGCCGAGCCCGGTGATCTCACGGACCGCCTTGATGACATTGATCTTGGCGTCGCCGGGGTGGGTGAGGATGACCGTGAACTCGGTCTGCTCCTCGACGGGGGCGTCGGCTGCGGCGGTCGGGGCGGCCGCGGCGGCCACCGGGGCTGCGGCCTTGATGCCGAGCTTGTCCTCCATGAGCTTCACGGCGTTGACGACGTCCAGGACGGTCCAGGACTCGAGCGCGTCAACGAACTCCTCGGGAGTGAGTGTCTTGGTGGCCATTGCGTCTCCTTCTATAAACAGGTTTGGGGTGCGTGGTGCGGCCGGGCTAGGCGGCGAGCTTGTCGCGGTAGGCCTCGAGGGTCGCCGCAAGGGTGGAAAGGGGCGAATCGAGAGCGCCCGCGAGGGTGGAGAGGGGTCCGAGCAGCGCACCCGCAAGGCGGCTGAGCAGCACGTCCCTGGAAGGGAGCTCGGCGAGGGTGCGCACCTCGTCGCCGTTCAGCACCCGACCCTCGGCGAGGCCGGCCACGAGCGGCAGCGTGCGCGTGCTCCGGAAGTGCTCGAAGAGGATCCGCGCCGGCGCGGAGAGGTCCCCATATCCGATCGCCAGGCCAACCGGCCCGCCCAGGACGTCCGCGAAGGCAGGCGTGCCCGATTCCACCGCCGCGCGCCTGGCGAGCGTGTTCTTGACGACGATGTAATCGATTCCCTCGACCCGGAGCCGGCCGCGGAGGTCCTCGAGCTGGCGGACCGTCAGTCCCCGGTAGTCGGTCACCACGGCCGAGGTCGCCCTCGAGAGCCTCTCGGTGAGATTGGTCACGGCCGCGACCTTGCGCGTCCCTGCCCTCACCTCCGGCTTGCCGGTGCTGGTGGTTGCCATTGCTGCCTCCGTCGTGGCCGTGCCGGCGCCGGGCGGGATCACGGCCCGGTCGCACCCGCGGGGGCGCTCCGGCAGCCTTGCCCACCTGCGCAGGAGATTGAGCGGGACCGGTCCCGCACCTGCGGTCTTCGGCGAACGGACGACGGCGAGTCGTCTATCTGGAAGGGCGACAGCGTAGCAGGCACGGGCCGATTGCCGCCGGCGCCGATGTCACGGGTGGTATTGAGGTTTGACGTGTGAACTCGACGTCTGGTAGGCTTTCGCTTCGCTCCACGAGCTTTCCTCGTATTCGCGCGCGCTGTTTCGTGGCAGAGCGCAATTCTCAATAAACGGACGGTCGTGCCTACCTTTCAGCAGCTGGTCCGCAAGGGCCGCACCCAGCCGACACACAAGACCAAGGCTCGGGCGCTTCGGGGATGCCCCCAGCGTCGCGGGGTCTGCGTCCGCGTGTACACGACCACGCCCAAGAAGCCCAACTCGGCGCTCCGCAAGGTGGCCCGTGTCCGGCTGACCACCAAGGTCGAGGTCACCGCGTACATCCCCGGCATCGGCCACAACCTCCAGGAGCACTCGGTCGTGCTCATCCGCGGCGGTCGCGTTCGCGACCTCCCCGGTGTCCGCTATCACGTCATCCGCGGCACCCTCGACGCGGCCGGAACCAAGAACCGCAAGCAGGGCCGCAGCAAGTACGGCGCCAAACGCGAGAAGAAGGCGAGCTGAGGAACCATGCCGCGTCGCGCCCGCGTCCAGAAACGCGTCATCCTGCCCGACCCGATCTACGGGAGCGTGGGACTGGCGAAATTCGTGAACTGCATCATGCTCGCCGGTAAGAAGAGCATCGCGGAGAAGATCGTCTACGACTCCTTCGAGAAGATCCGCCGCTCCTCACGCAAGGAGCCGCTCGACGTGTTCGACCAGGCGATCCGCAACGTGACCCCGATCCTCGAGGTCAAGCCGAAGCGGGTCGGCGGCGCCACCTACCAGGTGCCTGTGGAGATCCGCCATGACCGCCGTCAGGCGCTTGCCCGGCGCTGGATCATCCGCTACGCGCGGGGCCGCGGCGGTAAGAGCATGTCGGAGAAGCTCGCCGGCGAGCTGATGGACGCGGCCAACGGCGTCGGCGCTTCGATCAAGCGCAAGGAAGACACCCACAAGATGGCCGAGTCGAACAAAGCGTTCTCGCACTTCCGGTACTGACGTGGCGGTTGCAGTGGCGGCGCGCGCCTTCCCCCTCGAGAAGACCCGGAACATCGGGATCATGGCCCACATCGACGCGGGCAAGACCACGACCACCGAGCGCGTCCTCTTCTACACGGGTCGCATCCACAAGATGGGCGAGGTCCACGAGGGCGCCGCGACCATGGACTGGATGGTCCAGGAGCAGGAGCGCGGCATCACGATCACGTCGGCCGCGACGGCTGCCGAGTGGCGCGGCCACCGTATCAACATTATCGATACGCCCGGGCACGTGGACTTCACCGTCGAGGTGGAGCGCAGCCTTCGCGTGCTCGACGGAGCGGTTGCCGTGTTCGATGCCGTCGCCGGGGTCGAACCCCAGTCGGAGACGGTGTGGCGCCAGGCCGATCGCTACGAGGTGCCTCGGATCTGCTTCATCAACAAGATGGACCGGATCGGCGCGAACTTCTACGCGGCGGTCACCTCCATCAAGGACCGCCTCGGAGCCCATGCGGTGCCCATCCAGCTCCCGATCGGCGCCGAGTCGGAGTTCCGGGGGATGATCGACCTCGTCACCGAGGAAGCCATCGTCTACACCGACGACCTCGGCACGAGCCTGCGGCGCTCGGAGATCCCGGAGGACATGCGCGAGCTGGTCGCCCAGTACCGCCACGATCTCCTCGAGGCCGTCGCCGAGGCCGATGACGAGCTGATGATCAAGTATCTCGACGGCGAGACCTTGACGACCGCCGAGATCATCCGGGGGCTCCGGGCCGGCACGGTCGGCACCAAGCTCGTCCCCGTGCTCTGTGGCTCAGCGCTCAAGAACAAGGGCGTCCAGCCGATGCTCGACGCGGTCGTCGACTTCCTCCCGTCGCCGCTCGACCGCCCGTCGGTCGAAGGCGCAACCGCCGAGGGCGAGACGGCCGTGGTGCGCAACGCCAGCGACTCCGAGCCCTTCGCGGCGCTCGCCTTCAAGATCGCGACCGACCCGTTCGTCGGCAAGCTCACCTTCTTCCGCGTGTACAGCGGCGTGTTGCGCAGCGGCTCGTACGTCTACAACGCGACCAAGGGCGAGCGCGAGCGCGTCGGGCGTCTCCTCCAGATGCACGCCAACCATCGCGAGGAGATCGAGGAGGTCCGCGCCGGCGACATCGCGGCGGCCATCGGGCTCCGCAAGACCACCACCGGGGACACGCTCTGCGACGAGAAGCACCCGATCGTGCTCGAGCAGATCACCTTCCCGGAGCCGGTCATCTCGGTCGCGGTCGAACCGAAGACCAAGGCCGAGCAGGACAAGATGGGCATCGCGCTGCAGAAGCTCGCCGAAGAGGACCCCACGTTCCGGGTCCGCACCGACGAGGAGACCGGACAGACCGTCATCTCGGGCATGGGCGAGCTCCACCTCGAGATCATCGTCGACCGCATGCTCCGCGAATTCAAGGTCGACGCGACCGTCGGCAAGCCCCAGGTGTCGTATCGCGAAACGGTCACCCAGAAAGCGCACGGCACCGGGCGTTTCGTGCGCCAGTCCGGCGGCCATGGCCAGTACGGCCACGTCGAGCTCGAGATCGAGCCCAACCCCGGCAAAGGTTTCGAGTTCCTCAGCAAGATCACGGGCGGCACGATCCCGCGGGAGTACATCGCGCCGACCCAGCGAGGCATACAGGATTCGCTCTCCAACGGCGTGCTTGCAGGCTACCCGGTCGTCGACGTCAAGGTGACCCTGGTCGACGGTTCGTACCATGACGTCGACTCGTCGGAACAGGCCTTCTCCATCGCCGGGTCGATGGGCTTCAAGGACGGTGTTCGCAAGGCGAAGCCGGTGCTGCTCGAGCCGATCATGCGCGTCGACGTGTTCATGCCGGAGGAGTTCATGGGCGACGTCATGGGCGATCTCTCCGGGCGTCGTGGACAGATCCTCGGCATGGAGGGTCGCGCCGCGTCGCACATCGTTCACGCCGAGGTGCCGCTCTCGGCGATGTTCGGCTATTCGACGGACCTGCGCAGCATGACCCAGGGCAGGGCCAACTACAGCATGGAATTCCATCACTATCAGCAGCTTCCAGCGAGTCTCGCCGAAGAGCTCGTCGCCAAAGCCAGGGTGTAATTGAGACCATCGGAGAGCGCAGGAGTTAAGTAGAGGCACGAAATGGGCAAGAAGAAGTACCAGAGCACCAAGCCGCACGTGAACGTCGGAACCATCGGTCACATCGACCATGGCAAGACGACGCTCACGGCTGCGATCACCAAGGTCCTCTCCGAGAACGTCGGGGGCGATAACGCGTTCGTCTCGTTCGACAAGATCGACAACGCTCCCGAAGAGAAAGCCCGCGGTATCACCATCGCCACCGCGCACGTCGAGTACGAGACTGCGACGCGTCACTACGCGCACGTCGACTGCCCCGGTCACGCCGACTACATCAAGAACATGATCACCGGCGCCGCTCAGATGGATGGCGCGATCCTGGTCGTCGCCGCGACTGACGGCCCGATGCCCCAGACCCGCGAGCACATCGTGCTGGCGCGCCAGGTCGGTGTCCCGTACATCGTCGTCGCGCTCAACAAGTGCGACGCCGTCGACGACGAGGAGCTGCTCGAGCTCGTCGAGCTCGAGGTTCGCGAGCTCCTCAGCCGTTACGACTTCCCCGGTGACGACATCCCCGTGGTGCGCGTCTCTGCGCTCAAGGCGCTCGAAGGCGACAAGGACGCCGTCGACGGCGTGCTGAAGCTCATGGAGGCAGTCGACACCTACATCCCCGTGCCGATGCGTCCCGTCGAGCGTCCGTTCATGATGCCGATCGAAGACGTGTTCTCGATCGAAGGTCGCGGGACCGTGGTCACCGGCCGCATCGATCGCGGCATCATCAAGGTCAACGAGCCCGTGGAGATCGTCGGCATCAAGGACACCGTCAAGTCGGTGGTGACCGGCGTCGAGATGTTCCACAAGCTGCTCGACGCGGGTGAGGCGGGTATGAACGTCGGCTGCCTCCTCCGCGGCGTCAAGCGCGAGGATGTCGAGCGCGGACAGGTGCTCGCCAAGCCCGGAACGATCACGCCGCACACCAAGTTCAAGGCCCAGGTCTACGTCCTGAGCAAGGACGAAGGCGGACGGCACACCCCGTTCTTCACGGGCTACCGTCCGCAGTTCTACATCAGGACCACCGACGTGACCGGTACCATCGCGCTCCCGGAAGGCCAGGAGATGTGCATGCCCGGGGACAACGTCGAGATGGGCATCGAGCTGATCACCCCGATCGCGGTCGAGGACGGCATGCGCTTCGCGATTCGCGAGGGCGGTCGCACCGTGGGTGCCGGCGCCGTCACATCGATCGAAAAATAGTCAGTCGCTGAAAAGAGCAGAGGAACCCCAGGAACACCGTGCCCCAGAAAATTCGCATCCGCCTGAAGGCCTACGATCATCGCGTCCTCGACCAGGCCGCGTCGAAGATCGTGGAGACGGCGACGCGCACTGGGACTCGCGTTGCCGGGCCGGTGCCGCTGCCCACCACCATCAACAAGTACACAGTCGTGCGCTCGCCGTTCATCGACAAGGACTCGCGCGAGCAGTTCGAGATGCGCACCCACAAGCGGATCCTCGACATCCTTGACGCCAATCCCAAGGTGGTGGACGCGCTCATGCGCCTCAACCTCCCGAGCGGCGTCAACATCGAGATCAAGCTGTGACCAAAGGCATTCTCGCTCGCAAGGTGGGCATGACGCAGATCTTCACGCCGCAGGGGACGTCGGTCCCGGTGACGGTCCTCGAGGCAGACACGTGTCGTGTCGTGCAGCGCAAGACGGTCGGCTCCGATGGATACGACGCGCTCCAACTCGGTTTTGGCGACAAGGCCGTGAAGCGGACTTCCAAGCCGATGCGCGGCCACTTCAAGCGCGCCGGGCTGCAGCCGCTGTCGCGGTTGAAGGAGGTGCGCGACGCCGGCGACGCCACGCCGGGCACGCTGCTGAGCGTCGACATGTTCACGGCCGGACAGCGCATCGACGTCACCGGTGTGAGCCAGGGCAAGGGGTTCTCAGGGCAGCACAAGCGCCACAACTTCCATCGTGGCCCCGTGTCGCACGGATCGCACAACATCAAGCAGGCCGGCTCGATCGGTTCCACCGACGCTGCGCGCGTGTTCAAGGGCCTCAAGATGGCCGGTCAGCACGGCGCGACCCAGGTCACGGTGCGCAATCTCGAGGTTGTCCGCGTCGACACCGAACGCCACCTGCTCCTCGTGCACGGGTCGGTCCCCGGTCACAAGAACCAGGTGGTCATGATCCGCGACAGCGACCGTTCCGCGGTCATCGGAGCGCAGGCATGAGCACCGCGCGCGTCGTCGATCAGGCGGGCGTCGAGACCGGAACCGTCGAGCTTCCCGAGGCCATCTTCGGGATCGAGCCCAACGAGCCCGTGATGCACCAGGCCCTGATCCGCCAGCTTGCCAACGGCCGCCAGGGCACGTCGTCCACGAAGACCCGGAGCGACGTTCGAGGCGGAGGACGCAAGCCGTACCGCCAGAAGGGGACCGGGCGTGCTCGCCAGGGTTCGACTCGCTCCCCCCAGTGGGAAGGCGGTGGCGTCGTCTTCGGTCCGCACCCGCGCTCCTACCGCATCGACATGCCGCGCAAGCAGCGCCGGCTGGCGTTGCGAAGCGCGCTCTCGGCAAAGGCGCAGGACGGCGGCCTGCTCGTGCTCGAAGGCTTCGAGCTCGAGGCGCCGCGCACCCGGGTTGTCGCCGAGTTGATCCGCAGTGTCGACGGCCCCCGCCGGGTGCTCGTCATCCTCGGTTCGCACAACGAGATGCTCGAGAAAAGCGCGCGCAACATCCCCGAGGTGCGTCTGACCCTTGCCGGCAACCTGTCGGTTCGCGACATCATCGGCGCGGATACCGTGATCGTGACGCGTGACGCCATCGAGCACATCGAGGAGGCGTTCGCATGACCTCCGCGCGCAGCTTCGAGCAGGTGCTGGTCCTGCCTGTGGTCAGTGAGAAGTCGTACGCGTCGATGGCATCGGGACGCTACGTGTTCCGCTGCCATCCGTCGGCGACGAAGATCCAGATCCGGCGCGCCCTCGAAGAGGCGTTCGTGGATCAGAAGATCACCGTCATCGACGTCAACACCATCAACGTGCGCGGCAAGAAGCGCCGCCGTTCGCGCGGTCAGACGCGTGTGATGGGGCAGAGCCCCGACTGGAAGAAGGCGATCGTGACTCTCGGCGCAGGCCAGAAGATCGAAGGATTGTTCGAAGGCGTCTGATGCCCACCAAGAAATACAAGCCGACGAGCCCGGGCCGCCGATTCATGTCGGTGAGCAGCTTCGAGGGCGTGACCAAGAGCGCACCGCAGCGCCAGCTGGTCGAGCACCTCAAGAAGCACAGCGGACGCAACGCGTCCGGGCGCATCACCGTACGTCACCAGGGCGGCGGTCACAAGAAGACGTATCGCCTCATCGACTTCAAGCGCCAGAAGGATGGCGTGCCCGGCAAGGTGACGACGATCGAGTACGACCCCAACCGCAGCGCGCGCATCGCCCTGGTGGTGTACGCCGACGGCGACAAGCGCTACATCCTGTCGCCGCACGGGCTCAACGTCGGCGACGTGGTCAGCTCAGGTGACGCCGCCGAGATCCGTCCAGGTTGCGCACTGCCCATCACGAACATCCCGCTCGGCACCACGATTCACAATCTCGAGGTAAAGCTCGGCCGTGGTGGTCAGCTGGTGCGCAGTGCCGGAACCGCGGCACAGCTGCTCGCCAAGGAAGGCGCCTATGCGCAGATCCGCATGCCCAGCGGCGAGGTGCGCCTCATCGACGTCCGCTGCCGCGCCACGATCGGACAGGTCGGCAACGTCGATCACGAGAACGAGGTCGTCGGCAAGGCAGGCAAGTCGAGATGGCGGGGGATTCGCCCGTCGGTTCGTGGCATGACCATGAACCCATTCGATCATCCTCACGGCGGCGGCGAAGGACGGAGCGGGGCGGGTGGCAATCCGCAGACCCCATGGGGCAAGCCCGCTCTCGGTTATCGCACCCGTCACAACAAGAGCACTGATCGGCTGATCGTGCGCCGGCGGGACAAGTAGCCATGGGTCGCTCGCTCAAGAAAGGGCCGTTCTGCGATGACCACCTCCTCAAGAAGGTGCAGCAGCTCAACATGTCGCGCGAGAAGCGGATCATCAAGACCTGGTCGCGCCGCAGCGACATCTTCCCGGAGATGGTCGGCCACACCATCGCGGTGCACGACGGACGCAAGCACGTTCCGGTGCTCATCACCGAGACGATGGTCGGTCACAAGCTCGGTGAGTTCGCGCACACCCGTCGCTACCGCGGTCACGGACACCACACCGAACGCAGCACGGCGCTGAAGTAGAGAGAGATGGAAGTTGTCGCAACCGCGAAATGGGTTCGCACCACCGCTCGCAAGGCTCGGCTCGTGTCCGCCATGGTCACCGGACTGCCTGTCGCCGAGGCATTGGTGGTGCTCCAGTTTTCGCCGCGCTCGGCCGCAGTGGACATCGCCAAGGTGATCAAGTCGGCCGCCGCGAATGCGGAGCACAACTACAACCTCGATGCGTCCTCGCTGCGGGTCGCGCGTGTCGAGGTTGACGGCGCCATGATCATCAAACGCTGGCGCGCAAAGCCGCGCGGCATGGCCGGCAGCATCTTCAAGCGGACGAGTCACCTGCGCGCCTTCGTGACCGACGATGAGGCGCCTGCAAACGTGCGTCAACGCCGCGCGGTGAAGATGCCTCGCACCGTGCTGCCCGCTCCAGTCGTCACGCCGGCCGCGGCAACCACGCCGGCCGCGGGTGGCACAGCCACGCCACGCCCGGCCCGCCGCCGTGCACCCAAGCCCACCACGGAAGAGGCTGAGTAGATGGGTCAGAAAGTCAATCCGATCGGTTTCCGGCTCGGCGTCTACCGGAACTGGGACGCCCGCTGGTACGCCGACAAGGAGTACACCAAGCTCCTGCATGAGGACATCGCCATGCGGCGCCTCATCGGCAGCCGCCTGCGCAATGCGGGGCTGGCCCGCATCGAGACAGAGCGCAGCGCCAATCAGCTCACCGTGATCATCCAGACCGCGAAACCGGGCATCGTCATCGGCAAGCAGGGCGCCTCGGTCGATGCCCTCCGCGACGAGCTCGAGCGGATCTCCGGCAAGAAGGTGCGCGTCACGATCCACGAGATCAAGACACCCGAGCTGGACGCCACGCTCGTCGCCGAGAACGTCGCCTCGCAGCTCGAGAAGCGCATCGCCTTCCGCCGGGCGCTCAAGCAGACGCTGATGAGGAGCATGCGCGCGGGCGCAAAGGGCGTGAAGATCCAGGTGAGCGGCCGGCTCGGTGGATCCGAGATGTCACGCCGCGAGTGGGATCGCGACGGCCGGGTGCCGCTCCACACGCTGCGCGCGAACATCGACTACGGCAAGGCCGAGGCGCGCACCACGTTTGGTCGCATCGGCGTCCAGTGCTGGCTCTACCTCGGCGATTTCGTGACCGCGACCGGCGAGCCGATCGCACCGGGCAAGGATCGCGCGGAAGACCGCGGCCTCGAGGATCGCGTTCCGGTGCCCGCCGCACGCGTCGCTGAAGCACCGGCAGAGGAGGTGGCGGCTGTCGTCGAGACGGTCGAGGTCCCCGACGTCGATACCGAGGAGGTCCCGACCGATGACGTGGTCGAGATCGATGAGGACGAGGCCGTGATCGCCGCCACCGGTGTGGATCCTGCGGCCGGTGGCGACAAGGTCGAGAAGCTCACGCCCAAGCGAACCCCAGCACGCCGCAAGCCGGTCGTCGCGAAGAAGCCGGCGTCGATATCGCGAGCACCCAAGAAGCTCGTCAAGAAGGCCGATGCGCCGGTCGACGGCCCCGAGGAAGAGGAGGAATAGCGATGCTGATGCCGAAGCGAACCAAGCATCGCAAGCTCCATCGCGGGCGCCGGACCGGTGCCGCGCAGCGTGGCAACAAGCTCGACTTCGGGACCTACGGGCTCCAGGCGACCGAGCAGTGCTGGATGACCAACCGCCAGATCGAAGCAGCTCGGCGGGCCATGACCCGTCACGTCAAGCGCGGCGGCAAGATCTGGATTCGCATCTTTCCCGATCACGCGTTCACCAAGAAGCCGGCCGAGACACGCATGGGGAGCGGTAAGGGACAGCCCGAGGGCTGGGTCGCCGTGGTGCTGCCCGGTCGTGTGCTCTTCGAGATGGCCGGCGTCACCCGCGAGACCGCGCAGGAAGCCATGCGCCTTGCCGCATTCAAGCTGCCCATCAAGACGCGGTTCCTGATTCGCGAGGAAACCGGCTCCGACCTGGAGGCGGCGACGCTGTGACCAAGCAGAACGATGCGCTCAACGAATTGCGCCGGATGACCGTGCCCGAGCTCGACGATCACCTGAGCAAGCAGCGCCGACGGCTGTTCGAAGTTCGCTTCCAGCAGGCGACCGGCCAGGTGGAGAACCACCGCCAGGTCCGCGAGATCCGCCACGAGATCGCCCGGGCGATGACGGTGAAGATCGAGATCGAGCGCGGCCTGCGTCCGGCGTTCGTCGAGCCTGTCGTCCGTGCGGCCCCCGCGAAGCCCAAGCCCGCGCGGGCCCCGCGCGCCAAGCCCGCGCCGCGGCTCGAGGTTCCGGCTGTCGTCCCGGCAGCGGTTCCCGTCGCCGCGTCCCCGGAGGCCGCAGAGGACGTCGCGGAAACCGTCGACGCCAAGGAGGATGTCGATGAGTGATGCGACCCAGGCCGCGGTGACGCGTTCGCGACGCAAGGTGCGTGACGGCGTCGTCGTGAGCGACAAGATGGAGAAGACCGTGATCGTGCTTGTGCAGATCAGCAAGCCGCATCCGCTCTACAAGAAGGTCGTGCGTCACAGCACGCGCTTCAAGGTCCATGACGACGAGAGTTGCGGCATCGGTGATCGCGTGCGGATCATCGAGACGCGTCCGATCTCGAAGGAGATCCGCTGGCGCGTCGCCGAAGTTCTGGAGAAGGCGCGCTGACATGATCCAGCAGGAATCCGTGCTCAAGGTGGCGGACAACAGCGGCGCGCGCGAGCTGCTGTGCATCCGCGTGCTTGGCGGCAGCTATCGCAAGTACGCCTCGGTGGGTGATGTGATCATCGGCACCGTCAAGGTGGCGCAGCCGAACGCACAGGTGAAGAAGGGCGACGTGGTTCGCGCGGTCGTGGTGCGGACCACCAAGGAGTACAAGCGCCCCGACGGCAGCAACATCCGCTTCGATGAGAACGCCGCGGTGCTGATCACGCCTCAGAACAACCCGCGCGGTTCGCGCATCTTCGGCCCGGTGGCCCGCGAGCTGCGCGAGCGCAACTTCATGAAGATCGTCAGCCTCGCCCCGGAGGTGATCTGAGATGGCGACGAGGGTCGAGCGCAGACATCGCACCACGCTCATTCACGAGGGCTGGGCCCGCGGACACCTGCGCCCGCTCGACATCCGCAAGGGCGACAACGTCGAGGTCATCAGCGGCAAGGACAAGGGCAAGCGTGGCGTTGTCGAGCGCATCCTGCCGGAGCAGCAGCGCATCGCGGTGAGTGGCGTGAACCTCCTGAAGCGGCACACCAAGTCGGGCGTCCAGGGCAACATCCAGGGCGGCATCGTCGACTTCGACGGTCCCGTCGCGTACAGCAACATCATGCTCGTGTGCAACCGCTGCGACAAGCGCACCCGGATCGCGCATGCGGTGAATGAGCTCGGCCGGCGCGTGATCGTGTGCAAGAAGTGCGGCGAGACGTACGACAGGGCGCAGGTCTGATGGCTGTCCAGACCGTCGCCGAGCTGCCCCGTATGCACCGCAGGTACATCGACGAGATCGTGCCCGCACTGGTCGCCGAGTTCCGCTATCTCAACGCCATGCAGGTGCCGTCCATCGAGAAGGTGGTCATCAACATCGGTCTCGGCGAGGCGATCACCAACGCGCGCGCCATCGACGCCGCGATTGCCGACCTGAAGTTGATCACCGGCCAGGCGCCGATCGTCATCCGGGCCCGCAAGTCGGTTGCGGCGTTCAAGCTGCGCGAGGGTATGCCCATCGGTGTCAAAGTGACGCTGCGAGGACGGCGAATGTACGACTTCCTCGACAAGTTGCTCAACGTTGCGCTCCCGCGCATTCGAGACTTCCGTGGCGTCGATCCGAAAGCGTTTGACGGCCATGGCAACTTCACCCTCGGGTTGCGCGAGCAACTCGTGTTTCCGGAGATCGACTACGACAAGATCGACAAGCTTCGCGGGCTCGAGGTCTGCATCGTGACCACCGCTCGTACAGACGCTGAGGGCCGCTCGCTCCTCACCGGGCTCGGCATGCCCTTCAGGAAGAACTGACGATGGCCAAGAAGTCGCTGATCGCCAAGGCGAACCGCCCCGCTCGCTACTCCACGCAGGCGCACCACCGCTGCGGCGTGTGCGGTCGCCCGCGCGCCTACATGCGCAAGTTCGGCATGTGCCGGATCTGTTTCCGTCAACTCGCCAGCATCGGGCAGATACCTGGCGTCCAGAAGAGTTCGTGGTGATCCATGACCAGTGACAGCATCGCGGACATGCTCACCCGCATCCGCAACGCCAACCAGGCCCATCACCGCACCGTGGAGATCCCGGTGTCGAAGATGAAGGTCGAGATCGCGCGCGTGCTCACCGAGGAAGGCTTCGTCGACGGGTACGAGGTCTCGGGTGACGCGCCGATGCAGGTGCTCACGGTCACGCTCAAGCCGGGCAGCCCGCGCGGGCGCGCGCTCTCCGGGTTGCGCCGGATCAGCCGCCCGGGCCTGCGGGTCTACGCGCGCAAGTCCGAGATCCCTCGGGTCCTCGGAGGCCTCGGGGTCGCGATCATCTCGACCTCGCGCGGATTGATGACCGGCCGCGCGGCGCAGCGCGCCGGACTGGGCGGCGAAGTCGTCGCATTCGTGTGGTGATTGTCTGATGTCGCGCATCGGCAAGCTTCCGATCCCCGTCCCCGATGGAGTTGAGGTCGCCCTCGAACTGGGCAACCGCCTCAGCGTCACCGGCTCTCGCGGAACGCTGCAGCGCACCTTTGCGCCGTCGATGCTCATCAACGTCGAGACCGGGGTCATCACCGTCAACCGCCCCTCCGATGCGCGCCTCCACCGCTCACTGCACGGGCTCACCCGGACGCTGGTGGCGAATATGGTGCAGGGCGTCAGCGGCGGTTTCACCCGTGACCTCGACCTGGTCGGTGTCGGCTTCCGGGCGGCCCGCCAGGGCGGAGATCTCATCCTGACCCTCGGCTACTCGCATCCGATCCGCTATACCCCGCCGGAGGGGATCACGATCGAGGTGCCCGCCCCGACGCAGATCAGCGTCAGCGGGTCCGACAAAGAGGTGGTCGGCCAGGTGGCCGCCAAGATTCGATCCTTCCGGAAGCCCGAGCCGTACAAGGGAAAGGGAATCCTGTACCGGGGCGAGAAGATCCGGCGCAAGGCGGGCAAGTCCGGGAAGGCCGGCAAGACCAAATAAGTAACGAGATCGAAGTAAGAAAGTAGAAGGCTGAGACCATGTTCACGAAGCACGATCGACGCGCCGCCCGCGCTCGACGCCACCGCCGCGTGCGCAAGCACGTGTCCGGCACGGCCGCGCGTCCGCGCCTCGCGGTGTTCCGCAGCCTCCGGCACATCGGCGCCCAGCTCGTCGACGACGAGAACGGCCGCACACTGGTTGCGGCGTCGACCACAGAGCCGGCACTCCGCTCGGTGCTCGGTGATGCCAACGCGTGCACCACCGCCGGGGCGGCCGCCATCGGCAAGACGATCTCCGAGCGCGCCAGGGCGGCCGGCGTCGACACCGTGGTGTTCGACCGTGCCGGCTATCTCTTCCACGGGCGGGTCAAGGCCCTCGCCGAGGCAGCCCGCGAGGGCGGGTTGAAGTTCTAGATGGGCATGCGCATGGATCGCCGCGATGATCGCGGCAGCGAGTTTCAGGAGAAGATCGTCTCGCTCAACCGCGTCGCGAAAGTGGTCAAGGGCGGGCGCCGGTTCTCGTTCAGCGCGCTGGTCGTGGTCGGTGACGGCAAGGGGCGCGTCGGCGCGGGCTTGGGGAAGGCCGGTGAGGTGCCGGATGCCATCCGCAAGGGCGTCGACGACGCCAAGAAACACATGATCACGGTGCCGATGGTCGGGACCACGATCCCGCACGAGGTGCGCTACAAGCTCGGCGCCGCCAAGGTGATGCTCAAGCCGGGCGTTCCGGGAACCGGGGTCATCAGCGGCAGCTCGATGCGCGCGGTCGTCGAGGCCGCCGGGATCAAGGACATCCTCACCAAGAGCCTTGGGACAGACAATCCGATCAACGTCGTGCGGGCAACCGTCTCGGCGCTCGCCAGCCTCCGAACCCTCGCCTCCGTGGCCGAGCTTCGGGGCAGGACGCCGGAGCAGATCGTCGGCAGTCGCAAGATGGCCGACCGAATGCTCGGCAGGACGCCGGCCGTGCCAGAAACCCCGGCCGCCGAGGTGGTGCCGTGAGCACCGTTCGCGTGACCTATCGCAAAAGTGCCATCGGCTACGCCTGGGACCAGAAAGCCACGCTTGCGGCCCTTGGCCTGCGCAAGCTCAACCACACGGTCGAGCACGAGGCCACACCCTCGATTCGCGGAATGGTGCACAAGGTTCGCCATCTGGTTGCCGTCGACGGCGAGCCCGCGGATTCCCCGGCCGGCGTCGCGCTCCTCCAGCAACTTGCGTCGGTGCCGGAGCCTGCGGCATGAAGCTCCACGAGCTGAGCCCGGCAAAGGGCAGCCGCAAGCCGCGCAAACGGGTCGGTCGAGGCCAGGGCGCCGGCCAGGGCAAGACCAGCGGCCGCGGCCAGAAGGGCCAGGGCTCCCGCTCGAGCGTGGGTCTCCCCACCGGTTTCGAAGGCGGGCAGATGCCGCTCAAGCAGCGTCTGCCCAAGCTCCGTGGCTTCCACAACCACTGGCGCCACGAGTACGTCGTGGTCAACCTCGGCAAGCTGGTTCGATTCGAGAAGGACACGGTGGTGGATCCCGACCTGCTCACCGAAGCGGGGTTGATCCCACGAGCCTCGTCGCCGGTCAAGGTGCTCGCGGCGGGACAGTTGCGTCACGCGCTCACGCTCCGCGTCCATCGGATCTCCGCCGCCGCGCGTACCGCTGTCGAGTCTGCGGGTGGGTCGGTCGAGTTGCTCGGGCCGCAGCCCGCGGCGGACGGTGCGGAGCCGGTCGGCAAACGGGCTCAGCGGAGAGCTGACGCTGTCGTGGCCCGTGCCGAACTGCTCAGCCGCCCGGCCACGCCCGCTGAGCCGGCGCCCAAGGGTGACGGCAAGAAGCGTGCCAAGGGAGTGGGTGCCCAGGCAACCTCGGAATCCAAGCCCACCGCACAGGGTCGCGCCGAGCGTGGCACCAAGCGAAAAACACGCGAGGATCGCGTCACAGAACCCGACGTCGAGCAGGACACAGCACAGGACAACGAGGCGGAGACCGAGGACGCGGAGTGAATCTCCTCGAGGCGCTCGGTCAGGCGATCCGGATCCCGGAGCTGCGGCGCAAGCTGCTCTTCACCCTCGGGTTGCTGGCAGCGTTTCGCATCCTCGCGGCGATCGCGATTCCCGGGACCAACCCGCGGGCGCTGAACGACCTGTTCTCGGGCAACACCCTGCTCGGCCTGCTCAACCTCTTCAGCGGTGGTGGACTGCAGCGATTCACGCTGGTCGCTCTGGGCCTCAATCCGTACATCAACGCCACGATCATCATGCAGTTGATGACCGTGGTCTCCGTCCGGCTCAAGGAGCTGAGCAAGGAAGGGGAGATCGGGCGCAAGAAGATCACCCGCTACACGCGCTGGCTCACCGTGCCGCTGGCGATGCTGCAGGCGTTCGGGTATCTCGCTCTGTTCACCAACCCGTCGGTGACCAAGGACGGCGCGATCCTCGCGAACCCCTCTGGGGCGACCGAGATCAGCATCATCCTCACGCTCACCGCGGGCACGATCATCGCGATGTGGCTCGGTGAGCTGATCACGGAGTACGGCGTCGGCAACGGTGTCTCGCTGATCATCTTTGTCGGGATCATCGGGCGGCTGCCGGCGGCGATCGTGAGCTACGGCGGCACGGGCGGCACGGGACACATCCTTCAGATCTTCGCCATGGCGGTCATCGCCGTCGCGGTCACCGCCGGCGTCATCGAGGTGCAGCAGGCTCAGCGAAAGATACCGGTGCAATCGGCGCAGCGAGTCCTCAACGTGCGAACCGGGCAGGCGTCCCAGGGACGCCGGAACTTCTTACCCCTCCGAGTCAACGCCGCGGGCGTCATCCCGATCATCTTCGCGATCTCGATCATGACGTTTCCGACCATCTTCGCCAACCTCTTCCAGAGCAGCGGCGGGTGGACCCAGAGCGTTGCCATGTGGATCACCAACAACTGGCAGGCAACCGGCGGCAACATCATTCTGAACGTGGTCTACAACGCCATCTACTTCGTGCTCGTGATGGGCTTCACGTATTTCTACACGGCGATCGTGTTCGATCCCGTCGATGTCGCCGACAACCTGAAGAAACAGTCGACGTTCATCCCCGGCATCCGTCCCGGCAGGAGCACCGCCGAGTATCTCGGCAAGGTCATGGGCAGGATCACGCTGGCCGGCGCGCTTTTCCTTGCGCTCATCACGGTGATCCTGCCCCTGCTCACCGCGGTCCTCACCGGCGTCCCATCGACCAGCCTCTACCTCGGCGGCACGGCGATCCTCATCGTCGTCGGTGTGGCCCTCGACACCATGAAGCAGATCGAGACCCAGCTGTTGATGCGCCAGTACAAGGGGTTCATCAAATGATCGCCCTGATGTTCGGCCCACCCGGCAGTGGCAAGGGCACCCAGGCATCGCGGGTCGCCGTGCGCCTCGGCATCCCGCACATCGCGGCGGGCGACATGTTGCGCGACGAGGTGGTGCAGGGCACCGAGCTCGGCCGCGAGGCCAAGCCGATCATGGACTCCGGTGGGCTCGTCCCCGACGAACTGGTCATCCGCATGATCGACAACCGTCTGAACCAGCCGGACGCGACGAAGGGAGCGCTCCTCGACGGCTTTCCCCGCACCGTGCCCCAGGCCGTCGCACTGGACGCCATGCTCGGCAAGCGCAACGATCACGTGGCCGAGGTGATCTCGCTGGAAGTGCCCGAGGACGAGCTCCGCCGGCGCATCCTCAAGCGCGCGAACACCGAGGGGCGGAGTGACGACACCATCGAAGGCCTCGCTCAGCGCCTGATCGTGTACCGCCAGGACACGGCGCCTGTCCTTGAGCACTATCGCGCGGCAGGCACGTTGATCGTCGCGATCGACGGCGTCGGGGACATCGACGCAATTACCGAACGAATTATCGAAGCTCTCAAGCACAACGGTGTCATGGTGGAGACGGCATGAACATGCACGGAATCGACAGCTTCCGGTTGAAGCGCCCTGATGAGATCGAGAAGATGCGGGTGTCCGGGAGGATCCTCGGAGCCTGCCTCGCCCACCTTGCCGGCTCGGTACGCGCCGGGATCACCACCCTCGATCTCGACCGCGAGGCCGAGACCTTCATCCGCGACCACAACTGCATTCCGGGCTTCCTCGGGTTCGAGGGATTCCCGAACTCGCTGTGCGTCTCGATCAACGAGCAGGTCGTCCACGGCATTCCGGGCCCCCAGGTCATCGAGGACGGGGATCTCGTCTCGCTCGACTGCGGGCTGATCCGTGACGGCTGGTGGGCGGACAGCGGCCTCTCGGTCGCGTGCGGCGAGGGCTCGCCGGAGGTGCGCCGCCTGATCGACGCCACCCGCGAGGCGCTCAACCGCGGCATCGCCGCGGCCCGGCCGGGCAATCACATCGGTGACATCGGCGCCGCCGTCCAGAAGTACGTCGAGTCCAACGGGTACTCGGTGGTGCGCCAGTACGTCGGCCACGGGATCGGACGGGATATGCACGAGCTCCCCCAGGTGCCGAACTACGGCCGGCCGGGGACGGGCAATCTCATCAAGCCCGGCTATGTCATCGCGATCGAGCCGATGGTCAACGTCGGTCGCTCGGATACCCGCGTCCTCGACGACGACTGGACCGTGGTCACGTCCGACGGCAAACTCTCCTGCTACTTCGAGCACACGGTCGCGATCACCGAGTCCGGCCCCGAGGTGCTGACCCTCCGGCCCGACCCCGTCCTGGCGGAAATCAAGGCGTGAGACCCCTCGATTTGCCTGGCGGCTCGAACGCGGTTTATACTCATCACCTCGGGCTCTCGCATGAGCCTGGTTCGGCGCGCACGCAACGGGGTACCGCCGGCACCAGCGTCACGGATCGCCCCGGGACGCATCGAGCACATTGCCGTCGGCTCCCTACGCCGCCAACCAAGAGGAATTCGCCACCAGGATGAAGGTCAGAGCATCGGTCAAGCGCCTGTGTGATCACTGCAAGATCATCAAGCGCCACGGGGCAGTCAGAGTGATCTGCGAGAACCCGAAACACAAGCAGCGTCAGGGGTAACGGCGAGCAATGGCACGTATCGCCGGCGTTGACGTCCCTCGGGACAAGCGGATCGAGATTGCCCTGACGTACATCTACGGGATTGGCCCGACGACTGCAAAGCGAATGCTGTCGCTCGCCGGTGTGCCCGCGGACACGCGCACGAAGGACTTGAGCGACGCTCAGGTCGGCAAGTTGCGCGACGTCATCGCCAAGCAGCTCCAGGGCAGGGTCGAGGGCGACCTCCGCCGTACGATCGCCCTCAACATCAAGCGCCTCACCGAGATCGGCACCTATCGCGGCCTGCGCCATCGCCGCGGCCTCCCGGTTCGCGGGCAGCGTACCCGCACCAATGCCCGCACCCGGCGTGGCCCGAAGAAGACCGTCGGCGTGCGCCGCAAGAAGGCGACGAAGTAAATCGTGGCGAAGAAGAAGAAGGTCGTCCGAACCCGTCGCCGCGAGCGCAAGAACATCGCGGTCGGTCAGGCCCATGTCCTGGCGACGTTCAACAACACGATCGTCAGCCTCACCGACCCCGAGGGCAACGTCATCGCGTGGGGGTCGGCGGGTGCACAGGGATTCAAGGGTTCGCGCAAGAGCACCCCGTTCGCCGCGCAGGTCACCGCCGAGGCGGCCGCCCGCCGTGCCATGGAGCACGGCCTGAAGTCCATCGAGATCTTCGTCAAGGGACCCGGTGCCGGCCGCGAGGCGGCCATCCGCAGCCTTCAGGCGAGCGGGCTCGACGTGAGCGCCATCTCGGACGTCACTCCGATCCCTCACAACGGGTGCCGCCCACCCAAGCGGCGCCGGGTCTAGGCGGAATCGATGGCCAATCAAGCCGGTCCCGTCTGCCGTCTCTGCCGCCGCGAGGGCGCCAAGCTGTACCTCAAGGGCGCCAAATGCGTCACCAACTGCACGTTCGACAAGCGCAGCGGTCTGCTTCCCGGTCAGCACGGCCTGGCTCGCCGGCGCAAGGCCAGCGACTACGGCATCCAGCTCCGTGCCAAGCAGAAGGCGCGGCGCATCTACGGTGTGCTGGAGACCCAGTTCCGCCACTACTTCGAGCGTGCCGAGGGCGCTGAGGGCGTCACCGGTACCGTCCTGCTCCAGCAGCTCGAGCGCCGGCTGGACAACGTCGTCTACCGGCTCGGGCTCGCCAGCTCGCGTCGCGAGGCGCGCCAGCTGGTCAGTCACCGCCACTTCAAGGTCAACGGCCGAGCGCTGAACATCGCCTCCGCGCAGCTCCGTCCCGGGGACGTCGTCGAGGTCCGCGAGCGGAGCCGGAAGATGCTCGTGCTCGAGAACGCTCAGTCGCTGGTGTCCGGCAGGTCGGTCCCCGACTGGCTGACCCTCGACGCCGCGGCACTCAAGGGAACGGTCACACGTTTACCCGAGCGCCACGAGATGGAACAACAAATCGAAGAGCAGCTCATCGTGGAGTACTACTCGAGATGACCATGCTCCGCGCCGGGGTCGGCGCAACATCCCTGTTCCCTGTTGAGGAGTCCTGAATGGCAATTGACATGATGACCACCCCCGCGGTCAAAGAGATCGAGAGCAGTGCCGATTACGGCAAGTTCGAGATCGAGCCCCTGGAGCCCGGATTCGGTGTCACGCTCGGCAACTCGCTGCGCCGCGTGCTCCTGTCCTCGCTCCCCGGCGCCGCGATCACCTCGGTGTCGATCGAGGGGATCGCACACGAGTTCAGCTCGATCGAGAACGTCAAGGAAGACGTGACCGAGATCCTGCTCAACATCAAAGAGATCAACGTCCTCTCGCACAGCGTCGACCCGGTGCGCATCAGCCTTGACGTGCACGGCCCTCGAGACGTCACCGCCGGCGACATCGAGACCACCAGTGACATCGAGATCCGCAACCCCGGCCAGCATATCGCCACCCTCGACTCGCCGAAGGCGCAGCTCCGTATGGACCTGATGGTCGAGCGGGGCAAGGGGTACGTCACCGCCGAGCGCAACAAGAAGGAAGGCCAGGCGATCGGTGTCATCCCGATCGACGCCATCTTCACCCCGGTGCGCAAGGCCAACTTCTTCGTCGAGAAGACCCGCGTTGGTCAGGAGACGGAGTGGGACAAGCTGGTCGTCGAGGTGTGGACCGATGGGACGCTCGCGCCCGTCGAGGCCGTGAGCCGCGCCGCCGGCCTTTTCACCGATCACCTCGGCCTGTTCGTCCGCTTCGGCGACAACCTGGCGGCGCCGCAGCAGCGCCAGGCCCGTGGCAACGACCTCCCGAGCCGCCTTGCCGATGTCCCGATCGAGGACCTCGAGCTCAGCGTCCGCGCGCTCAACTGCCTCAAGGCGAATGACATCACCAAGGTCGGCCAGCTGGTCGCGATGAAGCAGGAAGAGCTGCTCACACTGCGCAACTTCGGTCAGAAGTCGCTCGACGAGATTCGCGAGAAGCTCGTGCAGCGCGAGCTGGTCACGCCGGAAGAGCTGGACACGCTGTTCCAGCCGATGGCGAGGTAACCGGAACCCCTCATGCGACATCGCATTGCCGGCCGGAAGTTCGGGCGCAGCGCCGCGCATCGTCAGTCGATGACGCGCAACCAGGTCACCTCGTTGCTGCGCTACGGCCGGATCACGACCACCGAGGCGAAAGCCAAGGAGTTGCGGCGTTGGGTCGAGCGCGTGATCACCGACGCGAAGCCCGACGACCTCAACGCACGTCGCAAGGTCGCGCTGTACGTCAACGACCGCGAGGTGTCCAACAAGCTCTTCTCGACGTACCTCGAGCGCTACAAGGAGCGGCCCGGCGGCTACACGCGTGTGGTCAAGCTCCCCCCGCGGCACAGCGATGCCGCGCCGATGGCGATCATCGAGCTGGTCGAGTAGGCAGGCGGACACCGTGCCCACCTACAGCTTCACCCTCGAGTACGACGGCACCGACTTCGCCGGCTGGCAGATCCAGCCGAGCGTGCGGACCGCGATGGGCGTGTTCAATGACTCGCTCCGCACCGTCACGTCGGAGACCCCCGCGCTCACCGCGGCCGGACGCACCGACGCCGGCGCGCATGCGCACGGACAGGTGGTGGGGTGCACGCTCGCACGCGGCTGGGCGCCTGATGAGCTCCGCGGAGCGCTCAACGCGACGCTGCCCGCCGACCTTGCGGTGCGCGACGTCGCGATCCGGACTGACGGGTTCGATGCGCGTCGCGACGCGGTCGACCGCACCTATCGCTACCTCGTCGTGTGCCGCGACGGCCGGTCTCCGGTGATGCGCCGCAACGCATGGACGGTGCGCGGTCCCCTCGACCTCGACGCGATGCGAGGCGCCGCCTCCCATCTGGTCGGCAAGCACGATTTCGCCGCGTTCGGGAGCTCGCCGCGTCCGGGTGGCAGCACCCTCCGCAACGTCACGTCGGTCGCCGTCGAACGTGGCGCGTTCGGAAGCGACGACGCAGCGCAAGAGGGCGACGCGGTCCTCGAGACCATCGTCATCACCGTGCACGCAGACGCATTCCTGCGCGGCATGATGCGATCGTTCACCGGCGCGCTCGTGAAGATCGGCCAGGGCCGGGCAGCGCCGGAGTGGCTCGCCTCACTGGTCGACACCGCGACCACTCGTGACCCTTCGGTGTCGGTTGCACCGGCCCGCGGACTGCACCAGTGGTCGGTGCGTTACGACCCACCCTCGCACCAGGAGCTCGCGGCATGACCAGCACGCTGACCTATCAGGCCAAGCCTGCCGAGCTCGAGCAGCGCTGGTTTCTCGTCGATGCCCGCGGACAGACGCTCGGCCGGCTCGCCGCGAACATCGCCCGCGTCCTGCGGGGCAAGCATCGCCCGGAGTTCACGCAGCACATCAACACCGGTGAGCACGTCATCGTGATCAATGCGCGTGACATCGTGGTGACCGGCCGCAAGCGCACCCTCAAGCAATACGACCGCTACTCGGGATATCCGAGCGGACGCCGGGTGCGCACATTCGACGAGGCGATGGCCGTGGACGCCACCTTTCCGATCACGCATGCCGTTCGCGGAATGCTGCAGCACAACACCCTCGGTGCCGAGCAGCTCACCCACCTTCGCGTCTACGCGGGCTCGGAGCACAAACATGAGGCGCAACGACCACAGCCGATCACGTTCGGCGAACTAGGGGAGATCATCGTTGCCCGCACAAGTTGAGGCCTACAAGCAGGCCACCGGCCGTCGCAAAACGGCCGTCGCGCGCGTGCGCATCGTCCCCGGCGACGGTGTCATCGTCGTCAACAACCGTCCACCGAGCGAGTATTTCGGACGCCGTGACCTCGAGACCGTGGTCACGCAGCCGTTGCGCGTCACCGACACGACCGGACGCTTCGAGGTCTCGGTCAAGGTGTTCGGTGGCGGCATCGCCGGGCAGGCCGGTGCTGTGTGCCACGGAATCGCTCGCGCACTGATCGCCGCGGATCCAGAGCTGCGCGCGGTCCTCAAGGCGGCGGGGCTGCTCACCCGCGATTCGCGAGAGAAAGAGCGCAAGAAGTACGGTCTGAAGCGGGCACGGAAGGCGCCTCAGTACACCAAGCGGTAGGGTGGACGCCCCGCCCGCCACGCGAACGACGGTGCGGGCTCGTGTGCTCGGTTGCCCCGTTGACATCGTCGACATGGCAACCGCCGTGCAAACCCTCGTCGAGATCGTGGAGCGCCGCCGCGCGGGCGAGATTGCGCACCCCGCCGTGGTGGTCACCCTCAACCCCGAGATGGTGATGATGGCTCGGCGCAGCCAGCCGTTCAGCTCGGTGCTCGAGTCCGCAGCCCTGGTGGTACCGGACGGCATCGGCCTGGTGCGCGCACTCCGTCGCCGCGGTCATCCGGAGGTGGTGCGGATCGGCGGCGCCGACCTGATTGGCGCATACCTCCCAATGGCGGAACGCCACGCCCATCGCATCGCCCTGGTCGGTGGGGCGCCGGGTGTCGCCGGTGCAGCCCGCGATCGCATGGTCGCGATGCACCCGCGGTTGCAGGTCGTGGCGGTGAGTGACGGGCCACCCGGAAAGACCACCGCGCACGAGGTCGAGCAGTCGCGGCCCGAGATGGTGCTGGCGGCGTTCGGCGCCGGCCGGCAGGAACTCTTCCTGGATCGATACCTCGTCCCCATCGGGGCCGCGTCGGGGATCGGCGTCGGCGGCACCCTCGATTTCCTCGCAGGCAGGGTGCGCAGAGCGCCCGCGGCGATCCGGCGTATCGGCCTCGAGTGGGCGTGGCGCCTCGCCATCCAGCCGTGGCGTGTGAGGCGGCAGTCGGTGCTCCCGGTCTTCTGGTGGCTCGAGCGCCGCGAGGCCGCCGCACTGCGATCCGCGCGCTGATCGATCGATGCTGAGCATCATCGTTCCGGCCTACAACGAGGAGCAGCGCCTGCCGGCAACGCTGGAGCGGATGCGCGCGTACCTGGATTCGCGAGACGAGCCCTACGAGGTGCTGATCGTCGACGACGGGAGCAGCGACAACACGCTCGCGATGTCGCGCGCCATCGCGGAAGGCTGGCCGCAGCTGCAGGTCCTCGCCCTCGAGCGCAACACCGGCAAGGGCGCGGCGGTTCGCCTGGGCATGCTGCGTGCCGAGGGAGAGCATCGTGTCTTCAGCGACGCTGATCTGAGCACGCCGATCGAGGAGGTCGAACGGTTGCGCGCGCGACTCCAGGGAAATTGCGCAGTGGCCATCGCGTCGCGCGCCCTCCCGGGGTCGCAGATCGACGTCCATCAGCCGGGCAGACGGGAGGTGATGGGGCGCACATACAACCGGTTGCTCCGTCTGTCCGCGCTTCGTGGACTGCATGACACTCAGTGCGGTTTCAAGGCATTCACCGCCGAGGCTGCGGTGGCGTGCTTCACGCCGCTCCGAACGCTGCGCTTCGGTTTCGATGCCGAGGTGCTGCTCCGGGCTCGAAGGCTCGGCTGGACCGTGGCGGAGGTGCCGGTCCGTTGGGAGCACAAGGAGGACTCCCGTGTGAGTGCGATGCGCGACTCCGTTGGCGTTCTTTACGACCTGGTGCGTCTTCGGTTCATCGTCCGGCGATAATCGCGGGGTGAGAACCGCGCCGCGAGCCACGACGTCGGGTCATATCGATGTCCGGGTCGCCGGCGCCCCGATCGTCGGACTGCGCTTTCACCTGGATGCGCGAGCCTCTGATCTCGACGAGCTCGCGGTGGACCTCGAGCGTCAGTTGATCGACGTCGGCGCCCGGCGCGCCAACCTGCTCATCAAGCTGCGCCGCTCGGAGGAGTCACGTCAGAAGGCGCTCGAGGTGCTCCCGGGACTCGCCTCACCGGCGATCGTCCCCGACATCGCCGCGACGTTCGCCGAGGGCTTGGAGATGAGCACCGAGCTCACCCGCCTCGAAACTCGATCGGACGGGATTCGCATCCGCCTCAGTGACGTCATGGCAGAGCAGGCCGTGCTTCGCAAGATGAGCCGCCAGCTCGCCCAGGTTCCCGGCCAGTCGGTCGCCGATCCGAACCAGCGAGCGAGCCGCTACAGCCAGGCGGCGCGCCAGATCTATGAGATCGCGGATGTCGAGCACGCCGAGACCGCGCGACTCATCCTCGAGGGACCCATGCAGCGCCTGGCCGACGCCGCCCTCGAGGCCGAGCTCATCGGCAGGAGCCTCGTTCGCGAACCGGCCACGGCGATCGGGGCGAGCTCGCGGTGCCGAACCGCTGCATCGGAAGCCTCCGAACAGCTTGGCGCGGTGATCATCGGACTGCTGCCGCTCAGCGAGGATCGAGGCCTCGTCGGAGCCACCCGGGACCTGCTGGCGGCCTGGGGTGAGCGAGGGACGGTGCTGCTCCATGTCCTCGGCACCGAACGCCGGATGCCACCGCTCGCGGAGATCACCATGTACCGGATCCTCGAGCAGGCTCTCGACAACGCCCTGGCGCATGGGCGGCCACAGCGGGTGGATGCGATCCTCTCGTTCCTGCCGCGTCTCGTGGTCGGTGTGGTCAAGGACGACGGGGACGGCTTCGACGTCATCGCAACCGACGCACGCCTGGGACGCACCGCCGGACTCGGTCTGATCCAGATGCGCGAGCGGGCTGCGCTCGTCGGCGGGCGCGTCCAGGTCCGCAGCGGTCTTGGGCTCGGGACCGAAGTCCGAGTCACCATCCCTGACGGCCGAGCGACGACCTAGCGACGATCGCAGCGCGCCGGCGATCGCCGGGTAGGATCCCGGACATGTCCTCGACGCAGCGAAGTTTCCCCTTGACCACGTCGACCGGTACGACCGTCGCCCGCGCGGTGTCGATGGCCGACACGCCCTGGCAGCGATTCATGGGATTGATGGGCCGCCGGGAGCTCGCCGCTGACGCGGGCCTCTGCCTGCGTCCGTGCAGCTCCATCCACATGTTCTTCATGCGGATCGCGGTCGACGCCGTCTTCCTCGATAAGGACGGTGTCGTGGTCCGGATCTACCCCTCGCTGCGCCCCTGGCGGGTCACCCGCGTGGTCAGAAAAGCCAAGTCCTGCATAGAACTTCCCGCCGGCACCCTGGCGACCGCGGGAGTTCGGGTCGGCGATCGCCTCACCCTGCCGGGCTAGCGGTCCAGAGGTCCGGGGCGGTCGGTCCGGCAGCGAATTCGGCAGCAAACGTTGGGCGTCGGCGTGCGGTCGTCAGCGGAACGTCACCCGGGTCGCTTCCTGCTTGCCCTGGGCGAAACCGGCACGAGCGGCGGGGATGCGGGTCGCGAGATCCATCAGGTTCGTGCCCATCGCGGCTCGGGAATCGGCGTCGGGGGTGATCACCTCGACGCGGCTGCCCTGCGCGCGCAAGCCCTCGACCTGACTTCCGAGGTCGGAGCCCGGAAACCTGCGCAGGCCCTCGAACTGGCCTTCCGGTGGTGTCCCGCTCCGTCCGCCCAGCGGCGAGAGCACCACAACGTTGGCATAGCCCGTGGCAAGGTCGGCGTTGTCGAGGGAGCGGACGCCACCGTCGATATAGCGCGAGCCGTTGATGCTGACGGTGGGGACCACACCGGGCGCCGCAGTGCTTGCGGTGACCGCGTCCACCAGCTCCACCCCGGAATCGCGGTCGAACGCGGCCAACTCGCCGGTGTGCGCGTCGACGGCCACCACGATCATCGGCCTGTGCGGCCATTCGGCGCGAGGCAACCTGGCGGCAACTATTGCGCGCCGCTGTCTCGCCGCCTCAGGTCCGAGGATGGAGTCGCTCTCCAACCCGAACGCGCCCATCGCACGTTGTAGATCGGCTGCCGAGGTGGTAGCGGCGCCGATCGCCCTCATCCGGTCGAACACCGTGGCCATCGGCGGTGACGGCGGCCGTTCCCGGTTCTGTCCAACCTGTTGAACCGGCTGGGACAACACAGACGCAAACAGTTCGGCCGCAGGTATCCCGCTGCGCACGTGCGCTGCCGTCGTGGCACCGGCGGAGGTGCCGACCACCAAATCGGCCGCTTCCGTCATATCGAGGCCGGCTTCGGCCAGGCCTGCGATGACACCGATTTCCCACGCATTTCCGGCAGCCCCACCGCCGCCGAGAACCAGAGCAACGTTGCGATCCATCTGCACACTATGTCAGCCCCCGGAAACTCCCGTCCATCGAAAGACCAGGACCGGGCGACCTCCTGAGGATGTCGCGATTCGGTACCTTCGCCTCCGCCCACCCATGATTGGAGGAACGACGTGTACGAGGGTCTGCTCGCCGAAACCGTGACGATCACCGGGTTCGGTGAAGATGAAATCGGTGCCTATCTTGCCCGGCCGCTGGGTCCGGGTCCCTTCCCCGGAGTGCTCGTGATCCACCACGCGCCCGGCTGGGATTCCGCCACGAAGGAGATCGCTCGCAGGTTCGCGCACCTGGGATTCGTCGCGATCTGCCCCAACCTGTACCACCGTTTCGGGCCCGATCTTGCTGCTGACGATGCGGCCGCGGCGGCACGCGCCGGCGGCTGGATCACCACCGAGCAATTTCTCGGCGACGCCGGCGGCGCGGTCAGCCACGTACGAGCCATGCCGGTCAGCACCGGGAAGGTCGGCACCATCGGGTACTGCTCCGGAGGACGCCAGTCCTTCCTCGCCGCGTGCGAGCTCCCGGTCGATGCGGCGGTTGACTGCTACGGTGCGTTCGTGATCAGCAGCGCGCCACCTGAACTGCCGTACAGGATGGAACCGGTCATCGATCGCGCGCCCAGGATCTCGTGCCCGATCCTCGGACTCTTCGGCGTGGAGGACAAGAACCCGTCGCCTGACGAGGTGGCGCAGATCGATGCGGAGCTTACCCGGCTCGGCAAGGAGCACGAGTTCCACACCTTCGAGAACGCCGGGCATGGCTTCTTTGCCGTCGATCGGCCCAGCTACCGGGTGGACGCTGCTGTCCAGGGGTGGCGGCTCGTCGGTGATTTCTACGCCCGCCATCTGAGCTAGGGAGACCGCCATGTGCTCGTACGTCGTTGAGAAAACTGCGCTCACCGGGAGCGCCAAGGCGGCCGGCGCCTGGACCCCGATCACGAAAGCGGTGGTGTCGGTCGATCATCCATCCCACGCCACGCTCGACCACGCGCTGATGCTGGATTTCGTCAATGCCGGCTGCCCGGTGAGTGAGCGCGTCGCGTTGGAGCTGAGCGTTGAGTCGGCGCGTGAGCTGATCCACTGCATGCAGACCGCGCTCGATGCATTCGGGGACGGGGGCTGACCAGGTTCGTCCGCATGATGGGCCCCGCGGCCCCGCATACCTCGGGGGATGCTCACCGCACTGGTCCAGTTGCTGCTCGACGCGGTTGCTCCGAGGCGCTGCGCCGGGTGTGAGGCGGCGTCCGATCAACCGATCTGCCCCGGCTGCGCCGCCACGCTGACCTCGATGCCGGTTCCGGCGGCGCGGCGGATGCCCGCCGGCAGCGCGTTCGCGGGGTTCGAGTTCGTCGAACCGATCAGGGCCGCGCTCCATCGGGGCAAGTACGGTGGCGACCGCCGGGTGCTGCGGGAACTGGCCGACATGACCTCGCGCAGGCTGGGCGGCCCGCGCCTCTTCACGCCCGACGCGGTGGTCGCCGTACCCCTCGGCGCGCGGCGGCGGCGGCAGCGCGGCTACAACCAGTCCCTGGTCATCGCAGAGGTCATCGCCGAAGCCCGGGACGTCCTCGTGCTGGATGAGCTAGTCCGGATCCGCGACACGCCGCCGCAGAGCGCTCGAGACGAGGCGAGCCGCCGGGGAAACGTGGACGGAGCGTTTGCGTGGTCCGGCGACGACCTCCAGGGCGGGTACCTCTGGCTCGTCGATGACGTCTTGACGACCGGGGCAACCGCTGCGGCGGCGGCGTCAGCTCTCGTTGAGGCGGGCGCTTCGCTCGTCGACGTCGTGGTGGTGGCCGCGGTGCCGTAAATGGCGAGGGCTGCCAGAATGGAAGTGACCATGTCCCTATTCAAAAAGCCGATCAACAAGGTCCTCGGCGACCCCGTCAAGCGCGAGATCAAGCGCTATCAGGGGGTCGTGGACCTCATCAACGAACTCGAACCCGAGATGTCGGGCCTTTCCGACGAGGCGCTCCGCGACAAGACGAGGGAGTTCCGGGAACGCCTTGGCGTCGAGGGCGCCGACATCACCCATGGACAGTCCTTCGCGGCGGGCCTCGGCGAGGAGACCGAGGAGATGGCGATGCAGCGCGCCGAGGCGGAGGAGCATGAGCGGGAGCGCCGCGAGGCGCTCGACGACCTGCTGCCGGAGGCGTTCGCGGTGGTGCGCGAGGCTTCGCAGCGCACCCTCGGCATGCGTCACTTCGACGTCCAGCTGATCGGCGGCATCGTGCTCCATCAGGGACGCATCGCGGAGATGAAGACCGGCGAAGGCAAGACGCTCGTCGCGACCCTGGCGCTGTACCTCAACGCGCTCGAGGGGCGCGGCGCGCACCTGGTGACCGTCAACGACTACCTTGCCCGGCGCGACGCGGGATGGAACGCGGCGCTCTATCACTTCCTCGGGCTGTCCGTTGGCGTCATCGCCGGGCAGGATCTCTCGTACGTCTACGACCCGGACTTCGTCGACGAGACGCACCCGGATCCACGCCTCCAGCACCTGCGTCCGGCCACGCGCCGCGAGGCGTACGCCGCCGACATCACCTACTCGACCAACAACGAGCTGGGCTTCGACTACCTGCGCGACAACATGGCGCAGAAGCTCGACCGCTGCGTGCAGCGCCGGCTCCGCTACGCGATCGTCGACGAGGTGGACTCGATCCTCATCGACGAGGCGCGCACGCCGCTGATCATCAGCGGCCAGGCAAGCGAGGCGACCGACAAGTTCTACACGTATGCGCGCCTGATCCCGCGGCTCGTGGCCGAAGACGACTACACGATCGACGAGAAGACCAAGTCGGCGACGCTCACCGAGGAGGGCGTCGACAAGATCGAGAAGTGGACGGGCATATCCAACGTCTACGAGATGGAGCATGCGGCCGAGGCGCACCAGATCAACCAGGCGTTGCGTGCGCACGCGCTGTGGCTCCGCGACCGCGACTACATCGTGCGCGACGGCGAGGTGATCATCGTCGACGAGTTCACCGGGCGCACGATGCCGGGACGGCGCTGGTCGGACGGCCTCCACCAGGCGATCGAGGCAAAGGAGGGAGTGGCGGTCCAGCAGGAGACCGTCACGCTCGCGACGATCACGTTCCAGAACTTCTTCCGTCTGTACGACAAGCTCGCAGGCATGACCGGCACCGCGCTCACCGAGGCAGAGGAATTCCACAAGATCTACAAGCTCGAGGTGGTGCCGATTCCGACTCACCGGCCGATGGTGCGTCTCGACGAACCGGACCTGATTTACAAGGGCGAGGACGGCAAATATCGCGCGGTGGTCGACGAGATCGCCGAGCGTTACAAGCACGGTCAGCCGATCCTCGTCGGCACCACGAGCATCGAGAAGAGTGAGCGCTTGAGCCGCATGCTCGACAAGCTCGGCGTGCAGCACTCCGTCCTCAACGCCAAGCTGCACGAGAAGGAAGCGGACGTCATCGCCAACGCCGGCCAGCGCGGCAGCGTGACGATCGCGACCAACATGGCCGGGCGCGGCACCGACATCGTGCTCGGCGATGGCGTCGCCGGCATCGGCGGTCTGTACATCATCGGCACTGAGCGGCACGAATCGCGGCGGATCGACAACCAGCTCCGCGGTCGGTCCGGTCGTCAGGGGGATCCGGGCGAGTCGCGCTTCTTCCTGTCATTCGAGGACGACCTCATGCGCGTCTTCGGTGGCGAGCGCATGCAGGGCTTCATGGGCAAGCTCGGTGTCGACGAGGACACGCCGCTCGAGTCGAAGATGGTGTCGCGCCAGATCGAAGGGGCGCAGGCGCGCGTCGAGGGGCAGAACTTCGACAGCCGGCGTCACGTCGTCGAGTACGACGATGTCATGAACAAGCAGCGCGAGATCATCTACGGCGAGCGTCGCAAGATTCTCGAAGGGACCGACACGCGCTCCAATTTCACCGAGATGGTCGAGCATGTGGTCGCGACCGAGGTGCCCGCCTACTGCGAAGGTCGGCATCGCGAGGCGTGGGACTTCGAGGGACTCTGGACGCAGATGCGCCAGTTCGCCGCGGGACTGCCTGAGCTTTCGGAAGTGAGCACGGACAGCCTCGGAAATTCCATCGAAGAGGTCACTGAGACACTCAGCGGCGAGCTGATCGGCCTCTACGAGGAGAAGGAGCAGGAATACGGCGCCGAGTTGCTCCGCGAGGTCGAGCAGAGCGTGATGCTCCAGGTGATCGACACGCGGTGGCTCGCATATCTCACCCAGATGGATCACCTCCGCGAGGGGATGGGCTTCCAGGCGTACGGTCAGATGGATCCGCTCGTCGAATACAAGGCGGCCGCGTTCGGCGCCTTCCAGGACCTGACTGAGGATATTCAGCGGGAGATCGTTCGCGCGCTGCTCAACGTGCAGATCCGCCGCGTGGATCCCAATGAGGCCACTCCCGCGGAGGAATCGGCTCCGGACGAGTCCGCGGCGGTTGCTGCGCCGACAGCTGGTGCCGCCGAGGCCACTGCACCGGCGTCGCCGCGCGCGGACAGGCCCGGTGGCGCAACAGACGGTGCGCAGGTACCCCCGGCACGGCCGGCGGCGGCGCTTGCCAGCGGAGCGTTGGCTCGGGCCACCTCGACGCGCGTCGCATCGCCGGTGGTGAGCAAGCCGATCGTGCGCAACATCGTCGAATCATCAGGCTCGGGCACGCAACGCGCGAACGGCAATGGCAACGGTGCAGGCAACGGTTCGAGCGCCGCGCCGAACGGCAAGGTTGGCCGCAATCAGCCATGTCCCTGCGGTTCTGGGAAGAAGTACAAGTACTGCCACGGCAAGTAACCGCTGAACGCCGTGACGTGCGCGACCAGCCGCGTTTGCCTGGCCGCCGGCAGCCAGCGCTATACCTCGGGTCAGCCGGCGAGTGTCTGGGGTTGTCGCCCGACGACCGCGAGGCGCTGTTCTATGGGCGGCACATTGTGCGCAGCGGAGCTGAGGTCAAAGTCCTCGGCAGGCGCGGGCCGTCCCATGAGGTAGCCCTGCGCGGAGTCGCAGCCCAGGTCGTCGACCAATGCGAGGGCGTCGAGGTTTTCAATTCCCTCGGCGACGATGCGCAGGCCTAGTGAATGGGCGAGGTCGACGGTCGAGCGAATGATCGACACGGCGCGCGCGTCCTGCGGGGCGCCGGTGAGAAAGGTGCGGTCGAGCTTCAGCTCGCTGACCGGCAGCCGCCGTATATAGGTGAGTGAGCTGAACCCGGTGCCAAAGTCGTCGATGGACAGCTCAACGCCAAGCGCGCGCAGCCGCTCGAGGACGAGCAGTGCCTGCTCGGGGTCGGTGATGAACGAGTCCTCGGTTATCTCCAGCGTCAGGTGGTCCGGGTGGACGCTCCGCTTGGCGATCAGCGCAGCGATCTTGTCGGGCAGTTCGTCGTCGCGCAGGCTGGCGGCCGAGACGTTGACCGAGACGCACATGTCGTAGCCCGCCATCGACCAACGCGACTGCTGGATCAGGGCCTGATCGAGCACGTTCATGGTGAACGGCCCCATGAGGCCGGCGTCCGCGATCAGGCCGAGGAACGCGATCGGCGGCAGGACGCCGCGCGAGGGATGGCGCCAGCGTGCCAGCGCCTCCGCCCCGGCGACCAGGCCGGACGCAAGGTCGAGGATCGGCTGGTAGAAGAGGACGATCTCCCCGAGGCGCAGCGCGTCGCGCAGATCCTCCATGAGCTGGAGCCGGTCGCGTGCGTTCTGGTCGTACTCCGACGAGTACACCTGCCAAGGGGCATGAGAGCGCTTGGCGGCGAACATGGCCACATCGGCTTTCTGGAGCAGGGTCTCCGGCGTGGTGCCGTGTTCGGGCGCCAGCGAAACGCCTATGCTCGCGTCGACGCGAAGGCTCATGCCCTCCAGCTGAAACGGCTCTCGCAAAACCTCGCGAACGCGTTCCGCCACCTCGATGGCCGCGGCCGCATCGACGGGCGCGGAGAGCACCAGGCCAAACTCGTCGCCACCGAGGCGTGCGACGGTCCCGCTGGTTCCGACGGCATCGGTGAGCCGCGGGCCCAGCTGGCGCAGCACATCGTCGCCGACGTGGTGGCCGAGGCTGTCGTTGATCTCCTTGAATCGGTCGAGGTCGATCATGAGCACTGCGGTCGTTGCCGAGGCCCCATGTTCGAGGGATGCGGCGAGGCTTTCGAAAAACAGCCGGCGGTTGGGCAGGCCGGTCAGCTCGTCGGTTCGGGCCTCGCGCCGGCTGTCAGCGAGCGCGCGCAGCTGTCGAAACGCGTAGGCAGACCGGGCGATGGCGATCAGGAGCGTTGCGACGGCCAGAAGCACGCCGAGTGAGATGGATCGTCCAGCCGCAAACACCACGATTCCCAGCGAACTGAGCAGGAACACGACGGGAACGAGGTTGGTTGGCCGGACCGTCGAAGCGCTCCTGGCAGCCGACACCCCCATGCCCTGCCATGCGGCAAAGGCCATCAGAAAGGTGCCGACGAGGTACAGGCTGTCCAGCGGCGTCCCCGTGACGTACGTATTCGTGGTCACCTGCAGCACAAAAACGCTGTCGGCGGCGGCAAACAGAACCAGTCCAGCGCCGAGCGTCCACCACAGGCGTCCTGGGCGCCAGCCTCGAACGGCGAATACCGCAACGACCATGGTGACGAGGACCATGTCGCCGATCGGATACGCGATGTTTGTCGCGAGCGTTCCGAAGTCGCCCGCAGTGCTCGCGTTGATGATCGGACCGATCACCAGGGTCGACTCGAGCGCGGCGACCCCCAGAGCGGCGATCAACCCGTCAACCCAGATGGTCTTCGAGGTATGTGGGACGGTCTCCCGCACCAGAAGGCCGATGCCAGGGAATGCGAAAACGAAAAACGTGAGGAAGCAGGCGTCGGAGATCGAGGGATACGGGAGAGGGACGAAGTACTGCACCCATGTGGTCCACAGGACCGACCCTGCGGTGAAGAACCACAGCCCGACAGCCAGAGCTCCCCAGCCCCAACGCCCTCGGCGTCGAGCGAGCGCCCGCCAGGAACACAGCGTGGCGCAGCCTACATACCCAAGATTGGCGATCAAGACGTCAAAGAAGAAATCGGACGTGCCGTGTTTGCGAAGGACCGTCGACCCGAGGTACAGCAGGGTGAGAGCGCCGGTGACCAACCCGAGGACCATCACGCCACGAGGCCAGCGGCGTCCACTGGCCGGGATCGGCGCGGCGGGTCGGCGCAAGGCTGAGTCCTCCGGCTTCACAAGCCTTCCTTGTGAGCACTGACTGATGTGATCCGCGCCGCAGCGATGCACCGCCGCATTGCTCTAGTGGGTTCAGCCTATCGACCGATCACGCGTGAATTCGTCCGGCGACGTTACGGAATCGAAAGAGGTGGTGTCGAATTGGGCCGACAAACGGCGTGAACATCGATTGAGGCATCCACAAATCCGTGTAGGCCGCCGCGCCGGGCCCACCCCGCAAGCGGCAGCTCTCCGCACTACCATCAGATCGCGCACGCCACGCCGAAGCGGACAGAGCGGTGACAGAGCGGCCTGAGGAGGTATCCAGTGTCGATCGACCCAGCCAAGACTGCGGTGGTACTCATCGAATATCAGAACGACTTCACCTCGGAAGGCGGCGTTCTGCACGGGGCCGTCCAACCCGTGATGGAGAAGACAGGCATGCTGGCGAACACGGAGCGCGTCGTCGAGGCGGCACGGTCAGCCGGCGCGACGATCATGCACGCGCCGATCATGTTCGCCAAGGGCTACAACGAGATCAGCGCGCATCCCTACGGCATCCTCAAGGGTGTCGTCGATGGCAACGCCTTCGTCAAGGGCACCTGGGGCGCGGCGATCACCGAGGAACTTGACCCGCAGGAAGGGGACATCGTCATCGAGGGCAAGCGTGGGCTCGACACCTTCGCGAGCACGAACCTCGATTTCATCCTGCGCAGCAAGGGAATCTCGACGATCGTGCTGGGCGGATTCCTCACCAACTGCTGCGTCGAATCCACCATGCGCAGCGGCTACGAGAACGGCTACGAAGTCATCACGCTCAGCGACTGTGTTGCGGCGACGTCAGAAGAGGAGCACGACAACGCACTCAAATATGACTTCCCGATGTTCTCCAAGCCGATGACGTCGGCCGAGCTCATCGCCGAACTCGGCTAGCGCGGGAGCCGCTACCGCATCCGGATGAAGCTGGCGTTGCTCCGGTACTCGTCCAGCGTGCGCGCGTCCATGTAGGACATGGAGCTGCGCAGCCCCGCCACGTAGCGCTGGATCACGTCGGCGACCCTGCCCTTGTACGCGACGATCGACTCGGCACCCTCGATGTACTCCGGATCCTCGCCGGCGAACTCCTGCTGCACCGAGAACGAAGCGGCCCCCCGCATGATCTTGAACTTCTTCCCGTCCACGACGATGACCCGTCCCGGAGCCTCATACGTCCCGGCCAGCGCAGAGCCGACCATCACGCAGTCGGCACCGAACGCGAGCAGCTTGCACATGTCCGCCGGGCTGCGAACGCCCCCGTCGCCGATGATCAGCGCCCGCCGGCGCACCTGGACACACTCGTACACGCTGTACGGCGTCGGCGCGTGGACGCCCGTCTCCGTTCGCGTCTCGCACACCGAGCCGCCCGCGATGCCCACGCGAATCGCGTCGACTCCCTCGTCCTCGAGCCAGCGGAAGGTCTCGGCCGTGGCGACGTTGCCTGCGATGAGAAACACGCTCGCGTCCTGGTCACGCACCCAGCGGACCGCATGCGCCACCTGCTCGTGCGCGCCGTTGGCGGTATCGAGACAGACGATCCGGCAGCCCGATGCGACGATGCGCGTGAAACGTTCGCGATAGTCGCCGGTGACACCGAGCGCCGCGGCGACGGGGCCTCCGGCGGCGGCGACCTCGCGAAGCTGCTCAGCCTGCTCGTCGACGGTTTGGAAACGCGGCAGGATGCCAAGCGCACCGTGCTGCCCCAGGGCGATGCACATGTCGACGCCGCAGACATCCGGCATCGGCGAGCCGACCAGCGGAATCGTCAGGCGCGCCGGTCCGAAATCCAGCGCAGGCACCGCTTCAGTCCGGTGCGCAAGCGTCGACCGCACCCGGGGCACGAGTGACACATCGTCGAAGTCGAACGCTCGGGGCATGTCGGGGAACAGATCCCCGATCGCATCAGACGTCACCGTCGCAGCGGTTTGCATCACATCATTGTGGAATACTCGGCAGATGAGCGAGCTTGCAGACCGCGCCACCGACGTCGCCGCCCGCATTGCCGAGCTCCAGGGGCATCTTTGACCTCGACGGCAAACGCCGCCGCCTGATCGAACTCGACCTGGAGATCGCAGCGCCGGATCTCTGGGATGATCCGAAGAATGCGGCGTCGCTCAACCAGGAAGCATCGCGCATCCGCGACGACCTGAGCACCTGGGAATCGCTGTCGCAGCGCGCTGCTGACACGCGCGAGCTTGTCGCAATGCTCGAGGTCGAGCCGGACGATGCGATGACTCACGACATCGAGAGGGAGCTGACCGCCCTCGAGAAGGAGATCGGTCGCCGTCAGATCGACCTGCTCTTCAGCGATCCGTACACCGACCACGTGGCGCTGATCGGGATCCACGCGGGTGCGGGTGGCACCGATTCCCAGGATTGGGCGCAGATGCTCCTGCGCATGTACCTGCTCTGGGCGGAACAACACCGCATGCCGGTTGAGTTCCTCGAGGAGTCGGTGGGCGACGAGGCGGGCATCAAGTCCGCGACCATTCGCGTGTCCGGCCCCCGCGCCTACGGCCTGCTCAAGGGCGAACACGGCGTGCACCGCCTGGTCCGGATCAGCCCGTTCGACGCAGCGCACCGCAGGCACACGTCGTTTGTGCTTGTCGAGGTCACGCCGGAGATCGAGGACACGGTGACCGTCGAGATCGATCCTGACGACGTGCGGACCGACGTGTTCCGGTCCAGTGGAGCGGGAGGCCAGCACGTCAACAAGACCTCGTCGGCGGTCCGGCTGACCCACATACCGACCGGCGTCGTGGTCACCTGTCAGAACGAGCGATCGCAGCAGCAGAACCGTGACGTCGCGTGGCGCGTGCTCCGCTCCCGGCTGCTGGCGCTGCAGCAGGCGGCCCACGCGCAGAAGGTCGCCGATCTGAAGGGCGAGCTCATCGCCGCCGAGTGGGGGAGCCAGATTCGCTCCTACGTGCTCCAGCCGTACACGATGGTGAAGGACCACAGGACCGGGGTGGAGGTCGGCAACGCCCAGGCCGTGCTCGACGGGGACATCGACCCCTTCATCGAGGGATATCTGCACTGGGCGGCGCGGGAGGGTCCAGAATCGAAGGCATCCTGATAGGCCAATCCCACTACGGAAGTGACCAATCTGTGAAATATCGCGGGAGTCCGCAGGGACCCCGGTCTATACTGGCCGCCGACTCAGTAGCGATCCCAGAAACCATCTTATGAAGACATCGCCCCAGGGGGCAGCCTGGTGAGCGTGGCGGTCGCCGAACGATCTGCGGCCCCCCCTCAGCACGCACTGCGCCCAGTCATCTCGTTTCACGGCGTGAGCAAGGTCTACCCGAACGGTACGGAGGCCCTGCGCGACGTTGATCTGGCGATCCATCAGGGCGACTTCTGCTTCCTAGTCGGCCCGAGCGGCGCCGGCAAGTCGACCCTGGTCCGCCTCCTGATCCGCGATGAGGCTCCCTCGACCGGGCGGATCTTCATCGACGGCCAGGAGGTGAGCCGAATGTCGCACCGCAAGCTCCCCAAGCTGCGGCGCAAGTTCGGCATCGTGTTCCAGGACTACAAGCTGCTCACCCGGCGCACCGTCGCGCAGAACGTGGCGTTCGCCCTCCAGGTGACCCGGCCCGGCCAGCGCCACCTGCGCGAGAAGGTGGAGGAGGTCCTCTGGATCGTCGGTCTCGAGGACAAGCTCGACAAGTTCCCCGACGAGCTGAGCGGTGGCGAGCAGCAGCGCGTGGCGATCGCGCGGGCGCTTGTGCACCGGCCCCGCATCTTTCTCGCCGATGAGCCGACCGGCAACCTCGATCCGGACACGTCGTGGGGCATCGTGCAGCTGCTGCTGCAGATCAATCACCGCGGCACGACCGTGCTGATGGCGACCCACAACCGCGAGGTGGTCGACCTCGTCCGCCGCCGCGTCATCGCGATCGACAACGGACGCGTGGTCAGAGACGAGGCCGAGGGCAGCTACCTGCGCGAAGGAACCGCAACCCTGTGAGGCAGGTCCTCGCATCGCTGTGGTTCGCCCTGCACAGCGCCGGACAGAACTTTCGTCGCAACCTTGGTGTCTCGCTGGCAGGCGTGTTCACCATGGGTCTGATCATCTTTCTGGTCGGTGGATCGCTGCTCTTCACCCACTCCGTCGACAGCGTGCTGCAAGGGCAGGAGCAGAACGCGAGCCACCTGAAGATCTACCTGTCGGACAACGCGTCCCTGGCGGCGATCACGAATTTCGAGAGCCGCCTCAAGCACGATCCCCGGGTCATCTCGGTCAGCTTCGAGACCAAGGACCAGGCAGCGCAGCAGGCTTCACAGAACCCGTCGATCGCCAGCGCGCTCAACGTTCTCGGCAGCAACCCCCTCCCGGCGTCGCTGAACCTCAACGTCCGAAAGCTCACCGACCTCAGCCAGTTCAACGCCGAGGCCAAGGCCACGCCGATCGTCGACAGCACGACCCCGACGGACTACAACTCCGACGTCATCGGCAAGCTCAACACGGTGATCACGGTGATCGAGTGGGTCGGAGCGATCATCGCGATCATTCTCCTGACCATCAGCATCGTGATCATCATGAACACCATCCGAACGGCGGTGTACTCGCGGCGAACCGAGATCGAGATCATGAAGCTCGTCGGCGCAACCGACTGGTTCGTTCGCTGGCCGTTCATCCTCGAGGGGATGCTCGGGGGACTGCTCGCCGCGATCTTCTCGGGGGCGGTGGTGTTCGGCGCGTACCGGCTCTTCGTCCAGGCAGCCCAGGGCAACCTCTTGAGCGTGCCCTTTGACACCCGCTACACGATCACCCTGCTCGTGGTGCTCCTGGTCGGCGGCGTCGCCGTCGGCGCCTTCGGCAGTTTCCTCGGGGTTCGCCGCTTCCTCTCCGCGTGACCTCGACGGCCTCGACGCGGTCCGCTTTCTCGAATTCGATCAGCGCGGGTGGCCCGGTGGACCCCGCCGATATACTCAGGGCCCGTGGCCGAACGATTTGACATCGCCATTCTCGGGGGCGGGATGGGCGGCTACCCGGCGGCGATCCGCGCGGCCCAGCTTGGGCTGAGCGTGGTGCTGGTGGAGGAGGACAAGGTCGGCGGTACCTGCCTGCACCGCGGCTGCATCCCGGCCAAGGCGCTGCTGCAGAGTGCGGCGCTGCTCGACGAGCTGCGCCACGCGAATGCCTTCGGGGTCACCACCGGCGACGTCCATTTCGACTACACGGTCGCGGGGCGCCGGCGCGATCAGGTGGTCAGCCAGCTGCACAAGGGCGTGCAGTTCCTGCTGCGCAAGAACAAGGTCAGCACGGTCATCGGGCGTGGCCGCCTCGATGGCGCGGGCCATCTGACGGTCGCGCCGCCGAGTGGCGACACCGTCGAGCTCGAGGCGGGCGCGGTGATCCTCGCCACGGGCTCGAGGCCAAAACAGCTGCCGGGCGTCCCGGCCGACGGCACCGGCATCCTCACCAGCGACGAGGCGCTCTTCATCGACCGGGTTCCCGCCTCGGCGATCGTGCTCGGCGCCGGAGCGGTGGGCGTCGAGTTCGCTTCGCTGTATCGCAGCTGTGGCGCCGAGGTGACCATCGTCGAGATGCTGCCGAGCCTGGTCCCGCTCGAGGATGTCGCCGTCGGCACCGAACTCAGGCGCCAGTTCGAGGCTCGGGGCATCACGTGTTTGACCGGCCACCGCCTCGACCTCGGCTCGGTCGAGCGCAATGAGGGCGGCGTCGCGGTGACCGTCGCGGGTGAGGACGGCAAGGAGCAGCGCCTCCAGGCCGAGATCCTGCTCGTCGCAGTGGGCAGGGCGGCCAATGTCGAGAACATCGGCATCGAGGGCACGGGCGTCGCCGTCGAGCGTGGGGTGATCGCCGTCGACCCGATGCTCCGCACCGGCGAGCCTGGCGTCAGCGCCGTCGGGGACGTTGTCGGCGGTTTCCAGCTTGCCCACAAGGCGCTCCACGAGGGTGTGCTCGCCGTCGAGGCGATCGCCGGGCGCGATCCGCACCCGCTCGATCCCCGCCTGGTCACTCGCACGACCTACTGCACGCCACAGATCGGATCGATGGGGCTCAGCGATGCCGAGGCGCAGGCCGCCGGATACGAGGTGGCCACCGGGGTCATGCCGTTTCGCGGCAACGGCAGGGCGCTGATCTGGGGCGAGTCCGGGGGGTTCTGCAAGGTCGTCGCGAACAAGGCGGACGGCACCGTCCTCGGTGTGCACATCATCGGCCATGAGGTGACCGAGCTCATCTGGGGACCCGCACTGGGAGGTCTCCTCGAGACCACCGCTTTCGAGATGGGCCACGCGGTGGCACCGCACCCTACACTCAGTGAAGTGCTCTCAGAAGCTGCGCTTGCCGTGAGTGGTGAGGCGATCCACATTTGAGCCGCTGTGGAGCGTCGGAGTAGCCGGTGGGGCCGGCCCGGTTCGGAGGCATGATCGACACGTGGCAATGACACGGACCGAGACCAAGGCTCGCGCCGGCCTCGACGCGGAGACGCTCCGGCTCATGTACCGGCACATGCTCCGCTCCCGGTTGCTCGACGAGCGCCTGTGGGTGCTCAACCGCCAGGGCCGGGCGCCGTTCTGGATATCGGCCGAAGGGCACGAGGCGGTTCAGGTCGCCTTTGGCATGAACCTGCGACCGGGGTACGACTGGATCGCACCGTACTATCGGGACCTGGCCTTGACGCTCGTGCTCGGCATGTCCCCCAGGGATCACATCCTGTCGGTGCTGCAACGCGCCGCCGATCCGAACAGCGGCGGCCGGCAAATGCCCGCGCACTACGGATGCCGTCGCCTGAACATCATCACCACCGGGTCGCCCGTTGGGACGCAGTTGCTCCACGCAGCGGGAATCGCCCTCGCCTCGCGGATGCGCGGCGAGGATGCGGTGACGCTGACGTCGATCGGCGAGGGCGGGACGAGTGAAGGCGACTTTCACGAGGCGCTCAACTTCGCGGCGATCCACAAGCTCGCGGTGATCTTCCTGGTGGAGAACAACGGGTTTGCGATCAGCGTCCCCTGGCAGAAGCAGATGGCGACACAGGATGTCGCGGACCGCGCAAAGGGATATGGGATTCCCGGTGTGATCGTCGACGGGTGCGATGCGATCGCCTGCTATCGAGCGGCTCGCGAGGCCGTCAAGCGGGCGCGTCGAGGCGACGGACCGACCCTCATCGAGGCGAAGGTGCTGCGCTTGACATCGCACAGCTCGGATGACGATCAGCGGCGCTACCGCAACGCCGAGGAGCTCGAAGCCGAGCGCGAACGGGACTCGTTGCAGCGGTTCAAGGCAACGCTCGAGGAGCTCGGTGTCATGCAGGCCGGCGAGGCCGATGAGATGCGGGCCGAGCTGGTGCTCGAGCTCGATCGCGCCACCGACGAGGCCGAAGCGTCGCCGCTCCCCTCGCCCGACACGGCGATGCTGCACGTGTACACCGAGCCGGGAGGCTGACGGGTGCCGAAGAAGTCGTACATCGAGGCCATCCGCGACGGCATCCGCGAGGAGATGGAGCGTGATCCGCGGGTCATGATCCTCGGCGAGGATGTCGGTGCGAAGGGTGGCGTCTTCGGCGTCACCGAGGGTCTGCAGAAGCAGTTCGGCGAGTGGCGGGTGCTCGACAGCCCGCTCGCCGAATCGCTGATCGTCGGTGTCGCCATCGGCGCGGCAATGAATGGGCTCCGTCCGATCGCCGAGATCCAGTTTCAGGATTTCATCATGCCGGCCGTCGATCAGATCATCAGCGAAGCAGCCAAGATCAGCTACCGCAGCAACGGTGACTGGAACGTGCCGATGGTGCTGCGATCACCGTTCGGTGGTGGTGTGCACGGTGCGCTGTACCACTCGCAGTCCATCGAGGCGATATTCGCCCACATCCCGGGGTTGCGCGTCGTGGTGCCGTCGAATCCGTACGACGCGAAGGGCATGATCATCTCGGCCCTGCGCGACCCGGACCCTGTGCTGTACTTCGAGCACAAGCGCGCGTACCGCGCGATCAAGGGCGAGGTACCGGATGGCGAGTACACCGTGCCGCTCGATCGCGCGCGTGTCGTGCGTGAGGGCACCGACATCGCATTGTTCAGCTACGGGATGATGGTCCACACCTCGCTCGAAGCGGTCGATCGCCTTGCTGCAGATGGGTTTTCCTGCGAGGTCGTCGACCTGCGTTCGCTGCGTCCGTTCGATCGCGCGGCGATCGTCGAGAGCGCGAGCAAGTGCGGCAAGGTCCTGATCGTCCAGGAGGCCAACCTGGCGGTGAGCGTTGCCTCCGAGGTTGCCGCGATCATCGCCGAGGACTGCTTCGAGAGTCTCGACGCCCCGGTGATGCGCCTTGGCGGTCCCGAAATACCGGCGATGCCGTTCTCACCGCCGCTGGAACAGTTCTACCTGGTCACCCCAAACAAGGTCGAGGCCAAGCTCCGCGAGCTTGCCGCGTACTGAACTCGAACACAAGGAACCTCGCGAAATGGCACTGACCGTCACGATGCCGCAGCTCGGTGAGAGCGTCACCGAAGGCACCATCGCACGCTGGCTCAAGCACCCCGGCGACGCGATCGCAAAATACGAATCGATCGCCGAGGTGATCACCGACAAGGTGAACGCCGAGATCCCCGCGCCGGCCGACGGTGTGATGTCGGAGCTGATCGCTCCCGAAGGCACCGTGGTGCCGGTCGGTCAGCCGATCTGTTCGATCGACACGGGTGACGGCGCATCCGCGGCAGCAGCGGAGCCCGCGGCGCAGGCGACCGCTGCCGTTGCCGCGGCGACTGCGGCGAGCTCGCAGGCGGCACCTGCCGAGCCGCAGCGGGCCGTTGTCGAGTCGCACGCAGCGCCAGCCGAAGCGGAGGTCGGCGGGGAGACTGCTCTGGCTCCGATCCAGGAGGCGTTCACCCAACCGGCGTCGGACGCGCCGGCATCGGATGAAGCAGCCGGTGGGAACGGTCAAGCAGGCGGATATCACGTGACGCCCGCGGTGCGGATGCTCGTGCGCGAGCACGGTGTTGATCTCTCGAAGATCGCCGGGAGCGGGATCGGCGGGAGGATCTCCAAAAAAGACGTTCTTGAGTACGTGCAGCGGAGGGATGCCGCAGGTGGCTCGTCGGGCGCCGCGCGCACGCCGGCTGGGGTGCCTGCTCCGGCGACTCCACCGGCTATGTCGCCTACTCAGGCACCCCAGCCGGCGTTGTCGGTTGCACCTGGGCCACCTGCTGCTTCCGCTGTCCCGGCCTCCTTCACTGGGGCTGAAGGAGAGACGGTGGTGCCGCTTTCGCAGGTTCGGAAGGCGATTGCGGAGCACATGGTTCGGAGCAAGCAGACGTCGCCGCATGCGTATGTGATGGTCGAGGTCGACATGGCGGCGGTGTCGAAGATCCGCGATCGTGAGAAGGCGGCGTTCGAGGAACGGCACGGCGTCAAGCTCACCTTCCTGCCGTTCGTCGCGCGGGCGGTGGTCGAGGCGCTGCAGCGGCATCCGACGCTCAACGCGTCGTGGAGCGATGCGGGCGTCGTCGTCAAGCGAGCGATCAACCTCGGGATCGCCGTCGCTCTCGAGGACAATCTCATCGTCCCAGTGGTACGCGATGCGGACCGGCTGAGCATCGTCGGGCTCGCCACGACCATGGCGGATCTCGGCGCCAGGGCGCGAAGCAACCACCTCAAGCTGGACGAGATTCAGGGCGGTACCTTCACGCTCAACAACACCGGCGCCCTCGGCGCTGTGATGACCGAGGCGATCATCAACCAGCCGCAGGCGGCGATCATGACCATGGATCTCGTGGTGAAGCGGCCGGTGGTCGTCGGCGACGCGATCGCGATCCGGCCGATCATGAACCTGGGCCTGTCTTTCGATCACCGCATCAACGACGGCCTCCAGGCGACGCGCTTCGTGACCTCAGTTCAGAAGCTCCTCGAAGGACTGGATCCGTCGGGGAGCCTCGTTTAGCCCGTCCTGGCTATCATCAGGAGGAACGATGATCGAGCAAGGCGCTTTCGATGCATGGGGGCTCCGGACCCCGCCGGCATGGGCGCAGCGCGCGCTGGAGAAGGGCATCATCGACGAGAGCCGTTTCCACGCCCTGATCCGGGTTGCCTCAGAGTACCCGTCCACCCCGCGGCGAACCCCGCGCCATCCGGGCAGCTGCTCCTGCAGGCGCCGACCCACCCGGTCCTGCACGCGCTGGCGGGCGTAGCGGCCGTTTCCACGTCCGCCCTGGGCCAGGCGTGCAGGGTGCCGTGATGGGGTTGGCGATCAGCGAAGCGAGATCGCAACCGCCTCGAGGTGGTCGAGGGCTTCCTGAAGTCCGCCTTCCATGCCCGTGCTGATCACCAGGTCGCGGGTCTCACGGTTGGGGTACTCGGTCAGGATCGTGACCGTCGTCCGACCGTCCTTCTCGGTGAGATCCAGCGTGGTGACCGAGTGCCCGGCGTCGGGCGCGCCCTCGAACATCTCCGTTGAGACGATCCGCTCGTTGGGAACGATCTCGCGATATTCGCCGTGGAACGCCACCTCGAACCCCTGGTTCGCGGTCATCGCGTAGCGCCACGTTCCGCCGACTCGCAGGTCGACGTCGGCCACCGTGACCTCGCCTCGGTCGCCGGACCACCACCGCCTGATGAGCTCGGGCGTGGTCCAGGCCTGGTAGACGAGGTGCCTGGGCGCGTTGAACTCGCGGGTGACCAGGATCTGGGTGTCCGATGGAAGGGTCACCACTGCCGATCCGCTAGTTGCCGTCGCTGCCATGACTGTCCTCCTTGTCCTTGAGTTCCTCCAACACGACGTCGAGACGATCGAATCGGCGCGACCACGACTCCTCGTAGGCCCTGACCCAGTCGTGGATCGGTTTGAGCGGATGGCCGTTGAGGGAGTACACCCGCTGCCTGCCGAGGTCGCGCACGTCCACCAGGCCCACCTCGCGCAGCACCCGCAGATGCTTGGAGACCAGCGGCTGGGGGACGCCAAGCTCGGCCACGAGGTCGTTCACCGGCCGGTCGCTCACCGCCAGCAGATCCAGGATCTGGCGGCGCCGGGGTTCGGCAACGGCGTTGAATGCGTCCGTCGTGGTCGCTGCTCTGGCCATGCCACAATCATATACCGATATCGGCATATGTCGAGCCATCGGCAGACGGCAGGTACAAGCCTCGAGAGTGAGCGCCTTGCGGAGGAGCCGGTCAGTCGGGGTCCTGGTGGGGGTATCGCCACTCGGTCGGCGGGACGAACGTCTCCTTGATCACCCGGGGAGACACCCACCGGAGCATGTTCAGCATCGACCCCGCCTTGTCGTTGGTCCCGCTCATCCTCGCGCCGCCGAACGGCTGCTGTCCCACCACCGCGCCCGTCGGCTTGTCGTTGACGTAGAAGTTGCCCGCGGCGTAGCGAAGGCGTGCCGCCGCCTCGTCGATGGCAGCGCGGTCGTCCGCGAACACCGCACCGGTGAGGGCGTACGGCGACGTCGTGTCCACCAGGTCGAGAACCGAGAGCCAATCCGCGTCCGGATACGAGTAGACGGTGAGGATCGGGCCGAAGAGCTCCCGCTGCATCAGGTCGTGGCGAGGATTGGCGGTCTCGAGGATGGTGGGGTGGACGAACCATCCCACGTCCCCGTCGCACTCGCCACCGGCGACCAGGGTGAGCTCTGGATCGCTCCGTGCCGCCGCCAGGACGGCCTCGTGCTTGCGGAAGCTTGGCTCGTCGATGACCGCGCCCATGAAGGTGGAGAACTCGGCCGGGTCGCCCACGGGAATCGCCTCGGTGGCAGCGGCGAGCGGGTCGCGAAGGCGTTCCCACACCGAGTGGGGGATGTACGCGCGGGACGAGGCGGAGCACTTCTGGCCCTGATACTCGAACGATCCACGCAGCAGCCCGACGAGCAGCGCCTCCTGCGAGGCCGACGGGTGAGCGAGCACGAAGTCCTTGCCGCCGGTCTCGCCGACCAGCCGTGGGTACGTCTTGTACGTGCCGAGGTTGGCGGCGACCGTGCTCCAGAGGTGCTCGAAGGTGTCCGTCGAGCCGGTGAAGTGGATGCCGGCGAGCGACGGGTGCTGCACCGCCGCCTCCGACACGGCGGCTCCCGGCCCGGCCACCAGGTTGATGACCCCGGGCGGCAGGCCGGCGGCTTCGAGGATCTCCATGATCACCTGAGCCGCCAGGAGCGCGGTGGTGGCGGGCTTCCACACGACCGTGTTGCCCACGATCGCGGGCGCCACGGCCAGGTTGCCGCCGATCGACGTGAAGTTGAACGGGCTGATCGCCAGCACGAAGCCCTCGAGTGGGCGGTGCTCCATGCGGTTCCACATCCCGGCTGACGACACCGGCTGGATGGTCTGCAGCTGCTCGCCGAAGTACACGTTCCAGCGCCAGAAGTCGATCAGTTCGCACGCGGCATCGATCTCGGACTGGTGGACGCTCTTGCTCTGGCCGAGGATCGTGGCTGCGTTGAGCCGGTCCCGATACGGGCCGCTGAGCAGATCGGCGGCTCGGAGGAAGACCGATGCCCGCGACTCCCACGATGCCGTCGACCAATCGTGGTGCGCGGCGAGCGCGGCGTCGACCGCCGCCCGGACATCGTCGGCGGTGGCGGTCGAGGCCTCGACGAGCGTCAAGGTGTGGCGATGGGGCGCGGTGACCGAGATCCGGTCGCCGTGGCCGTCATACGTCCGCCCGCCGATGTGGAGGGGCACGTTGTGCGGCGCGGTCGCCTGCATCTCATGGACCGCGGTGCGGAGCCGGGCGCGCTCCGGCGTCCCGGGGGCGTAGACGTGGACCGGCTCGTTGACCGGGTGCTGAGAACTCATCCGGGCGATTGTGGCGCAGCGAGTGTGTACAGTGAGAGAGCCCCATGGACCAGATCCGTTTGCGGCCCGTTCCCGTGGCCGATCCCCGGCCGCTGCACCAGCGGCTGCTTCCCGACGGCGTTGACCGGCGCCCCGAATGGCTCACCGTCAAGCTGCCGGTGGGCGATGGCTACACGCAGATCAAGGGGATCATGCGCGGGCAGAATCTCAACACCGTCTGCGAAGAGGCCCGCTGCCCGAACATCGCCGAGTGCTGGGGACACGGGACCGCGACCTTCATGATCCTCGGCGACGTCTGCACCCGAGCCTGCGCCTTCTGTGCCGTGAAGAGTGGCAAGCGCGGCGGCGACATCGACTGGGACGAGCCACGCCGGGTCGGCGAGGCGGTGGCCAGCATGGGTCTGCGCCATGCGGTCGTGACCTCGGTCGACCGTGACGACCTCGCCGACGGTGGCGCCGGCGTCTTCGCAGCCGTGATTCGATCGATTCGCTCGCTGTCGCTCGGCACCACGATCGAGGTGTTGACTCCCGACTTCCAGGGCGACCATGACGCGCTGCGCACCGTCATGGAGGAGGTCCCCGAGATCTTCAATCACAACGTCGAGACGGTCGGCCGCCTCTACCGCCGGGTGAGGCCGAAGTCGCTGCTGGATCGCAGCCTCGAGCTGCTTCGCACAGCCAAGCATATGGAGCCACGGAGCCGGACCAAGTCCGGGCTCATGGTCGGGCTCGGCGAGGAGATGCACGAGGTCAAGGAGTTGCTCGACCAGATGCGCGCCCACGACATCGAGATCATCACGATCGGCCAGTATCTGCGGCCGTCGCTCAAGCACCATCCGCTGATCCGTTACTGGCATCCCGACGAGTTCGCCGAGCTCAAGGCCTACGGCAGGTCGCTCGGATTCAAGCATGTCGAGTCGGGGCCGCTCGTCCGGTCCAGCTACCACGCCCATGAGCAGGCGGTGGCCGCGCACGCGGGATGAGCGACGTCACGGAGCGCCCGGTCCTGCGCTGGGCCTGGCTGGGGACGGTCGGCTACCAAGCTGCCTGGGTGCTGCAGCGTGAGATCGCGCTGGCGCGCCGATCCGGCTCGCTGACTGACGACGCGGTGCTCCTGCTCGAACATCCCCCGGTCTACACGATGGGTCGGACCGGTGAAGCCCGCCACCTCGGCGCTGGGCCCGATGCCCTGGTCGCGGCAGGCGCGGAATTCCTCGAGGTCGATCGCGGCGGGTCGGTCACCTTTCACGGGCCCGGCCAGCTGGTGGCCTATCCGATCGTGCGCTTGAACGGCATCTTCCCGATCCCGGGTCACCCGGCGCACGGCGACGTCGACCGCTATCTTCGAGCGCTCGAGGCCGCGCTGATCGCGACGGCTGCTGAGTACCGCGTCACCGTGACGCGCAGGCCGCCGTATACGGGCGTGTGGGCGGGGGAGGAGAAACTCGGCGCCATCGGCGTGAAGCTCGCCGGGGGGGTCACGACGCATGGCGTCGCCCTGAACGTCGCCACCGACCTGACCTGGTTTGACCGGGTCACACCCTGTGGCATCGACGGGGCCGGGGTCACGTCCTTCGAGAGGCTCGGCGCTCAAGGTCACACGCCTCACAAGGTCGCACCGGTGCTGGCCGGGGCCCTCGCGTCCGCGTTCGGCTGCCGGCTCGCGGACGCCGGCCCCCTGAACGCACTGCTCCGTACTGTCACGGCCCAGGCGACCGCGGCCTGAGCCGGTGCCGCCCGCGAGGGTGGCCAGGCGAGCGACCCACGTCTCTGCGATTTCTCAGCGGCGTCTCCGCGCGGTCTCAGGAGCCAACGCCGGGGCTCTGGTTGCATGGAGTGCATCCCCCGGAAGCACCAAGGAGACAACCGATGATCCATGTCACGACGCTCAGGAACAGCGTCCTGGGCGCGGTCGCTGTGGTGGTAGTGGCCGGTTGCGGCGCTCTGCACCCGAGCAGCGTTTCCAGCCCCGCAGCACCCGGCGCCACTGCGCCCGCCGGTGCTACGGGCACGGCACCGTCTGCGCCGGCGGCGGTGAGTCCCGACGTGAGCGGCATCAGTCAACAGATCGCCGGCATCGACAACCAGCTCAGCACCATCGACGGGCAGATCAACGCCGCCGATGGGGGACTCAGCACCAGTGAAGGAGACCCGTCCCAATGAACGCCAGTCTGCTCGCCCGCGGCGTCGCCGCACTCACCGTGACCGCCGGACTCGGAATGGCCGGATCGATGGCGGTCGACGCCTCGACCACCCCATCGACGTCGCCCACCGCAAGCCCATCTCCTTCATTGCATCCCGTCACGCTCGGGACGCTCAAGGAGCATTGCAATGTCGCCGTCCAGCGTCGTCTTGCCACGCTCGGGGCTGACGCCACATTCGTCAAGAACTCCGAAGCGCTGAGCAGCGGTGACCGGGCAACCCTGGAAGCGCAGATCAGCGCCGACCAGCAGGGTTTGACCGCGCTCGACAAGACCATCCAGAGCGACACCACGTATCACCAAGCGTGGAGCGACTGCCAGACGATCGTCACCGGGTACCGCGTGTACGTGCTCGAGGATCCCAAGATTCACGAGGTCATTGCCGCGGACGGCGTGCGCAAGGTCGACGGAACGTTCGCAACCCTCATCCCGGAGCTCCAGTCCCTGATCAACAGCTCGTCGCTGTCTGCAACGGTGAAGGCGAAGGCGCAGGCGGATCTCAATGATCTGACCAGCAAGGTCGATGCCTCGGTGACGTCGATCTCCGGCGTCTCCGCGTCGGTGATCAACCTCGCGCCGTCGGGATGGCCGGGTAACCAGGTCGGCCTGAAGAGCGCCGCTGCGAACATCAAAACGGCACGCACCGATCTCGCCGGCGCCGGTGTCGACGCCAACAACATCATCAAGCTGCTGGCCGCGTAACCGATACCTCTCCTCAACTCGCGAGGGCGGCCCCAGCGCGGGAGCCGCCCTCAGCGGGCGCGAACATGTGTTCCGCTATGCAAATGGCCCACAAATCGGTAGGATCGCGACCACAGGACGTCCATCTGTTCGGTCCGACTCACCCTACGTCACATCAAACCCCCGAACCCGGTGGACGAGCCGAGGGAGCGTCATGGCCACCTTCGTCCGAAACCGCGTCCTCAATCAATTGGTGTGGTCAGCAGAAGAGGAACGACAACGGGTGCAGCGACGCGAAACGCTGTGCGAGCTCGATGGCCTGCTCACCCAGCTCGAGGAAGTGAATCTTCGCGGCGGTCCGATTCCGACTCGGGTCCTGGTTGCGCTCCGCCGGCGCGGCGTGACCTTCCGTCCCCGGACCTGCGCGGCGGAGCTCATCGAAGCCGTGTTCGTCGTCCAGGAGCGCTTCATGCGTCAGCCCGAGGGCGTGCACCGCGAGGCTGCCTCCACCACGGCGAGTGAACTGAGCAGACGCCTGGCCTCCTGATCGCTACGCTGCACGCGTGGACGTCGATGCCGCCCGTCGCGCGGCAGGAGAGGCCGCGGTGCCGCTGGTTGAGGACGGTATGCGAGTCGGCCTGGGAACCGGCACGACTGCGCGATGGTTCATCCTCGGTCTCGCCAAGCGGGTGCGCGAGGGCCTGTCGGTTCGCGCCGTCGCAACCTCGATGGCGAGCGCCGCGCTGGCGGCCGAGCACGGCATCGCCGTCGAGGAACTCGGACCCGACGGCCTCGACCTCGCCGTCGACGGCGCCGACAGTGTCGACCCCTGGCTGCGCCTGATCAAAGGGAGAGGCGGTGCCATGCTGCGCGAGAAGATCGTCGCGGCGTCCGCCGCACGCTTCGTTGTTATTGTCGATGACAGCAAATACATGACCCAGCTCAGCGGACGCATTCCTGTCGAGATCATCAGGTTCGGCGGCGCGAGGACCCTGCATGCGCTGTCGGAGCGAACATCGCTCGATTTCGCGTTCCGAACCGCGGCAGATGGTGCGCTGTTCATCACCGACAACGGCAACCTCGTCGCGGACAGCGAGTTCACCGACGTCGCCGACCCGGAGACGCTCGCGGCGGAGATCGCGTCGGTCCCTGGCGCTGCCGGCCACGGGCTGTTCCTGGGCATGGCGGACCTGGTGCTGGTCGGGCACAGCGATGCCACAGTCGAGCAATTGAGCGCCCCTGGAGATACAGTCGTCACGGGCGGATAGCTCAGCTGGTTAGAGCGCCTCGCTTACACCGAGGAGGTCGCGGGTTCGATCCCTGCTCCGCCCACGTCCGGGGGATGCGGCGCCAGCGCGGGTCGCGAATTGTCCGCACCCCGTCACGCTCCTGAAAGGATGCCTGGCCCACGATCAGGGCCGATTGGTCGTTGCGGCAGCCGGCTTTGGGAGTTATCGATTGTGAGACGTCGCTTGATGCGCAGGCCATTCGTCATCGGCGTCGTCGTCGTGATCATTGCCGCGGGGACCGGGGCGTACATGCTGACTCGTGGCGATGCGGCGACCGTGTCGTATCGCACCGGTGTCGCGACGCTCGGAACCGTGACGCAGACGGTGTCGCTGTCGGGGAATCTCGCGCCAGACGGCGAGACCGACCTCGACTTTGCGGGCGCGGGCAAGGTGACGGCGGTGAACGTCCAGTCCGGGCAGACCGTGACCACCGGCGAGGTGCTGGCAACCCAGGATCCCAGCACCGTTGACGCGAGTCTCACGCAGGCCGAGGCGACTCTTGCGTCGGCCCAGGCGAATCTCACGCAGGCCGAGGCGGGTACGTCGGCAACCAGCCTCGCGCAGGCCGAGGCACAGGTCAACAGCTCGTACGTGTCCTACCTGAACGCGGAGACGAGTCTTGCGGACACGAAGGCCGTGAACGCGCAGATGGTGGCCCAGGCGTACAGCGCATACACGACGGCACAGGCAGCCGCAACCGCCGCCGGTTGCACGTCCGGTGACACCACGGCTCCGTGTCCGCAGGACGAGGCCACGATCGCGCAGGACTATCAGGGGTGGCAGGCCGCCCAGGTCAAGAGCACGCAGGGCAACGACCAGGCCCAGGGTCAGGTCAACGCCGACAAGGTGCAGTGGCAGAACGCGAAGCTCTCCCTCTCGGCGCTCCAGAGCGGATCGACCACGACATCAGCTCAGATCGCGGTGGCCCAGAGCCAGGTCCAGATCGATCAGGTCAACCTGAGCAACGCCCAGGCCGCCGTCAACGCCGCAACACTCAAGGCGCCGACCGGCGGCACCATCGAAGCGGTCAACATCACCGACGGGCAGCAGATCTCGAGCGGTGGCACGGGCGGAGCATCGTCCGGCGCGAGTGGGACTGCCACCCATGCAATCGTGATCATCGCGCCCGGCGTCTTCGAGGTCACCGGTTCGGTGAGCGACGCGCTCGTCAATGAGATCGCCGTGGGCCAGAGTGCGCAGGTCGTGGCTGCGGGGTCGAGCCAGGCGGTGGCCGGCAAGGTGACCGCCGTTGCCGAGGCGGCGACGGTGACGTCGGGCGTGGCGACCTTTCCGGTCACCGTCGTCCTGAGCGGCGCCAATCCCTCGCTCCGGCCTGGGATGTCCGCCTCGGTGAGCGTGATCATCAACCAGGTTGTCGGCGTCACCACGGTTCCCACCAGCGCGGTGCACACGACCGGCGCCGGCAGCACTGTGACGCTGTTCGTCAACGGCAAGCCGGTTCCCACCGCGGTGACCGTGGGCGCGTCGGATGCGACGCTCACCCAGATCCTCTCCGGGGTCAAGGTAGGTGATCAGGTCGTGATCGCGACCATCACGAGCGCGATTCCATCGTCCACCACTGGGACCGGCCGCAGCCTGACGGGCGGCGGGTTCGGGGGTGGCGGTTTCGCCGGCGGTGGTGGTGGCGCGGCTCGCACAGGGGGCTGACATGGCCACGGAGATCATTCGCCTCGTCGATGTCAGCAAGGTCTACGGCAGCGGCGACGCGACGGTACGCGCGGTGGACGACGTGTCGCTCGCGGTCAACGAAGGCGATTTCCTTGCGGTGATGGGGCCCTCGGGGTCCGGCAAGTCGACGCTCATGCACATCCTCGGCTGCCTCGATGTGCCGACAACCGGCGACTATCTGTTCGCCGGCGAGGACGTCAGCCGGATGAACGAACGTGAGCTGGCGAGCATCCGCAACCGGCGCATCGGCTTCGTCTTCCAGCAGTTTCACCTGCTGTCGTCGATGTCTGCATGGCGCAACGTCGAGCTGCCGCTGCTGTATCGCACGGCGCGAGATCGCAAGCAGATGGCGCTCAATGCACTCGCTCAGGTCGGCCTCAGCGAACGTGTGCAGCACCGTCCCAACGAGCTCTCGGGAGGTCAGCAGCAACGTGTCGCGATCGCCCGGGCGCTGGTCACCGACCCCACCATGATCCTGGCGGACGAGCCCACCGGCAACCTCGACTCCAAGGCGAGCCGCGAGGTCCTCGGCATCCTCTCCGGCCTCCACAAATCCGGTCACACCATCGTGCTCATCACGCACGATCCCAACGTCGCCGGCGTTGCGGAACGCGTGGTCGAGATGGCGGACGGCCGGCTCTGGGACAGGGTCGCGGCGTGAATCTCTTTCGCACGTTCGACACGGGGATGCGTGGCCTGCTCGGCCACCGTCTGCGCTCGATCCTGACCACCCTGGGCATCCTCTTCGGCGTGGCCGCGGTGATCTGTACGGTCGGCATCGGCACCGCGTCTGCCGACTCCGTCAACTCGCGGATCGCGGCGTTGGGCACCAACCTGCTCACCATCTCGCCCGGGAGCACCACGAGCTTCGGTGTCCGCGGGGGATCAGGCTCCGCGAACACGCTGACCATGGAAGACGTCGCCGGGCTCGAGGACAAACAGGACGCGCCAGACGTCGGGGCGGTTGCGGCCGTTGTCTCAGGTAACGCGACGCTCGTGAGTACGGCCTCCAACTGGTCGACGACCGTGCAGGGGAGCACCCCCGGATGGCTGACCACCAATGCTCGAACCCTGTCGTCCGGCGTCTTCTTCACGCAGCAGCAGGTTGACAAGCATGCTCAGGTGGTGGTGCTCGGGGCCACGACAGCGAGCCAGCTGGGTGTCACCGTCGGCTCGCTCGTCAGCATCTCCGGGGCACCGTACAACGTGATCGGGCTGTTGACCTCAACCGGCAGCACCGGTTTCACGAACAACGATGACCTCGCGGTCGTGCCGATCACCACCGCGCAGGATCAGATCACCGGAGGCAGTCCCGACTCGGTGCAGCGCATCCTGCTCAGCGCGACGAGCAGCGCAACCATCGGCTCCGCATACCTCGAAGCCGATCAACTCCTGCTTCAGACGCACCACATCACCAACACCGCGGCGGCCGACTTCAACATCACGTCGGCATCGACGCTGGCCAGCACCGCGGCCTCGGTGACCACGACGCTCACCATCCTGCTCGCCAGCGTCGCGGCGATCTCGTTGCTCGTCGGCGGCATCGGCGTCATGAACATCATGCTGGTGTCGGTGACCGAGCGGACCCAGGAGATCGGGCTTCGCAAGGCGCTCGGTGCGACCCCTCGCGACCTGCTTCGTCAGTTCCTCATCGAGGCGGCCACGCTCAGCTTCGTCGGGGGCATCCTCGGCGTCGGCGCGGGGCTACTGGCGGGATTCCTGGTGCCGCGACTTGCCGGCATCGCCGTGACCATCACGCCCACACCGGTGATCATCGCAGTCGCGGTTGCTGCCGGAGTTGGCCTGATCTTTGGGGTCTACCCCGCGGCGCGCGCCGCTCGCCTCGCGCCCATCGCAGCACTTCGCGCCGAATGATGTCGAACGCAGCCATCCGCTTGGGAGAAACAACCTCATGAACCGTGCCCTTCTCGGCGCCGGCAGCGTCGCCTGCCTCGCCATGGTCGCCTGCGGGAGTGCCGCGGCCAGTGGGGGCTCGACCCCCTCCGCATCGCCGTCAACCGGCGGTCGCGCCGGCTTCGCTCGCAATGCGGCCTTCGGCCAGCTGGTCCAGATCAACGGGTCGACACTCATCCTCAGCGGCACCACCGGGGACTCGACGGTGACGTACGCCACCACGACGACGATCACCCAGACCAGCACCGGGACCCTGGCAAACATCACGCCAGGCATCTGCATCACCGCGACCGGTACCAAGGATGCGGCCGGGATGTTGACCGCAACCACGGTCCTGCTGAGCGCGCCGGTCAAGGGGTCGTGTGCCACGACCGGATTTGGCGGCGGCGGTGGCGGTGCCTTCAGCCCGCGCCCTGGCGCCACGCCCCGCCCGAGCTTCTCGCCACCCGCCGGCGCCGCCGGGTTGACCGCTGCGCGCGGCCTGGTCAAGTCGGTGACGGGCACGTCAGTCACGCTGACCTCGACGACCGGGATCACATCGACGATCAACGTGCCGACGACTGTCAAAGTCACCACCTCAACCGTGATCCAGGCCGCCGCACTCCAGACCGGTGAGTGCGTGACCGCGCTTGGCCCGAAGAACAGCTCCGGTACCGTGGCGGCGCGAACGCTCACGATCACGCCGGCGGGGGCGAACGGTTGCACTGCCGGGTTCGGTGGCGGAGGCTTTGGGGGTGGATTCGGTGGCGGCGGGGGAGGCGGCTTCGGCGGCGGACTTTCCGGCGCGTAGCCTGATGTACTGATGCGCGTATTGGTCGCGGAGGACGATCGCGGGCTTCGTGAGGTCCTGGTCCAGGGCCTCGAGGAGGCCGGCTACTTCGTCGACGCCGTCGCGGCGGGTGACGAGGCGATCGAGCAGCTGCGCTTCTACGAGTACGACGTGGCGGTGATCGACTGGCGGATGCCCCGCGCCAGCGGGCTCGAAGTCGTCGCCTGGGCGCGCCGCAACAACCGTCCGACAGCGATGCTGATGCTGACGGCGCGGGACACACCGTCGGATCGCATCGAGGGCCTCGACGCCGGCGCCGACGACTACCTGATCAAGCCCTTCGACTTCGGCGAGCTCGTCGCCCGCATCCGAGCGTTGCAGCGCCGGCCTCGCAGCGTCGACGGCCCGGCGATCACGCGCGGCTCGCTCACGCTCGACCCCGCACGCCGCGAGATCGAGGTCCACGGCACCGCGGTGAACCTGACGTCCACGGAGTTCAACATTCTGGAGCTGCTGCTCCGCCGGTCGCCGGCGGTGGTGGATCGCAAGGCCATCGCCGAGCACGCCTGGCGGGATGAGACCCAACCGCTCGGATCCAACGCGATCGACGTCCAGATGAGCCGGCTCCGGGCCAAGCTGCCGAATACAGGGATCCAGATCGTGACAGTGCGCGGCTCGGGGTACCGATTGGAGGAGGCATGAACCGGCGCCTCGAGCGGGTCAATGTCGCCTCCCTGAGGGTTGCTCTGATCGGCACGGGGGTTGTGGCTGTCGTCTATGCGCTGGTGGCGGTGTTGGTGGTGATGTTCGTGACCAACGACCTCACCGCTCAGGTCGACAGCCGTTTGACTGCCCAGCTCCAGCACTATCAGCAGCGACCGCTGCTCCAACTGCCCTTTGCCAGCGTGACCGACTCCGGGCAGGGTGACTTCGGTGCCCCGCTCCTCATCTGGGCCATCGACCCTTCCGGCAATAGCCCGACCCTGACCAACATCCAACCACCGGTCGAACTCCCGGCCCAGGATGCCAATGTGACGACGCCGATCACGACGTCACTGCACGGCGCCGACCTTCGCATCGCCGGCGGTCCGGTCGGCTCGTACCACCTCGTCGTCGGATACAACGTCAATTCGGTGACGCAGGCGCGGTCATCGCTGGTCGCCATTGAGACGGCCGTCGGCATCGTGATCCTGCTGCTCGTGTTCTTCGGGACACTCTTCGTCGGCCGCCGGGTCGGCGCCCCGATCGAGCTCGCCAGGCAACGCCAGCTCGAGTTCACCGCCGACGCCTCCCACGAGCTCCGCACTCCTCTTGCCGTCATCGAGGCTCAGACCAGCCTCGCCCTCAACCAGGATCGCGACCCCACCTGGTATCGCAACGCGTTCCAGAGGGTCGGCTCCGAGAGCAAGCGAATCCGGCGACTGGTCGACGACCTGCTCTGGCTCGCCCGAGTGGACACGCCCGAGGGCCGGCCCGCGTCGGAGCCGGTGGAGGTCGGGGTTGTGGTGAGCCAGGCGGGCGAGCGCTTCGCCGCCGTTGCCGAGAGCCGGCTGATCACCCTCCAGGTGTCGGTTGGGCTCGGACCGCTCGTCGTCATGGGCTCGTCCGAGTGGCTCGATCGCCTGCTCGGCGTCCTTCTCGACAACGCCTTCAAGTACGCGCCGCAAGGCGGGGTCGTCGCCGTGAGCGTCGGCGCGGACGGCAACCGCGTGCGGCTTGTCGTAGAGGACTCGGGACCGGGGATCCCGGACGAAGAACGCCCCAAGATCTTCGATCGCTTCCATCGGGCCGAGGCCCAGGGTGGCTACGGCTCGGGCCTGGGGCTGGCGATCGCGGACGCCGTCGTCCGGCATACCCACGGCCGCTGGGAGGTGAGCACCTCGACGCTTGGCGGCGCTAGGATGGCGGTCAGCTGGGCGCGCGTGCTGAGCGGCTCCAAGGACCAGGGCGACCCCGATCCCGCGGTCAGCTGGACCGTCCCGGCGCCCGCACCTCCAGGCGTAGAGGCCTAGGGGCGGGACCCCTCCCCGAGATCGGGGAGGGCGAAAACGCAACTCCAGGTGGCACAATTTGGCCAGTTCGTGCCATCATCTTCCGAAACCACACCGAGTCTGGAGGAGGCCGGAGCATGACCAAGGGAGCTATGGCGGCGCTGAGCGCGGGGGTTGCTGTCTTCGGGTTCGATCCTGAGCCCGGGACCCCGGCGAGCCGGGCGTTGCACGTGCTCACCGTGAAACGAACCCTCCCCACGGCGGATCTCGGGCCGAAGGAGCGGTTCCCCGAGGCCGCGCTGCGAGCCGCGACCGAGGCCGGTATCGATCTCGGAGGCCGGCGAGGCGGCAGGAGCGGCCAGCGTCTCCATCTGGTCGGCGTCGACGACGATCCGGCACGCGCCCGGAGCGTGACCGTCTGGTACTACGCTGCCGCCCCCTACGGATCGGATCCCGGCCCCGGTGCCTGGTCGGCAACGGGCCGAGGCTTGCACCTCGATGCGCCGGGGGCCGCGGCACTGCGTGCCGCCCTGGATCGGCTTCGTGCCGACACCCGGCAACTCGCCGGCGCTGCCGCCCTGGTCGGCGACGTGTTCACCGGGGACGATCTGCTGCGGCTCCACGTTGCCCTCCACGGCGGCCCTGAGGGCAGCGAGCGGACCTTCAGGCGGCGCATCCAGGAGCTGCGCGATTCCGGCGTGCTCAAGCCTGTGAGGGATACCGAGGTCGCCGCGCTGCGGCTCCGCGTCCCCCGATTCCGGTCACCCGCGGGGACCGGGGGAAGGCCCCCCGAACTGCTCCGCTACTCGGGCGCGGGTGGAGAGGATGAGCAGTTGGCGGCCCTCAGGGCGCGGCGCGCGGGCTGACCGGGGCTACCCGGCGTCGGCGGGCCAGTCCGGCTCGGCGCTGGTCAGGACGAGGGTCACCGGGCCGTCGTTGACCAACTCGACGGCCATGTAGGCGCCAAAGGTGCCCGTTTCGACCTGGTGCCCGAGAAGACGTAGGGAAGCCACGAAGGCCTCGTAGAGCTGGGCGGCGCGATCTGGCGGGGCGGCCCGGACGAAGGACGGCCGATGGCCGCGCGAGGTGTCGGCGTGGAGCGTGAACTGGCTCACGACCAGGGCGGCACCACCGGTGGCGGCCAGGTCAAGGTTCATCCGGCCGGAAGCATCCGGGAAGATCCGCAGGCCGGCGATGCGGCCAGCGAACCGCTGCGCGACCGCCTCGTCGTCAGTCGGACCCACCGAGAGGAGCACACACAGACCCGCCCCGATCGACCCCACTGTCTCCGAATCCACGTCCACCTTGGCGCGGCTGACGCGCTGGACGACAGCCCTCACTCGAGGAATCGCAGCCCGCGCCACATCCGCATCGCCTCCGCCTCGGCCTCGAGGAAGCTCGGCCGCGAATCGCGCATGCCGTGGACGAGAAAGCTCCATGCCCTGCGCTCGCCGTCGGCACCCTCGGTGGTGCCGAACGCGCTGCCGAGCGCCCGGGGCGGATACATCTCGATCCGATTGCCGTCGCGCATGCGCTTGAAGATGGGGCGGCGCACGAGGATCGATTCGAGCGAGCGCTCGTCGGCCAGCCTGCCGCTGACGAGGTCGACGATCCGGAGCTTCGCGATCGGGTTGTCTGGGTCGCGGATGCCGACCCGGCACGAGAAGCGCTCGGAGAGGTCGCGGAGCACGAAGATCAGGGCGAGCGCGTCGGTCTCGTCGCCGGCAACCCGAATGAACCCGGCGGCGGAGAGATCGGATGTTCGCGGGTCATCGCGGAGGTCTGCCGCGAGTGCCTGCTCGAAGAAGAGCTGCTCGAAGAGGCCGGTGGAGCCGGCGTCGGCCAGCCAGGGGAGCTGGTCGCGCCAGTCCCGGGTGGTGACCAGCTCCCTGAAACGGTCCTGTAATCGGCCCCGGTCGTCGGCGGCGACGCCGCGCACGCGAACGTGGATGACCCGGGCCATGGCTTTGATTGTACGGGGGCTAGCGTTGAGCAAACCCGCCATGGAAGGCGCCGGGCGTGCCGCTACACTGCGTCGCGGATCGCCGAGGTAGCTCAGTTGGTAGAGCACAGGTCTGAAAAACCTGGTGTCGACAGTTCGATCCTGTCCCTCGGCACCACCATTTCGAATACAACCTGAGCTCATCGGCGCAGCGCAACACCACTGATTTGTATAAAATGCCACGTTCCCTGACAGATGGGATTCGGCATTGCCAGTAACTCACGGGTGATACCTGGAAGCAGTCTGGCTGGGGATTCTCTGACGCGCTATCGATCCGCGCGTGGTGCCGTGCTGACCATGTTCTTTGTCAATGGCGCCGCCCTGGGAACATGGGTGACGCTCATACCGGCGGTGCAGCAGAAGCTCGCGTTGAATGCGGGCGAGCTCGGGATTGCCCTCTTTGGCGTGGCGGTCGGTGCGGTGATCACCACCCCATCAACGGGCTGGCTGGTCGGGCGAGCCGGCGGCCGGAGAGTCGTGACCATCGCCGCAATCATTGGCTGCTTCGTCCTACCGCTCCTGCCCTTGGCGCCGACGCTCCCGGTGCTCACCCTCACCTTGGTCGTCTTTGGCGCTGCCCTGGCAACGATGGACGTCGCCATGAACATTCACGGCTCAGTCGTGGAAGCCCTGTATCAGCGGCCGCTCATGTCGACGTTCCACGGTCTCTACAGCATTGGAGGGTTCGCGGGTGCACTCACAAGTGGGGGGCTCGCGGCGCTCGGCATTGCACCGTTCGAGCGCGCGCTCGGGCCTGCGCTCCTTCTAGGCGTCGCCGCCATCGCCGCGCACCGCTGGCTTCCGCCTGAAGAGCCGCACGTGGCGAGCGGGCGACCGAGGTCGCCGGTGCGGCTTACGAGGCTGTCCCTGCCATTGGCGGCGCTCGGATTGATGGCTTTCTGCAGTCTCCTGGCTGAGGGAGCCAGCGGCGATTGGAGCGCCGTATACCTCCACAAATCGCTCGGGGCAGACCCAGCCTTCGCGGCCACTGCATTCGCGGCCTTCTCGGTGGCGATGGCCGCGGGACGCCTGAGCGGCGACTGGCTGACGAGCCGCCTCGGCGCCACGCAACTCTTGCGCGGCGGAGGTGCCCTCGCTGCTCTCGGCTTGACCGCGACGTTGGTGTTTGCTCAGCCTGCGCTCGCTGTCGGCGGATTCGGTTTGATTGGTCTCGGTCTCGCCAACGTGGTTCCAACGCTCTTCAGCGCCGCCGGTCGATCGAGATCCCTGGCACCACGGGTGGCCATTGCCGCGGTCGCGTCAACTGGCTACGCAGGGCTCCTCGCCGGCCCTCCGTTGATTGGTTTCGTCGCGCAGGCGTTCACCCTCACGCGTGCGTTGATCGTGGTGGTTGTCTGCTGCGCGTTGATCGCACTCCTGGCGCCGATGGTCCGCCGCTCCGCTTGATCGGCGAGCGTCCGTATACGACCACTGATGACTGAAACGACCCAGACCGATCCTCAGTGCAGATGCTCACCCCGGCCGGATCTGCGGAGCAGCCGCATCCTCCACGGCGGATTCGCCACCGGACGGCGATGCGTCAATGCCGTCCTGTGGGACCCCCTTGCGGAACGCCTAGCCTAGGGCTATTATCCCCAGCCAGCTTGTAAGCGCTTACTGGTAAGCGCTTACAGGAAGGTCGGTGGCCGAGATTGGAGGCGGCACGCTCCGCATGACCGAGGCGAAGCGATACAAGGGAACGCTGACGATCTACGACGTCGCCCGCCTGGCTGGCGTCTCTATCGCATCGGTCTCGCGAGTCCTCAACGGCCAGGGGACGCCACGCGCTGAGACGCGCGAGCGCGTGATGCAAGCCGTCGGAGAACTCAGCTTCGTCCCTGACGGTGCTGCCCGCGCTCTGTCGAACGGTCTCAAGGAGGTGGTGGCGGTCGTTTTCCGGCGCGGAGTCGAGGCGACGTTCGAAGACGAGGACGAGAGCCTGCTCTTCATCGACGGCATCAATCGTGGCATCGAGCTGGCCGCTCAGCATCGGAGGTTCGACGTGCTGATCAGCTCGGTGGGGGTCCACGACCCTCGCGCGTCCGCCCGGATCTCTGGGGTGGCCGGCAAGGCTGACGGCATCATCCTGCACGACCGATCGCTCTCAGGTGTCGGTATTGCGCGGCTGGCAGAGGTCGTTCCGATTGTCACGTTGGCCGGGAGTCCGACCAAGGCGTCGGTGAACGTCGGCTGTGACAACGCGTCCGGGATGAGGGCACTCATCAATCACCTCATCCTTGATCACGGCTATCGGCGTCTTGCGTATCTCGCCGGGTACGCGGACAGCCCGGACAACCGCGCGAGAGCGCGCGTCTTCGAGGCGGCCGCCACCGCGGCCGGCGCTGAGATTCAGACGGGACGTGCGTGGCAGGGAAACTACAGCGCGTCGGGCGGTGCCCAGGTCATCGCTTCGCTGCTGGAGCGAGGTGAGCAACTGCCGCGCGCGATTGTTTGCGCAAATGACCAGACCGCCCTCGGAGTGATGCACACGCTGGCGCGAAGGGGACTCAACGTGCCTGGTGACGTTGCGGTCACCGGCTTTGACGACGTTCCGGTCGCCCGTCATCTGCATCCGTCGCTGACCACCGTTCGTCAACCCATCGAGCAAATGGGTGCCACCGCGTTCGACGTTCTCTACTCGATGATCAGCGGCACCGGAAGCGACCCGAACGTCGTGCTGCCGGTTCGGCTGATGCTCCGCGAGAGCTGCGGCTGCACGCATGCTGCAGCGTCGCCGAACACCGCTTCGCTCGCGGTCGAGGCATAGCTTTGCGAGCGTTGCTTCGCAGACTGGGCGTGTACCTGCTTGCCGCCTGGGTTGCGATCACGGTCAGCTTCCTGCTCCCGCGGGTGGTCCCCGGCAACCCCGTCGCCGGCGCGATCGCACGAGCGCAGTCGTCGGGCATCTGCAACTCCTTTTGCGTCAAGGCCATCGAGGATCAGCTGGGCTTCAACGTCCACACCAGCCTCTGGGTCCAGTACGTGCAGTACCTGGGGAACCTCATCCACTTGAACCTCGGCTTCTCATGGTCGGAGAACGCGCCGGTGACCAGCCTGATCGCCTCATATCTGCCATGGACGCTGGGACTGCTTGGGGTCGCCACCATCCTGAGCTTCATCGCCGGGACTGTGATCGGCGTGGTCATGGCCTGGCGACGCGGTTCGTTGTCCGACTGGTTGCTGCCCGCTGCGACCTTCTTTCAGGCGATCCCGTACTTCTTTCTCGCCCTGGTCCTGGTACTGCTGTTCGGTCAGACGGGGAGCCTGCTGAAGTGGTTCCCGAGCTTGTACGGATACGACATCTACGGGGTCGACCCGGGCATGAATGTGCCGTACATCGCGAGCATCATCGGGCACGCGATCCTCCCGGCGTTGACCGTGATCCTCGCATCGATGGGCGGATTCATCCTCTCGATGCGCAACCAGATGATCACCACCATGGATGAGGACTTCGTTCTGGTCGCGCGAGCCAAAGGGCTGCGCACCGGCAAAGTCGTCTGGTATGCGGCGCGAAACGCGCTGTTGCCATGCGTGTCGAACTTCTCGGTGGCGATCAGCCTCGTCGTCGCCGGGCAGATTCTGGTCGAAATTGTCTTCAACTACCCGGGGATCGGCTACCACCTCTACGGCGCGCTCGGCGCGCTGGACTACACGCTCGTCCAGGGAATCTTCGTGGTGATCACGCTCGTCGTGCTCGCCGCAAATCTCCTTGCCGATGTGGTCTACGTGCTCATCGACCCGCGGGCGCGGCAGGAGGCCTGAGCGATGACCATGAACACGACCATCCTCAGCGAGGCACCCCTGGCCGACTCCACGGCACCGCCAAGCTCGCGGGTGTTGCGCCTGCCGCGCTCTCCCAAGGTGATTGCAGGACTGGTGATCCTGGCCGTGTTCGCGGTGGTCGCCATCATCGGCGCCTGGCTCGCTCCCTACTCCCCGAATCTCACGAACGAAAGCTGGGTACAGCACGTTCTGGTCGGCGGCACCGGTCCGGGAACGCACATCAAGGCGGACTACTACCCGCTGCCGCTGCCTCCATCGAGCGCCCATTGGCTGGGCACCACAGTCTTCGCACAGGACGTCTGGTCACAGCTCCTGGTTTCAACACAGGCCACGGTCGCGGTCGGACTGCTCGCTGCGGCGATTTCCACGGTGCTTTCGATCATCGTCGGGGTCACCGCCGGGTACCTTGGCGGCGGCGCCGACGAGGGTCTATCGCTGATCGGCAACGTCTTTCTTGCCATCCCCGGACTTCCCCTCCTCATCGTGCTCGCCGACTATGTACCAGCTGCAGGCACGAGCATCTTCCTGGTCAGTGTCATCATCGCCCTCACCGCCTGGGCGTACAGCTCGCGGGTGCTGAGGGCTCAGACCCTCTCCTTGCGCAATCGGGATTTCATTGAGGCGGCACGCGTTTCGGGTGAGGGGAAGGTCCGCATCATCCTCGTCGAGATCCTTCCCAACCTCATCCCGATCGTAGCCGCGTCGTTTCTCTTCACGACGCTCTACGCGATCAGCGCCTACGTCGCCATCTCGTTCCTCGGCCTCGCCGGGTCACCAACGTCGTCGCCACCGGGTCTCTGGAACTGGGGATACATGCTCCGCGAAACCTTTGCGAACGACGCCGTGCGCGGCGGCTGGTGGTGGTGGTGGGCGCCTCCCGGCCTCTGCATCGCCCTGCTCGGCACCGGCCTGGCGCTCCTCAACTTCGGCATCGACGAATTCATCAATCCCCGGCTTCGGGTCGCCGGGCTGTCCCGGAAGGCGGCTCGCAAGCTGGGCATCAGCCGCCGACCGAAGCTTGGCCTCACGCCCGTGGTACGTCGGAACCTGATCAACGCCGACGCCACCGGCGCCGAGCCGGGAATGCCATGAGCCACCAAGGCGTGAGCGCGATGACAAGCCCGGGAACCCCTGCCGCGCTCGGGCCTGCACCCGCAGCTGGGCGGGGCGAGGATCCGGTGCTCGAAATCAGGGGACTCTGTGTCGACTACGGCTTCGGCGACGACGCGGTGCACGCGGTGGCCGATTGCGACCTGACGCTCGGCCGTGGCCGGGTCCTCGGCCTCGCTGGAGAGAGCGGCAGCGGCAAGTCGACGCTGGCGATGGCGGCGATCCGTCTGCTTCGCTCGCCCGGGGTGATCACCGGCGGCGAAGTGCTCTTCCATTCCAGGCGCACGCCGGCGGGCGAGCCGGCGACCGCCTTGGACCTGCTGGCTGCAGGCGAGAAGGAGCTCCGAGCCGTCCGATGGTCCGAGATCGCGATCGTTCTGCAGAGTGCTTTGAACGCCCTCAACCCGGTGAGCACGATCGGCGCGCAGTTTGACGAATTGCTCGCCACTCACCGTCCTGAGCTCGGCCGCGCCGCGCGACGAGACCGGGCCGGGGATTTGCTCGAGCTGGTTGGAATGACCGCGGATCGACTCCGCAGCTATCCCCACGAGATGTCTGGCGGCATGCGCCAACGGTCAATGATCGCGATGGCGCTCGCGCTGGATCCCCAGGTGATGATCCTCGACGAGCCCACCACCGCTCTCGACGTGGTGACCCAGCGCGAGATCCTCGAGGAGTTGATGGGATTGCGCGACCGGCTGGGTTTCGCCGCCCTCTTCATCACCCATGACCTCTCGCTGCTCGTCGAGTTTGCTGACGACATCGCGGTGATGTACGCCGGCCGGCTGATGGAGCGCGCGCCCGCGGCGTCGTTGTTTCGCGCGCCGCGTCTCCCGTATACGCACGGCCTGCTCCACTGCTTCCCGCCGATGCACGGCGAGCGATACCGGATGGAGGGTATCCCGGGTTCGCCGCCCGACCTGAGGGACCTCCCACCAGGGTGCGCGTTTCATCCGCGCTGCCAGTGGGCGATGCCCCAATGCGGCCAGGATGTCCCACGGCTCGAGCCGCTTGCGGGATCGCCTCGGGAGGTAGCGTGCTGGCTCCACCGGGGCAACGCGATAGCTCCACCGGAGCTCACGCTTCCGGATCCTGTCGTGACGCGGCCCCGCATCGCACCGGTCATCGATACGAGCGCTGGGCGTGCCGTATGAACACGCTCGCCGTTGTTCCGAACATCGGAACCGAGACGCCGGTGCTCGAGGGCCGTGGTCTGACGAAGTCATTCTGGGTCAAGCGCAGCAGCGGGCTACTGGCGCGGCGCTCCCGGCTCCATGCTGTGGATGACGTTTCCGTGCAGCTCATGGCCGGGGCTGTGACCGCCGTCGTGGGCGAGAGCGGATCCGGGAAGACGACCGTCGCGCGACTGCTCGCCCGGATCGTGAAACCGGATGCAGGCGCGGTGCTGCTCGACGGTCAGCCTGTCGCCGCGGCACGCTCTCGATCGTTCGCGGCGCAGGTGCAGATGGTGTTTCAGGACCCCTTCGCCTCGCTCAACCCTGTGCACAGGGTTCGGCATCACCTGTCACGTCCACTGCAGATTCACCACACCTCCGACGGTGATGTCGACGGGGCCGTGATCCAACTGCTGCACCGGGTCGCACTCGACCCGCCCGCGAACTTCGCCGACAAGTTTCCCCACGAACTGTCGGGTGGCCAGCGACAGCGAGTCGCGATCGCGCGAGCCCTTGCAGTGCGCCCCCGCGTTTTGCTTGCCGATGAGCCGGTGTCGATGCTCGATGTGTCGATCCGTCTCGGAGTGCTCAACCTGCTCGCCGATCTTCGCGACCGTGAGCGGCTCGCGATCCTCTACGTGACTCACGACATCGCTTCAGCGCGATACCTCGCCGACACCATCGTGGTCATGTACGCCGGCCAACTGGTCGAGGCCGCACCGAGCGTCAGCCTGACCGACTCCCCGGCGCACCCATACACGCAGCTCCTGCTGTCAGCTGCGCCCGATCCTGAGCGGCTCGAGCGACCGATCCTCTCCGCTCGAGGCGCACCGCCGAGCCTGCTCGCGCCTCCATCCGGATGCCGCTTCCACCCTCGCTGTCCGCACGTTATGGAGATCTGCAAACGAATGGCACCACCAACTGTGACCGTGTCGACCAGCCACGCAGCAGCCTGCTGGTTGCACGTTGATTCCGCGAACGGCGTCGTCGACGGTGTCGGCGTGACGCCGGCAACGTCGCCCAGCCCGCAGCGTGAGGCGGAGGTTCAACGCCCACCCTAATGGCCGACATTCCGTTGAACACTGAAACGCGTGCACTGCCGATCAGCGCAGTGCCTCAGGGAGATCACGAAAGAAATGGAGGAATCACAACATGAGCCGGAGAGCATTCATCGGGGTCCTCGGCATCACGACTCTCGTCGTCGCGGCGTGCTCGAGTTCCGGGCCCGCATCGCACACGACTCAGGGCAAGCCGCTCATCTACGAGCCGACTACCGGAGTCACCTTCTCGGATGACTTCAACCCCTATGACCCCAACTCCGTGGCGTCCAGCGTCGGGATGAAGAGCATCGTGTACGAGCCGCTCGTCGAATTCGATCAACTCGATCCGACTGCCGCGGGCACGCACTACTGGCTGGCGACGGCATATGCCTTCCAGAATGGCGGCAAGGATCTGCAGATCACGCTGCGGACCGGTGTCAAGTTCAGCGACGGCTCATCCTTCGGCGCCAAGGACGTCGCCGCCACATTTACGGCGATGAACGTCCCCAAGGCTGACATTCCCGGAGTCGCACCCCAGGCTTCTGCCCCCACGATCTCCGGGAATACCGTGACCCTGCACTTCAGCACGCCCCAGTTCACCGGTCTCTGGGCGATCCTCGGAACGACCTACATCATGCAGGCATCGGTGGCAAACCAAATAGCCCAGAACCCCACCATGCAGATCACTCATCCGGTCGGCACTGGACCGTTTGAACTGGACAGCTACTCCACGTCACTGATCAAGTTCAAGCCCAATCCACACTACTGGGGCGGCACACCACCGGAATCCGAGGTCGAGGTCCCCTCCGTCGCCACCAATGCGGCGGCCAGCGATGCGCTGGTGAGTGACCAACTCGACTGGGCGGGTAACGACATCCCGAATATTTACGCCAGCTTCGTGAACCTCGATCCTCAGACCAACCATGCCTGGTTCGCATCCGGCAGCACCGTGGCACTCCGGTTCAACCTGCACCCGGGCAACGGCGGTGCCACCGGGATCGGCGATGTGGCAGTGCGCAAGGCGGTCAGCTACGGCATCGATCGCAACGCACTGGCACTGCTGGGAGAGTCGGGCTACGAGGTGCCGGCGACCTCCTCGGGTGGACTCATCCTGCCCGCCCAGAAGGCGTTCCTCCCCTCAGACGGCAGTCTCACCAATGACCTCTCGACCACCGGCAATGTCCCTGATGCTGCCACGGCCAAGACCGACAAGCTGCCGGCGGGTGACGACGTGTACGACATCCTCACTTCCGGGGGGTGGAAGGCGCCCGCTAGTTCCAGCTACAACAGCGGGAGCGGCACCTATAAGTCGGGCGGGAATTGCGACGGCACGAACGTCGCAAACTGCTGGACCAAGGGCGGCGAGATCATCAAGTTCTCGGTCTATGACCCGGTTCCGTTCTCCGATTACTGGGAGGATGCCGGACTCATCTCACAGGAGCTCCAGGCGCTCGGCATGGATGTCACAACCAAGCCGGCGCAGGGGTATTCGGACTGGAACGCGAATATTACTGGCACCCCCTCGGCGTGGCAGACCGCGCTCCACTGGGGCCAGGGCGGTCAGATCCCGTACACCCAGTACGAGGACTGGCTCGACGGCTCGAGCTCGACCACGGCAGCGTATGACGAAGGCTATTCGAATTCGACCGCAGAGACTGATTTGCAGACGTACGCGGGCACGGATCCCTCCGACACCGCGACACTCTATCCCGCCGTCCAGGCGCTCGAGAAGATCATGTCGACGGACGTTCCCGAGGCCCCGCTACTCTATGGCGCGGACTGGAACGTGTACAGCAGCGCCAAATATGTCGGATGGCCTGATCAGTCGCAGCCGTACATGGATCCGTCGCCGAGCGATCCCCAAATGCCCTACATCCTGATGCAACTCAAGCCCGTGTCCTGAGCCGGCACAACCAAAACGATTCGTCGCTATCACTCAGACGGGCGGGTCCGTCCGGCCGGCATCGCGCCGGCCGGACGCCCGGACGCGGTTTCACGGACCCGGTTCAATTGAAAAAGGAAACGCAACCATGAACGCCACGGCGACCGGCACAGGCAGTGACGAATCCGGCCTGCTGACACGGCTCAGCCTCGAGCAGAAGGTTCGCCTGCTGACCGGTGCGGACGCATGGTCGCTCCACGCCATCAGCACCGTTGGACTTCGCTCGATGGTCGTGTCGGACGGACCTTCCGGTGTACGCGGACGTCGATTCGACTCACATCATCCGTCGTCGTCGCTGCCGTGCCCGGTGGCACTCGGCGCCACATGGGATGAACATCTCGTCGCCGAGCTGGCGCTCGCGCTTGGGGAGGAAGCGCGCGCACGAGGTGTGGATGTGCTGCTCGCGCCGACGGTCAACATCATTCGGACTCCCTTGAGCGGGCGAGGTTTTGAATGCTTCTCCGAGGACCCGTTGCTGACCGCACGTATCGCCGTGGCCTATGTGCGTGGCGTGCAGCAGTCGGGGGTCGGCGCGACCGCCAAGCACTACGTTGCCAACGACACCGAGACCGATCGGCGCACGTACGACGCGCGGATTACTGAGCAGGTGTTGCGGGAGCTTTACCTCATGCCCTTTGAAGCGTGCGTCTTCGAGGCTGACGTGGCGATGGTGATGGCCGCGTACAACTCGGTCAACGGCTACACCATGACCGCCAATCCGCCGCTGCTCCAGGATCTGCTCAAGAAAGAGTGGGGATTCCGAGGCGTCGTGGTCTCGGACTGGAACGCGACGAGGACAACGGAGCCGACCGCCCTGGCGGGTCTGGACCTGGTGATGCCGGGCCCTCGCGGACCGTGGGGCGATCAACTGCTCGCGGCTGTGCGCGACGGTACAGTGCCCGAGAGTGTAATCGACGACAAGGTTTCGAGGCTGCTGAGCCTTGCCCGACGAGTCGGGGCGCTCGATGGGATACCGCATGCGGAGTCGCCGGACGGGCGAGCGGACGGGCGTGATGCAGCGGTGCCGGCGACGCAGAGCGTCGTCGATCCCGCACTCTTGCGCCAGGTGACATCGCGGTCCTTCGTACTGCTGCGTAACCAGGATGCGCTGCTGCCCTTGAAGAGCGCCGACGTCCGACGGGTGGCACTCATCGGTCCAAATGTCACGAATCCGCAATTGCAAGGCGGCGGAAGTGTGCGCGTTCTTCCAGTCGTCCGCCCTGGAGTCGTCGAGTCGCTGCGCTCGCTGGGTGAGTTCGATGACGTCGATGTGCAGCAGGGCTGCCTGACGTGGGCGACGATCCCGCAGCCGCAGGACGGCAGTCTGCGCGACCCGGTCAGCGGAGAGATCGGCGTGCGCGTCGAAGTCCGTGACGCCGGTGGAACGCTGCGACATGACGCCTTCAACCCGAGCAGCGTGCTCACGTGGTGGGACGGCCTGCCTGAAACGGTGCACCGCCCCGGCTCGGAGCTGCTCATGCGCGGGCGCTACCGAGCCGCGGCGAACGGAACCCACGTGATCGGAGTCGCCGGTGTCGGATTGCTGAGCATCGCGGTCGACGGAGCCGTCCTCGCGGAGGCAACGACGCTGCCGCCGACCGAGGTGGTCGAGGCATTCTCGCGCCCGCCCGAACTCCGCGTGCCAATCCAACTCATCGCCGGACGCGACGTGGAGATACGCGCAGCGTTCCGGCCCAACGTCCGGGGGCCGGAACCTGGATTTGTCACGATGCGGCTCGGCGTCACGCCGCGACTTGATGAGGATCGGTTGCTCGACGCCGCCGTCGCCGCAGCCGCTGACGCCGACGTCGCTGTGGTTGTGGTCGGGTCTGCAGAGGGGACGGAGAGCGAGGGATACGATCGCGATACTCTCTCGCTACCGGGAAGACAGGACGAACTGGTGCGACGCGTCGCCGCCGCGCAACCAAAGACCGTGGTCATCGTCAACACAGGGATGCCGGTGCTCATGCCGTGGGTCGGCGATGTCGCGGCCATCATCCAGGTATGGTTTCCGGGCCAGGCCTTCGGCGAGGCGCTGACAGACTGCCTGCTCGGGGTCGTCGAGCCCGGGGGGAGATTGCCGATATCCATCCCTCGTGAGGAGGGTGACTCACCGGTACTCCATGCCAAGCCAAAAGGAGGAGAGCTCGCCTACACGGAGGGTTTGCTGGTGGGCTACCGCGGATACGACCGCCAAGGGCGAGAGCCGCTCTTCTGTTTCGGCCATGGACTCGGCTACACCGAATGGAGTTACGACTCATTGGCGGTGGAAGCCAGCGCGTTGCAGGCACACGATGACCTGCCGGTCGTAGTGACGGTTCGCAATTCAGGCGACCGTGGTGGCCGCGAGATCGTGCAGGTCTACTTGGAGGCCAGCGACGATGATCCCAGCCGGCCGCTCCGCACGCTCGCAGCGTTCGCCACGGTCGAAGCCGGTGCCGGGCATTCGGTAGCGGCGCGCATGGTGATTCCAGCTCGAGCGTTTGCCCGCTTCGATCCTGAGGTGCGCGACTGGGTTTGGCGTCCCGGCACTTACACGGTGCGAGGGGGCCGATCGTCGCGAGATCTCAGGGTCAGTACGCCGGTGCGGCTAGAGGTTCGAAGCCGCATCGGTTGAGCACCGCGATGGTCGCGCTACACGCGAGCCGACCGCCAACGACATCATCCTCGAAGGCCGCGGGCATCGAGGAGTCTCGAACTGGCCGCGCAACACCCCTTTCGCGATTCCGGCAACACCGAGGTGCGCCCGTAGGGACCGCTGATGCTGTGAAGTCACCTGCCCATTGATGGAGGAAACGACCTAATGGAATCGAAGAATCTCGACCTTTATGGGAGCCCGCCCATACCCTGGGAGCGGGCAGCCAGCCAGTTCGAGCAGCGTGAGTTTCACGGAGGTACGGGAACGTACTGGCTGTCCACCACGTGCTCGAACGGACGCCCACATGCTGCTGGGGTTTTGGGTGTATGGGTGGACGGCGCCCTCTACTTTGCGAGCGGAGTACGCACGCTTAAGAGCCGCAACTTGCAGGCGAATTCGAGATGCGCGATCTCCGCATCGCTGGCTGACCTTGATGTCGTGATCGAGGGGAGCGCGAGGCGGGTGACGGACCGGGAGACGCTTGAGCGCATCGCGGCGGAGTTCGTCCGGCGTGGATGGCCCACCGAAGTGAACGGTGACTCTCTGACGGCAGCATGGGGAGCTCCAAGTGCGCCGCCCCCATGGCATCTTTACGCTGTCACTCCGTCTGTCGCTTTCGGGGTCGGGACGGACGCGACCCCGGGAGCCATGCGATGGAGCTTTGGCTCAGTCTCTTAAGCGTCGCGTGCATTGCGGGAGCAGGTTTGGTGGATCTGAGCTGCGGTCCACAGCGATTGGCTCGACGAACGCTCGGCGACCTATTCGGCGATCGTGACAAATCGGCTGACCAGCGCCTGGTGATAAGGCCGCCACTGCATCCAAAAGGCCTTGTTTTCAGGGTCGCCGGGGTCGAACAGGTGGTCATACTTGAGTCGATCCTCCTCAGGCAGCAAGCGTTCGACCGCTCGTACCGAACGTTCGCGCAACTGTCGGGCACTGGCAAGTCGAGGCTCGACCGCGAGGTAGAACAGCGCCATCTTTTCGACAGCCTTAACCTCCATGCCACTCTCGCGTGCGGCTTCCCTCACGTGGGTGAGGGCGACGAGGATGCGGTCGCCTGCGTCGATTGGCTCGATGCGATACTCGTTCGTGGTCGGGATCCGACTCAACAGGTCAGCGCCCTTCGGGCGAGATGCTATGCGCTCCTTCATGTGATCGAGACTCGATCCCGAGCTGCCGGCGAGAACGACGATCAGCGGCGACGGGTGATCGAGCGCGCCGTCGAGGAAGGGCAGGAGAAGTTCGTACGGCCACGGTTCGCCGGACTTTGCGTCGCACTCATCGATCAAGCAGAGGACGCGCTTGCTGATCTCGAGCGCCACCTCTCGGAGCGCTCCCCGGAACTCCGCCTCCTCACATCGCGCGAGATTGATCTCGCGATACACAGTGTCCTGCAATGACGATGCAACCTGCTCCACGAAGTACGTCTTGCCACTTCCAGGAGCCGCCCAAATCAGATAGTTGTTGCGTTTGTGGCCCGGACGCTCGAGAGCCATCACGATGCTGTCTTGAGCGTCCTTGAGCGCGTGCCTCACAGACTCATCGAAACGCACGTATGAGCCAACCACAGAAAAAGCCCCCATTCGCACCTGTTCGAGTCCTGTAAGCAGCGAGAGCGCGGGTGCAGGTTGCACTGACGGCATGACGGTGCGTCCAGCGTCTGTGCGCCCCTCGAGGTAATCGATCGCCGAGCCCAGTGGTGCAGCCCGACCCGCAGCAATAGCCTGCTCCAGGCCGTCGGCACCGAGGCGGTCGCGGAGGTTCAAAAGCGTCTGCTCGTATTCGCGACGAATAAATTCGAGATCGAACTCATGGCCGAAATCGTTCTCGCGCTGTGCCATTCCCGCGAGCGCTCCGGCCCACCCGTAATCGCCGATAGCGGCGGCGAGCATGGCACTCCCGCAGAGCGTCTCGACGATCACTTCCTTTATGCCCAGCTTGCGAGCTAGAGCGAGACCCTCAGCGAACTGAAGCCTCGACAGTTGGTAATCTCCCAAATACCGCGAAGCGTGACCGAGGCTCATCGCTTCGATTGAAATGCCGCGCTCGTTGCCTGATTGTCGAGAGAGTTCGAGCGCACGTGTGAAACCGTCGACAGCGCGTTGATAGTCACCGGACTCCCATGCGATGATCGCAAGGTTCTGCTTGGTGGCTGAGAGCCGCACCAGGTCGCCCGCGGACTCGGAGTACCCGGCGCTCTCCTCGAGTAGACTCGTGGCGCGCGTTGGATCCTCACCCATGATGACGCTCCCCAGAATGTGGAGAGACCGCGCGATGAGTTGCTGGTCGCCGAGCTCGCGACTGAGACGAAGGCCCTCCTCTGCGAACGCGGATCCGGTTTGGACATTGCCTCGTCGCCATGACGTCCACGCGGCAGCCTGGAGCACGCGAACCCGATCCGGTGTCGTTCGCGCGCTCGATGCAAGAACACGCTCGACAGCACGGCTGGTCTCTTGCCAGAGCCCCTGATCGAACCAGAACCTCCAAATGGCTGCCACCAGGCGAAGCCCATGCTCCGAATCAGCGTCCGCGAGGAAGCGCTCCAACGCCGCTCTGAGGTTGTCGTGCTCGGCGTTGAGGCGTGCGATCCACTTCTCTTGCTCCCCGCCGTCGAGTTCGGGATTTGCTTCTTCCGCAAGGCCAAGAAAGAAGTCGGCGTGGCGGGCGCTCACATCGTCGCTTTCGGCTGATCGTTCGAGCCGCTCGAGTGCATATTCTCTGAGCGTCTCCAGCAATCCGAACCGAACACCAACCTGCGCAACAAGGCTCTTGGCGAGTAGCGACTCGAGCGTGCCGAGGTCGGCCTCGCAGACGGCTTCGGCGGCATCGAGAGTCCAGCCACCTGAAAATACGGAGAGCCGAGCGAAAAGCAGCTGTTCTGCGTCAGTCAGCAGGTCGTAGCTCCAATCGATGGTCGCTCGGAGGGTTCGTTGCCGCGTTGGAAGGTCACGCGCTCCCGAGGTGAGGAAATCGAGGCGCCGGCCGAGGCGCTCGAGCATCTGCGGCGGTGCCAGCACCTTCACGCGTGCCGCGGCCAGCTCGAGGGCAAGCGGCAGTCCGTCGAGACGGCGGCAGACCTCGGCGACAGCGTCGTCAGGCTCGAAGTCGCTTTTCAACGCTACCGCCCGCTCGGTGAACAGCGCGATGGCATCGGTTTGTGGCAGTGGCGGAACTGCATAGTCCCATTCGCCGGAGAGCTGCAGCGGTTCGCGACTGGTGACCATGAGCTTGAGCGACGCGGTGGCGGCGAGGAGTTCGGCCAGCCACGATGCTGCCGCGACAACCTGCTCGAAGTTGTCGAGGATCAAGAGGATCTGCCGGTTGGCGAGGTGGTGAACGAGGTTATCGGTGACCCCGACGGCCCGCGCAATCGTCGGCTCCACGAGGTCCGCGTCGCGTATCGGGGCAAGTGGAACCCAGTAGACGCCATCCTTGAACTCATCGATCGCACCGGCGCCAACCTCCAGCGCGAGCCGGGTCTTGCCGCTGCCCCCTGGCCCAACCAGCGTCACCAGACGGTGCGCGCGCACCAACCTGCGAATCTCCTCGCATTCGCGCTCGCGCCCGACCAGCGCTGTGGTCGGTACGGGTAGGTTGCTGTAGTTCAGTGTTCGGACAGGCGGAAACGCGTCGTGCCCCAACTGGTACAGCCGCTGCGGAGCGTCGAGATCCTTCAGTCGGTGGTCGCCGAGATCCCGTAGATCGGCGTCGACCAGGCGGGCGGTCGCGTCAGAGAGCAGCGTCTGGCCACCGTGGGCCGCCGAGCAGATACGCGCCGCACGGTGAATGTCGACACCCACGTAACCCTCGTCGGTCAGCACGGGCTCACCGGTATGGATGCCCATTCGAACGCGAACGTCCCCGGTCGCCAGCGCTTTCTGACCCTCCAGAGCCGCCGCCACAGCATCGGTCGCCTTCGAGAAGGCATAGAAGAAGGCGTCCCCTTGCGTGTCGACCTCGACGCCGGCGTGGCGCTGGAACGCTGCACGAAGTGCGCGGCGATGCTCGTCCAGAAGCTCGCCGTAGCGATCGCCCAGCTCCTGCACCAAGCGTGTCGATCCCTCGATGTCAGTGAACAGAAGGGTGACCGTCCCTGATGGAAGGTCTCGTGGTGCCACCCTCGGAGCTTGCAGGTGTCCGCCATAGGAGGTCAACACGTTGGTCCACGGGTGACGTCCCGTCGGGTGCCGTGCGTAGGTGTCCGTGGATAAGCCTAGGAGAAACGAATCGAGCTCGAGTTGGCTGAGACGATACAGTCGGTTTGGTGAGCTACGACAAGCTGGCCGAGCGGGTGCGCGCCGAGCTCGCAGGCGAGCACGGGGTTACCGAGGCGGAGATGTTCGGGGGAGTTGCCTTCCTCCTCCGAGGCAACTTCTTCTTGGGTGTCTCCGGGCGCGGAGCTCTGCTCGTACGGGTCCCTCGGGCGGACGTTGATCGGGTCCTCTCCCGCCCCCACACCGAGCGACTCATGCTGGCGGGCCGTCCGCGGCTGGGGTGGGTCCGCATCGCGCCCGAGGCGGTGCGTGTCCGAACGAAACTCGCAGGGTGGGTAAACCTTGCTTTCGCTTACGCTCAGGGTCTGCACCCGAAGGTTCCAGCCGAGAGCCAAACCCCCGTACCCGAGGGTCGCGCACCCGCGAGCACGCCGACCGGGCGAGGTCCCATCCTCGACTTCGACGCCTGCGCGATGTGGAAGGCTCTCGATTCCCAGCGTCGCGAGCGCGGGCTGAGGTGGAGCGGGGTGGCGACAGAGATCTGGGAACTGTCCGCCGAGCTCAACGTGAGGCGACCCAGCGACCATCCGATCAGCCCATCCACGATCAGGCGGTTGAGCCAGGGTGGAGATAGCAGTTGCCAGCACGCGCTGTTCATCCTGCGCTGGCTCGACAAGGCTCCCGAGTCGTTTTTGGGCAGGGCTGGCGCCGTTCCAGCGGCTGAGCCGCTGCCAGACTGCGGCCCCGACCGGCGCCTGCGCTGGGATGTGCCTCGAACCTACGCGGACCTGGACGCGGCCCGGCGAGACTGCGGTACCACCTGGTCCGAGCTCGCTCGCGAGCTGCGCTGCACGCCAAGCCAACTCACCGGGATCCGCACCGCCCGCTTCGCTATTGGGATGGGCTTGGCGATGCGCATTACCCAGTGGCTGGGACGGCCGGCGGCCGACTTTGTTTACACGGCCGCGTGGTAGGGAAGCAACCCCGCCACATCGAGAGACATTTGTTAACTCTTGGCCACCCAGCGTCCTGTCAGCGGAGGGCTTCGGCCCTGCACAGGACGGCCGCTCGGACGGTCCTCACGGGAGTGATGGTCCCGCCAAAATGACACCAAACCTGACACCTTCGAGCTTGGGCGGCGGTGGAAGCCAAGGGACGTTTGCACGCTCAATGGAAGCGGCGTGAATACGAAAGCGGATCTCAGCGGACCTCCACGAACGTCGGTTCGCTCGAGTGAAAAACCTGGTGTCGACAGTTCGATGCTGTCCCTCGGCACCACCATTTTGAATACGAATTGACCGCTTCGGTGCTGCGCAAATTCCACGGATTTGTACCTGACTGCCCTTAGGGTGAGGGTGGCGGCGCACCGGCAAGAACAGGTGACGAGTGACTCGCGATGGACACCACGACCGTCCTCGCCGGGCGATCGTGCAGCGCCAGACGGTGGTGTCCGAGGACGCCGATCAACCCGAATGGAATGAAGACCACCATTGACGGCAGCGCCACAACGAATCGCAGCAATGTTCGCCCCCACGATGGCGCAAGCCCGCTGACAGAGTCGATGACGCGCAATCGGAGTATCCACATATCGAGCGTCGCGCCACCGTGCCAACACGCGATCAGGTAGACCACTACAGTGACCCCCAAACCTGCGTACAACGCTGGTGACCCGTCCGCAGCCGGCACTGTTCCGCCGTTTGTTCCTGCCAGGAAGATATCAATGAGGACGGCCAGGACAAACGTGATCACAACGATGGCGACGACGTCGATGCTCCAAGCGGCAAGCCGGATGCCTAAGCCAGCGCGGCGATGCATGAGGCGCCCCTGCCCGACGCTGATTGGTGGCGGTGGCGGTGGGGGCATCGCGGCCATGAAGGGAGCAGCCAGCGTGGTGATCACAGGAAGGCCCAGGCCGGTGCCAAGCGATGGTGGAACCGCGTCGGCGCCCACAGCCTGTGCCGCCACCTCGCCGAACGAGGGTGGCTGGGGCGGCGTCCGCTCACTGAGGTACCTGGCGATGAGGCCGGGCATGCTCGCGTTATCCTGCACGCGAAGGTAGGCGCTGAAATCCTTGTTCCTGATTCCCAGTGGGTTCCGGCTCGTGGCCGAGTTCCGAACCCGCACGATGAAGCGCCCCTTCTGAACTCGAATACTTTCCACCGCGGTCCACGGGATCGGCGTACGCATCCGGAAACCGTTCACGGTGACGCCCCCGGGTCCGACCTCGAGACTGCTGCGTTGGAGCGCAAGGGCTATGTACGCTGCGAGCGCGAGCCCGATCGCAGCGCCGACGATGCCTGAGAGGAGTGACGGCTGTATGCGGAGCGCGGTTGCTGTCGAGAGGAAGACGACCGTGGTGCCCGTCACTGCGACCGTGAGGACACCGTGGTTCAACCGGTAGAACCTTGTGACGTCGAGCGCGCGCGGGCCATCGAGCCCAAACGGGCCGCTCGAGGCTCCGAGATCGAAATCGGGAGTGACAGGGACCACCGGCGCCCTCGCGCGGAACAGGAGAATTGCGGCGTCGAAAACCAGCAGTGCGCCGACACCCACGAATATCAAGGCGTTCACCTGATGCCGATCCTGCTGCAGCGTGCTCTGCGTGGCGAGGAAGACTCCTGTGGTAACGAACACCAATCCGAACACCAGCAGAACTCCCGCGACTGCTTTTGTAATCCGCATGGCATTCACGCATTCACGCTATCAGCCCTCGCCCGACACCTCGCATCATCGACATCGCGACTTGGCAACGTGTTGGCTCCACGATCAGTGAGGCATAGGTGTCAGCGAAGGTGTCATCTCACGGGGTCGCGGCGGGACCATGTGTGTCCGCGAATACCACTGCAGGCACCCGAATCCGCCTGAACCGCAGGTTTGGTGCACCTGAGTTGAGCGTTGCCGCCACCCTCGGCCGGCGCCCCTCGCGCAGGGTGTCGGCAGAGCAGCACCAGGTTGGTTGGGTGCGTTCGTTGCGTCCGATCTTGTCGCGCCTTAGCAGGCTTGAGGTCGACAGGCGTTAGGATCCGCGACGCCCGCATGCATCGGCTTGGCAGGCAGTGTGCTGGGTCGGAATCCGACACCCAGATGCCTCAGCAGTTCACCAGCTGGTTGGGGGTGGTTTGTGCTTTGGGCCACGGCCCTTCGGACCTGGACCATGCCGCCCCGGGCCGTGTCCCCCCGGCCCATGAGGCGGCGGTGGCGAGTGGCCCTCCGGGTAGTGCTCGTCGTCCATGCCGGTCACTTCGCGAAAGGCCTTGCGCTGGTAAAGAATGCGCAGGGCCAGCTCGGTCAGCGCTTTCTGGTCGCTATCGCGCCCTGCCCGCCGGACCTCGCGCTCAGAGAGTTCTTTCAGCATCTGCAGCGCGTCCAACGAGACCCCGGAGTCGATCAGGCGCTTGGTGAGCCGGGCCACGGCGGTGTCCTTCGGCGAATAGCGGAGCTTGCCGTGCTCGCGCGTTGGGCTGATCAGGCCGAGCTCCTCCCAGTATCGGAGCACTCTGGGCGTGACTCCGGTTCGCTCGGCCAGACGTGGGATGGCGACCAGCTCGTCGTCATCACTGGGCGTCAGCGAAGGCGGCTGTGGTGTGAAATCTGCCATGATCGTGTAAGATTATCTCAGGTTGTGGGCAAGCCTGCTGAGCTCGCTCGAGACCGAAGCGTGGAGTGTACGGACTATGAGTCTCCAAGGCGTTGGACCACACCCTGTCGCGGCTGCAGGAAAGGACAGGATCTCGGCACAAGTGATCCGATCTGAGTCCGCGTCTGGGTGGTGACGCCCGGGCTCATCGCTTCCGCCGCGTTGATCCTCGGTGGTCGGCTCATCGCAGCCCTGGATGAAGCTCAACGGGACGGACGGTCGGCAGGTGACCGTGCACAAAGCTACGGTCCATGTCCATTCGAGGCTCGCTAGGTGCAAACGGCGATCGCGGTTGGGCTCCTGGCAGCGGTTCTCGGGTTTGCTGTAGCCCGACCCGGACGATTGCCGGAGGCGGTCGCCGCCGTGCCAGCAGCAGCCCTCGTCGTGATCCTGGGGCTCGTGCCCTGGTCCTCCGCATGGAGTCAACTCGTGGCGTTGGGGCCGACACTCGGATTCCTTGCGGCAATACTCGTGCTTTCCCACCTGTGCGCCGACGCTGGCGTCTTCTCGTACCTGGGCGCTGCCGCGGGACGGGTGAGCCAGGGCTCGCCGCAGCGTCTGCTTGGTGTCGTGTTCGTCCTGGCGTCGCTGGTCACTGCGGCACTGAGCCTCGACGCAACCATCGTCCTGCTCACCCCGGTTGTCTTTGCGACGGCGGCGGGGATCGGCGTGCGCGCCCGCCCCCTCATCTATGCGTGCACTCACCTGGCCAATTCGGCGTCCTTGCTGCTGCCGGTGTCAAATCTGACCAACCTGCTTGCATTCGCAGCCAGCGGACTGACCTTCGTCGGATTCGCGAGATTGATGGCATTGCCATGGCTGGCGGTGATCTGCGTCGAGTACGTTGTGTTCAGGCGATTCTTCGCGATTGACCTGAGTACCCCGCCGCGTCCGATTCCGGTCACGGATGTGCAACCCCCAGTGTTCGCACTCTGTGTCCTTGCGCTGACGTTGGCCGGATTCGCCGCGGCAGAGCCTATCGGGATACGCCCCGCGTGGGTGGCGGCCGCGGGTGCGCTCGTCCTCGCGACCCCGCGGTTGATCGGCAACTCCCGTAGCCTGCGCCGAATTGCGCTCGAGACGAACCCTGCCTTCTGCGCGTTTGTGTTCGCGCTCGGGGTTGTCGTGCTCGCAGTTCGACAACACGGTCTTGATCCGGCCATTGCGCAACTCGTGCCGCACACTGCCGATTTGCCTGGCCTGCTCATTGTTGCCTTGCTCGCGGCTGCGCTGGCGAACCTGGTCAACAACATTCCCGCCACCCTGGTGTTGATTCCCGCGGTGGCCCATTCACCTGGACTCGTGTTGGCTGTGCTCATCGGTGTCAATGTCGGCCCGAACCTCACTTATGTCGGATCGCTCGCGACCCTCTTGTGGCGGCGGGTCCTCCACGCCCACGATGTCCGCCCCGCCATCGGCGAGTTCACCCGCCTGGGGTTGTTGACGGTTCCCGCTTCTCTGGTTGCAGGAGTGGCGGCACTCTGGGCAGTTCTGCGAATCTCCGGAGCGTCATGAAGCTCGTTGCGTGGCTCACTAACGGCACCTGGCCGGCGTGTGTCGATGCCGTTGCCGAAGTCGCCCCTCCAGATGCTGAGATCGTGCTCCTCCACGTGATCGATCCATCTGTGACCGAGGGCCTGCACGGAGCCTATGCGGGCTTGTTCGGGCGAGGCGGTCGTGGGCCCGACCCGGGGGATGCCGTCGAGGCCGCGACCGTCGCAGCAGAAGCAGAGCTCTTCGCGGTCGCTGAAGCTCGGCTCGGTCGCGCCGCCACCCGTGAAAGCCGCCGGGGTCGACCCGAACGAGAGGCGATCGCGGCAGCGGAGGACGCTGACCTTCTCGTCGTGGCGAGGGATGGCGACCATTCACGGCTCGGGCCCCATAGCTTGGGGCGATCCACCCGGTTCGTCGTGGACCACGCGCCCTGTCGTGTGCTGCTCATCTGGCCGGACGAACCTCCCGGCTTGGACACCATTCCGGCGCCGCCGACACCCCCCGGGCGGCAGGGACCGCCGAAGCATCACGATCGTTCCTGACGAGAGTAGCTCCGGTCCTGGGCCATCAACCGCCTGCGCGGATGAAGGTTAATGCGAACCCGTCCGTAAGACACGAAGTCGACGCCGCGGATTGGTGGTCGAATCTCACAGCTCGACGATCGTCTCCCTTCCGAAGCACCCTGCACCATCAACTGCGATGCCAACAAGCTGTGGTGGGAAGTCACCGCACAACGCAAACGGGAAGACAGGCACCTGGACCGTGACGCTATCCCCCTGACCCTTTGCGCACCGTCGGGAAAGGTGATCGCGGCGTCGCTGGCCCGACCGCCTTCTCTGTGCCGCTCGCCCGCCGCACCGATCTCATTTCGAGATCAAACGGCACCGAACTCGACTATCCACGCGCCGAAGGAGGTAACGGGTCGCCAGGCCAGTTTCCACAGATGTTACTGGAAGGCTGCCCGTTTGAAGCCTGATTGGCGGTGGGTCGGGAGCGAACTGACTCCGGACGCGGGGTCGGCAATGGTCGAACCGGGCCAAAGACACATGTCGAGGCGGGGGTTAGTCACGAGTCGACCACACCTCCTCACCCGAATCGACGGCCAATCAGGCGGCTACCAGGTGGACGCGCGGGCGTGTCCGGCGCTTTCGCAGAGTTCCCCGCGAGCACCTCTATAAGTCCGTGCAGGTCGGAGCACACGCGCGTCGCCATCGGGATTTCAGAGCGATTCTGACTCCGTCAGGAGATCTGTCGGAGCGGCTCTTTGATACAGATGCTCAACGTGGCGTTCAGGTTGGTGCCGGATCATAAGGTGTGATGTTTGATGGACCTCGCGCCGCGCGTCGATTCCTCCGTGAGGAAGCTGCCATGGCGGCCGCACGCCTGAACATAGGCGACCACGGGCCGGAGGAAGCACCCGTTCGCGCAAGCACCGACCGAAGCCCCAACGCGAGCGCCCGTCAGCGGCCGCGGGAACTTCTCGGCTCGCGGCAGCACTCATCACCCCTTGCAGGAACTCGAACGGAGGCTCGCTGAACAGGGCTCGCCCATTTACCATCGCCATTGACGGCATTGCCGTCAGAACCCTCAAGGCGTCAGCCTTTATCGCCACGGTCCCAGGTACGGCTCGCCACAACTCTTGGCGACACCGGTGAAGCCCTCGCAGACAGCAACGAGTTCTCGGCGCGAGCGATCTCCAGGTGAGCGAACCGCACATGTACCCACCTAGACGGACAGCCTCGGTATTTTAGTCCTGAACGTTCCTACCGCGGATTGTGGCCAGGCCATCCGATACTGCTGGACGACTCCGCCCACTCGCCTTAATCGACCGATAACACGGCCACAGGGGCAGGTCATGCGATCGTGCAACATCGTGTCGGTATCGATCGAGACGTTGGTGCTCTTGGCTGTGTTGGGCGCGGCGATCGGGGTCTTTGGCACATTGGTGGGCGCCGGCGGGGGCTTCATACTCACCCCGGTTCTCCTCGTCCTCTGCCCGCAGACCAGCCCATCGACGATCACCGCGATCAGCCTGGTGGTGGTCTTCTTCAATGCCCTATCTGGGTCACTGGCCTACGCGCGGCAACGGCGAATCGATTACCGGAGCGGTGTTGCCTTTGCCGCCGCGACGATTCCAGGAGCTATCGCCGGCGTCCTCCTCGTGGGCCTTGCGCCTCGGCGCGTTTTCGATGCAGCCTTTTTGGTGCTCGGACGCCGTGGGGAGCGTCAATCTACGTCAGGGCTTAAAGGCGGTCGCCGCACGATCACCGACCGCGCTGGCACGACATATCGGTATACCGTGAGCGTCCGGCGCGGCCTTCTCTACAGCCTCGGCGTTGGCTTCGTGTCCAGCTTCCTTGGGATCGGAGGGGGGATCATCCACGTTCCGTTGATGGTCAGTGCGCTTGGTTTCCCGATCCACGTCGCGACGGCGACTTCGCATTTCGTTCTCGCCAACATGGCGGCGACGGGCAGCATCACGCACATCGTCACGGGCGCCTTTTCAGGCGGCACGGGGATCCACCGAGCGATTGCCCTGTCAATCGGCGTGGTTGGCGGAGCTCAGGTCGGCGCGTGGTTGTCAAAGAAGATTCGGGGGACAACCATTCAGCGCCTGCTCGCGCTGGCGCGGGCAGCCCTTGCGGTCCGTCTCCTCATCACCGCTGTTTAGAACTTCAGATAAGTGCGCGAACTGGCCGAATTTATTGTGACCCAAATCTCGTATCAGCGCGCTAGGCGGCCCGGGAGGTTCTGTCGAAGGAGATCACAAGCGTCTCTCCGCAATCGGGCAATCTCGCCGCTACTGGACAACCGAGTGCTTGACGTCGACTTTGCCCGTATGGCCGCGCCTACCCAAGGCGAATGGGCGATCGGCAGCGGCGCTCATGCCTCGCCTCGAAATGAAAGACCGGCACGGCTCCATTCTCCGGGACCGTCCTCCGGTCTGTGCTCCGCCTTGCCGTGCCATCAGGAAGATAGCTCCCCATCTCGCGATGCGGTCTTCGGTACGGGCACTGATTAGAGCGTTCGGCATGAGCGTCGAGACCTTGGAACGGCAGCCGAGATGGGGGTACGAGGCGGACCGCCTTCATTCGAGGCACCGGAACCGACACGGGCTCAGTCTGCAAGCCGGGTCTGGTTCGGGTCACCGCATCCGGCACCCAAGCGGTACCTTCACGTCATGCGTGTCTTGATGGTTGAGGACGACGTCACGTTGGCCAAGGAGGTGAGTCGTGCTTTGGTGGAGTACGGGATAGGGGTTGATCGGGTCGAGACCGGGCGTGATGCCATCACGACGGCGACGACGTCAGCTTTCGATGTGATCATCATCGACGTCATGCTCCCGTCAACTATGGACGGCTTTGGCGTGTGCCGCGAGCTTCGGCATCGGAGCATCAGTGCCGGCATCATCATGCTTACAGGACGCGATGCTGTGAGTGACCGTGTCAAGGGACTCGAGGCAGGTGCGGACGACTATCTGGTCAAGCCGTTCGCATTCCAAGAACTGCTCGCTCGGATTCGGGCGCTGGCGCGTCGCAATCTGCCGGACCGAGGTGCAGTGCTCCGCGCCGGAAATATTGCGATCGACACACGGGCACACCTGGTCAGCGTTGGAGGCGAGCCGCTAGCAGTGACGAGCAAGGAGCACGCCATCCTCGAGCTGTTCGTTCACCATCGCGGACAACTACTCAGTGCCGGGCAAGTGCACGACCACACGTGGAGCTACGACTACTCGCCGCGATCGAACCTCGTTCAGGTGTACATCGCGCGTCTACGGCGCAAGTTGGAAGGTGCAGCGGCGGATCACACCATCGTAACGATGCGCGGGAGCGGGTACCGACTGGAGCCACTCAGACGTGATGGATAAAACCCTCCCGACCGAGGCGCGCGGGAACCCATCCATATATCGCCGGATCCGACGGCGGGCCAGGCGGGTACTGAGCCGACCTCAGCAGCTCACTGGGTGGCGCCAGATCGCCACCGTCTTCACGATCTGTATCGCAGGCCTCGCGTTGGTGTTGATCGGCGAGACCGTCGCTTTTCCTGGCGTGACCTTGGGTGGCTACGCGTTGTTGGCGGTCCTCGTTGGCACGTGGACGTTGCCGACGATCTGGGCCACGGCTGTGGTGGTGACGGCAATGACAGTCATCCTGGGTGCAGTGGTTTACGGCTCGGTCGATCGAGTCACGGGCGGCTTTCAACTCACAGCGACCTTGATTGTGGCGGTGGTCGGACGCCTAGCGGTCATAGCGTTACAGCGATCCGAGCGGAGAAGAAGCGAACTGCATCAAAGATTGCTGAACATCGAGCGGCAGAGGGCGGACGAAGCGGCAACTCGGCTTGCCGAGAAGGAACGACTGACGACCGAGCTCAGTGAAGCGCTGAGGTCTCTGGGTGAGCGGGCCGACCAGTTGCGCCGCGCTAATGGACGACTTGTCGAGTTCACCGCGGACGCAGCGCATGAGTTGCGTGCTCCCCTCGCGATCATGCGCACCGTGGCGGATCGAGCCCTGAACCGGCCGCGGAGCGCAGGCGAGTATAAAGAGAGCCTAACGACCGTACAACGCGAGGTGATTCATCTCAGCGGCGTAGCTGAGACGCTGCTCATGCTGGCTCGGGCCGACGAGGGGCAGCTCATCGCTCAGACAGAATTGCTGGATGTAGCGGACTCCCTTGCCGACTTGGCCGCTCGCTGGCAGGCTGTGATCGAGAGTCGCGGCCTCACACTTGAGTTGGATCTTCCTGATGAGGGGATGGTCCAAGGGGACCCTACGCTGTTCGCGCGGTTATTTGACAACCTACTCGACAATGCCTGCCGCTACACGCAGCCCGGCGGCTTGATCGTCCTGGCGGCCAGCTGCGCAGCGTCGCGGTGGCACTTCAGCGTGTCGAATACAGGGTTGCGAATCCCCCCTGACTTGCGCGACAACATCTTCGAACGGTTCACGCGAGGTGACCAATCTCGATCGCGAGCGACTGGCGGGGCCGGTCTGGGCTTGGCGCTGTGCCAGACGATCGCTCGGCTCCACGGTGGGGCCGTGCGCCTCGACGAGCCCGCCGCCGGTGTTACACGATTCACCGTCGATCTACCCCGAGGCTAGTGGCTTTCGTTACCGACGTTTAATGTGGCGTTCAGGTTGCAATCCGATCATATGTATTAGTCGCTTTACGCGAGGAGACAGTTGATCGCGACGCCAGGATGGCCTCAGAGGCGTCAGATCAGCGGCTTGGGATTTTGCCTGAGGACCAACCTGACGAGGGGTATTCGATGCAACGAGGGGATTCCTACAGTTGACGCCGCCGCTGCACGCTGCCTCGCCCTCTAGGAGCGGAGTGTTTTGCGATTCTGAACATCGGCGACGTATGGTCGGGTCCGACGAGGCTCGGGAGCGCCTCGATTCGGGGTGCTCGGACTTCAGGAACGGAGAGGGGGCTTAGGCATGGGAATGGAACACGGCCGCAGCAATGGGGCACGCCGCTTAGCGCGGATTCGGCTGGCCGCGCTCTCTGGAATCATCGCGGCCACGGCGGCGGTCAGTATCGCCGGCGCCAACGCGCATGCCGCTCCCACCTTCACACCGCCTCCGCCCGGGAACACGATCGGGAAGGCGAGCACGGCCTTCATCTACCCCTTCGGGTTGGCGTGGGACCCCACTGTGAGCGACAGCACTGACCCAGGGGTGGGATCGCTGCTTGCCACCGACTACACCAACTACAACATCAAGCGCTTTGGCGGCGACGGCGCGTACATGACGTCGTACGGCCTCGGACCGATTTACGAGCAGCCGTCGAGCGTCGCGGTCAATGCCACCAACGGGAACTATGTGGTCGCTTTTGCCTTCGACGGGTTCGGCTACGAGCAGTTCTCGTCGACCGGCAGCTTGGAGTGCACCGCGAACATCGGTATGGCGGCGTGGTACGCCCCCTACATCACCGTCAACTCGGCCGGCGACGTCTTTCTGGTCCAGTCCACCAATCTCGCCCCATCCGGGCCGAACGTCGTCTACATGTTCGACAACAAGTGCAACCAGCTTCCGCAGGTTTCGTTCCCCGTGAGCACCGGCACGAATTGCGGCAGTGTCGGTGGTACCAACCCGGTCGCGCCGCAGTTCGGGATCATCCGCGGCATCGACGTCGACTCCCAGGGCAATGTCTACGTCAACGACGTCACCAACCAGTGCGTCCAGGTCTTCACGAGCAGCGGTGTCTTCGAGGGCTCCTTCGGCAACAAGACGTTCTCACCCAAGTTGACCCCCAAAACAGGGTTGAGCCTGGACACCCGGGGGCTGGGGATCGACCGAACCAACGATGTTGTGTACATCGCGGACAACAGCCGTCAGAAAGTGGACGCCATCAACTTCAAGCTGAACACCACGGGACCGCACACGGGGCAGTACAAGCCCGGCAGCGCCACCTTTGCAGGCACGATCGGCACATCGGAGTCCTCTGTGGGAGGAACCTGCACAGGGCAGGGTGTGCTCGACGGACCACGCGATATCGCTGTGGGGCCGAACGGCACCCTCTACGTGAGCGACTACACCTGCTGGACCATCGACACGTTCAACCCGCTCTACGCCACTACAGCGCCTGGAGCGTGGCTGAATCAGGTTCCGGATCCGTCGGTTCCACCGCCGCCCGGCGGCTTCAACGGCCCCACCGGCATCGCGGTCTCACCGGACGGTACCTCGATCTACGTCGCAGACACGTTCAACGAACGCATTGAGCAGTTCACCGGCCTCAAGGGCACCGTGCCGGGAACCTTCGTGCAGCAATGGGGGAGTCGCCAGCCCAACCTCGACGGTTCGTTCTCATTGGACTACCCGCGCGGCGTCGCCGTCGATCCGGCCACTAACAACGTGTGGGTGTCCGACACGCGGTCGGGCTTCATCAAGGAGTTCACGACCTCGCTCGGTCCGCCCGCAACCGTCACGGCGGGTACCTCGTTCGGTAGTCAGGGGATCTCTCCTGGGCAGTTCTTCTACTCAGACGGGATCGCTGTTGCGCCGGCACCGGTGGGCACGAGTGGTGAGGCCCTGTACATCCCAGATAGCGGTGTCGGCTACTTCCAGGTGACGGACCAAGCTGGCGACGTCCTCGCAGAGTTCCCGTGCGGCATCGTGACGGGAACTCCGACCGTGATCACTGGCTGCCCCACCGCCGCTGTCACTTTCGACTCCCTCGGCGATCCACTCATATTTGCTCCGTCGATCAATCAGGGCTGGGTGGACGAGTTTGCCGTCGTCCCCAATCCCGGAATTCCCGACTACCCATTCCCCTACGTTGGGGAGCAGATCGCCACGATCGGGTCGACCGCACCGGGTGGGACGCTGAGATCCCCAGACGGCGTCGCAGTGTCTGGGACCACCCTCTACGTCACCCAGGAGGACGCCAACGAGGTCAGCGAGTTCAGCACCATCGACGGCTCCTACCTGGGGAGCTGGAGCAGCTGGACGAATCCCACCACCCACAAGACGATGGCATTCAACAAGCCGATGGGCATTGCCGTTGACAACGCCGGCGACATCTACGTCGTCGATCACGGGAACGACCGGGTCGACGTCTTCTCCTGACGCCGTGAAGCGATGCGCCACCTGGCGGCGCCCGCTGTCGACGGGGGTCGCGCGTCGTGAGGCATCAGCCGGATCAATACACAAGCGGTCCCGCTCAGTGATGGCGCCGACGAACACCTGCGACAGCGCGCTGCGCAGCCCTTCGGAAGCGTCGGAGGTGACGAGCTGCACGCCGCTCAATCCGCGCCTCGGCGGGCTCCGGCAGAGAACCCCAGCCAGAATGCCTCGGTCTCACTAGCACCGATGGCGACGCCGAGCACACTCTTCTCGCCGGTATCGCGCACGCCCACCGCCGCCGCCGCTTCCTGGCTGACGATGCAAGCCGCCATGACGCACCTTCTCGTACGTCGCGTCGAACCACACGTACGGGTACGGCTCATCGAGGGGGGCTCGCGGAACTCAGCGGGCTCCTCGTCGAGCAGGGCACAGACACGACTCATCTCGCCGCGACTGATGCTGCAGCCACCCAAGGCGGCCATTGCTTTCGCCGTCTCTGCCGTTTGAGCCTCATCTGATCGACGGCTGGACTCATATGCTAAGGGTTGAGGAGCGTGAAGCTAGCACCTCAAGGTACATAGAAGGAGTAAAGGGGCAGCTAGAACCCAAAGCGGTGGAGATGGATGGAGATTGGCTCAGAGTCCAATTAGCTCTAATACCGCTTGGCCAACTACGGCAACGGATGCAATCGCCGGACTTGTGTTGCGCGATCTAAGTTGTGGCCCGGTGGATGGGTGCGCAGGAGGCGCCGACGCGGCACCACATGCCGGTCCCGGCGCGCGAGATGTGGGCGACGTCCGGCGGCCGAGACGCAATGTTGATCGCCACAGTTCGGCCTAGCGTCCACCCGTTGAGCTTGGCACTCTCCCATGCGACGGTCAGCTGATCTCCTCGGCCGTGCAGCAGTATCTCGCAACCAATCCTGGTGACCCACACGGATTCGACCTGATGCGTCGCGTTCGCTTAGAAGCAGTGGCGGGAACCGCCTGCAGCACTCACCTTTGCCTTGCGGCGAGGCAGTTCAGGGGACCGGCTGCCAGGCCGGGTCCGTGTCGTTGAACGCATCGTTGGTGATGCGGGTCAGGTTCGTCCCGCTCGGGGTGATCGTGTAGAGCTGCATCAGCTTCCCGACCACACCGGAGAACAGGATCTCGGTCCCGTCTGGCGACCAGTCGGGTGTGCGCGCGGAAATGTGCTTGTTGGTCACGTTGAACAGGTTGGTCCCATCAGCATTCATCGTCCAGATATCGTCGCGACCCGAACGCAGGCTCCGGAATGCGATCTGTGCACCTGTCGGCGACCAGGAAGGCGTCCCGTCATACGAGGGGTTATTGGTGATATCGGTCTGACTCGAGCCGTTCGAGTTCATCGTGTAGATATCGTAGTTACCGGGCTCGAACGATTCGTAGACGATCTGAGTGCCGGTGGGGGACCACGCGGCACAACAATCCTCAGGCACGTCGGTGGTCAGGCGCACCTGGTTCGAGCCGTCCGAATTCATGACGAAGATGTTGTAGTTACCCGTTGGCGGCACGGGCGTCTGCATGTAGACGATCTGCGTACCGCTCGGCGACCAACTCGGCCAGCGCGAAAGGTGGGTGGTCAGTTGGACGACGCCGCTGCCATTTGCGTTCATGACGTAGATATGCCAGTTGCCGGAACGGTTGGACATGAAAGCGATCTTCGTCCCGTCCGGCGACCACGCCCCCCGGTCACTCGAACCCGGGCCCGTGGTCAATTGGGTCAGGCCGGTGCCGTTGGCGTTCATCGTGTACAACT
>Ga0308309_10000081_pt1 | contig 89732 bp, 75 predicted proteins | sample HubBroMetageWFT5_FD_192491 | JGI IMG/M metagenome (GOLD analysis project Ga0308309, IMG submission 192491) | Warmed and freeze-thawed soil microbial communities from the Hubbard Brook experimental Forest, New Hampshire - Hubbard Brook CCASE Soil... | ecosystem: Environmental > Terrestrial >...
CATCGAGGTCATCGAAGCCGATATTCTCTCCATCGATTTCGATTCCCTCTTTGGCCCCAAGCCCGGCCTGCGCCGTCCCGGCATTGAATTTCGTCCTGAGCCCGTAAAGGTCATCGGCAATCTTCCCTACTACATCACCTCCGACATCCTGCTGCGCCTGTTCGACTACGCAAAATATTTCGACACCATCGTCATCCTGGTGCAGCGCGAAGTCGCCGATCGGATCGCCGCCAAACCCGGCAGCCGCGACTACGGACTGCTCTCCGCCACTGCGCAACTCCATGCCCGCGTCGAGAAGCTTTTCACATTGCCCCCCGGAGCCTTTGCTCCACCGCCCAAGGTGCATTCCACCGCCCTGCGCCTCACCATGACCCCACGGCAGCAGGAGCTGGGCCTCGCCGGCGATAGCCAGATCGGATCTGAACCCATCAAAGACAGCTTCATCGACTTCCTCAAGCTCTCCTTCGGCCAGAAGCGCAAGACCCTGTGGAACAATCTCAAGTCCAACTATCCGGAGTCTCGTCTGCGAGCGGCCCTGGCCCATGCCCGAGTCAAACCCTCCGCCCGCGCCGAAACCCTGAGCCTGGAAGAAAGCGCTGCACTGTTCCGCGCCTTGCATGACCACCGTGACGGCTCGTAGCATACCCTGAGTCGGCGGATGGTTCTGTTGTGCTTCCCTCGCCGGGAGGTGTATCGATGATCGCGACCCCAGTTCGCCATCCCGCGGTCGCCGGACGATTCTATCCCGCCGATTCGGAAGCTCTTCGTAAGGAGCTTCGCACCTGCCTGTCGCAGACTCCAGAGCAAAAGCCGGCCCAAGCCCTGGGCTGCATCGCCCCCCACGCGGGCTACTTCTACTCCGGCCACGTCGCGGGTGCGGTGTTCGCGGCCTTGGAGATTCCCCAGCTCTGCATCGTGCTGTGTCCCAACCACACCGGCGTGGGCCGCCCCTTGGCGATCGTCAGCGAAGGTGCCTGGGAGACGCCGCTGGGCAACGTCCCCATCGACAGCGCGTTCGCTTACACCCTCAAGCAGCGCTGCCCGCTCCTTCACGAAGATTCATCCGCTCATCGCGGTGAGCATGCTGCTGAAGTCGAGTTGCCATTCCTGCAAATGCGTCAGCCCCAGCTTAGGTTCGTTCCCGTCGCGCTGGGTACGGGGCACTTCGAAGCTCTGGAGCAACTTGGAGACGCGATAGCGGATGTGATTGCGGCGCACAACCATCCCGTTCTGATCGTCGCCTCCAGCGACATGAACCATTACGAATCCGACGCCATCACGCGCGTCAAGGACCACACTGCGATTGAACCCATTCTCGCTCTCGATGCCCGCGCCCTGTACGACGTGGTCAATCAGCAAAACATCAGCATGTGTGGTTTTGGTCCGGCAGTCGCGATGCTCACCGCTGCCAGGAAATTGGGAGCTACTGCGGCTGAACTTGTGAAGTACGCTACTTCGGGTGACGTCTCCGGCGACCGCGACCTGGTCGTAGGCTATGCTGGCATTATCGTGCGGTGACGACGCCAAGGCTTTCTAAAGGAGCTTCTCGGCCTTTCGGTCATCCGTGGCCGACTCATCAATGTCAATGCCCCGCCACGGCGGCGCTGCTTCCCATCTGGATCAACTCCTGCGCCCGTGCCCGCACCCCATTGATCACCGAAGCATCCTCGAAAATCTCCTGCAGAACCGGCGTCACCCCTTGTATCTCGCTCAGTTCGTTGTTCCTGGCCTGCGTTTCCATGCGTTTCAACTCGTCGTCCAGCGCCAGCTTCTGATAACGATGGTAGTACGTTAGCCGCCGTCCGTATTCCATCGTGCCAGCCATGTTCTGGAACAGCGCTCCCAACCCCTGTACAGCCGCCAGATTCGAGTAGTTGTACTGCGCCGTAAAAGCTCGTTGGCCGTCTTGATAGCTCAGGATTTTCGTCCCCGTAAAAGCCAGCTTACGATTGCCCGAGTCGATCTTGCCCGCAAAATACTGCGCCTGTTTCGCCCACTCGAAGATTCGCCTGCGACTCCCCGTCGACACATCGAACTCCGTTCGGTACATTTGCGCTTCGGAATCGTCCGCTATCTTGCCGGTACACTCATAGCGCGCATGTCCGGTCGCATCCACCGCGATCGAGTAGTGCTCAGGATTGGACCGGGGGAAGTCCAGCGTAAAGGTAACCGTTGCAGTCGAAGCCGGGCCGCCGTCAGTCACCCGCTGTGACATCAGCAGGCCAGACATCGCGGCCATCGCGAGCGCTCCCATCCCCACTGCTCGCCAGCGCCTCATAGCCCGAGTTAGAAACGCCCGAGCCAGAAACGCCCGAATTAGAAACGATCGAGTCCGGGAAGCTCGAATCAAGAAAGCTGGAATCAGAGAGGCCCGAGTCATCACCGCGCCGCGACCCTCTGCCTTTCCAGTGTGCCCGCCGTATGCAAATGGCAGATGGCGATGGCCAGCGCATCCGACGCATCCATCGGCTCCGGAGCCTCCGCCAATCCAAGCAAGCGCGTCACCATGTGCTGCACCTGCTGCTTCTCCGCCCGCCCATATCCCACCACCGACGATTTGATCGTCAACGGCGAATACTCCGCGACCTCAAGCCCCGCCGCGGCCGCAGCCAGCATAGCCACTCCCCGTACCTGCCCCAGCTGCAATGCCGACTTCACATTCAGCGCGTAGAAGATCCCCTCAATCGCCACCTCATCCGGCCGGTGCTCTGTAATAAGTCCCCCGAGTCCGTCATAAATGCGCGACAAGCGCCGCGCCAGCGGCTCCTGCGGCGAAAGCTTGATCGCCCCGCACGTCAGGCACACCAATCGCCCCCCGGAATGCATCTCCACCACGCCATACCCGGTATAAACCCCGCCACAATCAATCCCCAGAACGCGCATGTAAGTGCAGTCTATCGCGGAACCCATGCAGATCCTAGAACTGGTGTCATGAAAGGTAATGGGGAAGGAACGGCGTGAAAACGCCAAGCTCGTGTGGGGACAGCCGCCTCGGCTGTCCCGCCGAGCGCAGCGTGGCGCGGTCTCATGCTCCGCTTAGGCCTAGTTCCATTCCCTGCCAGTTACTCTTCTTTCTAATCCTAACAACACTTCGGCCGCCGCACCTTAACCTCCTCAAACTCCCGCCGGAACGCGGCATACGCCTCGCTCGACGATGCGACCCCAGCCCGTCCCAAAAACCGCGAATACGCCGCTTCATCAAAAATCTCCCGCAGCGCCGCCATAAAAGTGCCCCAGCCAGAAACGATCTTCTTCATCCCTGCTCCTCTACCAGCCGCGTCCTCACAAACGGCGACTCCTTCACCGGCGCTTCTCTCGTTCCACTCAAGATTCCCCACCACTGCCGCCCCGATTCCACCAACACCAGCAACACCATCACCACCAGCGCCCCAGTGACCGCAGCGTCCAGCCGGTTGTTGAAGATCAGCCGTGCCGTCGCGCCCGTCGCCGGACCTGCCGCCAGCGTCCGCGCCTGCGCCAGAAATCCGACTCGCGGATTCGCATCGAACATCTTGTACCACGACGCCGTAAAGGTCACCGCCACCAGCCAAGCCAGCGGCACCAGCGTCACTGCCGCATACCTCGCCCGATGCATCTTGATGATGATCGTCGTAGCCACGCACAACGCCACCGTCGCCAGCAGTTGATTCGCAATTCCAAACAGCGGCCACAACGAATTAATTCCCCCCAGCGGATCCTTCACTCCCTGCCACAAAAAATATCCCCAGGCCGCCACGATCAGCGCGCTGGTCCCGAGAATCGAGGGATACCAACTCGTCCGCCCCAGCGGTTTATAGATATGCCCCAGCGCATCCTGCACCATGAAGCGCGCCACTCGTGTCCCCGCATCGAGAATCGTCAGGATAAACAGCGCTTCGAACATGATCGCGAAGTGGTACCACAGTGCCATCAGCGTCTCGCCGCCCAGACTGTGCGAGAAAATATGCGCCATGCCCACCGCAAACGCCGGCGCTCCACCCGTCCGGTTGTAGAGCGTCTGTTCGCCCACTGCATGCGCCAGCGCCTGCATGTCCGCCGCGGTCACTGGAAATCCCCAACTGGAAATGGTTGCCGCCGCCGCGGCAGGCGCCTGCCCCACGATGCCCGCCGGACTGTTAATCGCGAAATAAATCCCCGGCTGCATCACGCAGGCCGCAATAATCGCCATCACCGCCACTGCCGATTCCGCCATCATCGCGCCATAGCCCACCATCCGAGTCTCAGTCTCGCGTGCGATCAGCTTCGGAGTCGTCCCACTTGAGATCAGGGCATGAAATCCGCTGATCGCTCCGCAGGCAATCGTGATGAAGGCGAAAGGAAATACCTTCCCCGCAAATACCGGGCCCGTGCCATCAACAAACCGGGTCAGCGCTGGCATGTGCAACGTCGGATGCAGCACCACAATCCCCACTGCCAGCAGCGCGATAGTTCCCAGCTTCACGAATGTGCTCAGATAGTCGCGCGGCGCCAGCAACAGCCACACCGGCAGCGCCGACGCGGCAAACCCATACACTATGATCAGAATCGCCAGCGTAGGCGCACTAAACGTAAAAACCCGCGCCAGCGCCGCATTCTGCGACACGTACTGCCCCCCCCAGATCGCCGCCAGCACCAGAACAAATCCCAGCGCCGAAACTTCCAGCACTTTCCCCGGACGAATCCGCCGCAAATACACACCCATCAGCAGCGCAATCGGCATGGTCATCGCAATCGTGAACGTGCCCCAGGGACTCGCCTTCAGCGCGTTCACCACGATCAATGCCGCTACACCCAGCAGGATGATCAGAATCGAGATCACTGCCACGTAAGCAACGAATCCCCCGACGCGCCCAATCTCGTCCTTCGCCATCTCGGTCAGCGATTTGCCGTCGCGCCGCACCGAAAACAGCAGGATCACAAAGTCCTGCACGCATCCCGCAAACACCGCGCCCGCCAGCACCCACATCATCCCCGGAAGATAACCAAACTGCGCCGCCAGCACCGGCCCCACCAGCGGCCCCGGCCCGGCAATCGCCGCAAAGTGATGCCCAAACACCACCCATTTGTTGGTAACCAGAAAGTCACGACCATTTTCCAGTCGCTCCGCGGGAGTCGCCCGCAACCCGTCCAAAGCAAGAATCTTCACCGCGATGAACTTGCTGTAGAACCGGTACCCGAGCGCGTAACAGCAGGCCGCCGCCACCACCAGCCACAGTGCATTGATAGGTTCGCCGCGATGCACAGCGATCGTGCCCACTGCTAAGGCGCCGGCCACCGCAACCGCTCCCCACCCCAGAATCGCCAGAGTCTTATTCATGTTCATGTCCATCAATCAGTGCAGCATTGTGCCCAAACTTGGGCCAGGAAGCAACGCCCGTACGTCCCCGCTGTGCGTGAGGCACAATGGCGCGTGCTTTCCTCAATGAAATCTAGCTCTCATTCCCTCTGCCAAATCGATTCTCTCCCCGAAAACTCCCTGCCAAACCACGGGCCAGTGCCCGCCATTTAATGATAATCTTGTTCTTCCCGGCGACTGATGACCCCGCGCTTCGGGCTGGCCTCCAGTCCATCCCACGCCCGGGGTGCATCCCAGGAATTTCGTCTGAACTCATGCATGGGAGCGGACCATGAAGATTGGTATGTTGACCGGCGGAGGTGACTGTCCCGGCCTGAATGCCGTCATTCGCGCCGTGGTGCGCAAGGGCATCTTCACCTATGAGGACGAATTCCTCGGCTTCATGGAAGGCTGGCGCGGCCTCATCGAAGACAAGAGCATGCCTCTAAGTCTGGACGCGGTTGGCGGCATTCTGCCTCGCGGCGGCACCATCCTCCGCACCTCGCGCACCAATCCTTCGAAGCATCACGATGGCATCGACCGTTGTGTGGCTTCGCTTGAGAAAAACCGCATCGAGGCCCTCATCGCAATCGGCGGCGACGACACTCTGTCCGTCGCTCAAAAACTTCACGAACGCGGCGCCAAGGTCGTCGGCGTTCCCAAAACTATCGACAACGACTTGGCCGGTACGGAATTCACCTTCGGATTCGACACTGCCTGCAACGTCGTCTGCGAATCCATTGACCGCCTGCACACCACTGCCGAGGCTCACAACCGCGTCATGGTCGTCGAAGTAATGGGCCGGGACGCCGGCTGGATCGCACTTTACAGCGGCATCGCCGGTGGCGCCGACGTCATCCTCATCCCCGAGCGGCCCTTCGATATCGATCGAGTCGCGGAATCGCTTCGCCAGCGCCACGAGCGCGGCCGCTACTTTTCCATCGTAGTCGTGGCCGAGGGCGCAAAGTTCTCTTCCGAACCCGGCCAGGGAGGTCCCGTTCTGCAAGACATGGGCCGGGACGAATTTGGCCACGCCAAACTCGGCGGTATCGCCAACATCCTCGCCCGCGAAATTGAAAAGCGCACCGGCTTCGAAACCCGCGCCGTGGTCCTCGGACACATCCAGCGCGGAGGCTCTCCCAGCGCTTTCGACCGCGTCCTGGCCACGCGCTACGGCCTCGGTGCCATCGACATGGTGCACCGCGGCGAATTCGGATGCATGGCCGCCCTGCGCTCCAACAAAATTGTCTCCATCCCCCTGCTCGAAGCCATCTCCCGCAACCGCACCGTGGATGACGAGATGATCGAAGCCGTCGCAGGCCTCTTCGAGAAAATAGCCGATCGAGAGCCCGCAGGAAGATAGAATGCTCTTGGTTTAGTCGGGCGCGCTGATTCAATGCGCCCTGGGTTTCTCCAGATTGCCTTGGGACCCTGTCGTACGCGCGCGTTCTCCAGATCCGCATGAACGAAGTCTACCTACGCCTCGCGCCCTGGATGATCTCCCTATGCGAAGCCCTCCTGGTTTTAGCCGCTCTCATCCTTACCCTGGTTCGCCCCGGCAGGTTCCCTCCGTTCGCATCGGCTGCCAGCCGCTTTCGGATCCTGGCGCATCACCGGAATCGGGCCGCCTGTTTTGTCGGCGCATCCGTGCTGTTTCTCCGGGCCACCCTGATCCCGCTCCTGGGCGTCCCCGCACCGCACTGGAACGACGAGTTCAGCTTCCTGCTCGCCGCCGACACATTCGCCCACGGCCACCTGACCAATCCCACTCACCCGATGTGGATATATTTTGAGGGCTTCCACATCATTCAACACCCCACCTATATGTCGATGTATCCCCCGGCTCAAGGATTACTACTCGCTGTCGGGCAATTGCTGGGTAATCCATGGATTGGCCAATGGCTGATTACTGGGCTGATGTGCGCGTCTCTATGCTGGGCCCTGCAAGGCTGGCTTCCCCCAGGCTGGGCACTGCTCGGCGCCATCCTCGCCGCCCTGCGCCTGGGAATCCTGAGCTATTGGATGAATAGCTATTTCGCGGCATCGGTCGCGGCCTTGGGCGGAGCCTTGGTTCTAGGCGCGCTGCCGCGAATGCGCAGGCGCCCCCGCGCCCGCTACGCCGCTTTGATGGCAATAGGATTAGCCGTTCTTGCCAACAGCCGTCCCTATGAGGGGCTCGTCTACAGCATCCCCTTCGCGCTCGCGATGGCGCTGTGGCTAACCGGATCGCGGCGTCCACCTCTTCGCGTCACGCTAGTCCGCATTTTCTTGCCACTCGTGCTCCTTCTCACCCTGGCCGCCATCGGCACCGGCTACTACTATTACCGCGTAACCGGAGACCCGCTTCGCATGACCTACCAGGTCAACCGCGAAACCTACGCGACGGCACCCTATTTCCTCTGGCAAACGCCACGCCCTGAGCCGGTTTATCACCACCAGGTCATGCGCGACTTCTATCGCTGGGAACTCGGCCGGTTCAACGATAATCGAACCGCCGCGGGCTTCCTCCACAGCAGTTTCGTGAAATTCCAACAATGGTGGCAGTTATATCTCGGGCCAGCCTTGACTCTGCCGCTCCTCGCCCTGCCCTGGGCCGCATTCGATCGCAGAGTGCGGCTCCCTTTGCTGGTTCTGGCTGCCCTGTTTCTGGGTTTCTCCGTTCAGACCTGGACCCTGCCTCACTATTTCTCCCCCGCAACCGCGGTGTTGTATCTGGTCGTGACCCAATGTATGCGCCATCTCCGCGTCTGGCGCTGGCGGCGGCGTCCCTTAGGAGCTTCGCTCGTCTCCATGATTCCACTCGTCGGATGTGCGCTGATTGTCTTGCGCCTGACGGCAGTCATCGCCCACGCTTCGATCGAACCGAGATGGCCGCGCGGTAATCTCGAGCGCGTCGCGGTCATGCGCGAACTGGAGCAACTCCCCGGCAAGCAGTTGGTTGTCGTGAACTACGGGCCCCACCATGATGTCGATTGGGAATGGGTTTGGAACCATGCGGAGATTGACAGCTCAAAGGTAGTCTGGGCCCGCGACATGGGTGATCCCAACAACCAGGCCCTGCTCAATTACTTCAAGGATCGCAACGTCTGGCAGATGAATGGCGACGCCTCACCCCCCCAACTGACGCCATACTCGGATGCAGGCGAACCGAAGTGAGACCATACTCCCCTGTGACCACGAAGCCCTCCCTCCGCGGCCATCAAGGCTCTTTCCGAAACTGGATCGCGATCCCCCTCTTTTCCGCCGTGCTCTTGATCCCCTGCTTCTGGCAATCACGGATTCAGGCGGGAGATTTATCGAGCCATATCTACAACGCCTGGCTCGCATCCCAGATCCGTCAAGGCGCAGCCCCCGGGCTGTCGATTTCGCCCCAATCCAATAACCTGCTGTTCGACCTCATGTTGGACTGGCTATTCCTGCGCGTAGGTCCAGACCTCGCGCAACGGATTGCCGTGTCCCTTTCAGTCCTCGTGTTTGCATGGGGCGCCATCCGCTTCATCTTTCGCGTGGCTGGCACGAACTGGTGGTTCGCCGCGCCCTGCGTCGCAATGCTCGCCTACGGCTTCGTCTTTCACATGGGATTCTTCAACTTTTATTTATCCATGGGATTGTGCCTGTGGTATCTCGCGAGCTTCTGGGGCAGAAGTTGGCAAATTCGGGCTTTGGCTGTGCCGCTCCTCGCCGTCGCCTGGATCGCTCATCCACTTCCCGTCGTGTGGGCCATCGGCACGGCCGCGTACATCGCCATTGCAGAGCGTGTTCAGCCACAGCGACGTGTGCCGCTCTTGATCCTCGGACTAGCCACGCTAGTGGCCGCTCGCTACGTTCTCACCCATCGATACTCCTACAACTGGTCTCTCCAGCAGCTTACATTCACCACCGGCGTAACTCAGGTAGCGCTTTTCGGCGTCAAGTATGTCCCGCCATTGCTCGGCCTTCTGTTGGCGTGGTCGGTACTGCTCAGGAATCTCATTGCGCGCCTCGGTGCGGCAAATTTCCTGGAGACGATCCCTTTTCAACTTTGGCTATTGAATGCGGCCGCCGTGCTGCTGATCCCAAACGTTCTGCTCTTCCCGCAGTTCGGACGCCCGCTCGGCTACATCGCCGAACGCCTATCGTTGGCGGCTGCTCTAATGATGTGCGCCGTCCTCGCCGCAGCTTCCACCACGCGGCTCGTAAGAGTCGCGCTGGTTGCTGTGGCACTATTGTTCTTCGGGCTTCTCTATACTGACCACCGGAAACTCAACCGCATGGAAGACCAGTTGGAGCAAGCCGTAAACCGCCTGCCTCCGGAGCAACGCGTCATCAGTTCGCTTCCCGACCAGTCGTTGCATTCGCTGTGTGTTTACCACGCTCTGGATCGGGCGTGCATTGGCCACTGTTTCAGCTACGCGAATTATGAGCCGTCCTCGCGACAGTTTCGCATCCGTGCCCAACCCGGCAACGGAATCGTGTTAGACGACGTCGCCGACATAGATGCGGTGGCCGCCGGCACCTACGTTGTGCAGTCGCGCGATCTCCCGGTATACCTGGTTTATCCTTGTGGCCTCGACTCCCGGGATGTCTGCTCGCGTCCGCTCCAAGTGGGTGAGACCAGCAGAAAACCAAATTGATTCTCGGGCCGGCGAAAATAGACTTCCAATTGTTGAGGTGATTCACTCCGATGCGGGTTGTCCAATGAGCTTGCCGATGAAGCTTCGACTCTGGCTTCTGTTGAGTCTGCTGGTCAGCGCAACCGCCTGGCTCTACACCCGCCGGATCCTCGTGCCCTGGGCAGACTACATGGAGGCCGAAAGGGCCAGCCTTACCCAGATGGGCGACCTCTATCCCCGCTGGGTGGGCACGCGCGACCTTCTGCTCCGCGGACTCAACCCCTATGGCCCCGAGGTCAGCCACGAAATTCAGATGGCGTATTACGGGCATATCGTGACCCAAGACTCCCAGGCAGCAGGACACAAAGTAATCGACGAACAGCGCTTCGCCTACCCCATTTATGTCGTATTCCTCATGGCTCCCACAATCTATGCGGATTTTTCGACTGTACAACGATGGGCTCCGTTTGTTCTTGGTCTGCTGACCGCCCTCAGCGTGCTGTTATGCCTGGATATTTTGCATTGGTACCCGCCCTGGGAAGCGGTGACGGCCATCGTGCTGTTCACCATCAGCAGTCCGCAGGTCGTCCAGGGAATGCGTCATCAGCAATTGGCCCTGGTGGTGGGTTTCCTGCTGATCGCAGGCGCGTGGTGCATTGACAAAAATCACCTGGTGACCGCCGGTGCGCTCCTCGCTGTCTCCACCATTAAACCGCAGATGGTGCTTCTGCCTCTATGTTGGTTCTTAGTTTGGAGCATGGGTAACTGGCCGAAGCGATGGCGCCTTCTGGCCGGCTTTCTAGCGATGCTGGCTGCTCTGTTTGCGGGCGGCGAGCTGCTGCTCCGTGGATGGCTCGGCTATTTCCTCGACGGCGCGATGGCCTATCGCAGGTATTTCCCCACCACGTCCGTGCTCCGGATCGCTCTGGGTGACACGCTAGGAGAGATCCTCGGCGGCTTCATCGTGATTGCTCTCCTGGTTCATGCGTGGCGAAATCGAAAAGCAGACGGGGATTCGCCCCGGTTCGCCTCCACCCTCGCTGCATTTTTCATGGGTGCAATCCTCGCCTTCCCGCTCCTTACCCCATTCAACCAGGTGATGCTGATTTTCCCCGTGATGCTGATCCTGCACAACTGGAAGGCGCTGCCCAGGTTCCCCCGTGTTGTCTTCATTGTCATCATGAGTTGGCCGGCGATAATTTCCTCGACCCTCCTGCTCTTCCCACCCCGGCTGCATTCGCCGAGCCAACTCCCCTTGCTGCCTTCATTCCTGGTCTCCTTTTTCCCGCTCATCCTGCCTCTCTTGCTAATGACAGTGACAACGACAATGACAATGACCAGGGGCGGCAAAACCGATAAACAGTCACTCTCGTCCGCGGATTCCACTCCCGCAACTGTATGAATTCGGTATGATGGGCGGGCTCATGCCCCTAGCGAAAGCCGCCTCGTGGCTGACTGCCAAGCGCTTGCGCGCGCACGGACTGATCCTCGCAGTGTGCCTCTGGTCGGCCTACATCTGGACCATGGCGACGCCCGGCCTGCGGGATCGTGCCGGCAACCTCAAAGGCACTGACTTTCTGCATTTCTACACTCTCGGCTCGCTGGCCCTGGCTCACAGCGGCGCCGATCTGTACAACATCCACGCGCAATCCGAACTCGTTGCCCAACGCGTCCCTGCCGCCGCAGGCATCCACTATCTGCCGCTTTACCCGCCGCAGGTCTCAATCCCCTTCGCACCCTTCGCCCGTCTGTCGTATCCCTGCGCGCTCATCCTCTGGCTCACCGTGAGTGCGCTCATTTACGGCCTGTGCTGTTACGCCGTCTGGCGCTCCTTGCCCAATCTGCGCAACCACAAACTCACTGTCGCCATTGTCGCGATCGCATCTCCCGCTTTCTGGCATCTAATCGCCTGGGGACAAACCTCCGCGCTCGCCCTCGCTTGTTTTACGCTGGCGTTCCTCGCTCTGCGCACCCACCGTGATTTCCTCGCCGGCCTGGCTATCGGATGTCTCATCTTCAAGCCCCAACTCGCGGTAGCGCCTGCCCTTGTCTTCGTGTTCACACTTAACTGGAATTTGATCGCCGGCGCGCTTCTCTCGGCATCCGTCCAGTTAGCCACAGCCTGGCTCTACTACGGTCCCGGCCCGCTTCGCCAATGGATGCACGTGCTCCTCAATCTACCCAACCAGTTTCCCCAGCTCGAACCCAGGCTCTACCAAACCCACTCCCTGCGCACTTTCTGGACCATGCTCATCCCCTGGCCCACCGCAGCTTTTGTCCTCTACGTCACCAGCGCGCTCCTCGTGTCCGCCTTGGCGATCACCTGCTGGCGGAGCCGCCTCCCTCTCTCTCTGCGCTATTCGTCGCTGCTATTCGCCACGGTTCTCCTCGCCCCGCATCTCACCGTCTATGACCTCGTCATCCTCGCGCCCGCGTTCCTCCTGCTCGCCGATTGCATCCTCACTCAACCCAGCCACCCCATCTCGCCACATCTCAAACTCCTCCTCTATCTGGCCTTCATGCTCCCGCTGCTCGGCCCCCTCGCGCGCTGGACGCACCTCCAGCTTTCAGTCCTCGTGATGGCCGCACTCTTGTATGAGATATGGAACCTTGGCAGGAATTCATTTCCGGTTCCGAAGTCTGTTTGAAACGCGCCTACGCCCCGAACAAAAACTGCAACGCCTCAGGGAATCGCTCCGCCCAAGCCGACTCATTGTGTCCGGCGCCGTCCCGAATCACCAGGCGCAACCGCTTCTCGCTCAATACCGCCCGCCGCAAGATGGCGGCCAGTTCCCTCACATCGTCCACCACCGTCCGGCTTCGCTCCGCGCTTCCGGCCTCGGCAGTTCCAGTCGCCAGAAACATTCGTTCCGGCCAAATCCTCACCGACCGGCTTTCCCGGATAACTTGCCTGCCTGACGCCCACAACGACGGACTCTCCAGCAACAACCTCCCCACCACCCCCGGCCGCGCCATCACGGTATACAACGCAATCAGTCCTCCCAGGGACGATCCACCCAGCCCGGTGTTCTCCGGCCCCGTCGCCACTCGGTAACTCCGCTCCACGAACGGTATCACTTCCTTCATCAGGAAATCCGGATAATACCGCCCCTGCACTCGCAGCATCATCGGATTCATCGACCGGTGTGGCATGTACTCGCGAATCCGATCCTTGCCCGCGTTATCCATGCCCACAATAATCATCGGCGGCACTGCGCCCTCACGAATCAACCGCTCCGCCGTCTCGTCCACCTGCCACTCGATCCCGGTGAAAGAAGTCGCCGCCTCAAACAGATTCTGCCCATCATTCAGATAGAGCACTGGATAATGCCGGCCTTCATTCTCCCCATCGTCATACCCCGGAGGCAGCCACACTCGCAGGAATCGCGTGTTCCGGAAGACGCGGCTCCGGAATTCATGCAGCCGCAGATCCCCCACCGCCGCAGTGGCGCGAATCGCCCCGGAAGCCGCTCCATCCCCATTCCTTATTTTCTGGATTTTTCCCATCACATCATGAAGAGTATTTCGTTTGGACCGGCGGCAGCACCCTGCATCAAGTAAATCCCTATGAAACCAGCCTTGAAAGGGCGTGGCTTAAGCCGCGCCGCAAATGCCCCTCGAAAACGCGGCTTTAGCCCCTGAGATTGGCAGCCCGCGCCTTCACCACTCCTGCCAACACGGTAATCCCCGCAATCAGTCCCAGCGAACTCAAACACAGGATGCACCAGGTCCCGAGCACATACCCTTCGACATAAGTCAGATACAGCGCGAAACCCAATCCCGCCGCCGCCGCCGCCAGCAGTCGCAACGGCGTCTCTGCCCGCAGGCGGTAAACCGTCGCCAGCGTCAGCAGCACTCCATATCCCACAAGCCCAATCCCCGCCACCGGAATTCCCATCACACTCGAATACTCACTCCGGTTCACGACGTCGCAATTGAATCGCTCCCCAAAATCACAGAACGCCGTCGCCGACTTCGCATAATGCCGCTCCAGCGACACCGCCGACACTACTACTCCCGCGACCGCCAGAACCGCCATCGCCACGAACAGGATCCGATTGCTGTTCGAGGAAGTTGCATTTGCCTCAGTCGCTCGATCTCCAGTCGCGCTCACGGCAGACTGCACCCAGTCTTGTCGCTCAATTCTTGCAGCGGAAATACCCCTTCTTTCGGCACCGTCGCCCCAAACTGCCAGCTCGGAAATAACTTCACCCCAGCCGCCTTGCACTCCGGCATCAATTCACGCGAGCCCTTGATCGCACACTCCACGTAAGGAACGTACTGAAACGCTTTCCCGAACATTGCTTTCTGCTCGGCGCAGTGCGGACACCAGTACAGCCCGTACATCTTTGTCTGCTTCGACGCCAGACACTTCGCGAACCCGTCGTAACGGTGATTGTTGTAGTACCAGAATGCGGCGTAGGCAGCGATAAGCACCAACCCAATCACACCCCAGATCAGCTTATCCCGCGACTTCCCATTCGCCTCGGGCGTTCCCACTCGCTCCTGCTGCCTCTTGCGCCGCTCGTCAGACATGATTCTTTTTTATATCACGGCCTTCGTGCAGGAACGACTCACGATTCTCTCCGTCGGGACTTCCACACCCCCACCACTGCGAGCGCCTGGACCAGGCAAGCCGCTATCACGACGAGGATCGCCAGTCGAAACAGCGGCGCATCCAGCGATTCAACGGGCATCGTCGTTACCAGCAGAACCGGAAGACAAAGAAGGACGATTGCATTCACCGTCGCCAGCCTCAAGGCCCACGACTGTTCCAGCGCTTTCCCCGACCAAAAGGTTGAAAGTCCCAGAGGAATCAACAGAATTCCCACCAGAATATGGTTGAGCCGCATCGCGGCAATCACCAGCGACGCATGCTCGCTGCGCAACTGCCGGCTCGACCAGCCTATTAAGAAAGGCGTGGCGATCAGATGGATCACTCCCAGCAGGATCAGCAGAATCCCGGTCGCCTGCGTTAATCTGGGCGCCCAGCCTGCGACTTTGGAAACTACACTCATCGCAACTGCGTCCTCGTGCTCTGCCCCGCCCTCTACGCCACCACATCCAGCGCTCCGGGCAGCACATCCAACTCTTCGCAATGCAAAGTCAGCACTTCCCCATCCACCATTACATCGACGGGCCCGTCCAAATCAAATTCAACCCGCCTCACCGCTTTGCGTTCTGCCAGCGGATGCTCAATATGCGTCCCATCGTAAAGTCGCGGCAGGTTCCGGATCAGCCCCAGCCTCCCAATCGCACCCCAGCGGACGTATTCAATCAGCCCGCTATTCACCTCAGCCTTCGGCGCAATCATCATCGTCCCGCCCGTAAATTTGCTGTTATTGAAAGTGAGAAACAAACAGCGGCGCCGGTCAAATTCCGTTTCTCCATCCACCCGTACCGGAAACGGCCGCCTCTGCAACCGCGCCAGCCCCATAAAAATCGCAATCACATATCCCAACTCTCCCTGCCCACTGAAGCGCCGCGCCCGCAACGTCGCCACATCGGCCGGAAACCCAACGCTTAGCAGATTGATGTAGTGGATCACTCCGCCGCGGTGCCGCAACCGCAGCACGTCGCAGGACTGCCTTCGCCCCGCAATCAGCGACTCGATCGCGTGCTCCACTCCGCGGTTGCTGAAATCCCGCAGAAACGAATTCCCCGTCCCCAGCGGCAAAAACCCCAGTGTGGGGCGGGCGCCCTCGCCCGCCTGGCCCGCGTGTAAGCCACTGCCCGCGCTCGCCTCCGGAAAAAGGCCGTTCACCACCTCATACGAGGTCCCGTCCCCACCCACTGCAATAAACCGGCGCTGCCCATGCCCGTATGCCGCTCGGGCCAGCCGCGTAGCATCCCCCACGCCCTGCGTCTCGATCACGTCCACCGCAACTCCGCCCGCTCGCAACCGCTCCAGCGCGCCACCCAGCATCTTGCGGCTCCGCCCACCGCCCGCCGCGGGATTCACAATGGCCAGATACGGTTCCCGCTCGCTCACAACTCCACCACCGCGCTCCGCTTCACCGTCTTTCCAATCTCTTCGGCCAGCGCCTGCCGCTTGATCTTCATCGACGCCGTCCGCGGAAAATCGTTCGCCCAGACTACATAACCGCCCACCCGCTTGAAGTCCGGCAACCGCCGGTTCCGTGCCACAATCTCTCCCAGCAGCGAGCTGTCGAAGCGTTGATTCTGCTCCAGCCGCAGCGCGATCACCAGCATCTCCCGCCTCAATTCCTTTTGAGGCCAGACATAGTTCGCCGCGAACACACAGTACTCTTTCACCGGTAAGCCGTCGAAGACCGTCTCAATATCCTCGGGATAAATATTCTTCCCACCCTCGGTGACGATCATGTTCTTCTTCCGCCCGAAAAGCTGCAGATGCCCGTCCTTGTCAAACCGCCCCAGATCGCCCGTCAGCAGCCAGCCATCCACAATCGTTTCCACCGTCAGCTCCGCATCGTCCAGATAATGCGACATTACTGTCTTGCTCCGCGCCGCAATTTCCCCGATCCCATCCTCGTTCGGACTCAGCACCCGCAGTTCCGCCCCCGGCAGCGGTTTGCCCACCGTATCCGCCCGAAATGGCTTCAGATCGTTCAACGTCAGTGACGTTCCCGCCTCCGTCAGCCCGTAACCGTTCACTACCGGAATGCCCAGATCGTAAAAAAACTGCATCGTCGAAGGCTCCATGAAAGCCCCGCCCGTGAACAGCGCCAGCAACTCTCCGCCAAATGCACGATGCACTCCCGGCAGCAGCATCCGGCTCAATTTCACTCCAGGCCTCCGCCGCGTCAGCATCTTGTTGAGCGCAATCATTCGCTTCAGAAGCGCGCGCTTCCAGGCCGGCAGTTCGTCGAACTTGGCGCGCAGCCCGCGCTCCAGGTTCTTCACGATCAGCGGCACCAGCGCCACATAAGTGATCCGGTAGCGCACAAACGCGTCCCGCACGAATTCTGGACGCAACGTCCGCAAATGCACCACGCAAGCCCCGCACACAAACGGCCCAATGAATCCCACCATGAAATCAATCGCATGATTCGTCGGCAGAATGCTCAAATACCGCACCCCCGGCCAGAACGGATACAAGGCCGTCAACGCCCGGCACTGTTCTAGATAATTCTCGTGCGTCAGCACACACCCTTTCGGACGACCGCCCGTGCCCGACGAATACACGATGCACGCCACATCCTCCCGCTGCCGCATCACAAAATCCGGCGCACCCTTGCGCTTGAAGTCTTCCCAGCGGAATCCCCCCGCCAGGTCCGCTCCCAACGGAGCTTCCGTCACCAGCACCAGCTTCGTCTTGATGTTGTGAAACTCCGGCGCCTGCATGATTGCCCGCCAAAGGTAATACTCCACCACCAGTACCTTCGCCTGCGAGTGCTCCAGCAGTTGCAGTTGCTCAGCCGCCGTCAGCTTGTAATCCAGCGGGACCAGCACTCCGCCGCTGTAGAAAATTGCATACGCCGAGATCAGCCATTTCGACTGATTCGTCATCAGGATCGCCGCCCGATCCCCGGCATCGAAGTCCGCATCCTCCAGCGCCCGCGCCAACGGCAGGCTGATTTCTTTGAAATCGGAATAGGTAAGCCGCGTCTTCTCCCGCTCGCGGTCGGCCTCAATCAGGCAGGTCTCGCTCCCAAAGCGCTCCATCGCATCGCGCAACGCCGCGCCCAAACAGCTATATTTCTGGAGATCAAGCATAAGAGAATTGCTGATTGTAGATTGGTGATGGTCGATTAACAACCTGGAAGCCATTTCATAAATGGGTTCGGGAAGGGCACGGCGTTTAGCCGTGCCGCTAAGAACCAGGAAGGACGCGGGCTTTAGCCCCTGGGGTTATCGCAATCATCAATCAACATCAGACATTTCGCTTAGAGCCGCGCCTGAATCTTCCCCGCCAGGGTCCGAAAGTCAGAAACTCCCTGCAGCTCATAATCCGGCAGCTCCACCCGAAAATGATTCTCCAGCTTCGTCAGCAGATCAAGCGTCTGCAAGCTGTTAATCCCGAGTGTCTTGAAAAAGTCGTCATCCGGACGCAATCTTTCCCGCGGCACCTTAAAATGCGCCGCCGCAAGCCCCAGTATTTCATCAAGCGTCTGTTCAGTACTATTCATCGCCATTAGTTCTCTCTTAACTCCTGTCATTCCTCACCGGGCGGAACGCCCGGTGAGGAACCTGCTTCTCGATAGATACTAGGTACTAGGTACTGGGCACTCGGTACTGCCCTACGGCAAATAAGGCAGCGCATCCGTACTCTCCACAAACTTTCGCAACCCCGCCTGCACCGCCGGACGCCCAAACAACTCACAGAAAATATCGATCTCCCGCCGCAACTCCTCATGCGGAATCGGTTTGATAAACTTCTTCGCTGCCGCAGCCGTTGCGCGATCAAACTTCCCCAACTGTGCCGCCGTGGCCCGCGCTGCCCGCAACGCCTCGCCTTCCCCCACCACCTGGCTCACCAGCCCGATCTGCTGCGCCTTCGTCGCATTGAAGCTGCGCCCGGTCAACAACAGATCCCTCACCACGGCATTCCCCAAATCCCGCTTCAGCCGCGGAATCCCGCCAAACCCCGGAATCAACCCCAGCCTCAATTCTGGAAAACAAAACCGCGCCATCTTGTCCGCAATAATCAAATCACACGCCAGCGCCAGCTCGAATCCTCCGCCAAACGTCACCCCATGCACCGCCGCAATCGTGGTCAAAGGCGCCGCATCAATCCGATTCAACACCCGGTGAATCCGCTCCAGAAAATCCCGCACGCCCTTCATGGCTTCAGCCTTCTCCATCGCCTGCGAGCGCTGGAACAACTCTCGCAGATCCGCTCCCGCGCAAAACCCCGGCTTCACCTCGCTATAAATAATCAGCGCATGCGCCTCTGCCTGCATGCCTTCCAGGGCAGCGGCAAACTTCTCCAACTCCTCAAGCGATGATGACCCTAGCTCGTTACAGGGTTCCCGATGCAGTGCCAGCTCGATCACGCCGTCGGTAAGAACCCAGGACAAAGCGGCCCCGCCGCGCCGGCTCACTTGCGTCGCTCCGGACTTCCCTTCGGCCACCTTAATGTCCTTCTTGATTTCCAACACTTTCTCGCCTCAGCTAAACCGCCTGCTTCACCCGGTACATCTCCTCGATCTCATTCTTCATCCGCCCCGCAATCACGTCCCGCTTCAGCTTTCCGTTCACGGTCAGCGTCCCGCCCTCGATCGAAAACGCTTCCCCGCGCACAAAAAACGCCCGCACCTGCTTGTAATGCGGCAACTCCGGATTCACCGCATCCAGCGCGCGCTGCACATGCTCTCCCGTTACGCTCCCGGTCACAATCGCCGACAAATATCCGCGCTCGTTCCCCACCACCACCACCTGCTGCGCTTCCGGCAAACTCTTCGCAATCGCGCCCTCGATCGGTTCCGGCGAAATCTTGTGCCCTGATCCCAGCACAATCAGATTCTTGATCCGTCCCGCAATCCGCCAATTCCCCGCCCCGTTGACCTCGCCCTGATCGCCGGTATGGAACCATCCGTCGCGTAACGCTTCCGCAGTCTGCTCCGGCCGGTTCCAGTAACTCGAAAAAACATTCGGCCCGCGCACCAGGATCTCGTCCTGCTCCCCCAATTTCACTTCCATGCCCGGAATCGCCAGGCCCACGCGCCCCACTTCGACGCGCCTGGGATCGTCCATCGTGCAAATCGCTGTCGTCTCCGTAAGCCCGTAAACCTGCAGCACGCGAATTCCAAGCATCATGAAATAAAGCTGCGTCTCTGCGCTCAGAGGCGCCGACCCGCAGATCAACGCCCTCAGATTCTTCCCAATCATCTTCTTGCGGATCGCCGGAAACACCAGCCCATTCGCCAGCCCCAGCCACACCGCATCACCTGCTTTCCCTTGCCCATCCTGCCGTCGCGCCCAGGCGCCTTTTGCTCGCGCATAAATCACCTGCGCCACTCCACCCGTCTGCCATAGTTGTTCATCCACTGCCCGCCGCATCCGCTCCAGCAACTGCGGCACATTCAGAAAATAATCCGGAGCTACCACCCTCATGTCATTCGCGATCTTCGCCAGATCCATGTTGATCGTCACCAGGCTCCGCCGCTTCAGAAACGTGAGCAACGCAATCCACGACGCCGCAAATGTAAACGGCAAATAATGAAAGATGCGATCCTGCCCTTCCGAATGAGATGACGGCCCCGCCATCAACTCCCCCAGCCGCTCCCCTGTCCTCTCCAGCATGAAGCCCACATTCGCCGCCGTCAGCACCACTCCCTTGGCCTCTCCCGAGGTCCCGGAGGTATAGATGATCGTTACCGGATCCTCGTTCCTCACCTGCGGCGGCTCCAACTGCACTCCATCCACTCCCGCGAAAATCTCCTCAAACACAAATTGCGGCGGAGCCGACGTCCAACTCTTCCCAATCCCATCCCGCAACGCCGCATCGCCACAGCACACCAGCGAGGGCGTCGAATCTTTCATCATCGCCACCAACTCCGCCGGCGCCTGCCGCGAATACAGCGGTACCACAATCAGCCCCTCAGCCATCAGTGCCAGATCCATCGCCACCCAGCGAATGCTGTTCGCCGCCAGCAACCCGCACCGCTCGCCTTTCTTCAGCCCCTTCGACGCGAGAAATGTCCTCGCCTTGCCAATCAATTCCAGCAACTCCCCGCCGGTTACACCCGTGACTTCGCCCTCACGGATTTCCTGAAGGATCTTGGTATCCCCTGCAGCTTTGAGTTGCGAGAGTAGATCTTCGACGAAAGGCATATCTATTTTGTGTGGAACCGTTTCTCTATTTCGGCTGGAACTCGCTCCAGTTCGATGCGCTGAGTTCGAAGTGCTGTACTCGTTCGGCATAGCGCGAGAGCAACGTGCGCGCCTTGGCCGAAATCACGGGAATCTCGTAGTTCTGCCCCGCAAACGATCGCACGGCATCGAGCGAGTCGAACCATACTAGCGTGACAAACTCTACTTCAGAATCCTGTTCCACACGTAGCACATGAAATCCACGATAGCCAACAGCGCCAAGCTCACGCTCCACCCGGGGAAACAGCTCGTTGGTTAGGTAATTGTCGTAGGCATCCGCTTGTAATGCCGTCGTCCATCCATGCCACATCCGGCAGACCATTTCCACCCCTGCTTAAGCCGCGGAACACGCAACCGCTAGTTGTAAGCCGCCACCAACTCCCGCAGCCCCGGGCTCATAGGCGGCAAATAATCCTCCCAACTCCACTCCCCGCGGCGCGTCTCAAACTCCGGATACCGGCGCTGCACTTCCTCCTCAAAATAAACCCCCATGCGCGCCATCACCTTCAAATTCCTTACCACCGTCTGCGCAATCCCGGTCGCAATCGCCTCGCCTTCGCAACTCAGCTTCTCCAGCGCCGCCAGCAGCTTCCCCTCCAGCTCCGGATCGTCCACCGTCATCAGCAAATCCTGATGTACCAGCTCCCGCATCAAGTTTCGTATGCGCTCATCCATCGTGATCCCCGCCGACGGCACCAGCCCCGGCATCGACGTCACAATTCCGTGATATCTCGACGATGCCATCATGTGGCAAGCCCGCAGAATGCTCACCAGTTCATGCATGTTGTATTCGTCCGATGTCAGCACCGGCACGCCGCCCAGCTTTTCCGCAATCCGGTTTGCCGGACGCGCATCCAGTCGCTCCGTCGCCGCCAGGATTACAAACACATTCTTCTTCTTCCGGAACGCATCCACCGCATTCGCAATCGCCATCCAATACTTCTGATACGCCTGCTCCGCCGCCGGCCCCGAATTGTGAAAATACACCGTGCGGTAGTGGCTGCTTTTGTACGCCCCTGTCAAACTATGCGCCGCATACTTCGCCACCGAAGCCTTCACCGGCCATTCATACGGATTAATTGGGCATACCACCAGCACCGGCGTCCGCCCGTCCCAGCCCACTTTCCTGAGCACGCTCTGCCCGTACTCTGGCGGGCGTGGTTCAAATGTCCATGCCGTATCGGTTCCCAATTCCGTAGGCACGCCCAGTTCGCGCAGTACAGTCCGCGACTCCTCGTTCCGCGTAATCACGAAAGAGTTCCTGCAATACCGTCCGCACATCTTCGCCACCAGCGGATCCATGTGCCCCGCTTCCGCGCCATACCCCACCGAGAGCTTGTTCTGCGCCGCCGCAATTCCCAGCGACCCGATCATCATCGTGGTCAGCGCGTTGGCGAACTTGCTCTTGAACATCGACCCTTCGCACGCCACCACTCCATCATGCTGCGGCACTTCATTTGCCAGAAAAGGCGGAAATATGTCCGGCAGATGCACCTGCTTCGTGCCCTCGAAATATCCCCGCGAGAACTCGAAATTCTGGCTCATCACGCTGAACTCCACCCGCTCCGCCCCCAGTATGTGCCGGATCTGCCGCAGCATCTCTTCCACCCGCACATCCGACCCCATATTCCGCGTGCCGTTGTAGCCCGCAAACAAAAGCTTCAGCTTCTCTCCCGGCTTCCACCGCTTGCCCTCGCCCAGCATCCATCCCGCCTTGGCTCGCTCGATCGAGCTGCTCACCCACGCTTCCAGAATGAAGTCCATCATGCCGCTGTCCCTCCCGCCGCCACCGGCCAGGGCTGGTACTTGTAGGCGAAATCATTCTCGCGGGTGAACTTCAATAGGGGATAACAGTACTCAGAAAATGCCACCGGCTTCTTCCCCAGTTCCTTCATCACCCGCGTGTTATCGAACACCGTATTCCACACCAGATACGGCATGAAGACCTTCATCAGCGCCGCCCCTTTCCCCATTGCTCCCTTACGATTCGCCAGAAAGTTCACCGACCCCGCAAACGGACGCTCCGCCGCCGGCACAAACACCGGCGCGCGTTTGTTTTGTGCCGCCGCCAGCGCTGTCGTGATCTCGCGAAAAGTCTGCGATCCAATCCCCGACGAAAGATGATACGTCTCGTGCTCCGGGCGCTCCTTCTGATGCAGCGTCGCAATCGCCTCCGCCACGAAATCCACGTTCACAATGTCGATCTTGTCCGTCGGACGAAACGGCAGCACCGGCAACCCGGCCAGAAACACAAACGCTTTCACCATGTCGAACTGCGTTGTCTCCGCATAGCGGCTGTCCCCAAGCACAATGCTTGGACGAAAAACCGTCTTCGGCGTTTCCGGCAGCAGCACCCGCATCATGTGCTCGCAGAATTTCTTCGTTCGCGCATACGGATCGTAGTCCGACCGCTCCCAATCAATCGACCGGTCCTCGCTCACCACTTCATTCTGCCGCTTCCCCGCCACCGCCACCGTGCTCACCTGGCTGAATCGCCTCAGGCCGTGATAGTGCTCCACATGCCGCGCCAGCGTCAGCACTTCCAGGGTCCCGCGCAGATTCACGTTCAGGCAGCTCTTCTCCGACTTCCGGTTCAGCGACGCCGCGCAATGAATCACCGAGTCCGTCGTATGCACCAGCCGATCGTATTCGTCGCGCCCCAGCCCAAACCCCGGCTCCGTCAAATCTCCCCGGAACACGCGCACCCGCGTCTGCAGATATTCATAAAACTGCGGAAACTCCAGATGCAATTGCAGCGCATGCCACAGCCGCCCTTGCGCCTCCTCCGCGTCCCGCGCCCGCACCAGCACATTCAAAGCCGCGCCGTGGTCCCGCAGCAGATTCGCCGCCACATGCGCCCCAATGTATCCCGTTGAGCCCGTAAGAAATATCGCCATTCACCATTTCCTGTCATCTTGAGCGAAGCATGCCGGAGAGCGAAGCGAACCGGCATGCGCAGTCGAAAGATCCCTACATCAACTACTGCCCCATCCTGCACCCAGATTTACCCAACAAGCACCACGCTTTGGCGCGGCGCAGCGCTTCAGTGCTGCGAGAAAAGCATCGCTGAGAATATGGGGCTTTAACCCCCTGGGGCACAATTTTCACCACGCCCCTCCATTCGTACCCGTCTTCACCGTATCCCCATTCTGCAAACTTCGCGCCGGACGCACCTCCAGCGGCCTGCCCTCGATCAAAGGATAGGTCCACCGCCGTAGCGCCGGAATATGCACATTGATCCAGTAATCCCACCAGTCCAGCAACCGCGCCTTATATCCAAACTCTTCCTGCTCTTCTTCCACCAGCGCGTGCGACAGTTTTTCCACGTTGTCCGCCGCGAAATCGTGCTCATTGAGCAGGATGAATGGCTCGAACAACTCAATCAGTTTCTCCACCCGCTCCAGATTTCTCTCCGCCTTCACTAGCGGCGTCTTTTTCAATGGCAGCGGCGACATGATTCGCTGAATCGACTTCACAATCGCCTTCTGCGCCGGCGCCGACATCCGCTGGTACCGCGTCTTCGATACCGGAATCGCATCGAACCGCAGCCGCAGCCACGATTCCAACCCTTCCTGCGCCCGGTAATGCTTGCGATGCGCCAGTGACGTCAACTCGATCGACCGTCCCATATCACAGGGATTTGTCACCGATGTCGCCAGTTGGTAAAGCTGGTCATGCCGCCGCTCCACAATCGCCGCGGCAATCAACGTCATCCCCGCGCACACCGCGTCCACCGGAAGAATGTCCAGCTGCTTGCTTTCATTCGATGGCAACTGCCGGAAGTACGTCCCCAACAAATAAGACAGCGACGCCGAGGTATTGATCCCTTCATTCCACCCCAGAAACGGCTTCGCCACCGAGGTCTCCACAATCGCCGGACGCACCACCGCAATCGGCAGCCCCGCACCGTGCTTCACCATCAGCGATTCCGCCAGGCTCTTCGTCAGCGTGTACGTATTCGGCCAGCCCAGCTCCTTCGCCCGCCGCGTCCCCGCTTCGGTCAAATATGTCTTCAACCACCGGATCCGGTTCTTGCGGATCTGATTTTCCAGTGCCGCACCTTGCAGGCCCTTCGCCGCGTGCTCCTTCGCCAGCGACTGCGACCTCAAATCCGCCGTCACTTCCGCACCCTCGGCCTGCGCTTCCGCCTGCGCGATCACCTCATGCAGCGCGCGCCACTCCTGCTCCGCATCGAAGCCCGCCACGCGCCGAGGGGTGTAATTCGGAACCAGCTTCTCCGTTACCCGGCCGTCCCGCTCCCCCGCCACATAACACGTGGAAAGATGCAGCAGCCCCGCGTGCTCCGTCCCTCGCACAAACTCCAGGACGTTCATCACCGCATCCGTATTCGTTCGCAGCGCATCCCGCAAATCCGGATTGAAGTCCGTCAATCCCGAACTGTTCACAATCAAGTCAAGATTCCTCTGCAGGTGCCGTGCCACCTCCGCATCCAGCCCCAACCCGGCCTGCGTGACGTCTCCCTCAACTACCTCGACCCGCGCTCGAAGATAGTCCCCAAATCCCGCCCCATACTTCTCAAACAGCGGATCGAATACCGGTGAGTCTTCCACCATCTTCTCAAACCGACGCTCCGCCGGATTCGACTTCTGCCGCCGTATCAGCAGATAGATCCGCCCAATCTTCGGCAACTCCATCAGCGTGTTCGCCAGCCAAACCTTCCCAATAAATCCGGTCACGCCGATCAGCATCACATGCCTGCCCGCCAGCGCCCGTCTCACTGAAAATCCCGCCGCTTGCTGCTGCCCCTCGAAATGCACAATCGGATGTTCCTGCGCGATCGACTGCCGCCCCGATCCAATCACTGCCCCGCGCAGCTCCTCCACCGTAATATCGAGTTGCCGTGCCAGCGTCTTCGGCGCCCTCCGCCCATCCGGACTCTGCTCCCGAAGCCGCGCCAACGCTCCTCGCGGCCGGATCACCGGCTCCAGCAGCCTTCCCGTCGCCACGCCGTCGCGAAACTCCAGCCGGTTTGCCACCACCCGCCTCACCCCAAGATGCTGCGCCAGCGGCTTCATCACGTGTTCCAGGCCCTGGCTCACCAGCACCACGTCCGCCCCCGAGCCCACCAGTTCCCGCACCCGCTCCACCCCGTGCGTCTTCAGCTGGGGCTTCAGTTTGTATTGGAAGTATTCTTCCCCCAGCAGATCCAGCCGGTCCCGCGTTACCCCCCGCAGCGTCGTGTGTACGGCGCGCGTAGCGAACTTGCGATTCGTCGAATATAGAAACGGCCGCAGCGCCGCCATCAGGAAGATCAGCCCCCGCCGCCGGAACCGCTCGGTGAACGTTTGCGCATTCCACGAAAAGAACGCCACCGGCTCCACCACCGTCAGGTCAAGCAGGCTCCCCTCCACCCGCCAGTACACAGTGGGAGACGATACAGCCGACACTCGAGGCTCGTGGTTTGACGGTTCCAAGCGGTTTGACAATTCCAACCTGTTCTTCGTCCCCACTACAGGTTTCCCCGTATCCAGGCAGACGAATCTCCTATTGTAAACAATGCCCCCAAACTCCGCTAAGTAGTTCCTAACCCTGGTAGTGCTGCAGTTTGATTGTCATCCTGAACAAGCGTTCTCTGCGCAGTGAAGGATCTGGGCGAGTCGCGCGACGGGTCGTGTTCTTTGCCGGTGAGAGCCTGCCCTGAGCGAAGCCAAAGGGAATCTGCTGTTCCCCGGATAAAAGCAGATTCCTCGCGCGACAAAACTGCGCTCCCTCAAATTCAGCATTACCCCCACCCCGTATTCACACTCCAGTAACAATCCTTCCGTATAGTACCGACCGTCAGCACTTTTAACCGTTGCTCCCTGAGGACGACCATGGCCACCGCATCGCCGACCGTACTGGACCAGAAACTCTCCCGCTCTCCCGGCAAACTCGGCATCCTGATCTTCGGAGCTGTCCTGCTCGTAGGCGTCCTCTACGCTGGCTCCAGCCTGCTCCGCGACCTATCCACCGTACACAGCGAATCGATCCTGCCCTACCTGCTTCTCGGCATCGCGCTCCTGGTCGCCCTCGGCTTCGAGTTCGTCAACGGATTCCACGATACCGCCAACGCCGTGGCCACAGTCATCTACACTCACTCCCTCGAACCCCATATCGCCGTTGTTTGGTCGGGCTTCTGGAATTTCCTCGGCGTCCTCGCCTCCAGCGGCCTGGTAGCCTTCGCCATCGTCTCGTTACTGCCCGTTGAACTGATCCTGCAAGTCGGCAGCAAAGCCGGATTCGCCATGGTCTTCGCCTTACTCGTCGCCGCCATCATCTGGAACCTCGGCACCTGGTATTTCGGCCTGCCCGCCTCTAGCTCTCATACCCTCATCGGCTCCGTCATCGGAGTCGGCATTGCCAACCAGCTCATGAACGGCAGAAGCGGTACCAGCGGCGTCGACTGGGGACAAGCGGCAAATATCGGCAAGGCCCTGTTGCTCTCGCCGGTCGTCGGTTTCGGTTGTGCCGCGCTCCTGCTTCTCCTCGCCAAAGCCCTCATCAAAGACCCTAAACTTTATACAGCTCCCCAAGGCGAAGCCCCGCCCCCGTTCTACATTCGCTGCCTGCTCATCCTCACCTGCACCGGCGTCAGCTTCTTCCACGGCTCCAATGACGGACAAAAAGGCATGGGCCTGATTATGCTCATTCTGATCGGCACGGTTCCCACCGCTTACGCTCTCAACCACGCCGTCACCCTCAAGGATTCCCAGGACTTCATCGCCGTCTCCATCGAGGCCGCCGACACCCTCACTAAGTACGTCACTCCAGATGCAACCGTCGCCGACGCCCACGACGACGTGACCAACTACATCCGCACCAAGGATTTCACTCCCAATACCATGCTCGCCCTTCGCACCCTGGTCAGCGACATCGGCAACGAAACCTCCCTCTACAAGGAAATGAAGAACATCCCCAACGACCGCGTGCGCAACTTCCGCAACGATATGTATCTCATCAGCGAAGCCCTGCGCCTCATGCAGAAGAGCGGCAAGCCGCAGATTGCCGCCGCCGACGCCGCAATTCTCGCCAACTATAAGAAGCACATCGATCACTCCACCCGCTTCATTCCCCTCTGGGTAAAGGTCGCCGTAGCCATGGCCCTCGGCCTCGGCACCATGGTCGGCTGGAAGCGCATCGTCATAACGGTCGGAGAAAAGATCGGCAAGAGCCATCTCACCTACGCCCAGGGCGCGGTCGCCGAAATCACCGCCATGGCCACCATCGGCGCTGCCGACGGATTCGGCCTCCCGGTCAGCACTACCCACGTGCTTTCCTCCGGCATCGCCGGCACCATGGCCGCCAATCATTCCGGAATCCAGTGGTCCACCGTGCGTAACCTGGCCTTGGCCTGGGTTCTCACCCTGCCCGTCGCCATGTTGCTCTCAGGCTCTTTATTCTGGCTCTTCCGCAAGAGCTTCTGAGGACTTTGTCTCATAAGTTGACGCGCGGGCCGGTCTGATCAGGCCGGCCCACTCCATTTCTTTGGCTACCCTTTCGCCCTTCGTGTCATCTCAAACTCACGAGGAGGTTCCTATGAATCCCTTTTGCAAGGTCTGCGCCTTTTCCTGTTTGCTCGCTCTTTTGATCTCTCCGATATTCGTCCCGCTCCTCCACGCCGACAATCAGGTCCTGGGGGAAGTCGAACTCGTCGGCGCTTCCAAAGTCGAAAACACCTCCGGCGTCTGGATCGATGGCCAATATGTCGGGTACCTCGGCGAGCTTAAAGGATCGAAAAAACTTCTGCTCCTTCCCGGCGAGCACGAGATCACCGTGCGCCAGGGCGGATATCTTGATTTCGTGCAAAAGCTTACCGTGCGCGCCGGAGAAAAGCAGAGCGTCGCCGTGAAGATGGAGAAAGACACCAGGGTTGTTCTGCCGCAAGTCACTGCGGAGATCAAATTAGATGTGAAACCAGATCGTGCAGCCGTGTTCGTGGATGGCGTCTTCGTAGGCCATGTCGGCGAATTCGGTGGTATCGGCAAGGCCCTGCTCGTCGCGCCCGGCAAGCACGCCATCCGAATCACTTTGCCGGGGTATCAGACCTTCGACACTGACATCGATTTGGTGGCAAATCAGAAAACCACGATCAAAACGGAAATGCCCAAGGGAGGTCCGGCAGAAGGAACTTCCCTGCCGCAATAACTAGGCGACGAAAAGTGAGCAGTCCTTGCCCTCTGTGGTTATGCTCGAGTGTAAGGGTTAAGCCTGGGTGGTAAGTTACGTGGGATCAAGCCGAAGCGGTTGCCGAAGAAGCAGTCAGTCCCCGCTGTTTGCGCAACTCCTCCAGGAACGCCTCCACTGGAAGCTCGGCCTGATTGCGGAAAAGTCGAAGCAGTGTGTCTTCTGCTTCCCCAGGCGTCGCGGGTGCTTCTAAACTCTGCGAAGCGTCAGTCTCCAATCCTTCTGGCTCCACTAGCAACTCGGGCAGCACGTCGCGATTCTCCGTCAGCAGGCTCAGGAACTTTTCCAGCAGCGCCCGATGTTCCCGAGTGCTCTGGGTGAATTCCACTCCCATCCCCTTATCCGGATGCATGACGCGAACAATGCCTTCTGCTCTCAGTTCGATCCCGGCGGCTCGCATCGACAGCGTTACGCGCGTCGAAACCGGGAATGGCGACGTGATCCCCAGGTAGCAACCGCCCATACTCAGATCGGTAAGGTGGCAGCCGACCGGCGGATCGTCCTTTTCTCCCTCCGGAGAATTCCGCCCCAACCATTCTCGCAACTGCCGCGCCACTTCCAGCGGCACATCCTCGAAACGCAGCCCCACCTGTCTCCCCGGCCCTTCCCAGGCAAACTCCGCCTCAACTTCCAGAGCCGTCGCCGATCCCGGCAGAGTGAACAAGAGCTGCCAGCGGCCCCGCGGTTTGCTGAGCCGGGGCAGATTGACTGCCAGCCCGCCTTCGCCTAGGTCCGTGGTGTTGACCCTGAGGTGCGCGTCCGACTCCCGCCGCGACATCTCTACCGGAATCTGCACGGACACCCGGGCGTTGCGCCGCCGTTCCTTCTTCATCAGCGCCCGCGCCGCCCGAAAACTTGACTTCGCCCGCTCCACCGAGACCGGCTTATACAGGATGAAGTGTGCTCCGATCTCGAACGCCGAACGCAGCCCAATTTCCGGGTCCAGAATCGCCACCGCTACCGCCCGCTTGTTGCACGGAGCGGTCCGCGCACTTCGCAGCACTGACGCCGCTCCCGGCCCGGCGCAATCCACAATGATCGCCTCGAACCGCTCCCGCGTCAGCTTCCGCAGCGCGATCTCCGCGTTCGCGCAGAGTTCGACCCCAATGTCAAGATCGCCCAGCGTCCGCCGCAACACCCGCACGATCTTCTCGTCTGAACAAAGCAGTAGCGACTTCAGATCCATGGCGTCGTCTTTAACCTTCCGGCCGAGTCGTCCAATCAGAGCCGTCACCACCGTGTTCCCCCCGCCAATGACGGGAACGAAACACAGCCCTACTCCACTCTAAGCCCGTCCCAGAGCCCGATCAATCGGGCTCTCGTGCCATGAGGTTACGCCTGTAACGTGGCTGTTTGACTTGCATGTTTGACTTGAGGCTTGACTTGAGTGTCCGGCTGGATTGTCCGACCCGAATCTGATGGCTTGACCTGATTGATTTGGCCCGCGGCCAGTCGTTGAGCAACGCTCCCCCGCCCATGCCTTGACGCCACCCAGCCGGTCCCAAATCCGGAGAGGCCCGGACCTCCAGGCGATCTCCCGCCACGACAACAAACACAATGAATGCAATCGGTTAGAAATGACTTACTCAAGTAATACCGCGCAAATTGTGGTTGACTTCGGCAAGAGATTGCCCTAACATGCTGAGTCTCCGACTAGCTTTTTGGGATGGCTGGGACGCCCGGTAAAATGTCTTGGGGCTCCCGCGCCAGATTGTGTTTTCCCTGAATCCCGGCACTATCCGGAGAATCATATACATATAGCATTCGTTGAGTTTGAGTTGATTCCCCCTTTGTAGGAAAGGCATGTTTCATGGCCAAGCGTCGCGGAAACCCCAACTGGGGCAAGCCCGAACCCATCGGTCCCATTGTCCCCACCATCACGGAGTTTGAGCAGGTCGTGCGCGAATACAAACTCTCCCCCGACCAGTACCTGCGGTCAACTCGTCTGCGGGAGTGGGCCCGCCGCAACAAGAACTCCAAATACATCCCCGAACCTCTCCTGGAAGCCTGGGGTTTCGAAATCGAATCCACGCTGTAAGCGCAACGTTAACAAGAACTTTCAAGGGGTCGCCCGAAAGCGACCCTTTTTCCTTTAGTAGTCGCGGCATTTCAAAAATTTTGTCATTCCGACCGGAGATTCCCCTTCCAAGGAAGGGGAATCGGAGCGGAGGAACCTGCTTTCTCTGTCCCCTTATCTGCTCTTGGCTGGCGCAGCGCTTCCAGCGCCAAGATTCCTGGCCTATCATGACTGTGGGCTTTAGCCCCATGCTGAACTTCCTGCAAATCCCGCTCCCCGAACTCTTCGCCGTCCTGGCAGCCATAGCCTTTGCCGCCGGCTTGAACGTCTATGCCACGGTAGCAGCCCTGGGTCTCCTGGCTCGCTTCGGCCACGTCCCCCTCCCGCCAGCACTCCAACTGCTGGAAACCTGGCCCATAATCACTGCCAGCACAGTCCTGTTCGCAATCGAATTCTTCGCCGACAAAATCCCTGCCTTCGATCTGATCTGGAGCGCCCTCCACACCTTCATCCGCGTCCCCGCCGCCGCCCTGCTGGCCTGCGGAGCCACCCGCCAGCTAACCCCCGCCGAGCAATTGCTGGCAGCCGCGCTGGGAGCAGCCATCGCTCTAGCCGCTCACGGAGGCAAAACCGCACTCCGCGCCGCCGTAACCCCATCCCCGGAGCCGTTCTCCAACATCACCTTAAGCCTGGCCGAGGACGCCCTGGCCATTGCCCTGACCTGGCTAGCCACGCGCCATCCTTACGCCGCAGCCACGATCGTACTTTGCCTGGTTGCAGTCATCGTGCTCCTGGCCCGCATCGTAATCCGAGCCCTGCGAGCGCTCTTCCGAGGCGCCGAGCAAGAGCTGGCAGGACGACCGGCTTAAGCCGGTACCGTCAAACCCAACCTCAATCGCGGTTGCCCTCACGGTGGGCCAGTTCCCCGGAAACCACAGTCAGCGTCACATTCTCCGGGTTGTAAGTCACCGTAAAGTGCTCGCTGCCATTGATCGCAGTCCCATTCACCGTGGCAAAGGTACCGCTCAAGTGTCGAGCCGTCAGAATCTCGAAGGTCGCGCCAACCAGTGGCACAAAATTATTGAGCAGCTCGATGTTCAGGGTTCCACCCAGGGTCGCCGTGCCCGCTACATTGAACACATTGAACTGGCCGGAGTTGCCGCCGGCGATATTGGCATCCAGCGCGCCGGTGGATCTTTGCGTGTAAGCACCAGTGACCGTCAGCTTGCCCACCGAGGTCGCCGTAGCCGATGCCATCACCGTTCCAGCGGAAGAGACACCAGCCGCAATGTTTCCTCCGTTGCCCAAGAGCGAGCCGCTCAAAATGCTGATGGCGGGGCCACTGGCGTTGGAGCCGGAGTCATCAGCACGATCCTCGGTGCTGGAGAGCGTAAGCTCGCCGTTCACCGTAGTTTTCCCGCTATGCTGAACATACGATCCGTCCTCCCCCACCGTGAAGATGCTGCCCCTCGAGATCGTAATCACTCCCTGGTTCGTGAATGTTCCAGCCGAGGTGAAGCTCTGGCCTCCGGCGAGATCAAAGCTGCCCCTGGCGCCATTGGTCACGAAGCCCGCCAGAGCAGTCGTGTTCGGATTCAGTATCTGCGATGCCGTCCCGGTGAGCGCGATTTTTGCGTCGTTGGTCGTGATATTCCCCGGAATCGTGAGCGTTCCGGTGACGTTATACGTGCCCCCCGTCAGCGTGCCACTGACCAGGTTGAGGAATGAATTGTTGACGTTGATCGTGCTGTTCGCTGCCGCGGTCAGCGTGCCAGTGTTGTTGAAGCTGTCGGCAGGAGAAATATTGAGCATGCCGCCATTCGAGGCTTCCATGGTTCCGCTGTTGACGGTTCCATCGGGATAGCCGGTTACGTTCAACACAAGACTGTTAGTGCCAACGGGCACGTTCGCGTTAATAGTGCCCTCGTTGGTGATGTCTAAATCAAAACCAATCATACCGGTCCCCTCGATCGTGGACTCGTTCACGAGAGAGCCGGCGCTAAATAGGGTGCCGAACACAGGCAGGTTGTTATAGCTGTTGTCGGTACCGTCTCCCATGACCACCTTGCCGCTGCCCGTAAGAGTGAGAGTCTCCCCATTGGGAACCTGGAACCAAACCTGATCTCCGTTGTCTGCTGCGGCCAGAATCTCGATGGTTCCTGTGTTGTTGAGCGCCCCTTGAACATTAACGTTTGGGGGATTGCCCACGGCATTCACGATCAACGTCCCGGAGTTCGTGACCGTGCTCGTCGTTCCGTCAAAAGTCGTTCCACCCTGGCCGTAAATGATTCCTCCGCCCGAGGTCGTGTAGGTCCCGCCGCTGATCGTCAGCCCCGATGTCCCCAGAGAACCAACCAGGGTGACGTTAGAGTTCGTGCCCACCGCCTCGACCGTGCCGCCAGTATTCGTGATCGAGGTGCTGCCAATAACCAGCACTCCACCGTTCGTGGCCTCGATGGTCCCCGTGTTGATGCTGGCGCCGGAGCGGCCCAGTTGCAGCTGAAGGTTATTCGGACCCGTGGGAATGTTGGCGTCGATGACGCCGCTGTTGGTGAAGGCGGTAAGATTTTGAATGGCCCCCGTCCCTTGTATGAGCGCCTGATTCACCAGCGTACCCCCGCCGATGCCGTTCTCATTGTTATAAGCATTGTCGGTGCCATCTCCCATCGTCAGCTTACCGCTGCCCATCAGGGTAAAGGTCTGGCCGCCCGGAATGTTCAGGCCAACGCCGCCACCGTTCGATGACAGAATCTCAATGCTTCCCTTGTTGTTGACGGTTCCTTGAAAGTTGCCGCCCGGGTGCGGCGCTCCGGTAACCAGCTGCATGCTCCCAGAGTTGGTTATGGTGTTCCCATTCGTGCCGTCGAGGAGCGCGCTGGTGTCAACCACCTGAATCACTCCTCCGCTTGCGGTTGTCCACGTGCCTCCGGTGAACGTTTCGCCGCCCTGACCTTCGCCTTCGAGTTGGACGTAGGAGTTTGTGCCCGACGCCTTAATTGTCCCGCCAACGTTGTTCAGCGTGAGGCTCCCCATCGCGAGCTGGCCGCCATTGGTGGCTTCCATCAGGCCGGTATTGGTTGAGGCGCCCTGGTTCTGGTTGCGTCCCACAACGAGTTGAACTCCGGGTTCGTTGGCGTTGATCACGCCGGTACTGGCATTGTTGAGTGTCATGTCGATGCCGCCGGCGCCCTCGATCGTCGACTGATTCAACAGCGTCGCACTGCCTCCGATCGAGTCACCGCCGAAGGAGTTGGCCTGCAGGCTAATCGTTCCGAGCCCGGATAGGGTCACCGTTCCGCTGGATGAGAACGACAAAGACGTTGTGCCAAACGACACTGGAGCGGACAAGATAATTTGGCCGCCGTTCGTGACTGAGGAGCCACTGATGTTGAGGCCAGGACTTGCGTTCGTTACATTGGGAATCGTCAGGCTGTCGCCGCTGCCGATGGTGAGGCCGTTTATCCCGTCGCCCACGTCCAACAGAACTGCCGCTCCCGCCGTCTGAATGCAGACGTTGTCACTCGATCCCGGCTCCGAACCATCCGACCAATTCAATCCGTCGCTCCATAGACCGTCTGCTCCGGCTCCGGTCCAGCTGTCGGTGCAGCTTTGGGCGTGCGCCGGGATCGCCGTCGCGGTCAGCGCAATCGTCAGCACCGCGAACCCAAGCAACGCTCGCAATGATAATGATGATGATAATGATCGTGATCGGGTCGTTTGCCGATCTTGTTTTAGTGAGATCTGGTTCAGTGAAATCTGGTTCATTGAAATCTGGTTCATTGAAATCCTCCTCAACACTTCTCGTAAATAGGGATGTCGGAATTAGAGCTCTCCATGAGATGGGAGGCTCGCGGAAGGTGCAACGAACTAGCCCCCTGTGGCGCTTCGCCTCGGCCGTTTGGCTTCAAAGAAACGAAGCACTGCCTGCCAGCAAGATGGCCTCTGGCCGCGAAATCGGGATGTAGACTAAAGGGCTTTAGCTCACCCCAGCAAGGGACAACACAGGACATTTCGGGGCATTTCAGGACATCGACCCGCCACTGCTCGTGCGGACGCTCGGGAAGGGCACGACTTCAGTCGTGCCGCTTAAGCCCTCTAAAACTCATCGCGCTTCCGCGCCGCGTAACGCGCACACAATGAAGAGCAGGGCTTCAGCCCTGTGGATTTCGGCTGCGAATATTGTTTCGGGGACGATGATTTGGCAAGGTTTTCAGGCTTCGTCGAGTGATTCCGATTTGGGAACATCGGGTATACCCCCTCCCCCCCGATATATTGGAATCATCGCGTTAGGGGAAAAATCAAAAGTAATCCTAGGGGCTCAACGGCTTAGGGGTAAAATCTTGCGCTCAAACGACTTATGCGTTGGGCCACTGCGCAGAACCATACCGCCTCCGCCTTGACGATGATCGGCTACCTTCTAGCGGAGCGCAAGGTCAGATGTCACAGGATCGGACTGGGGCTGCGGAAATTCGCTCAGAACAAATCCGCAAGCGCCGACAGAATCCCACCCGCCACCAAACGAAAAGGAGAGAACCTATTGACGCAGCGAAGAAAAATAGGTGCGGTCAACCTCTACTCCACGAGCGGATTCACGACGCGGACCGTGCCGTAGCTCTGCCTGGCTGCCAGGTCCTCGGAGTAGAGAACTGCCGCACCCGACTGCTCGGCCGCTTGCAGAATGAGGGCATCCCAAAAGGAGGTCTTATGGCGTATTTCGATATCGAGAGCCTGAATGACTGCCTCGGCGGAGTTCAACACGATCTCCCAACTCATATAGTCATTGACCAGGCGGCGGATTTCGTCCACGGCCAAGGGACGTGCCACCTTGCGGCGCAGATTGACGCAAAACTCCTGCAAGACTTGTGTGCTCAAGACGCCCTGCCCGTTTGTCCACAATTTCTCGATCAACTCGCGAGCCCGTTCGTGCTTGACCCCCGCCGAACGGTCGTGGGCGTAGATCAGAATGTTGGTGTCTACGAAACACTTGTCAGGCATTTCCGCCTCGACCTCGGTTTTGTCTCTGGAGGAACGCGGCTTTTCGCTGCTGGCGTTCAGCGTTCATGAATCTCATCTCGCGAGCGAGGAGGAGTCCAACGAAGGTCCATCCCTTCACGCAACCGCGTCAGGGCACGCTTGCGCGCCCGAGCGTAGGTCTGGCGATGGCGCACGATCTGCTCGAGTCGTGCCGCGAGCATCGCACTGATCGAGGTATCCTCTTCGGCGGCGAGAATGCGAGCCTCGCGCAAGAGATCGGAGTCCAATTTGAGTGTAATGTTCGTTTTCATATAGCACGCATTCCAGTGCAGCACTATTTTACGTGCTTGCCCAGGCTGATGTCAAATAGACTTCTGGACCAGAGCGCGGTTAACCAACTCATAAACCAGCTTTGCTACAATCGCCTCATCATGAGTCACCAATCCTTTGCCGACGTTCCCACCGCCATCGAGGAGATCCGCGCCGGCCGCATGATCGTTGTGGTCGATGACGAAGACCGCGAGAACGAGGGTGACATCACCCTCGCCGCCGAGAAGGTCACGCCCGAAGCCATCAACTTCATGGCCAAGCATGGCCGCGGCCTGGTCTGCCTTACCATGACCGAGGAGCGCCTCGACCACCTCCGCATCGGCCCCATGACCGCCGAGAACACTTCGCAATATGGCACTGCCTTCTGCGAGGCGATCGACGCGCGCGTGGGCGTGACCACCGGCATCTCGGCCTACGATCGCGCGCGCACCATCCAGGTAGCGATCGACCCCGCCACCAAAGCGTCAGACTTGGCGCGCCCCGGCCACGTCTTCCCTCTTCGCGCCCGCAAAGGCGGAGTGCTGGTGCGCGCCGGACAGACCGAGGCCTCGGTCGATCTGGCGCGGCTCGCGGGAATGGTTCCTGCCGGCATCATCTGCGAAATCATGAAGGACGATGGCACCATGGCCCGCGTCCCAGACCTGATCGAGTTCTGCAACCAGCATGGCATGAAGATGCTCACCGTCGCCGAGTTGATCCGCTACCGCATGGCCCATGAACGCTACGTGCATCGCGTCGGCGAAGCCATGGTGGCAACACGCTTCGGCGAGTTCCGCCTCATTGCTTATGAGAGCGAGATCGATGGCGGAGAATCGCATGTGGCGCTGATTAAGGGGGAAATGCCAAGAGGGGAAATGCCTCGCGGTGACATCGGGAGCAAAGATGACAATAGGGACGCGCCAGTGCTGGTGCGCATGCACGCCCACTGCCTGATGGGCGACGTGTTTGGCTCGACCAGCTGCGAGTGCCACGCCACGCTCGAAGGCTCGCTCCGCCGCATCGCCCAGGAAGGACGCGGCGCTCTTATTTATTTACATCAGACCTCCAAGGGCTTTTCCGTGGAAAAAGTCGGCGAGCGAACTGCGCTTAGCTTCCATCGCGGCCGGAAGATGCCCGCGCTGCTCGAGACGGAACGCCAGACGCAGCGCGAAATCGGAATCGGCGCCCAGATCCTTTCCGACCTGAACCTCCGGCGCATCCGCCTGCTGACGAACCGTCCTAAACGCGTAGCCGCGCTCGAAGGTTTCGGCATCGAAATCGTCGACCAGGTCCCGGTGGAGTTAAGCGGGGTGCAGGCAGGGAAAACCAAGAACTGAGGGCCGCAGGGCGCGGCCTTGAGTGTTTCTAGAACGGCTTGCGCACGACGACTTCTGCCTCACGGATGAAAAACTGCGCCGAGCATTGCTCCGAGCCGCAGATGACCGGGATCAAGCCGTTGATCTGGCGGCGCGTTATCAAGCCCAGCATGCCGCAGGACGGGCAAGCCAGCACGGCCCAGTAGGGATCTTCCTTCTCGCCGACTTCGCCGGCGTTTTCGAGAACGAAGATTGTTCCGGGCTGCATCTGTTCGGGAATCCATTGGTTAAGAATGTCCAGTTCGCCGACCATGCACTCCTCCTGTAAACCTGATGCCTCGACCGAAACCTTTTGCCTTACGAGACTTTTCTAGCACGCCGACGCTCTGCCGGCGATGTTACGGAGGTACTCACTTTCCTGGCGACGACCTCGGCCCGCACCTGGCGCACCGCGTCGCTGAGACAAATACCCAAAATGGGCTGACTCGAATTCTTCAAGATGTCCACAATCTGACGGGCTGAAGTTTCCAGGTAGAGACGCTTGCCATCGGTCAGCAGGTGAACATCGGAGTTGCGGCCGACAATTTCCGCGAGACCTTTGCCGAACTCGCGCTGCAAGAAACGCATGACCTTTCGCACTCCCTGCAGCGAGAAGCCCTTGCGCCGCAACTCACAGATCACGGCCATTTCGGTGAGGTTTTGCATGGAATAGAGACGGCGATGCCCTTCGCGCTGCGGCTTGACCACGCCGCGCTCGTCCCACCACTGGAGCTGGCGGGCGGTGATCCCGGTCAGAGCGATCACCTCTTGCGATGAAAAGCGGTCCTGCATGCTCCCCCGTTTAGTTTGAAACATTCTACTAGTCAAATGTTTGAAACATTCTAGACGCGGGTTGGTGCGTGTCAACAGGAGATTCGCGAGAGGAGGGTTAACTAGATGAATGCGGGGTGGAAAAGGGGGAGCAACCGCCGCCGACGAAATGGACGATTTCGAGGCGATCTCCGTCTTGCAGTAGGGTCTGCGGCCAGCGGTCACGGGGCACGACGTCGCGGTTGAGTTCCACGGCGACGCGATCGGGCTTCATTTCCATGGATTCGATGAGAGCTGCGAGGGTGAAGGGACCGCCGTCGGGCGTGGCTGGGACGGTGCTTTCTTCTCCGTTGATGTGCAGCTTCATCGCAGGTGACAGATATGCCGGCTCAAACTTCAGTGTAGCAGCGCGTGGCGAACGGCAATCTCAGAACGCAGCGCCTAGTTCGGGGTCGCGCTCCACAAGTCATTGAGCTCGCCTCCTGTGGCATTATCGAGGTCGTTCCCTCCGAAGAGCCAGAGATTTCCGGACGAATCGATCCAGTTGGCGGGACTGAAGCGTCCGCCGGGAATGTTGCTGGGTGAGGCTACGCCTTGAGTTCCATAAATCGGCGGTTGGTCGATGGCCTGTGACCCGCCCATCCACGTCCATTGGCCCGCGCTGTACTTCCACAAGTCGTCAAGGTAGCCGCCTTCCGTGCTCAGGGCGTAAATGCTTCCTCCGAAGAGCCAGAAATTTCCGGTCGCATCGGTCCAACTGACGCCGGCGTTTCGCGCAGTGGGAACGTTGCCCGGTGCAGGTATCCCCTCAGTGCCATACACTCCGGCCTGGCCGGCACCATTCGACCCATTGATCCATGTCCATTCGCCCGCGCTGTACTTCCACAGGTCGTTGAGTGACCCCCTCGCTCCGGTCGAGTCCACACCATAGCCACCGAATAGCCAGAAATTCCCGGAGAGATCCATCCAGCCCATGGAAGAGGTTCGTGCCCCAGGAACATTGCTGGGCGCGGCCAAGCCCTCGGTCCCGTATATCCCATCCTGAAGGACCAGGTTCGACCCGTTTATCCAGGTCCATTCTCCGGCGCTGTATTTCCACAGATCGTTGAGGAAGCCAGCCGTTCCGGTAGAGTCGTAACCATTTCCCCCGAAGAGCCAGAAAGTTCCGGATGCATCGATCCAACTAACCGCACTCTGCCGACCTCCTGGAATGTTGCCGGGAGCAGCCGTCCCCAGAGTACCGTAGATCCCTGATTGGTTCGTAACATCCGACCCGCTCACCCACGTCCATTCGCCCGCGCTGTATTTCCAGAGGTCATTGAGGGCTCCCGCGATCCCGCTCCCGGTTGAATCGAGACCATAGCCACCGAAAAGCCAGAGAGTTCCGGAGCTATCGATCCAGGTAACGGCAGAGAATCGCGCGCCGGGAACGTTGCCGGGAGCGGCTGTTCCAAGAGTCCCGTAGGTCCCTGATTGGTTCGCAACATCCGACCCGCTCACCCACTTCCATTGGCCCGAGCCGTACTCCCAGAGGTCATTGAAGATGCCCGCGGTTGCGGAATCCCCTCCGAAGAGCCAGAAGTTTCCGGAGGCATCGGTCCAACTAATGGCAGAGTCACGCGATCCTGGAACGTTGGTGGGAGCAGCCACCCCTTGAGTTCCATAGGTTCCAAGCTGATTAGGAACATTGGCGCCACCCACCCAGGTCCATGTGGGCGGGACGACGGTGCAGGCGACCTGAACATTTGTGACGTTGGCGGCGGCGGTTCCGCTGCCGCTTGTTACCGCGCAGTTCTGCGCCGGAGTGGAAGGTTGGGTAAGAACTGTGACCGCATAGGCGCCGCCGCTGGCGATGGGCGTGGCGAAGGTAAAGGCACCGTTGGCGGTGACCGCGAGGTTGTCGCCACCGTTATCCTGCAAGACAAGCCCCGTGCCTGTAAGGCCCGAGACGGTGCCGCCGATGGTATAGGTGGTTGCAGCCGGCGGAGGCGTGGTGGTGGACGGCGTGCTGTTGCTGCTGCACGCCGAGAAAGAGAGCGACGCGAGTGCAGTTACTATTAACAGGAGCGTGCGTGACTTCAAGCCATCCTCCAGCCGAACATCCGAATCAACCCGTGGCGGACTGCGATCTCGGACTCAAGCACTGATTTAGCGCTGATACTCCCACAGGTCGCTGAGGAAACCGAGGTCTCCGCCCCCGTCGTAGCCATCTCCGCCAAAGAGCCAAAAGTTTCCGGATGAGTCGGTCCAAACCACGGCGCCATCCCGCCCGCCGGGAATGTTGCCGGGAGAGGCTGTTCCCTCGGTCCCGTCCACCCCTGTCTGGTTGGTCTGGTTCGAACCGCCCGTCCACGCCCATTGACCGGCGCTGTACTCCCACAGGTCATTGAGGTAGCCGGCGGTTACGGCGCTGGTGTCGTAGCCGCTTCCACCAAAGAGCCAGAGATTTCCGGCCGCATCGGTCCAAGCAGCAGGACTGGAGCGCGCTCCGGGGACATTGCCGGGGGCAGCCGTCCCGAGAGTTCCATACGTCCCAGCCTGGCCGACCAGGTTCGAGCCGCTCACCCACGTCCATTGGCCTGCGTTGTACTGCCACAGGTCGTTCAGAAGGCCCTGTGCGCCGGTCGAGTCGTAACCGTTTCCCCCGAGGAGCCATAAATTTCCGGTTGGATCGATCCAACCAACGAAACCGTATCGGCCCCCGGGAATGTTGCTGACAGAGGCCGTCCCCTGAGTCCCGTACGTGCCCGACTGGCCGGCAGTGCTCGCCCCGCCCATCCACGTCCATTCACCCGAGGTGGTGCTGTACTCCCACAGATCGTTGAGAGCTCCGACTTCGTCTGTCTCGGTCCCGTCGTAGCCGTCCCCACCGAAGAGCCAGAAATTTCCGGTAGCATCGGTCCAACTAACCGCCTGCCATCGCGCTCCGGGAACGTTGGCGGGGGCTGCCGTCCCCTCTGTCCCGTACATACCGTATGCGTCCGTAGTCTCAGCCCCGCCCATCCACGTCCATTCACCCGAGGTGGCGCTATACATCCACAGATCGTTGAGCCAATCTCCCTGATAACCACCGAAGAGCCAAAAATTTCCGGAAGCGTCGGTCCAACTAACGGGATTGGCTCGCGCCCCTGGGACGTTAGCGGGGGCAGCCACCCCGAGAGTTCCGTACATCCCAGGGGCGCCGGACACGTCTGACCCGCTCATCCAGGTCCATTCGTTCGCACTATACTTCCATAGGTCGTTCAGTACACCGAGGGTCCCGACCGAGTCAAAACCATAGCCCCCGAAGAGCCAGCGGTTTCCGGTGGCGTCGGTCCAACTAATGGCGCCATCTCGCCCGCCGGGAGCGTTGCCCGGTGCGGCTGTGCCCAGAGTTCCGTAGATTCCGTTGACGCCGGAGCCTTCATTGCCACTTTCCCAACCCCATTCGAGGGTTTGGGTATAGGTGCAGGCGACCAGAACATTTGTGACACTGGCGCCGGCGGTTCCGCTGCCATTTGTCACCATGCAAGTCTGCCCTGGGGTGGAAGGCTGGGTGAGAACGGTGACGTCGTAAGCGCCGCCGATGGCGATGGAGGTAGTAAAGGTGAAGCTACCATCCACGGTTACCGCGAGATTGTTGGCGCCGTTGTTCTGCAAGACTAGGCCTTGGCCGGAAAGACCGGAAACGGTGCCGCCGATGTTGCCCGTGCCGCAGGACACCTGGACGGTGGTGACGTTGGCGGTGGCGGTTCCAGTGCCGGCGGTTACGGTGCAGGTCTGGGCCGGGGTGGAAGGCTGGGTGAGGACGGTAACGGCATAGGCGCCGCCGGTGGCGATGGGAGTGGCGAAGGTGAAAGGTCCGCTGGCGCTGACCGCGAGGTTGTCGCCGCCGTTATCCTGCAAGACAAGTCCCGTGCCGGTGAGGCCGGAGACGGTGCCGGCGATGGTGTAGGTGGTTGCAGGCGGCGGGGGCGTGGTGGTGGTCGGGGAGCTATTGCTGCTGCACGCCGAGAAAGAGAGCGACGCCAGTGCCATTACAACTAACAGGAACGTGCGTGACTTCATACCGCCCTCCAGCCCGAACCTCCGTTTATGACCCGAAGTTTGGGGCTGGGAGATTTTAACCCACTTCTGGGCCGGGAGAACGACTAATTACAAGGAAAGTACGGGGAAGAAAGACTCTAACGGCAAAGGACAGACCGCGAGGGGCAAGAGCAGATTCCTCGCGGGATAAAACTGGGCGGCGGAATGACAAGGTACAAAGTACAAAGCACAAATGCTCAAGTTGACCCACTACCCGATTTAGTCGGCCTTGCGCAAGGCGAATTTGCGGGTCACGGTGCGGCCATCGTGGTTGGCTTGCACCATGATGGAGGAATCGGACAGGGCGGATTCGTCGACCTCGACGGAAATCTCGGCGCCACCCGCAGCATCGGTGATGGCCTGGGTGTAGAACGGTGCGGCGTCCGGGCGGGCAAAGCGAAAGGTGAGGCGAGCGCTGGGGACCGCGGCACCGCCTTCGGTCACGCGCAATTGCATGGTCAGATTGCGATTGGCGTGAACCGAGGCCGCGTTCTCCCAGTGGACGTCGAGTTCCTTGATGCCGGCCAAGGTATCGATTTCGGCGCGGTCGAGGACGGTCTCCAACTTTCCTTCCCGGATCGCTTCGAGCACGAGGCGGTGCTGGTCGCGGAGTTGCTGCTCTTTCTGGGGGTCGCCGAAACCGGCCTGGGTGGCCGACGTGGCATAGGAGATCGCCCTCTTGCCGACGCACCTTCCGCGCACGAACACCTGGGTTTGAAGCAGTTTTTCGCTCTCGCGTGCTTCGCTTTGCACGTGGTAGATGGTGTCGCCGTGTTTCACGTCGGTGTTGAAGCCGAAAATCATAAGGAATTTGTAAACGGGTACTTGGGCAATTGGGTAATTGAAAACCGCAACCGTCTTCCTGTTGAGCTTACAACGTCTTACAAGCTTTGCGGGGCTATTTTGTTTGGATTTTCAATTACCAAACTATCCGATCGGGCAATCGCCAAATTGTTGGCGCGTTCCCTTGACACTCCCGCTGGCCAGCACCTAATCTAGAACGTTTAAGCAAAGCTTGGCGCGAATTATATATAGCCTGTCCTATGCCCGACAATTATTTCGCTGGCTACCTGCCGTTTCTGATCCATGTTCTGCTGGCGGGCGGGATTGCGACAGCCATTATCACGCTTTCCTGGCTGATCGGGGAGCGTAAGCCTACGCGGGCCAAGCTTTCCGCCTATGAATGCGGAATGACTCCGGTGGGCGACTCCCGCGGACGCTTCTCAGTGAAGTTCTACCTGGTGGCTATGCTGTTCATTCTGTTTGACGTAGAGGCTGTGTTCCTGTATCCGTGGGCGGTGATTCTGCACGATCTGAAGCACTTCGGTTTGGGGGAGATGTTCGTCTACATCGGCATTGTTCTGGTTGGCTTCTTTTATGTGTGGAAGAAGGGCGTTCTGGACTGGGGTCCGACCGTCGCGCGATCTACTGTCCGGCGAGGAGAACGTTAGTGCCTTTGGTCCCCGCGATCACTGATCTGGAGCAACTGAAGGGGCATCCGGCGGTGGCGCGGCTGCTGGCGTGGAATCGGGCGGCCGTGGTGGAAGTAAAGTTTGACCGCGAGGAAATGACGATCTGCGTGGATCGGGGGAACATCCGCGAGGCCTGCGCGGTGTTGCGCGACGATGCGGAGTGCGCCTTTAACTTCCTTTCTGACGTGACTTGCGTGGATTGGTATCCGGCGGAGCCTCGGTTTGAAGTGATCTACCACTTGCTGTCGATTCCCAAGAAGGAACGAGTACGGCTGAAAGTTCGGCTGGACAGTGCGAGCCCGGCGGTGGAGTCGCTGACTTCATTATGGCCCGGAGCTAATTATTTTGAACGCGAAGTGTTTGATTTGTTTGGGATTCGCTTTACCGGGCATCCTTATATGCGGCGCATCCTGATGCCCGAGGACTGGGAAGGTCATCCGCTGCGGAAAGACTATCCGGTGGAGGGCTACCGCTAGGCTAGGTTATGGCTCACCTCGCGCCCACACCTGTGCTTGAACCCGGCCAGGATCGCACCATGATCCTGAACATGGGGCCGCAGCATCCTTCGACGCACGGGGTGCTGCGGGTGCTGCTGGAGATCGATGGCGAGACCGTGGTGCGGATCATGCCGGACATCGGCTTCCTGCACACCGGGATCGAAAAGACTTGCGAGGCCAAGTTTTATCAGCAAGTGGTGCCGCTGACCGACCGCATTGACTATCTCTGTCCCATGACCAACAACCTGTGCTATGTGCTGGCGGTGGAAAAGCTGCTGGGGCTGGAGATTCCGCCGAAGGCGCAGTGGCTGCGGGTGTTGCTGAACGAGTTGACGCGGATCAACTCGCATCTGGTGTGGTTGGGGACGCATGCGCTCGATATCGGGGCGATGACGGTGTTTCTGTATTGCTTCCGCGAGCGGGAAGACATCCTGCGGATATTCGAGATGGCCAGCGGACAGCGCATGATGACCTCGTACTTTCGGGTAGGCGGGATTGCGCTGGAACCGCCTCTGGGATTCTTTGAGCGGGTTCGCGAATTCGCGGGGCGCTTTCCGGAGAAGGTGGATGAGTACGAAAACCTGCTTACGGGAAACCCGATCTGGATGATGCGGACCAAGGGCGTAGCTAGAATTACCGCTGAAGATGCTATCGCCCTGGGCGCGACCGGGCCCACGTTGCGCGGCAGCGGTGTGGACTTCGATCTGCGCCGCGATATGCCTTACTCAGGCTATGAGAATTTCAAGTTCAAGGTTCCGGTGGCACAGGAGGGCGATGTCTTCGCGCGCTATATGTGCCGGGTGCGGGAGCTGCGCGAATCGATCGAGATCGTGAGGCAGGCTCTGGACGGCATGCCGGAGGGTCCAGTCAAAGCCGACGCTCCGGGCGTGGTGCTTCCGGACCGGGAAAAGATGAAGACGCAGATGGAAGCGCTCATCTACCACTTCAAGATCATTACTGAAGGATTCGCGGTGCCGGCGGGCGAGGTGTATCAGGCCGTGGAATCGCCGCGGGGCGAGATGGGCTACTACATTGTGAGCGATGGAACAGCTAAACCCTATCGCGTACACATGCGGGCGGCCTGCTTTGCGAACTTGCAGACTTTGCCGAAGATGTGCGAAGGGGGGCTGCTGGCGGATGTGGTGGCGGCTATCGGATCGATTGATATTGTGCTGGGAGAGATCGATCGATGAGGTTTTCTGACGAATTCGAGGGGCGGTTTACGGAGATGCTGACGCACTACCCGACGAAGCGGTCGGCGCTGGTGCCGACTTTGCTCTATGCGCAGGATGAAATCGGATTTCTGTCCGACGAAGTGGTTGTGGAACTTGCGGGACGACTTGATCTGACGGAACTCGAAGTGCACAACGTGATCAGCTATTACTCAATGCTGACGACGAAGCCGCGGGGCAAGTTCAACGTGCAGGTCTGCACCAACATCAGTTGCCTGGTTCGCGGAGGTGAGGAAATCCTGCAACACTGCGCTAAGAAGCTGGGTGTCGGACATAAGGGAACTACGCCCGACGGCTTGTTTACGCTGGAAGAGGTGGAATGCATAGGAGCGTGCAGCTGGGCTCCCGCGGCGCAGGTGAACTACGATTTTCACGAAAACCTAACGGTTGACAAGATGGATGCGATTTTGGACGAGTACAAGAAAACTTAGCGATTCTGCGATCGGGTGATTGTGCGAATGAAAGGCAACCGGAATTAGCGGCTGTGGAAGCGAACGACCTTTCAATCGCGCAATGACTCAATCACAAAATCACTCAATGGCATCACTGGTTTCCCATCCCGACGAGGTAAAGGTCGTCTCCCGGCGCTTTGGGCTGGGAGCGGTCAACCTTGACCGTTATCTCGAACTGGACGGCTATAAGGCCGTGCAGAAGGCGCTGGGAATGGGGGCGGATGCCATTGTTAATGAGGTTAAGAATTCAGGCCTGCGGGGACGCGGCGGGGCTGGGTTCTCGACTGGGATGAAGTGGTCGTTCGTGCCCAAGCAATCGGCCAAGCCGAAGTATGTGCTGTGCAATGGCGATGAGAGCGAGCCCGGAACCTGCAAAGACCGGCTGATCTTCGAGCACGATCCGCATTCCGTGATCGAAGGCGTGATGATTGCGGGGCTCGCGGTGGGTGCGAGCAGCGGCTACATTTATATCCGCGGTGAATATCGCTATTTGTTGAACATCATGCAGAAGGCGATCCGCGACGCCTACGCCAGGGGTTTCCTAGGCAAGAACATTTTCGGCAGCGGGCGCGACTTTGACGTTTACTGGCATGGTGGCGCGGGGGCGTATGAAGTGGGCGAGGAATCGGCGCTGATGGAATCGCTGGAGGGCAAGCGCGGGATCCCACGAATCCGGCCTCCGTTCCCCGCCGTTGTGGGGCTGTGGGGCGGTCCTACGGTTATTAATAATGCGGAGACGCTGGCCAGCGTGCCCCACATTATTCTTGGCGGGGCAGAATGGTTTGCCAACCTTGGTCCGCCGAAGAACGGTGGCACGCGGTTGTTTTGCCTTAGCGGCAATATCGCCCGGCCCGGCGTTTACGAACTGCCGATGGGCTACAACCTGAAGAAGATGATTTATGAAGTTGGCGGCGGGATTCCCAACGGACGCGGACTGAAAGCGGTGGTGCCGGGCGGAGCTTCTTGTCCCTGCCTCACCGCCGACGAGATCGATGTCAATATGGATTTCGATTCCGTGGCGAAAGCGGGTTCGATGCTGGGTTCCGGCGGCGTGGTGGTCGTCGATGACGCACAGTGCATCGTGAAGTTTGCCCTGCGGACCATGGAGTTTTACCAGCATGAAAGTTGTGGATGGTGCATTCCTTGCCGTGAGGGCACGGACTGGCTGAAGAAGACGCTGTTGCGTTTTCATTCCGGCGGCGGCGTGAGGAAAGACATCGACAACATGCAATACCTGGCGGAAAACATGCTGGGGCGGACGTTTTGCCCGCTGGGCGATGCGGCGGCGATGCCGACGATCGCGTTCGTGAAGAAGTTCCGCAAAGAGTTTGAGGATCATTTGGAAGGCAGGCCGTGCCCTTATGAGAAGGCCGGCGCGGCGGACGAAGTTCCAGTATTTGCGCATTGAAACAGTTCACGGAGACGTTGTGCGTTCAAATCTTTGGTTAGTCGAAACGATCGTGTCGCTAGTCCTCGGGATCAGTCTGATCGGCCAAGGGCTGTGGAGATCCGCGCAGCACGGCTCTGTGAGGGAAAGAGCGCCTTCGAAGGAGACAGTCTTCGGCATGCGCGCTGTTTTGGTTTCATCAGGGCTGTTTCTGATTATCATTTCGGCCTTGCTCGCGTTTGGATTAGTAAAGCGGTGAAGAACTTTTACGAATTGCACGTTCAAATATGCCTGACGTAACGCTCACAGTGGACGGCAAGAAGGTCACAGCTCCCGCCGGGACGCTGCTGATCGAGGCCTGCAAGACCGTGGGCATTGAAGTGCCTTCGTTTTGCTACTACCCCAATCTTTCGCTGCAGGGCGCCTGCCGGATGTGCCTGGTGAAGATCGAGAAGATGCCCAAGCTGCAGACCGCGTGTACCACGGTGATCAGCGAAGGCATGATCGTCACATCCGATAGCGACGAAATCAAACAGGCTCGCAAGTCGATGCTGGAGATGCTGCTGGGGAATCATCCTCTGGATTGTCCGGTGTGCGACGCTGGCGGCGAGTGCGAACTGCAGGACATGACGTTCACGTATGGGGCGGCCGAGTCGAAGTTCATGGAGGCGAAGAATCATAAAGAGGAGCAGCAATGGTCGCCGGTGGTGTTCTTCGACCGGCCGCGATGCATCCTTTGCTACCGCTGCGTGCGGGTTTGCGGCGAGGGCATGGACGTGTGGGCCTTAGGTGTGCAGAACCGAAGCGTCAGTTCGATTATCGCACCCAATAAAGAGGACCACCTGGAGTGCGAAGAATGCGGCATGTGCATCGACATCTGCCCGGTAGGCGCGCTTACTTCCGGCGCGTACCGCTACAAGACGCGTCCGTGGGAGATGAAGCACGTGGGCACGATCTGCACGCACTGCGGCGACGGGTGCAAGACTACGCTGGGCGTGCGCCGCGCGGACACGGGTATGGAGATTGTCCGCGGTGACAACCGGGACAAGAGCGGTACCAACGGTGATTTCCTCTGCATCAAAGGCCGTTACGCGTTCGATTTTGCGAATCATGAGGAACGTCTCACGCGTCCGTTGATTCGCCGAGAGGGAAAACTGACTCCTTCGACCTGGGAAGAAGCGTTCGAGCTGCTCGGGAAGAAGTTCGCGGAGGTTCGCGACCGCGATGGCGGGGCGGCGATTGGCGTGGTGGGTTCGACTCGCACCACCAACGAAGAAGCCTACCTGCTTTCCAAGTTCGCCCGCGTCGTCCTGAAGACAAACAATGTGGATCATCACCGCACCGCAGACTTCCCTGCTCTGGCGGCTGGTCTTCGCGGTAAAGCCGATGCTACAGCCAGCATGGCGGAGGTCTTTACTGCGCCTGCCATTCTGCTGATTGGCAATGATCCTACAGAGCAGCATCCGCTGCTGGCATGGCAGATTCGGAATAACGTGCGCCTGCATCGAGCGCGGCTCTATGTGATCAATTCCAGACAGATCAAGCTGCGACGGCAGGCAATGAAGTTCATGGAGATCCCCGCCGGGGCGGAAGGCCCAGTCGCAGCATTTCTCGCCGGTAATGACGGTGCTGCGGATGTGCTCCTCAGTCCATCCACCAACCGGGACGCATGGATCGCGCTGCGTGACCAACTTCGCGGCGAGCAGAATCTTATTATCGTTTTCGGTTCCGAGATCCGGGGAGACAGCCTGGCCAGCGTTGTGAAGTTTGGCTCCGGAATCTCCGGAGCAAAGTTTGTTTGCCTGGCGGACTATGCGAACTCGCGCGGAGCGGCCGACATGGGCTTGTACCCCGATCTGCTCCCGGGATATCACACGACCCATGGAAGCAGCCAGTTCCATCAGGAGTGGGGAGAAATCCCGCAGGTTGCCGGCCTTGATCTGCCGGGCATGGTTGAAGCCGGAAGAGCTGGCAAGTTGAAGGCGCTTTATGTTGTGGGCTCGAATCCTGTGGGCCGCTTGAACATCGATCCATTCGCATTCTCGAAGAGTTTCGTCGTGGTGCAAGACATGTTCCTGACCGAGACTGCGGTAATGGCCGATGTGGTGCTGCCGGCCGCAAATGCTTACGAGAAGACCGGCACGTTCACCAACACTTGCGGTGACTTGCAGCTAGTCAAGAAAGCCGGCGAAGTTACAGGCACGAAGGCTGATTTCGAGATGATGGTGCGCATCGCCGACGCCATGGGCTTTGACGTGCGCAGGCTGGTGCCTTTCGGGGGTGGCACGCATGCCGACATGGGACAGTCGCGGGGAGCACAGTCGGGTGAGGCCGACCGTCATGCGGTGTGGCTTGAGGCTCACGGCCTGGAGCCAAAGATGAGTCCCTTCGATCCCACGGCGATTCTGGATGAAATTCAGCGGCTGGTTCCGGGCTATGACGTGTCTCGCATGAATCTGCTGGCGGGCAATAGTGAGCACACGTCGCTGACCCAGGCCGGGCCTGCGGTTGCGCACTCGCGGGAAGCGATTGCTCCGGCAAATAACGATCTTTTCAGTTCCGGGACTCTGGGACGTTATTCGCGAACATTGAAGTCGGTGATGGAAAATCACGAGGTCAAGGCCGCTGAAGTCGCGGCAGACTAATCGCAGCATTTGGAGAACAAGCATTGCCGGTTGGCATTTTCATACTCGTGTCGGTGATCAAGTCGCTGATTGTGCTGCTCGTGCTGCTCACCGCGGTCGCGTATACGGTCTGGCTGGAACGCAAAGTGGTGGGCCACATGCAGAACCGCTGGGGTCCGACGCGGGTGGGGCCATTTGGACTGCTGCAGCCTGCGGCTGATGGCATCAAGTTCCTGTTCAAGGAAGATCTGACGCCACCACACGTCTACAAGCCGCTATTTCTGGCGGCGCCGCTGATGGCCGTGATCTTCGCACTGACTTCAATTGCGGTGATCCCGTTCGGCAACTCGATAACGCTTTTCGGATACAGCATTCCGCTGCAGATCACCGATGTGAACATCGGGTTGCTCATGGTTCTGGGCGTTACATCGCTGGGCGTGTACGGTGTCGCGCTGGCAGGCTGGTCGTCGAACAATAAGTACTCCTTGCTTGGCGGACTGCGCGCGAGCGCGCAGATGGTTAGCTACGAAATCGCGCTGGGACTCTCCCTGGTCGGGGTCTTGATCCAGTCTGGCAGCTTCAGCCTGCGCGCTATCGTCGATGCGCAGGGCGGACATTTCTGGGGTTTTATTCCGCGGTGGAATATTTTTCATGGACAGATCATCGGCTTCTTCATTTACCTGATGGCCGCTTATGCGGAGACCAATCGCATTCCGTTTGACCTGCCTGAGGCCGAAACCGAACTGGTCGCGGGATACCACACGGAATACAGTGCCATGAAGTTTGCCATGTTCTTCATGGCTGAATACGCGAACATGATTACTGTGGCTTGCCTGGCCACGCTACTATTTTTCGGGGGATGGCACGGGCCCTTGTTTGGGCCTCCGTTGCTGGAAGCGTTATTGCCGGTGTTCTGGTTTGGCGCGAAGATTTTCTGTTTTCTCTTTCTTTATATATGGGTGCGGGGGACTTTGCCACGCTTCCGCTACGACCAGCTGATGGCTTTCGGCTGGAAGTTTCTGTTGCCTCTGGCGATCGCGAATCTGGTGGCAACGGCGATTGCGGTCGCCTGGTGACAAAACGAGTTCTCAGTTCTCTGTTTTCAATTCTCGGTCATGGCCCAAGAGTGCCGGCAGCTGAGTATTTTCTGAGAACTAAGAACTGGGAACTGAGAACTAATCGATGCATCTCATACTATTTCTGGCTTTCGGTGCGGTTTGCGTGGGCGGGGCTGTCAACCTGGTGGCGCAGCGGCATCCCATCAACAGCGCGCTATCGCTGATCGCCGTGATGGCCGCGCTGGCCGGTGAATATCTGCTGCTGGGCGCGGAATTTGTTGCCGCGGTGCAGGTCATTGTGTATGCCGGCGCTATCATGGTGCTGTTCGTCTTTGTCATCATGCTGCTGAACGCCGGCGAGGAAGAACACACGAACGGAAGCCGGGTTGCGATTCTGTTGGGCGTGCCGGGAATGCTGACCGGCAGCGTACTCATGGCGTGGGTGGTGCTGCGGCACTCCGGGACCGAATCCGTGGCGCTCGGCGCACTGCCCGGGCATCCTACGGATATCGCCCAGCTTCTATTTCACGACTTTCTGTTGCCTTTTGAAGTCACATCCGTGTTGATCCTGATCGCGATTATGGGCGCCGTGGTTCTGGCCAGCAAGCCGGAGGATTCGGCGGGGAAGGCGGACTGATGGTTCCCTCGTATGTGCCGCTATCGTATTACCTGCTGCTCAGCGGATTTCTGTTTGCTTGTGGGGTGGTGGGATTTCTCATCAAGCGCAACATCATCACCATTTTCATGTCGATCGAGCTGATGTTGAACGGCGTGAATCTTTCGTTCGTCGCGTTTGCGGCACACTGGCATGCGCTGTCTGGACAGGTTTTTGTTTTCTTTGTGATGGTGGTGGCGGCTGCGGAAGCAGCGGTGGGACTGGCAATCATCATCGCGGTCTATCGTACGCGCGAGACTCTCAACGTGGATCAGGTGAACCTGCTCAAATTATGAACTTGTCCCTTAATCTTTGGCTGATCCCGGTTCTGCCGCTCGCGGGGGCTGCGATCAACGGCTTTCTTGGCAGGAAGTCTTCCCGCCAGGCCGTGTCCACGATCGCGCTTGTCTTCAGTGGCGCCGCTTTTGCGATGGCATTGTGGGTCGCGGCGCGATTTTCGTCGTTGTCGCTTCCGTACCAGGAATTTCTGGCGCACTGGATTCGATCCGGCAGCTTTGCCGCGGACTTTGCCTTCTACCTGGATCAACTGTCGCTGGTCATGCTGCTCGTGGTTACGGGAGTTGGATTTCTGATCCACATCTACTCGGTCGGCTACATGTGGGACGACCCCAGCTACTATCGCTTCTTCAGCTACCTCAATCTCTTCATGTTCTTCATGCTGACGCTGGTGCTGGCCAATAACTACCTGCTGATGTTTATCGGCTGGGAGGGCGTGGGACTGGCATCGTATTTGCTGATCGGGTTCTGGTTCACGAAGGATTCGGCGGCATCGGCGGGCAAGAAAGCGTTCATCGTCAACCGGATTGGCGATTTCGGCTTCCTGATTGCGTTGTTTCTGCTGATCAAGCATTTTGGTTCGCTGAATTTCGAGCAAGTATTTGGCAGTGTTGGTGCCATGGACCCGGAGACGGCTGGCACCGGACTGCTCACTGCGATCGGAATTCTGCTGATGGTGGGGGCTTGCGGCAAATCGGCGCAGATTCCGCTTTACGTCTGGCTTCCCGACGCAATGGAGGGCCCAACGCCGGTTTCGGCGTTGATCCACGCCGCGACGATGGTGACCGCGGGCGTCTACATGGTTTCGCGTTCGCATGTGATCTTTGACCGCGCGCCCACGGCGCTAGTGGTTGTGGCGACGATCGGCACGCTGACCGCGTTCTTCGCGGCGACTATCGGCATTGCGCAGACCGACATCAAGAAGGTGCTCGCCTACTCGACGATCTCGCAGCTTGGCTACATGTTCATGGCCTGCGGAGTGGGAGCTTTTTCAGCAGGAATCTTCCATCTGATGACTCATGCCTTCTTTAAGGGCCTGCTGTTCTTGGGAGCGGGCTCGGTGATTCATACGGTCGGCGGCGAACAGGACATGCGCGAGATGGGCGGGCTGCGGTCGTACATCCCATGGACGTTTCTCGCGATGAGCGTGGCAACGCTGGCCATCGCTGGAATCCCGCCGCTGGCGGGTTTCTGGAGCAAAGACGAAATTCTGTGGAAGGCCTACCAGGTCAGCTGGGTGTACTGGGGAATCGGTGTGGTTACGGCTTTCCTCACGTCCTTTTACATGTTCCGCTTGTGGTACATGACGTTTTTCGGGGACTATCGCGGAGCCCAGGTAGACGCGCATGGTCACGGCCGTGACTCCTCTGGACATGGCGAACCGCACGAAAGCCCAATGGTTATGCTGGTTCCGCTGATGATCCTGGCGGTGCTTTCGCTGGTCGGCGGACTGGTGGGATGGGGCAACCATTTCGAGCATTTCCTTGCGCCTGTCTTCGGCGCGAGGGAATTGACCGAGACCGCCGGCAGCATCACTGAACGGTTGCTGATGGGGGTGTCGGTGGCTATTGCTCTGTTGGGATGGTGGCTGGCCTATCTGCTCTACCACAAGCGCCAGGACCTGCCGCAGAAGATCGCTGATGCGCTGGGCGGCTTTTATCAGGCAGTCGTACACAAATACTACATTGATGAACTCTACGCAGTGTTCTTTGTGAAACCGCTGGTCGACGGCTCGACACGAATTCTTTGGCAAGGAGTGGACCGGAAAATTATTGACGCGGCGGTGAATGACTCCGCCGACGGTGCGCGGCACGTTTCTGACGAAGTTCGCCACATGCAATCCGGTAACATTCGCTCGTATGCGGGCTGGATCGCCGCGGGCTCGGCGGCGGTACTTGCCTTCATGATCTGGATGTGGATGGAAACTCGATGAAGACCGACGATCTCAGTTCCATCATTCTTACGCTGGTGACCTTCGCGCCGCTGGCGGGGGGATTGCTGCTGATGCTACTCCCCCGCCGCGACCGCGACATACGTATCTTTGCGCTGGTGGTCTCGCTGCTGACGTTTGTTCTCTCGCTCCATCTGCCGGTCTACTTCCATCTGCCGGTCTACTTCAATACAGGATTTCACTACGAGATCGACAAGCAGTGGATCGCCAGTCCCAACATTCACTATCACATGGGAATCGACGGCATCTCGTTGTGGCTGGTGGTGCTCACTACGTTTCTCACGCCGCTGTGCGTGCTGATTTCGTGGAAATCGATTCGCGATCGGGTGAAAGAGTTCTTCATCCTGCTGCTGATTCTGGAGACGGCGCTGATCGGCGTCTTCACATCGCTCGATCTGTTCCTCTTCTATTTTTTCTGGGAAGCCACGCTAATACCGATGGCGTTGCTGATCGGCATTTTCGGCCACGAGCGCAAAGTGTATGCCGCGGTAAAGTTTTTCATGTACACCATGATCGGCTCGGTGTTCATGCTGGCGGCGATCCTATGGCTATATGCGCACACTGGCAGCTTTGACTTTGTCCTAATCCGCGACCAGATCATGCGGGGCGCGGTGCCGAAGTTTCCGGCTGCCGCCCAGTGGCTTTTCCTGGGCTTTTTCCTCGCGTTTGCCGTTAAGGTTCCTCTGTTTCCTTTTCACACATGGTTGCCCGACGCTCACGTGGAAGCGCCGACGGCAGGATCGGTGTTGCTGGCCGGAGTGCTGCTGAAGATGGGCACCTACGGATTGCTGCGCTTCAACCTGGGCTTGTTCCCCGAGCAATCGCGGCAGAACGCCTGGTGGGTAATGACGCTGGCCCTGATTGGCATCATCTATGGCGCGCTGGTGGCGATGGTGCAGCCCAACATGAAGAAGTTGATCGCGTACTCCTCAGTCAGCCACCTTGGATTCGTGGTGCTGGGGATATTCAGCTTCACGCAGGCGGGATTGAATGGCGCGCTGTTCGTCATGCTGGCTCATGGAATTTCGACGGGCGGGCTGTTCATGCTGGCGGGCATTCTGCATGAACGCCGCCATACCTATGAGATTGCCGAATTTGGCGGCCTGGCAGCGCCCATGCCGGTGTATGCAGCGTCGTATCTGGTGATCGTGCTGGCTTCGGCGGGGCTGCCTCTGTTGAACGGATTTATTGGCGAGTTTTTGGTGTTGAGCGGCGCGTTTCAGGATAAGGCGATTTACGGAATACTCGGCGCGACCGGAATCATTTGGAGTGCGGTGTACCTTCTCTGGATGTATCAGCGGGTCTTCTACGGCAAAGTCACACACCCGGTGAACAATTCGCTCAGCGATCTTTCCGGGTTTGAAAAGATGGCGATTTGGCCTTGTGCCGCGGCCGCGCTGCTGATGGGCGTGGCGCCGATTCTGTGGCTGGGGACGATTGATCCAGCGGTTCAGGCGGCGCTCAGTCCGTTGGTTCGTGTGGCAAGCCGGGTGGTGGGGCAATGATAGTAACCCTCGCGCTGGCCTACTTGCAGAGGGTGCCGCAAAGTGCCGACTACGCCCGCATCTTGCCTGAGATTGTGCTCGCTGTCTTCGGCATGATTGTGATGGTGCTGGAGCCCCTGCTCGACGAAGAGAAAGGCCGGAAGGTTCTGGGGTGGATCGCTCTGGCCGGCACGGTGGCGGGACTGGGGGCAACCTGGCTGATGTCGCAGTTCCCAGGGCTGGCCTTCTGGAACATGGTGCAGGTGGACGGATTCAGCGTTTTCTTCCATGCCCTGATGATTACAATCGCTGCCGTCGTCATCCTCAGCTCTTACGAATATCTGGCGGTACAGCGGATTCGGGCCGGAGAATACTATGCTCTGATTCTTTTTGGCGTGGTTGGCATGGCGCTGATGTCGTCGGCGATCGAACTGGTTCTGATTTTCATCGCGCTCGAGATTTCCTCCATCTCTTCTTATGTACTGGCGGGATTCCGACGGCATGAAGCTGCCAGCGCTGAGTCTTCACTGAAGTACTTTCTGCTGGGTTCATTCGCCACGGCATTTTTCCTGTATGGAGTGGCGTTGATGTTTGGCGCCACGGGATCGACCAACATCGATTCCATCCGCGCAGCTTTGCAGTCGGGTCCAATCCCGCTGCTGGCGTATGTTGCAGTGGCCTTCATGTTCGTGGGCCTTGGATTCAAGGTGGCTGCTGCCCCGTTCCATGTCTGGACTCCGGACGTCTACGAAGGAGCGCCGGCGCCGATTGTGGGCTTCATGTCGACCGCGCCCAAGGCAGCTGCGTTTGCGGTCCTGTTGCGGGTTATCTTTGTGATCAACGTGCCGGGCAGAGTGCGGCTGATTTGGGTGGCGGCGGCGCTCTCCATGACTTTGGGCAACCTGGGCGCCCTGGTGCAAAACAATGTGAAGCGCTTGCTGGCTTATTCGTCGATCGCTCACGCGGGATATCTGCTGGTCGCATTGGCGGCCGCACCGGAGCTTGGAACGTCGGCCGCCATGTTTTACACCGCTGCCTATGCCGCCATGAATCTGGGTGCATTTGCAGTGGTCAGCCACTTCGCGAATGCGGGCGAACGCTACGTAACTCTGGAAGACTATGAAGGCTTGGGCCGGAGTTCGCCGTTGCTGGCGGCGACGCTCACCATCTTCCTGCTCTCGCTGATTGGGATTCCGATGACGGGCGGATTTCTTGCGAAGTTCTATGTGTTCAGCGCAGCCGTGAAGGCCAATCTGATCTGGCTGACCATCATCGGAGTCCTCAACAGCGGTGTGGGGGCTTATTACTACCTGCGCATCATTGTGGTGATGTACATGCGCGAATCGAGGAAAGATGTTCCGGTGATACCGGTCCCATTCGCGCTCCGTGTGGCGCTGGCGTCCTGCATCGCCGCGACCCTGTACCTCGGAATATTTCCCAGCCGCGTGCTGCAGTATGTCCAAGACTCCGCCCAGCAACTCGTTCGGCAAGCTCCCCCCGAGATTCTCAACCCGGAGCTGGCAATTCGAGTGCATGGCGCCTCTGGTCTTCGAGGCCAAGAATAGTATTTCGGCTAAGAGCGACGCACTCAACCAGCCCGAAGTTTTGGATTACGAATCCGGAACGGGAGTTAAGGCCGCCGCGTCTTGTGGACGTGCATGATTTGTGTGGAATCGAAGGGTCTCCCCACTATCGACGATTGAAATATCCACGCCGCAGATTCAATCAACGTTGTGCACCAAGGGGACGAAGCGCACGAGTTCACGAAGAGAAACTACGGGCTGCCCGTTGAGGTTGCGGATGAATTGGAGCTGTTGAGAATCGGGGGAGCCGACGGGGATGATCATGCGTGCAGTCTCGCGGAGTTGGGCGGTCAGGGTGGAAGGCAGACCGGGAGCAGCGGCGGAAACGAGGATCGCATCGAAGGGAGCGACGGAGGGAAGGCCGAGTGTCCCGTCCCCGGTGAAGACTCGGACGTTGGTGTATCCGAGTGCGGCGAGAATTTCGCGGGCGCTGTCGGCGAGGGCCGGATGGCGTTCTATGGAGAATACTTGCGACGCAAGCTCCGCCAGCAGAGCAGTGACGTAGCCGGAACCCGTGCCAACTTCCAGAACCTTGTCGGTGGGCGCGAGTTGGAGGGATTCAAGCATGAGCGCAACCACGTAGGGCTGAGAAATAGTCTGGCCATCGCCGATGGGAAGAGGGTGATCGTCGTAAGCCTGGGCACGGCAAGTTTCGGGGACGAATCGGTGGCGGGGGACGCGAAGCATGGCATCGAGGACGCGCGGGTCGGAGATGCCGCGGGCTCGGAGCTGGGAGTTGACCATGAGTTGACGCGCGGCGCTCGAGTCTGACATGCAGATTGAGTCCTGCTTGCAGCGGTGTAAATTAACAGATCCTGAGAAGCCCAGGTACCTCAGGGGCTAACAGCCTCAGTCATGCCGGGTGCGTTTCTGGCAGGGCTGGACGCGCTGCACTACCCAAGTGCAGTTCGCATCTGCTACAGGTACCGCGCCATTCAGTTCTCGCACGATTCCGACTGCCCTTACTTCTTGCGGCGGCGGATGCGCATGTCGAAGCTGATAACACCGTTCTGATCGCGGGTGCCGACGACGGAAACGTTGCGATTGAAATAGTACTCTCCCTGGATAATCTGCTCCGAACTCTGAGAAACATTGGTGGAGTAGGTGAGGGATACGTTGTTGGCGAACTCCTGCTCGATGGTGATCTGGGGGCCGTTGCTGACGGGATTGGTTTCGGTGGTGAGTCCCTGAGGATCGATTTTGATGTTGCTGGCACCGAACAGGCGCTCCAACCGGCTGCTGACTGTAGTGTTCAGTGCCTGGCTGAGAATGACAGCTGTAGCTTGATCGGAAAAAGCACTCTGCCCGGACTGCTCCAGAAGTTGAGCAGATTCTTCGTTGGTGCGGCCGAGCGCGCGGAGAGCGATGATGTCGGACTTAGGCAGTGGAGGTTCGGAACGATAGTTGAGGCTGAGTCGATCGGGAGTGCCGGTGATGGTGATGTTGAGATCGTAGTTGCGGACGTGGGTGGAGGCCTGGAGATTGAGTTGGGGCTCGATGGCAACCGGGTTGGTGAACGTGATATCGCCGCGCTCAAGGGTATAGCGAGTGCCGTGGAAGGTGGCTTGACCTTCGAGGATGTCGGCTCGACCGAGCACGGCGGGACGGGCCAGGGAACCGCGGAGGCGGAGGTCTGCGTCGCCGGAAAGGCGGGCGATCGCAGTGCGCATCTGAAGTTCAGGAGCGGTCACGACGTGGATGTCGAGCTTGACGGTGCTGAGGGGAGAGTTGGCCACCGCAACGGTGGAGAACTGGCGGCTCCGCTCCAGATACGCACTGAAATCGAAACCTGGAGTCACGGCAATCTTGTTGACACTGATGTCGCCGGACACGGTGGAAGCCGCGCGGGTGCCGACCCAATGCAATTCAGCATCGGCCGTGGAGCTGACGCCGGGGGGATATCGCAAGCGAACGTCTTTGCCGGTGGCGGTGAGATTGAAATTGAGCTGCTGGCCAAAGTAAGTGGCGTCACCCTTGAGGTCGAGCGTGCCGCCCCCGGTGCGGGCAGTAAGGGCCTCGATGTGGATACGATCGCGAGTGAACAGGAGTGATCCGTTGAGTTCGCCCAAGCCACTGGGCAGTCCGGCATAGGAGAGTGAACCGTTGGTCACCTGAAAATGGCCCTGGGGAAAGGGCTCGGCAAGCGTGCCGCCGACAGTTACATTCATGGTGACGAGGCCGGAAGAAGTAAAGTCAGGATCGAGGCTGGAGAGCAGTTTGAGGTCGAGGCGGCCATCGGCGGTGAGATCGAGGGTGCGAGCGCCGGAGAGTTGCACGGAGCCATGAGCAGTAAGGTCAGTTCCCTCTCCCAAAACATGGAATTGCTGGATGTCGACCGATTGATTGGCGAGGGCGAAGCGAATGGGATCCTGATTGTGGACTTTGACATTTTCGACGTCGAGGGTGAGGGCGGTGAGGGTGCCGTCGAGGATCCACCGCTCGGGCTGCCGGAGCGGACCGCGCAGGCCGAGAGAACCGGTGACGGCGGAATGTCCCGTGAGTTGGCCGGGGAGATAGGAGTGCCAGAGGGAGTCGAGGTCGAGTTGGTCGGTTTGAAATGTGAGAGTGGCGGGATAGCCATCGCGCAACTGGACGTTGCCGTTGACGAGTAACGAGCCTTGCTGGAAGTGGGAATTGCCCGTGATGTGAAGCTCGCTACCCTGGGTGACGGCTTGCAGGTCGAGTTCCCCAGCGAGTTCGTGATTGAGCGTCAGGTTCTTCACGTGGACGTCGGCATTGATGGAAGGCGCACCGGGCGTGCCGGAGCCTTTCAGGAGAAAGTCGGCGCTTCCCTCAACGGACAAACGATTGGAATGGAGTTGCTGGATGTGAGCGAGATCGAAATTGTTCCCAGCAAGGTCAAGATGGAAAGCACGACTGGACGGATTGTAGGCGGCACTTCCGGTGACGACTGAATCGTCGTGGAAGAGATGCATGTTATCGAAAGCGATTTCGCCATGGGCGGCGTGAAAGGCGGAATCGAATTGCCGAATGGTTTCACCGTACGCGGAGCCGTTGGTGAGGTGGATTTGGCCGTCACCGTGAGGATTGGAAAAGGTTCCGGCAGCTTGCACGAACAGATCGGTTTTGCCGGAAACGGGATAGTTGTATCCGGCAAGAGCCGAGACTGTGGCGAGATCGACGCTGAGGAGGTTGGCTCGAAGAGTGAAAGTGCTGTCACCGGTGAAGTGCCCGTGCTGGAGAGCAGCCGAGGCGTCGAATTTGGCGGTGGAATCGTCGCGGCGCAGAATCGCGTTGCGGAGGGCGACGGCATGGAAGGAAAGCTGGATGGAGGTGGAAAGAGAATCCCAATGCGTTTGGAGTGGATGGGTGCCGGCTGTGGCGGGCAGGGTGACATCGAAATCGTCGACTTCCAGATTGCCGGCAAGTTGAGGAGCGGAGAATGAACCGCTCATACTGCCAGTAAATGTGGCGCTGCCTTTCAGCGCGATTGGAAACATAGCGGGACCACGAACGATGGCGACGATGGGCATCCAATCCGCCAGACTTGAGGTGGTCACCGAGAGGCGGACTGCGGACGTGGCCGACAGGGTGCCGGAGGCCTGGACGCGGGAGGTGGGCGTGGTCAGGGTGAACAGCGGGAGATCCAGAGTGTCGCTGGCGGCGTGGTAGACCCCGTTGGCATGGGCGTTGATTGGCAGTTGCGCGGGGGCGGGGTGCACAGGAGGAGTGAGATCGAGGGCGAATTGGATTTCCGCATCGTGGGGAGTTCCCTTCCAGCGAGTCTCGATCGTGCCCGAAGCCGACGATGCGGAGTGAAAGCGCGGGAACGGGTGAGCGGGAGCATTGAACGCCCCGGCGAGATCCTCCGCAGAAAGGTCGCGCAGACGAAGAAGCAGGAGCGCGCTCTGGATTGCCGGCGGCTTTGATGGGGGCTGTCGGTTGGCTATTTTCCGGCCGGATTTATTCAGAGGCGGAGCGGCAGAAATGATTGCCGTATCAAAAGTTTTCCTGGCGGCGGGCGAGAGGTGCTGTGCGACCGCGAGCCACTGATTGAATTCGGCATCGCCAGTGAAACTTCCGCCGAAGATCTTCCCTTGCAACCGGGATAGTTTGAGTTCCTGGTCGCTAACCGAGTAGTCAGCGTTGAGAGAGGCTTTGGAAAAAGAGATCTGGTCGTTCTGCCAGGCGAGATCGCGGAGGGTGAGCAGACCGTTGGTGGAGAACTGATCCAGTGACCAGTCGCCGTGACCTTTGGCTTCGAGCACGCCAGCGCGAAGATCGCGGCGTCGGGCTATGGAGGCGGCTTCAGCAAGATCGACCTGGGCATCGTAGGAACCCTGGAAATGCGGATGGCGGAAGTCTGTGATCTGGCCGTTGGCTGAGAGATGAGAGTGGCCGGAGTCCCATTTGAGTGAGGGAATAACGGCGGAGTCGGATCCGAGGCTGAAGTCCACGGCGGTCATCCATGCGAAGGGGCGGCAGTCGAGGAGTTTGGTGTCGACCAAGCCGAGTTGAAGATGCCCATCGTAGCGGCTGCGGAGGAAGGAATAGTCCATCTCGAGCGATATGTCGTGCACAACGAAGTCGAGGGGGATGGTCTGCTCGTCCCAGAGGATTTGGCCATTGCGAAGTTCGAAATGATTGATGGACAGAGCAAAGAGCTGCTCGACGGCAGTCTTGCCGGTAACGTCGCTGATTTTTCGCTGGGGAAAATTAGAGGTGCCATCGGAATAGAAAGCCACGTGGACGACTGGTTGATAGAGGATGACTTCGTGGAAAGCAAGCTCGGAACGGAGAAGAGAGCTGATCTTCAGGCGAGCAACGATGCGGTCGGCGTGGGCGAGAGGAACGTCGGAAGCGGACTCGCGACCGTGAACGGTGATATCGCGGACGGCGGCCTGGAGGCGAAAGGGAGTGGTGTGGATGCTGCCTATTTCGACGCGGCCGCCGGTGACGCGCTCCAATTCGGCGACGAGGCGGCGGCGGACCAGCGACTGGAAGGAATCCGTGTTGACGTAGACGAGCAGGCTTAGAGCGGCGACGAAGCCAACGGCGGCAGTGAACAGCAGATACTTCCACCAGCGGCGGCGGACGGGGTTGGTGGAGGGCTCGGTCACTGCGATTGAACTCCCGGGTCATTGGCAGAGGGCGTGACGCCGGGAATATGAATTTGCCCCTCGGAGCGCAAGGTTTGCAACCAGGAGACGAGCAACTCGCTGACCTTCTGCTCGGTAAGCAGTTCGCGAATCTTGGCGGAGACTTCAGCGAGAGGCACTTCGGAGGCTCCGGACTGCTTTAATTTGGGGACAAACTGGTCGCGGTAGTACGCCTCGATGGACTTGGAATCGATCTCGACGGCGGGACGAAGGCGGGCATCGACCAGGCGCATCACATCGATCTGCTGCCGGACGTGGGCAAGCAGATCCTTCTCGGTGAGATGGTAGTGGGCGAGAAGGGATTGCCAGGCCTCGGGGGATGCGGCCTGAGGATATTGTTTGCGGGCATCGGCGACGCGGTCGGCGACCTCGGCGTCGGTAGCGTGGGGGAAATCCGCGGATTTCATCTGCTCACGAAGGAGTTCCTGGTCGATGAGACGGTCGAGAACGGCACGGCGGTCGTCCTCGGTGAACTGGGCGAGGTTGCGACTGGTGAGCAGCGCTTCATAGCAAAGGGCTTCGTCCCAATCGGACTGTAAAATGACGCGGCCGTTGACGGTAGCGATGATGCGGTCGATGACGTCAGCGGAGGCGCGACGCGGGGCGAGAAAAAGGGCCGCGGAAAGAAGCGCAAACGACGCGAGGATGCTTATGGCGCGGGTATGAACTCTCGTCATCAAAATGGCTGACCTATGCTGAAAAAGAAATTGAAATGGCGCATACGCTGAGTCTCGAAGTCGCCCGTCAGCGCTCCTGTTGAATCGACCAGGCCCTGGAAATAATACGTCGGATTCAGATTGTACCCGAAGTCGAAGCGCAAGGGGCCAATAGGCGTCTTATAACGCAGGCCGATGCCAACGGCGTGGGAGGTGTAGTCGTAGCCGCTGTTGTCGAACTGAGTCATGCAGGCTGGAATGGGCACGCCCCCAGATTGCAAGCATTGCGCAGGCGTAGCCTGGTGCCAGCGCATTAGACCGGTAAGCAGATCGTGACCGGCGGTGAAAACATTGCCCATATCGTGAAAGATGGCGAAGCCGAAGCCTTCTCCGAGATAGGGGAGGCTGACAGGGGGGAAGCGCAGTTCCTCACTGTTAACGAACAGTGCCGAGCCACCGATGGGAAAACCGGAATCGGGATCGCGGGGTCCTGCTTGATTTAACCCGAAACCGCGAAGGGAGTTGCCTCCCCCAGCGAAAAAAAGCTCGGGCAGGGGAATGACGGTTTCACCGATGCAAGACGTAGCCAAGTCGCTGACTTGACAGGCTCCCGGGGGCAAGACCCGCGTGCCTTGGTAAACCTGCTCCAGGCCGATGGTAGTGGAGCGAGCGAAGACAAACTTGTGATTGGGGCGCCCGAATGCGTAATAGGTGGAGTCCTGAGCGAGGGCGCGTCCGTAATTCGCTTGCGAACCAACGTAACTGGATGCGGCGAAACCGTCGAGGGTGAAGTATTGGCCTTTGGTGCTTTCGAGAGGATTGTCCCGTTTGTCCCAGATGAAGGTGAAGCCGGGACCGCCGACGTGAGCGGGCAGGGAAAACAGATTAAATTCGGCGGGGGAAAAGTCTGAAACGAGGTCGCTGGCTTTCACGCGGCGATAATCGAAGCGGTAGGTGATGGAGGTGGAGTGATTGGGTAACAGTTGGCCGATTTGCTGGCGGAGATCGATCTTGCCTTCCAAGCGCTGAGAGGTGAAGGTGGCGACGTTTTTGCTGTCGTCGTAAAAGGCGGTGTAGAAGATCTTGAAGCGGTCATTATTGAAGAGCTTGGGGATCTCGTACGTGACCAGGCCGCGTTGCTGGAGGCTTCCGACGTGGGACTGGAAGATCAAACTCCGATCACGGCCACCGACGTTGAGGCGGGTGACGTCGAATCCGACGCGGGGACTTACCCCGGTAGATCCGGTGGGAAAGCTGCTGCCGGCGGGCAGGCCGGTTTCAAATTCGATTCCAAATTCATAGGTGAAGGTGTAACGCTTGGCTTCCTGCACCTGGACGAGAACGTTTTTGTGGGGGTCGGAGCCCCCGGGATTCTGGACGGCAGTATCGACTTGACTGAAGATGCCGAGGTCATAGAGCTTGCTCTGCGTTGAAAGGAGATCCTGCTGGCTGAGAGGCTGGCCGGCAACCACTTGAATTTCGCGCTGCACCACGTAGTCGCGGGTGTGATCGAGCCCGCCGACCATCACGTGGTTGACGAAGAACTGTTCGCCCTCCTGGATGGTGAAGGTGATGTCTTCGTGGTTGGGCTGGCCGGGTAGAGGTTTGGTGGTGATTTCGAGAGTGGCGTTGGAAAAACCGTGATTGAAGTAGTAGTTGAGGATGGCCTCGCGATCGTTGGCGAGATTCTGTTCGGAGTAGGGCTGGCCCTCACTGGTATTGAGTTCCGCAAACGCCTTCAAGTCAATCCTCTGGTTGCCGACAATGTGGAGTGCGCCGACGAGAGTCTGCGGGCCTTCTTCGATCTGAATGTGAACCGCAATGTGGTTCCCGGCACCGTGATAGTTGTCGTCAACCTTAGTCTGAATCTTGGCTTGGCGGAATCCGTTGGAGACGTATAAAGCCTGAAGATTGGCGACGTCGCTTTTGAGCAAGTCTCCACTGTAACGTCCGCGAGAAAAGAACTTGCCGGCGGGCTGAATCTGGAGGCGCAAGCGCAGCATTTGCCTGGAGAAATATTTGTTGCCCGTGATCTCGATGAGTTCGAACTTGTGCACAGGACCGGGATCGATGCGGTAGATGACGCGAAGAGTGCCGGGGCTGGATTCCTTCTGGATCTCCACGGTGGCGTCAAAGTGGCCGCGGCTCTGGAGATAGTCGAGGAGGTTGCGCCTGCCTTCGTTCAGAAGATCGTCATCGAGGGCGTTTTCCTCGTAAGCCGGAACTTCTTTTTTCATGACGCCGCGGCTGATGTGAAAGCCCTGAGCCCGGATGACGACGACGGGTCCGGGTTCAATCAGATAGGTATAGTAGACGGCGTTGGATTCGGGATGGTAGGTCTGCCCGGCGATGGAAACTTGAGCGAGGACGCGCTGCTGCTTCTGAAACTTCTTGCGCAGGCGCTGGAGAGAACTAGTGACGCGGGCGGCGGTGACGCGATCGCCGGGATGCATCCGGGCAATATCCTGAACCTGGCCCTCGGAAAAGGTGGAATGGCCGGTGACGTTGACCTCGCCGATGTGGGCCGGCTCTCCCGGGGCGATATGGAAGAGGATATTGATCTGCTGGGTGGCGGCATTGGAAGTGCTTTCGGCGGTAACTCGCGCGCGGTAATAGCCGTTCTCCTGCATGAGTTGGCGGACGTTCTGCAGGGCACGGTCGAGTTTGTCGAGAGTATAAAGTTCGCCAAGCTGGAACTTGGAGGCGTTGACGACCTGGTTGTAGTTCGGGTGGTTGGGAGCGCCCTCCACGTCGACGGCACCGACATAGAAGTTCAGCGAAGTGGTGAAGGTGAGCAGCACGCCGGGGCCGGAGGGAACGGCTTCAGCCTGGATGTCGGCAAAGCGCCCGGTGGCGAAGAGGATGCGGATGCTTTCGCGGATCTGATCGGGATCAAGCGGCTGGCCAGGTTTCTGCGGGAGCATTTGGAGCAAGTGGTCACGGTCCGACACGCCGGGCAGTTCGATGGACAGGACGCTGCGTCCGGCATACGCCGACATGGACGCGAGAGCGGAGGAGGGTTGGGCGGTCTGCGGTTCCTGCGAGGAATGCGAAGAGGCGGAGGCAGGCGATCCGGCACGAGCAGCCGGGCCGAGCGAAAGCATCATCAAAATAGCGAATGAGGCGTACCGTCTCAGAAAATAGTGTCCTTGGGCCCGTTGCCTAGATTCGATGAGGCGCGGGAGGCCTATGTTGTCCGCGTCCTGGCGGCTGCAGCAGTCCAGACACTTATAATAAAGGTTTTGGGGAGAAAAACTGGTGACCTCCTTGAGGCAGGGCGTAGAGAAAGAAACGTTCGAGGAACGGTACTCGCGGCAGATTCTGTTTCACGGAATCGGAGTGGAGGGCCAACGGCGCATGGGGGCGGGGCGAGTTGCCATTGTAGGGTGCGGAGCGACCGGTTCGGCACTGGCGTCACTGCTGGGCCGCGCCGGGGTTGGAACGCTGCGGATTATCGATCGCGATTACGTGGAGGCGAGCAACCTGCAGCGGCAGTCGTTGTTTGAGGAAAAGGATGCGGCTGAGTCGTTGCCCAAGGCGGTCGCGGCAGCACGAAAGATTGGCGCCTTCAATTCGGAGATTACGGTGGAGGCGCGGGTCGAGGATGTGGTTCCGGGAAATATTCATGTGTTACTTGAAGGGATGGATGTAATTCTCGATGGCACCGACAATTTTGAGACTCGATATCTGGTGAATGATTATGCGGTGAAGAGTTCCCGGCCCTGGATCTATGCTGCAGCGGTGGGCAGTTACGGGGTGACGTTGAATGTGTTGCCGGGTAAGACCGCATGCCTGGCGTGCATTTTTCCGGAGACCCCGCGAGGGATGGTGGAGACTTGCGAGACCTCGGGGATATTGAATACAGCGGTGAACGTGGTGGCATCGGTTGCGGCGACCGAGGCGGTGAAGTTGCTGGCAGGAGGTGCGGCGGCGGGGCAGTTGCGCAAGACTCTGTGGTCTTATGATGTGTGGACGAGCGAGCAGGCTGAGATTGCGGCGGGGAATCCGCGGCCAGGCTGCCGGACTTGCGGGGAGCGGGATTTTGTCCATCTTGCGGGGGCGGGGCGTCCGCATATCACGATGTGCGGACGAAACTCGGTGCAGATTTACGAGCGCGCCCGGCCGATTGATTTTGCCGAGATGCAGCGGCGGCTGGAGACGCACGGCACAGTGCGGCACAACGAATTCGTGCTGAAGTTCTGGCGCGAGCCCTATGAGATGACGCTCTTTCCCGATGGGCGGGCGATCATCAAGGGGACGACGGACACCGGGGTTGCGCGCAGTCTGTACGCGCGGTATGTGGGGAGCTAGAGGTGGCTAACGTGGGCCGACGGGGATGATGCTACCAACCAGTGGCTGAAAAACAATAGAGGGAGTTGGCGGGCACAGTCGGGCACAGAAGTGGCGCGACCGAAGAGGCCGCGCCACTTCCGTACTCCGAAGCTAAGTGCCGGTTTTCAATTGCGGTTGTGTTACGCCTAGCGCTGCCGCAACCTGAGTCCCGATCGGCGATCCCAGCCCAGCACATGGATTCCATCCCGGACCTGCGGAATAGGCTCCGTTGTTGCCAGAGGTGATGCTATTGAAATCACCGTTGGCGTTTTGATAAAGCAATGGGTTAACAAAGCCCACTGGCTTTCCAAGGCTCTGGTTGATGAGTGCAATCAGTCCAGCCCAGAGCGGGGCCACCGCACTGGTACCGCCGATTACGTCGGGGTTCCCATCTACTAGAGTAACGTAGCCGGTGGTTGGATCGGCATCGCCGGCCACATCTGGAACGCCTCGACCAACATTGTGATTCGGATTGGCAGAAGGCGGCACGTTTGCCGCGCTCTGCCAACTGGGAAGCGGAAAGACGTCGCTGATACCGCCTCCGGTTGCGCCTTCATTGTTTGCCAGTTCGTTCCAAACGGTTTCGCTGGTGATGGTATTGCCAGAGGCCACCAACTCCGTACCTCCGCATGCCAGCACATTCGGACTCGAGGCCGGGAAGTCGACGTGATTCAGTCCGTCCGTTACGCCGTCGGTCGAGCCGTCGTCTCCCGCAGCAACACAAATCGTTACTCCCATTGCCGCGGCAGACTGGCATGCCTCATCCATGGACGTCATAGCCTGCTGTGTCCAGGAGGATTCAGGGCCACCCCAACTGATCGAGACCACGGAAGGATTATTCGTGCTGTCGTGTACCGCGGTTGTGATCGCGTTCAGAAAGCCGGCGTCGGTATTCTCCGCAAAATAGACGACGATCTTCGCGCCCGGGGCGATCGACCCAGCCACTTCAATATCCAACATCACTTCGCCATCCGGGCCGTTCGCATCCCCGGTCGGATTGTTGCTGCCGTTACTGACAGAAACCGCGGATACGGTCGGCGTCTCGCTCAGGTTGAGTTGACTCCAGTAATTGCTCAGGTCCGTCGGGTTGTATCCTCCGCCCAACTCGATCAGCGCGATACATTCTCCGGAGCCATCTACGCCCGTGGGAAAGTCGTAGAGCGTGGCGATTTGCGGGGGCGTGTAGGACACTCCTTGTCCTTGAGCGGCGGGACGGACGCCACCCGCTCCACCCCGCCTACGAAAATGGGGCTTGGCTTGTGGACGATTATCCAGACCGAAGACGCCCTCGACCACATCCTGCAGCTCGGCGGGAAGCTGGACCGTCCCCGTACGTCCGCGATACCGGCCACTGGGATGGTCGTATTCCTTCAGTTGGACGTTAAACGCCTGGTTCATTGCCGTGACTGTGCCGGAGAGAATGACGGTCCGGCGTCCCGGGCTCTTTTCCTTCACGGTGAGTTTGTGATCGCGGGCAAATGACTCGACGCGGGCAATGCTGTCGGGAGTCGCACCATGAAGCTGCTCAAATTCTTTGCGACTCAAAATGGTGCGCTCTTCAATTGGTTTCGTGAATTCATCGGCGTTGACGATCGGCTGGTTCCCGGCACGGGATCGCAGACGAATGGTCACGTCAACCGTTTCGTTAGGGTTAGCTGGTCCTATCTCTCGCGCCCCTTTGAGCGGAGCGCGCTCACTACCGGCAAGTTGAAAATTTCTGTTCGGATCAGGCATAGATCTCCTTTCGGTCGGACCGAGCCGACTGTGAAGAGGAGCAGAGCAGCGTTACTAGCGGTAGTTCTTTCGGGAAGCCCACCTGGGGAAGGAGATCGGCCGTCTGCAAATCCTCGAATCGGCGCTGGCCCGTTGGACGCTGGCGAAGTTAGCACAGATCGGCAGGAAAGCAAGCTGTTTGTCGGTGCTTGTTACGAAACACGAACAGAGTTTGGGGTCGCATTGTGAGGAGCGGGAAACGGAGACCTCTTTGATCCATCGAGGACGCCATCGGGCCCAGAAGAGAGTCTTGGCTGCCCCCCAGGGATTCGAACCCCGATAACCTGCTCCAGAGGCAGGTGTCCTAGCCGTTGAACGAGGGGGCAATGGACTCATTATCTAACGAGTCACAAGGCCGGTCAAATCCAGCGAGAGCAGACCGCTCTGCTATAGCAATAAACTGCCGATCTCGTGCCCCAACCTTCGGTTCGCGCTAAACTTTGTTGTGCATTGGTTGTATGGCTAAGGAGTTGCTTATGGTCACCGCTTTTGAGAATGTTTCTCCACTTTCGGTTGAGTACACGGAAATGGCGCGCCGGGCGCTGGAGTCCGATCAGTGCGCCCTGATCGTGGTGGATATCCAGGAGAAGCTTCTGCCGCCGATTTTCCAGAAGGAGCAGCTGGTGCGCAACTCGAAACTGCTGATCCGGGCGGCCGGCGTGCTCAAGATTCCCGCGATTGTGAGCACGCAATACGCGAAAGGGCTGGGCAAGACTGTGCCGGAAGTCGCTTCCCTGCTGCCGGAAAACGAGGCCATCGATAAAGACCGGTTCTCCTGTTTTGGCAGTGAGGTTTTTTGTACGCTGCTCAAGCGACTGCCCGGCAACCGCAACACCTTACTGCTGTGCGGGATGGAAAGCCATATTTGCGTGATGCAGACGGCGCTGGCGGCGCTGCGCGAAGGCTATCTGGTGCATGTCGCCTCGGATGCAGTAAGCTCGCGAACAGAGTGGAATTGGAAGATCGGTTTGGAAAGAATGCGGGCCGCCGGTGCGGTGATTTCTTCCACCGAGATGATGATCTATGAGCTGATGCGCGCTTCGTCGTCGCCGGCGTTTAAGGAGATGCTGCCGCATCTTAAGGGGTAGACGTTCGCGAGATCCGCGCCCCAAGAATCCACGGGGCTGGTCATTCCACAAGAACTGTCATCCCCAGCGAAGCAAGGGATGCTGGTTCTTGCCTGTGCTAGCGTGCTTGCTGCTGCCGGCAAACACCAAGATCCCTCGCTTCGCTCGGGATGACAGGCGTGTTCGGGTTAGGCTTCGGCGGGGTCTTTCTTTTTTACGCGGACGACGGTGATCTTCGCGATGCCCTCTTCAAACGTTGGAGGCTTCAGCTTGGCGGCCATGCGTCGCATCACGTCTTCGGGAACGACACGGTCGCGGCGCTGGTGGCGCTCCAGGCAAACGTCGAGCGGTACATCGAAGAAGACCGCGTGCACCTCGTACTGGTAATCCTTGGCCAGCTTGATCCAGTGCTGGCGTTCCTGCGGCGTGAGGTTGGTGGCGTCCACATAGTTCATGGGACGTTTGGCGATGAGCCTGGCCTTGAGCATGGAGCGAAGGTTGGAGAAGACGAGGTCTTGAAAACGCTGCTCGCGCACATCGTCAAACAGCAACGAGCGCACCATGTCGCTGGAGAGCGGGACCACGTTGTGGCGCTTAAACCACGAACTCTTGCCGGAGCCGGGCAGCCCGATCGCCAGGACTACTACGCCTTTGGGCGCGCGTTGCGCCGCCAGCGGAGCCGTTGGAACCCTCGGTGCCACCGCAACAGGCCGTGGAGTTGGGGTTTGCGCTTCGACCTCCCCGGCGTCGGAAAGCTCCTCCTCGGCCGGTTCTACGGGAACTGTGGGGATGGATCCCTTCACGGCGGCGGGGGCGAAGGCTTGCGCGACGGCCTGCTCGCGACCGCGGCCCCCGCGTCCTCGTCCACCACGACGGCGGCGGCTGCGACCGGCCTGTCCAGCACTGCTTGAGGCAGGAGGGGCTGGCTGCGGGGTCGCGGGTTGTGCCTCGGACACCTGTTCGTGCGACGGCTGTTCCCGGGAACTCGAACGCGTTCTGCGAACTGGCCGAGGTTCGGGCGCGGGCGGGGGTGGAGATGAGATTTCTGCTTCGACGCTCTCGGTATCTTTCCCGGTGTCTTTTCCAGTGTCCCCAGCCGCGCCAGGCGCCTGCTCTGCATCGAAATAGGCGGGCTGCAGGGGTGGAGGAGCAGGCTGGTCGGAGGGCTCTGCGGGCGTCTTTTTGCGGCGCGTCAAGCGCTCGCGCATCCATTTGCGCATGCAAGGCTTTTAACACAGAAAGAGGGCCGGATCAATCGGCCAAGCCTGGGGATGAACCACGTGCGACAGCCGCGCAAAGTCTCGGGGCAAATCAAGGCATGGTTGGGGCGTAGCCGTTACAATATCGACATGTCAGAGGCAGTCCCTTTAACGATGCGCGGCCAGAAATACCTGTCGCTCACCACGTTTCGCAAGAACGGAACCAAGATCGCAACCCCTGTATGGTTTGGGGAGGACGGCGACAAGCTTTATGTCATGACGCGCAGCGATATGGGCAAGACCAAGCGCGTTCGCAACAATCCGCAGGTGATAGTTGCTCCCTGCACGATCCGTGGGAAGGTCACTGGGCCAGAGGTTGCGGCGTTGGCGCGCATCCTGCCGCCAGAGGAACATGCCCACGCGTGGCAGACCATCAACCGGAAGTATTGGCTAGCCCGGGTGTCATCCATCTGGAGCAGAGCGGATGTGTTCCTGGAGTTAAGCTTTCCGTAGGATCGATTGGGGGTCAGACGCACTCGGTTCCTTGACGGGAAGCTTCGCCTCCGGATGACCGGGCGATCATTTACGCCGATTCCCTGTCCTGCTAACATCATCTGTCTGTATACCGCCTCGGAACGATTTCTGAGGTTGCATTCATAAGAACGGAGAAAGCATGGCAATCAAAGTTGGCATCAACGGCTTCGGGCGCATCGGCCGCAACGTTCTGCGGACGTCGCTCAACGATCCTAACCTCGAATTCGTGGCGGTCAACGATCTCACTGATCCGAAGACGCTGGCTCACCTGTTGAAGTACGATTCCATCTTGGGAAACCTGCCGCACAAGATCACCGCCGGTGCTGACAGCATCACGATCGATAACAAAACCATTCGAGTGTTCAAGGAAAGGGATCCGGGCGCGTTGCCCTGGGAATCGGTGGGGGCCCAGGTCGTGATTGAATCGACCGGGCATTTTACCGACGCGGCGGATGCCAAGAAGCACCTGCGCGGTTCGGTAAAGAAAGTGATCATTTCTGCTCCGGCGAAGAATGAAGACATCACGCTTGTGCTGGGCGTGAACCATGAGAAGTACGATGGCGCCAAGCATCACATCATTTCCAACGCTTCCTGCACCACGAATTGCCTGGCGCCGATCGCCAAGGTGATTAATGATGAATTCAAGATCATCAGCGGGACGATGACGACGATTCACTCCTATACCAACGATCAGGTGATTCTCGACTTTCCGCACAAAGATCTGCGGCGGGCGCGGGCAGCGGCGATCAACATGATTCCGACGTCTACGGGTGCGGCTAAAGCTCTCAAGCTGGTGATTCCCGATCTGGCGGGAAAACTCGACGGTTTCGCGATGCGCGTGCCTACGCCCAATGTTTCGGTGGTTGACCTGGTGGCGTGGGTGGAAAAGAAGACGACTAAGGAAGAAGTGAATGCGGCGCTGAAGAAGGCATCCGAGAGTGGGCCGCTGAAGGGTTATCTGGGCTATGAAGAAAACGAATTGGTATCGTCGGACTTCAAAGGTGATTCCCGCTCTTCAATCGTCGACGCGCCCATGACTCTGGTGGTGGCAGGCAATTGCGTGAAAGTGATCTCATGGTATGACAATGAGTGGGGATACTCCTGCCGCGTGCGGGACTTGATTCATTACATCGCCGGCAAGGGTTTATAGGTTTCTGTGGCGCCGGCATCTTGCCAGCCCAGAGGGCGGCGCTACTTTACGCCCCTATTTAAGGACGAACCAGCCAATGTCCAAGCTGTCCATCCGTGATCTCCCTCTTAACGGCAACCGTATCTTCATGCGCGTCGACTTCAATGTTCCATTGGAAGACGGGCGCGTGATGGACGACACGCGCATTCGCGAAACTTTGCCTTCCATCGAGTACGCGCTGCGGCATGGGGCGAGACTGATTCTGGCTTCGCATCTGGGGCGGCCCAAGGGCAAGCCCAACTTGAAGATGAGTCTGAAGCCGGTGGCGGAGCGGCTGCGCATGGTGCTCGACAAAGAGCTGGCGCGCGGCGAAAACGTGGGTTTCTGCCCTGACTGTGTGGGGCCGGAAGCGGAGGAAGTGGCCACGCAACTGGAAAAGGGCCAGACCTTGCTGCTGGAGAATCTGAGGTTCCACGCCGAGGAAGAAGCGAACGAGCAGAAGTTCGCCAAGCAACTGGGAAGCCTCGCGGATTTCTATGTGAACGATGCCTTCGGTACAGCGCATCGCGCCCACGCATCCACCGTGGGCATTACGAAGTTCGTGTCGAAGTCAGCAGCTGGTTTGCTGATGGAGAAGGAATTGAAGTATCTGGGCAAGGCGCTGGAGCATCCGGAATCGCCATTTGTGGCGATCCTGGGCGGAGCCAAGGTTAGCGACAAGATAGGCGTGATCCGGAACCTGATGACCAAGGTCGATTCGCTCATCATCGGCGGCGGCATGGCCTATACCTTTCTGAAGGCTCAGGGACAGGAGATTGGCAAGTCGTTGCTGGAAGCTGACAAAGTGGATCTGGCACGGCAACTTCTGGAGGAAGCGAAACAGCGGAAGGTAAAGTTCCTGCTACCCATTGATCACGTGGTGGCGTTAAAGCCTGAGCCCAACGCGGTGGTGCAGCAGATCGGTCAAGGACAAGCGATTCCGGCGGACCGCATGGCGCTCGACATTGGGCCGAAGACGATCGAGCTGTTCTCGGAGGAAATCTCGCGGGCGCGCACCATCGTGTGGAACGGGCCAATGGGCGTATTCGAGGTTCCGGGGTTCTCGCGGGGGACTTTCAAGGTCGCTCATGCCGTGGCGGAAAACGTGGGGGCGATTTCGATTGTGGGCGGCGGGGATACGGTCGCGGCGGTGCATGGCGCCGAAGTCGCGGACAAGATCACGCATATTTCCACCGGGGGCGGAGCGTCGCTGGAGTTTCTGGAAGGAAAGAAACTACCTGGGGTCGAGGCGCTGACGGACAAGCGGTGATCGGTCGTTACGGAGCCTCTGAAACGTTGCACCATTCAGGTTGAACCATCCAGGAATTGCTTCTCCATTCCGAATCGAAAAAGGCCTCTTCATGAGAACCAAGCTCATCGCAGCCAACTGGAAGATGTACAAGACACCCGAGCAGACTCGCGAGTTTTTCCGCGACTTCCTCCCCCTGGTCTCTGGCCACAATCGCGACCAGATCGTGGTTTGCCCGCCTGATGTTGACCTGGCGGCTGCCTTGGAATCTGCGCAAGGGTCGAGTGTGGCTATCGGCGGGCAGAACGTGCACTGGAAGGCGGAAGGCGCCTTTACCGGTGAGACTTCGGCGGCGATGTTGTTGGCTCTGGGCGTGACTCACGTCATCATCGGACACTCGGAGCGGCGGCAGTACTTTTGCGAAACCGACGACACCGTGAACTTGCGTCTGAAAGCCGCGCTGGAAGCCGGTCTCACGCCGATCTGTTGCGTGGGCGAAGTGCTGGAAGAACGCGAAGCGGGACTGACCGATGACGTGCTGCGACGCCAGTGTGTGCGGGCTTTCCATGCGGTTTCCGCCAAGAAAGCCGCGAAGCTGGTGGTGGCTTATGAGCCGGTGTGGGCGATTGGCACGGGTAAAACTGCTACCCCGGAGCTGGCCGCGGAGGCTCATGCCGTGATCCGGCGGGAGGCTACGGAATTGTTTGGCGGGGACTTCGCAGCGAAGCTGCGCATTCTCTACGGGGGGTCGGTGAAGCCGGAAAACGCCTCCGCTCTGATGGCGCAAGAGGAAATCGATGGCGCGCTGGTGGGCGGGGCGTCGCTTGATGCGAAATCGTTTGCGGCGATTGTGAAGTACTGAGCTGACGCAGCTGCCGGCGCGAACTTGTCTGGTGCGAGCCCCCTTGCGATCTGCTAATCTTCTCTGCTCGTAATCCTTGGGAGTTCAATCTGCTCGTAGATAGAGAGCGTGGATGACGGAAACTGTGCGTCCTGAGCCCGGCCGGATGTATCGGTGGCTGGTGTTGATCTTTGTCAGCCTGGCGATGTTTGGCAGCTACTACGCTTACGACGCGCTCAGCCCGCTCGCCGATGTGCTGAAGCGGCAGCTTGGATTCTCGGATCTGGATATTGGATTCCTGCAGTTCATGTACAGCTTCCCCAACATTTTTACGGTGGTCATTGGGGGTTTCATCATCGACCGCCTCGGATTGCGGAAGGCGTTGATGATCTTCGCCGTGCTTTCTTTCATTGGTCCGGCCATCACCGCAGCGACCGGCCATCTCTCGATCATGGCCGCAGGGCGCCTTATTTTCGGGATGGGCGCCGAATCACTCAATGTTGCAGTCACTACCGCGCTGGCGCGCTGGTTCAGAGGCAAAGAACTGAGCTTTGCCTTTGGATTGAACCTGACGGCTTCGCGTCTGGGTACATTTGCCGCGCTCAACTCTCCGACCTGGGCGCGTTGGGCTTATGCCAACTGGCGGACTCCCTTGCTGATCGCATTTGCCTTCACTGCCCTGTGCGTGGTGGGAGCGGTAATTTACTGGGCCATGGAGGAATGGGCGGAGAAGAATTACGACCTTGGAAAGGCTTCCACCGACAAAGTTGTATTCGCCGACCTGTTCAAGTTCGGCTTGAGTTACTGGCTTATCGTGGCGCTCTGCGTGGTTTTTTACTCCGCCATCTTCCCTTTCCAGACGTTTGCCGTGAAATTCTTTATCGAGGCCCATGGCACCTCGCGTGAATTCGGCGGGTTCTTGTCGAGCATGCTGACGTTGTTCGCCATGATCGCAACGCCGATCTTTGGTCTGTGGGTAGATCGAGTGGGCAAACGTGCGTTCCTGATGATGATCGGGTCGTCGCTTCTAATCCCGGTCTACTTGATGATGGCGTACACAAGGGTTAGCCTCTACGTGCCCATGGCGATGATGGGGATCGCGTTTTCGCTGATTCCCGCAGTGATGTGGCCCTCGGTGGCGTATCTGGTGGACCAGCCAAGGCTAGGCACCGCCTATGGCCTGATGACGATGCTGCAAAACGTCGGCTTTGGAGGATTCAATCTGATGGTCGGATGGGCCAACACGTACAGCCATGCTGGCGCCGACAACCCTGCCGGCTACAACCTGGGCATGTGGATTTTCTCGATCCTGGGGGTTCTCGGAGTACTGTTCGCATTTCTGCTGCGGCAGCGGGAAGTTGGACCGCATGGGCATGGGCTGGAGACCATTACCACGGCCAAACGTCCGGCGTAGGCGTAAACCCAGCGGGCGATGCGAGATTCTTGCATTGTGCGGCGAGAGGATATCAATCACGGGGACACTGATGGACAGGGGAAATATAGGAAGCTACCAATTTTCGGAGGTTGCGACTCTTCGGTTCGGCTGGGGTTGAAGTCTTGTGGTAGGCCGACGCATCCAAGCACGGTAATGCAAAGGCTTTCGGGCGAAGTCCGACGCGGGGTTTGGGTTGACGACGTGTATCCGAAGATCGGTAGAAATACTCTGATATTGTGGAAGTGCGGCCAGTACTTTCGTTCGGGCAGAGCCGCGCAAACGATACAACACAAGCTACTTATGCCGCATCCCAGTGAGTGCGGCCCGGAACAGGCGACTTGACCGAGCCACGACAGGACCAGGGCACCGAGGTTAGCGAAGCCGAGGCGATTGCGCGGGCCAAGCTAGGGGACGCGGAAGCGTTCCAGATGCTGTATGACAGGCACAAGCGGCGGGTTTATTCGTTGTGTCTGCGAATGACGGCCAATACAGCGGAAGCCGAAGATCTGGCGCAGGAAGCATTTCTGCAGCTCTACCGCAAGATCGCAACGTTTCGCGGGGAGTCGGCGTTTTCGACGTGGTTGCACCGGCTTTCGGTCAACGTTGTGCTGATGCACCTGAGGAAGAAGAGTCTTCCGGTGGTTTCACTGGAGGAGACTACGCAGGGGACTGAGGAAGACTCTCCAAAGAGGGATTTCGGGGCGGACGATGTGGCGCTGGCCGGTTCGATTGACCGAATGCAGTTGCAACGGGCAGTGGACAATCTCCCTCCTGGCTATCGAACGATATTTGTTCTTCACGACATTGAGGGTTACGAGCATAATGAAATCGCCAAGATCGCGGGATGCTCGATCGGCAACAGCAAGTCGCAGTTACACAAGGCTCGCATGAAGTTGCGGGACCTGCTCAAGATGAATCGAGCCGAACAGGCCGGAAAGTTCCGAGCAGGGTAGATAGCGTTAGAGATTAGGCAGCGTTAGACAACCGGACGACATTCACTGGGTAGAGGCGCAAGAGCTGGGGCGAAAGATTCAACCGCAGAGGACTTGGGGAGAGGTTATGAATTGCGTTGAGCTGCAGCAGAGCTTGGCGGAAGTGGAAGACGGCAGCAGCGTAGAGCAGCGCGTCCATTTAAGGACGTGCCCGGCGTGCTCAGCGCTGCTGAACGAATTGAATCTGATTGTCGGGGCGGCGAGCCAACTGCGAGGGGCGGACGAACCCAGTCCAAGAGTTTGGACTGCCATTGAATTTGCATTGCGGCAAGAAGGGCTGATCCACGCGCAGCCCGCGCGCCGGCCACTGGTATCGTCATTCAGCGCCCGGTGGGGCGTGGCCCGATGGCTGGTGCCGGCGGCGGCGATGTTGTTGCTGGCTCTGGGAATCTATGTGCGGCACGAGTCGCTTCCCAATCAGTTGGCCGAACATGCCTCCGAGACGGTGCCGGTCGCGAATCCGTCCGACCTGGATGACGCCGACTTGATGCAAGAGGTTGCGGACAACGCTCCAGCAATGAAGACGCAATACGAAGAAAACCTGCGGCAGGTGAATGAATCCATCCGCGATGCGCAGGGCGTGGTGGACGAGAGTCCGAATGATGAGGACGCCCGGCGGTCGCTGATGGATGCGTATCAGCAGAAGTCCATGCTTTTTGAGATGGCAATGGACCGTTCTCTGCCATAATGGTGGAAATTTTAGAATGGTGTTTTGCGGCGATGGCGGATCGGCAAGCTTGGGAGAGTCGCATTTATGGTGAGTAAACGCGCAGCAAAACTGGTTGCGATCGGCGTGATCGTGGCGGGCACGCTAGTGGCCGAGAGCAGGAAAGAGTACCACTTCGCGGTGGGGCCGAGAGCAGGCGTGTCGGTGATGAACCCGTATGGCTCGATTTCGGTGAAACCTTCGTTGAACAATACCGTGGTGGTGAATGCGGTTTTGCACTCCGACAAGGTTGAGGTGGATAACAATCAAAACGGAAACCGCGTGGATATTCAATCGCATTTGCTGGCTGGCGCTGACTCCGATTCGGGACGCGTGGATTATGAAGTTCTGGTTCCAGCAGACGCCAGCATCAGTTTGCATTCCAGCACCGGGTCCATGCGGGCCGAGAAACTGCACGGCGACGTCAGCCTGGAAGGTCCAGGAGCGGCAGTGGATGTTCGCGACATCTCCGACGCCCACGTGCATGTGAAGACGATGAACGGGGCCGTCAATCTGGACAACATCCAAAACGGACATGTTGAGGTCGACTCGTTAAGCGGAGAGGTTACGCTGAGGGGCGTGAATGGCCCGCTGGTGCAGGTGGTTTCGACGAGCGGCAAAATCAACTATATCGGCGACTTCGGGAACGGCGGCGAATACCGTTTGACGAGCCACAGCGGTGATATCGATGCCACCATTCCGGAGTGGACCTCCGCCGACGTGACCGCCCGCTCCGTGCGCGGAGAAGTGCACGACGATATTCCATTGCAGCCGAAAAACCACACCTGGTTCCCCATCGACAAGGGACGTGCCTTCGCAGGTACCATGGGTCGAGTGGCTGTGTCCTCCACGGTCGTCCTGCGGACGTTCAGTGGTAAAATTCACCTCAGAAAACGCTCCGAAAAACAATAACCAAAGCGAAGAGCAAACCGGATCGGCGCAAACGGCGTCCTACAAGGCCGGCTAACGCGGCTGGTGCTGGTGCGCTTGACCGGAAGCTTGCGGCAGGCGGCAGTCCGCACATGGCGCGGGCCGTTGTCTTGATAGGCTTTATGGGCGCCGGCAAGAGCAGTGTGGGGCGGGCCATGAGCCAGCATCTGGGCTGGAAGTTTGAGGATCTCGATGAACGGATTGAACGGCGGGAGCGGCGGAAAGTGCCAGAAATCTTCCGTGATTCCGGAGAGTCGGGGTTTCGGCGGGCGGAACATGCAGCTTTGAAAGAACTGATGAGCGAGTTGCGTACCGGTACGAAGAGAATCGCGGCCCTCGGGGGTGGAGCTTTTGTGCAGACGCACAATGCCAGGCTGGTCCAAGCCGGAGGCGTTCCCACCGTATTTCTGGACGCAGACGTGGGGGAATTGTGGCGACGTTGCCGGCAGCAGGCCAAGGATCAAGGAACGGAGCGTCCTTTAGTCGGCAGTCTGGAAGGTTTTCGCGAGCTTTACGAGGCGCGGCGACCGCATTACCTGAAAGCGACATTGATCCAGGAAACCAGCGGGAAAACAGTCGAGGAGATTGCTGCGGAAGTGGTTCAAGCTCTGGGCCTGGATCGAAGACAGGGGACGCGAGGAGGAAAGCAGTGACTCTGATGGGACGGATGGGATGGGGAACGGTGGCGGTTCTAGCGTGCGCGGCTGTGCTGTTTGCCGGCGACAAGAAAGACAAGCCGAAACCGGCGAGTGAGCAAAAAGTCGACTCGGGATCGTTCGGGATTTTCGTCAGAAGCCAGCGTGTAGTTACAGAGACTTTTAGCGTGCAGCAGGACAACGGCGTCAGCATCGTGAAGTCGCAGTTGAAGGAAATCGGCAGTTCCGCCTCGTCCGGCCAAAAGGCGGAACTGGAGATGACGAGCAGCGGGGAGCTGCTTCGTTACGAATGGAGCGATAGCAGCGGCTCGCTGGTGGTGACGCCCAATAATGAATTCCTGCTCGAAAAGATCACGGCCGCGGCGTCCTCCAAGCCGGCCGAGCAGTCGTTTCTCATAGGGAGCAAGGCATCGATTCTGGACAACAATTTTTTTGTCCTCCGTGAAGTGCTGGCATGGCGTTACCTGGCAACCGACTGCCATACGGAGAGCGGTAATCTGATGTGCCGGGCAGCCGGGGACTTCCAGGCGCTGGTGCCGCAAGATCGGACGTCGATGGCTGTGCGCCTGGAGCTGGTAGGAAGAGAGAAAGTCACGATCCGGGGAACAGAGCGGGAACTGTTGCGGCTGAACCTGAAGGGTGACGCGTTCAATTGGGCGCTTTGGGTGGATGAGAAAGACGCGTACAAGCTAATCCGTGTGCTGATTGCCGACGATAATACGGAAGTGGTGCGGGACTAGCGAGGATGGGGTTGCGGACCGGATTTTGAGTCCGCGAGAGGAGCGATTTGCCGCTGGCGGATGCACGTACGGCACGGGTTTTGATCACGGTGCTGCTGTTCGCGCTAGGGCTGGGGTTTCTCTATGTCGCGCGGCAAACCCTGATGGCATTCCTTTTTGCCATTTTTTTCGCCTACCTGATGAGCCCTGTGGTATCGCACCTGGAAAGACTTCTGCATGGGCGCGGCCGCGCCATCGCGGTCATTTACCTGCTGTTGCTGGGGCTGGTGGTGCTGTTGTTCGTCTCCATGGGGCCGCGGATCGGCCGCGAAGGGGCTCGCCTGGGACAATCGCTGCCGGCCTTGGCCCAGCTAAGTTCCGGGCAGATCGCGGAACAACTGGGACAGCAGCATGGCTGGAACACCAAAGCAGTCGACCTGCTTCGCGACTACCTCGCCAGCCACAGCGGCGAGATCGTAAAACTGGCACAGAACGTGGGACTGCATGTGGCCGAAGTGGCGAAACAGGCATGGCTGGTGGTAGTGGTGCCGCTCTTGTCGATTTTTTTTCTAAAAGATGGCCGCGCCTTCAGCGAAGTGCTGCTTGATCTGGTCCAATCGCGGCCCCAGCGCGAACTGCTGCAGGGCGTGCTCAGCGACCTGAACCAGATGCTGGCGCACTTCATCCGGGCGCAACTCACCTTGGCGGCGCTGACCCTGGCCATGTATTCGGCCGTTCTCGGCCTGATGCGAATGCCGTACGCACTGGTGCTGGGGACGATGGGCGGCTTGCTGGAGTTTATTCCCGTGGTAGGGCCGCTGGCGGCCGCGGTCATCATCGTAGGCGTTGCCTTGCTGATGGGTTACAAGCACTGGCTGGTTCTGGTCATCTTTCTAGGGATCTGGCGGCTGGTTCAGGACTACGTATCTTCGCCGCGCATCATGGAGCACAGTATGGAGTTGCATCCCCTGGCGGCAATCTTTGGGGTGATGGCGGGCGGCGAGGTGGCCGGAATTCTGGGTATCTTTCTTTCCATTCCGGTGATGGCGAGTTTGCGCATCGTATTCCGGCGCTGGCGGCTGTATGCGGAGAAACGAAAATTTGGCCCCCTGAGTGAGTACGTAACGGGCCCCCACAGTGGACGGCCAAAGTAGGGGGAGCAGTTCTTCCTTCTTAGTTCTTGGGTCTCAGCCTTCCGTTTTCAGGACTTTCCCTTCTTCCTTCTGGCACTGTGTTCTGATGCCTTTCGACATTTTTGTGGCCAAGGACATCGGGGTTGCGGGTTCTTCTTCCTCGTGAGCTTCGGCCGGTCTACTTCAGCAAATAACGGCTGTTGTAGAATCGAAAGAACCCTCTTATGAGCGACAAACTTGCCATCGGGATTCTGGGTGCTACCGGCGTAGTTGGACAGAGGTTTATCCAGATGCTGGAGCGCCATCCGTGGTTTGAAGTGGCCTGGCTGGCTGCTTCGGACCGTTCTGAAGGCAAGACCTACTCCGATGCTGTGCGCTGGCGGCTCAAGACGCCGATTCCCGCGAACGTAGCTGGCATGAAAGTCTCTGCGGCGATACCGGAAGGCGCGCCGAAGATTATTTTCGCGGCACTCGATGCTTCGATTGCCGCCGAACTGGAGCCGCGCTTTGCCGAAGCGGGTTGTGCCGTGGTTTCGAATTCCAGCGCGCTGCGCATGCAGTCCGATGTGCCGCTGGTCATCCCCGAGGTGAATTCGGGGCACATCAGGCTGATCGACGGGCAGGCGTGGCGAAGGAAATCAGGCGGCTACGTGGTGACCAATCCTAACTGCTCCGCGATCGGGCTGGTGCTGGCTTTGGCGCCTTTGCACAAGCGCTTCGGTCTGGAAACGGTGATGGTGGTGACTATGCAGGCGGTCAGTGGTGCGGGTTATCCCGGCGTGGCTTCGCTCGACATCCTGGGCAATGTGATTCCCTACATCCGCAATGAAGAAGAAAAGATGGAGGAGGAAACGCTCAAGCTGTTGGGACAACTGAACGGAACGAAGGTGATTCCGGCGGGTTTCGCCATGAGCGCGCAATGCAACCGGGTCGCGGTAGAGGACGGGCACACGGAATCGGTTTCGGTGCGGCTGAAAACCAAGGCTAAGCCGGAGGAGATCATCGCGGCGTGGAACAGCTACCGCAGCGAACCGCAGGAATTGAAGTTGCCCAGCGCGCCGGAGCGTCCGGTGGCGTATCTGGAAGCGAATGACCGGCCGCAGCCACGGTTTGATGTTGATCTGGGAGCAGGCATGACGACCGCGGTGGGCCGGCTACGGCCTTGCGGCGTGCTGGATTGGAAGTTCACCGTTCTTTCACACAACACTATCCGCGGAGCCGCCGGAGCGGCAGTGCTGAACGCGGAGCTGCTCAAGGCCAAGGGCTACCTCGCGACTTTGTAGAATGAAAACCGAGCCGTGCTTTCGTAATCCGCACTTCTGTCATCCTGCCAGGAAGTCACGCCGATGATCGTGATGAAATTCGGCGGTACTTCAGTGGAAGACGCCCGAGCCATCGAGCGCGTGGCCGCGATCGTCAAAGACCGGCTGCAACAAAGGCCGGTAGTGGTGGTCAGCGCCATGGCAAAAGTCACCGATACGCTCCTCACGATGGCGCGTGCCGCTGGAGCCGGAGAGCGCAAAACGGCGCTGAAACTCTGCCGGTCGCTGCAGGAACGCCATTACAACACGGCGAGCGAGTTGCTCGGCACGGCGCTGTTCACTGACTTTCACTCGGAGCTGGGAAGCGATTTCGAGGGGCTTGATGAACTTCTGCGCGGTATTTCGGCGGTCGGCGAGCTGACTCCGCGGACCACCGATCATGTGGCCGCTTTCGGCGAGATGCTTTCCAGCAAGATTGTGGCGGCGGCGTTTTCGGCTCACGGCCTGAATGGCGTGCACGTGGACTCACGCGAAGTTCTGGTTACCGACAACAATTACATGGAGGCGGCGCCGCAGCAGGAAGAAACCAACGAGCGGCTGCAAAGCAAAGTGAAGCCACTGCTGGATGCTGGCCAGGTTCCGGTGATGGGCGGGTTCATTGGGGCGAACCGTGCGGGAGTGACCACCACGATTGGACGAGGCGGCTCCGATTTTTCCGCCGCGATTGTGGGGGCAGGGCTGGGCGCAGAGCGGATTGAAATCTGGACCGACGTTGACGGGATTCTGACTACCGATCCGCGCATTTGCCCGGAAGCGCGGCGGATCAAGGTAATCAGCTTCGATGAAGCGGCGGAACTGGCGTACTTCGGCGCCAAGGTGCTGCATCCGGCGACGGTGCTGCCCGCGATCCAGAAGAATATCCCTGTGTACGTGCTGAATTCGCGAAATCCGTCGTGTGAAGGAACAAAGATTACAACGCGCGCCCCCCAGGGAAAAAACATTTTCAAGGCGATTGCGGTGAAGAAGCGGATCACCATTGTGGACGTGGCGGCGCCCCGCATGCTGCTGGCGCACGGCTTCCTGCGCGCGATCTTCGAAGCTTTTGACCGGCACAAGGTGGCGGTCGACGTGGTTTCTACCTCTGAGGTCAGTGTTTCTTTGACGGTCGATTCGAACTACGCGATCCCCGCGTTGGCGGCCGATTTGGCCAAGCTGGCCGACGTAAAATATGAGGGCCGCAAAGCCATCGTGTGTCTGGTGGGTGAGAGCCTGCGGGATAAGCCGGGAGTGGCTGCACTGGTGTTTGGCAAGTTAACAGATAAGAAGATTCGCATGATTTCGCAGGGCGCATCGGAGATTAACCTGACGTTTGTGATTGAGGAAGATGAAGTGCCCGACGTAATCCAGCGTTTGCACAGCACGTTTTTTGCGGATCTGGACCCGGAAGTGTTCGCGTAGAATCAAGAACGTTTTGGCCGTTAATGTCGCGGAGAAAATCCGCGAGGGTGTAAGGAACCAATGAACATTCTCCTTCTCGGGCGCGGAAAGACCGGATCGCTGGTAGCGGGAGCCGCGCGGTCACGCGGACATGACGTTCGTGTCGCGGGGGCCGCGGAGAACTTGGGTTGCGAGGCTCTGGCAGCAGAAAAGCTGGACGGAATTGATGTGATCGTTGATTTCACGATTCCCTCTTGCGTCGTCGACCATATCGAAGCCGGTGTCACGGCCGGCAAGAACATGATTGTCGGCACTACCGGCTGGTACGGAGAGCTAGATCGCGTTCGGAAGTTGGTCGAGGACCGCGGAACGGGATTGGTTTACGCGGCAAACTTCTCCATCGGCGTGAACCTGTTTTTCGATGTTGCACGCGCCGCAGCGGCCGCCTTGCGGCATGCATACTCCGGACAAATTTTCGAGCGGCACCACGCGCACAAAGAGGATGCGCCGTCTGGGACGGCCATCGCCATCCAACGCGTAATCCGCGAGGCCAGCGGGATGAGTGAGCGTCTCGAGATCACTTCCTTTCGCGAAGGCGATGTTGTCGGTATGCACGAGGTCGTGCTTGAGTCCCCCGCCGACAAGATTTATCTCTGTCATGACGCCAAATCGCGCCTGGGCTTCGCGGATGGCGCAGTGCGCGCGGCGGAGTGGCTGGCCGGCAAGAAAGGTTTCTACGATTTCAAAGACATGTGGCGGGAGTTGTAATCGAGCCAGCCGTTCCCTCGCAAGCCCATTCGCGCTATCTTATTAGCATGCAACTTCGTGGCTGTGGTACCGCACTGGTCACTCCTTTTCATCCGGATGATTCCATCGACGATGCTGCCCTGCGCAACCTGGTGGGGTGGCAGGTGGACTCGGGCATCGATTTTCTCGTTCCCTGCGGAACCACGGGCGAGACGCCCACCCTCACGCACGACGAATGGCTGCACGTAATCGATACCACCATCGAAGTGGTGGCAGGGCGCGTGCCCATCGTGGCCGGCGCAACTTCAAACTCTACCCGCGATGCCGTGGAAAAGGCCAAGGAAGTTGCAGAACGGCCTGGAGTCGACGCTATTCTTACCGCTTCTCCCTACTACAACAAGCCAACCCAGGAGGGCCAGTACCGGCACTTCAAAGCGATCGCGGAGGCCGTGGGGGACAAGCCAGTTATTCTCTACAACGTGCCCGGACGCACGGGAGCGAACCTGGAACCAGCAACACTGGCGCGACTGGCGGAGATTCAGAATATTGTGGGGGTGAAGGAAGCCAGCGGCAACATGACGCAGATCGCCGAGGCTATCAATGCGGTGCCCGAAACGTTTCTGGTTTTCTCCGGGGACGATTCGGCCACCTTGCCCGTGATCGCGCTCGGGGGAGTCGGGATTGTCTCGGTGGCGGCGAATGAGATTCCGCGCGAGATGGCAACCATGACGCGGGCTGCACTCGACAATGACTGGACCACGGCACGCGGCATCCATCGCAAGTATCTGGCCTTGATGCAAGCAAACTTTATTGAATCAAGCCCGCTGCCGGTAAAGGCGGTGCTGGCGATGATGGGCAAGATCGAAGAGAACTATCGTCTGCCGCTTCTGCCCATGCGTCGCGACACCAGGTCGAAGCTGCAGAAGATTGTGACGGAGGTTGGGCTTATCGCCAAGCCGGCAGCGCCGGCACCGGTAGCTGCGGAGTTCTACATCTATGAAAACTGGGCGGCAGGACCGCATAAGATCGTACTGCACCGCGGATCATGTGGGCAGTGCAACCAGGGCAGAGGGCGTCCGGCCGGGCACGACGCCAACCACGCGCGCTGGCACGGTCCGTACTCGAACCTGGCCCAAGGGCGGGAGGTAGCGCATGGAATGACCGGGGTGCTGATCCGCAGTGAGTGTAAATGCGTCTAGTACTTTCTGGTTGTTGATTAAAACAACCGATCCGATTCAGTTTTTAATCGGTAATCACCAGTCAACAATTCCATGCAATCCTTGAAAGCTTCCATCGAGCGTCTGGCGGCGCAGGGCGAGGTCGAGCACAATCCCGAAGCGCGGCCGGTGTTTCTCGAATTCCGCGACGCCCTTACCCAGGGCAAGATCCGCGCTGCCGACAAGATCGACGGGCGCTGGGTAGTCAACGTCTGGGTGAAGCACGGCATTCTGCTCGGGTTCCGACTGGGCGAACTGGCCGAGACGGGCGCTACCGGGCTCACGTTTGTGGACAAGGACACCTTCCCTGCCCGGCAGTTTTCTGTGGCTGATCGCGTGCGTATTGTTCCGGGGGGGTCCTCGGTGCGGGTGGGAGCCTATGTGGCGCCGTCCGTAATCTGCATGCCGCCGATGTTCATCAACGTGGGCGCTTATGTTGACGAAGGAACTATGGTCGATTCCAACGCGCTGGTGGGATCGTGCGCGCAGGTCGGCAAGCGCGTGCATCTTAGCGCTGCGGCACAGATCGGGGGCGTGCTCGAGCCAGTTAATGCTGCGCCCGTGATCATTGAAGATGACGTGCTGGTTGGCGGCAATTGCGGAGTGTACGAAGGCACGCTGGTGCGATCACGGGCAGTGCTGGGCGCGGGAACGATTCTAACGCGATCGACGCCTCTGTACGACCTGGTGCGGGGCGAGGTTTACCGGGCGACGGCGGAAACGGTGCTCGAAGTTCCCGAAGGCGCGGTCGTGGTGCCGGGATCGCGTGCAGTGAAGAAGGGCGCGGCGGCGGAGTTAGGGATCTCTCTCTATACGCCAGTGATCGTGAAGTACCGCGACGAGAAGACGGACCGTGGGATTGAGTTGGAAGATTGGCTGCGGTGATTCGTTGCCCACATTGATATTGTCGAGATCATCACAACAGCAGATTCCTCTCTTCTCTCGCGGCGTCTTGGCGCGGCTCGGTCGGTGTTCGGGATGACACGCGCTTGAGTGCCTAACTGATACTGACCGACAGATTCTTCCCACCATCAAGAGCTATCTGAATCCGTTCCAGCCTCGGTACCACCGCATCGGCTTCGCTCAGTGCTGACGCTGGATAGGTGCTGGTCAGCGCAATCACTTTCATCCCGCCCGCGTGGGCCGCCTGAATTCCGGCAGGCGCGTCTTCGATCACCAGGCACTCCGCAGGGTTCATGCCCAACAACTCTGCCCCCTTCAAATACGGCCCCGGATGCGGTTTTCCGCTGGCAACATCATCTGCCGTAATCATGACCTTGGGGAGGGGTACTCCAAACAATCGCAGCCGCGCGGTCGCCAGATGACGCGTTCCCGAAGTGACCACGCACCAGCGGCCATCAGGAATCGCGCGAACCAATTCGACAGCGCCGGGCATTACGGAGACACCGTCATGATCATCGGCCTCGCGGCTTTCCAGTTTCCGAACTTCCGCTTCCGCGTCGAGATGAGGAGCGACGGCGCGAATTACTTCGACGGCGCGCACGCCGTGGCCGACCGTCATCACTTTGTCTCCGTCAATCCCCTGCTCGCGGGCCCAGGCGCGCCATTGGCGCTCTACGGACCGAGTGGAATCGACGAGAACTCCATCGAGATCGAAGAGAATGGCAGAGCAGCGGAAGGTGGTCATTCTTTTTTTTACCACAGCGAGGGCTACTGAGTTGAAGCCGGGAGGATCTTAGGCGTTGGCGGCTCCAAAACGACCTGCTGAGCTTGTTGGCGGAGTTGCAAATGCCGCTGGCGGAAATGCGCCTTGGCGCGTTCGCCCCAGGCGCGAACGAACCAGTAGTTCAGACCCGCACCGATGGCGGAACTGACCAGAGGGATCATGCGTCCCGCCCACTTCTCAACCACCTCAGCGCTGGCCCGGGCGGCAATGCGCTGGATCACGCGCGGGACAAACTTGTTGATGACTTCTTTCTCCAGCACTTCGCGGCTGATGTCGACCCCGGCCGCGCTGGCAGCGGCAATCCAAAGTTCGGCGATTTCATGATCGGTGTTGAACTGAAATCCGTACACGAGGCTCAGCTTCTGAACGGTGCGCATGGTGATGGCCGACAGGATGCCAAGATCAGGGAGGATGGTGATCAGCCCGCCCAAGCCAAAGCCAGCACCCTCGAGGGCAGCGAGTTTCATGCCGCTGCGAATGAGTTCGTCGGCCACAACGTCGAGTTCGCGCATCTCCAGCGAATACACTCCATGATAGCCACTAATGGGCAGCCTGTAGGCGGTGCGCAGTTGCAGCAGAAACTTCGCCGGATCGACTTGGACTGTGGAGTAGGCACGCGTCAGCCCCTCGATCAACGTCTTCTCGACGCGGCCGCGAAGCCATGATTTGGATTCCACGCTGGCCATTGTCTCAACGTTAGCCCAGCCGCGCGCGAAAGGCCAGCGGGAAGGTCAGCTCTCAGTTCGCGGTCGCTGGCTACTGAGCACTGGCCACTGACCACTGTGCTAGCATCATTAGTACCTAAATGCCAACTGGAAAACTGCAGATTATCCCTCTGGGCGGCCTTGGCGAGTTCGGTATGAACTGCATGGCAGTGCGCTGGGGCGACGACATTATTGTGATCGATGCGGGCCTGATGTTCCCCGAGGCTGAATTGCTCGGCGTGGACATTGTGGTGCCCGACATTTCTTATCTCATCGAAAACCGGCAGCGGATTCGCGGGATCGTTCTCACCCACGGCCATGAGGACCATATTGGCGCGCTGCCCTGGTTTCTCTCCGAACTCAAGGTGCCGGTGTGGGGCACCGAGTTTACGCTGGCCTACGTGGAAGACAAACTCGACGAGCACGGGCTGCTCGACGATGCCGACCTGCGCGAGATGCGTGCTGGCGAGCGCTTCAAAGCGGGCGTGTTCACCATTCATCCGATTCGGGTGACGCACAGTCTGGTGGATTGCGTCGCGCTGGCCATTCACACGCCGCTGGGCGTGGTGATTCACACGGGCGACTTCAAGGTCGATCCCACGCCCACCGACAACCATCTCTTCGACCTGCACTCCTTCGCCGAATACGGCAAACAGGGCGTGCTGGCGCTGTTTCAGGATTCCACCAACGTCGAGCGCAAGGGTTATACGCCCAGCGAGCGCGCCGTGCGGCGGAAGTTTGATGAAGTTTTCGCGCATACTCAAAAGCGGCTGTTTATTTCCTGCTTTTCCTCTTCCATTCACCGCATCCGCTTGGCCGTGGAACTCGCTTACCAGCATGGACGCAAGGTCGCCTTCATCGGCCGATCCATGAACAACTCTGCCGAGATTGCGGAAGATCTCGGCTACATTGAGATTCCCGAAGGCTTGGTGATTAACCCCGGCGAGATGAAGAATTTCCCGCCGGAAAAAGTCTGCGTGATGATCAGCGGGACGCAGGGCGAGCCCATGTCGGCGCTGTCGCGCGCGGCGGTCGATAACCACAAGCATGCCAAGATCGAGAAGGGCGACACGGTGATGCTGTCGTCGCGCATTATCC